>Ga0209677_100060_pt1 | contig 155728 bp, 135 predicted proteins | sample AraplaCvi_mCL_r2_2_FD_184285 | JGI IMG/M metagenome (GOLD analysis project Ga0209677, IMG submission 184285) | Arabidopsis root microbial communities from North Carolina, USA - plate scrape CL_Cvi_mCL_r2 (SPAdes) (version 2) | ecosystem: Host-associated > Plants > Roots > Endosphere | place... | reverse complement strand
CGCACTGCAGCCCGTATGGATCGAGGAAGAGGACGCCGCGGGTCGACTTCCAGTTGTGCGCCGCGAGCACAGCAGGCAGGCAATCCCGTGCGGCCTCCTGGATCAGCGTTGCCTTCTTCCCGTTCGGGTGCACCGCGATCAGCTTCGCGAGTTCCTGGGCGTGGCTCTTCTTGCGCTCGACGAAGTGATAGGCGTCGAAGGCCGGCGAGCAGTCCAGCGCGATCTTCGCTGATCCGTCGATGATCTGTTCGCCGTGCTCGCCAATCTTGATCTGGCATCGACCGGTCCCGGCGAAGGCGTCAATGTAGACGAGCTTGAACGGCTGTGCGCTCAATGCCTTCGTATAGAAACCGACGTACTCGCGAAGAACTTTCAGTTTGTCGGCAGTCCAACGTCCCCCGAAGCGGTGCGCCTTCGAGGACGGTTTGTCTGTCGCGGTGGGTGCATCCATGTCGTGTTCCTCCCGCACCCAGCATATCGCCGACAAGCCTTCGGCGCGAGGTCTCGCGATATCACGCACTACTAGTGGCGAGGATCTGCCCACGCTTCGGCAGCGCGATGGAAGGCTAGCGCCTCTTCGGCCAGAGCTACTTGCGGCGTAGCAGAATTCGCTCGCTGCTCACGAGACGTCGATCTGACCGTTTGCTTGTAACAGCTGCACTGGTAGCTATGCCAACTAGGTCGTAGGTTAGCGCCACGTCTAGTAGTTGTTGAGTCAAGAAGGGATAGGCATCCTGCAGTTGCGAGAGGTCAAAGCCCGCTTTGAGCGAGGCCAGCACCATAGAAATGGGTACTCTCGTGCCATTGAACACAGGCACCCCTCTCATGACATCCGGATCCTCAACGATCAAAGCGATGCCGTGCTCAGGCGTTCGACCGGCGCGCATAGTCAAACTGGTCTGCTCATCGACGGGTACCTCGTCAGTCGAACTCAGCTAGATGAAGCACCGGACGATCCGGTATCGTGACCTCCGCCAATGGGAAGCCTGTGTAGCAGAGACCCCCTTCGTCCGAAAGCACCAGCTCCGAGGGCTCGTTGTCCCGACCTGCGAGCTGTCCAAGGCGCTTAATCCGCACCATGCGCCACTGCCTGTCTTCATAAGTCGACGGAGCGATCAGAAGCGACACGCCGACGAGATGGCCACCTGCGCCGTTCTGGGCAATCTCGATGAGGTCAAAAGGGCTGCTGATCAGAAACGTCCGGACGACCTCTTCGCTCTTGGTCCCAACTTCGATGGTCACCATGAACCACGAGTGGCGCAGGAAGACCTCGACTGAATGCCAGTTTGTGGACTGCACGTCAAATTGATAGGGAAGCTTGAAGCGCGGGTAAGTGACGAACACAGTGAAGACTCCGACTCCAGTAGACATGCAGTACCCGAAAGATAGAGCGGGAGTCCGATTGTGACTCAAACGCGGGTGACTCAAACACTACCACCCGCGAGACTTCGTGGCAATGCCTACAGCTGCGAAAGAAAAACCGTCAAGGCAACGGCCAGAAATCCGCGCCGTGCTAGCGGTGAACCTCATCACCTTGCGCGGCGTGAACGGTTGGTCCCAAGAGGCTCTGGCGCTCGAAGCAGGCCTGCACCGAACCTTTGTGGCCCATGTGGAACGGCAAGCCCGCAACATTTCGCTTGAAAGCCTCGAGAAGCTTGCGATGGCGCTGGGCGTCCAAACCTTCGAGCTGCTCGTACCGGCGCGCTCTCTGTAGTCGAGGGCCTTACGCAGGGCTGCCAGCGCGCGAGGCGGCTCAACAGCACGACTCTGAGTGAGGGCGTCTTCGCAGTGCGTTTTGACAGACTCAGGCGTTCGCGGCTGATGCACCCCATCAGAAAAGTGAATGAGGAAAGGGGCGGAGCCCCGCCCCTGGTCGCAACCCGTGGACAACTCGAGTACGAGTTGCCCACCGGCGCTCCCACCCCACCCTGGAAGAATGAATTCATAATCCATGCCTCGGAAACAAGCATGGTCGAGCATCCGCGAAGGCAGAGCTCCTTGAATCAGACGGTCTACTCAATGAACTTCGCGCGAATCGATTCAGCCGCCGGAACCATGAAGCCACAGAGCCACGCGTTCTTCCAGTTCTACGTCGCCCCGCCCGAGACCGAGGGCGGCCGCGGCAAGCTCTCGTGCCAGCTCTACCAGCGCAGCGCCGACATCTTCCTGGGCGTGCAGCTCCTTTCCGGCATAACGCCCCCACTCCACTAGCCGCGCCGCGCTCGCATGCCTCGGAAGAGGGCTGCACCGGCCAGGCCGCCGGCTCAATAACGTTATTGCGGATGGATGAACGGTGGCACGCTGTCTCCGGGAAGCCAGCCCCGCCGGGCACCCTCCAAAAGCCGCAGTCGATGGGTCGCAGCCAGGCTGCAGATACTGGGCGGCTTCGAGCAGGCATGAACGCGCACACGAAGTGCTCACCACGGAGCTATCGGACGGTACTTGCGCGGCCGACCGGGCAGAGTAAACTGTATTTCCATACAGTACCAACTCAGCCATGAACGCCCCGCTGCTGCCCCAGGTCCTGCGCCGCCTGGACGAGTCACCTCAAGTCGATCTTCCCCTCGCAACGGAGGGTGTGCTCAGGTACGTCTGGGAGAACCGGTTCGGTGAGATGTTCATTGAAGTCATCGACGGCGTCGTCTATGTCAACGGCGATCGTGTCGAACCAGCGATGGCCGAAGGCGGCATAGCTCAATCGCTTCGATGAGTAACGGTCACGAGAGGGCGTGGGTGCTTCAAGTGTTGAAAGTCAGGAATGGGTGCAACCCTCAGGGAGCTCGACCATAATGCGCTCGATACGCCCCTGCCCTTTCGCAGAGTCTTTGTCGGTTATCGGCAACCGCTGTTTATCTGCAAGCCGCCCGCGCCAAAAGGTGCTGAAAATGGTCGGAGTGCCATCAGCGCCTGCATCAACAAGCGGGAGCTTCCTGAGCTCGGACTAAATCGGCGAGTCCCCGACGCCTTTCCCGAGGCCGGTGCTTGGGTTGATCAGAAACTTGATGGCTTGCCGGAGCTCCGGCCCAAGATGTCCGAGGGACTCCGCTGCAGTCAGCACCTCAAGCAAGTGCTCATCTACAAGTTGCATGCGCTTGGAGACCAGCGCAAGAATGAATTCCAAGATTCCTTCGCCCGCCTCATCTGAAGCGCGATTCAACGCTCGCAGAACGAGACCCTTGAGGAAATCGCTCGCAGCGTAATCGTCCCGGTAGTCGAGCTCTGACGGGTAGGCGCACCTCAGGAGCGCCGCTTGGACTATCCCATCGTTGAAACGCGAGAAGTTGTCAGGGTGAAGCGCCACATGCCGATAGGTGGAGGTGGCCAACTGATCCGCCTCATCCATCTTCCGATCTTCGCGTGCGCGCTGCAGGATGACCGCGATAGTAGCCAACACCTCTGCATGGTGCGGCCCCGGGACGTAGCCAGGCCGCCAGAACGCGAATGTGTCCCGCAACCGTAGTGGAAGGCACGCATCATTGCCGTGTGGAAGCAGGCCTTGCGGGCCCACCGGGCCCACTGCGCCCAATGCAGCAAGACGAGTCCCGAGGGACCCCGGATACGCAGAAGCGTCCGCACCAACAACTTGACACCGGCGAATTTCTTCAGTGAAAGCCGAAACCACTTGCCGTCCCACTGCAATTGCGCCGAAGGCTGCGAAGTCGTGCGACACAAGCTTGTCGTGCTGCAAATTCAACTTGAGCGCTGTCAGCTCCGCACGGCTATCTGTGACCTGGAAGCCGATGAAGTAGAGCCGCGCCCCGCAGTCCTTGTCTCGTAGAGTGCGGCTTATCTCGAGCAGCAGCGAACCCTTCCCCACAACCGCCGCACACACGATGACAGCCGCATCAGTCGGCAGTGCTGTCGCCGCGAGCTGCGATTGCGCCACAAGCTGAAGGCCGTTCAGTCCCAAATCGGAGGCAGCAAAGGTTTGAACTTGGGTTGCCAAAGACCTCGAGGCCAAGTCATCTTGGTAGATGATGACCTTCGTCGAGGCTTTGACTCGTCGTCGAACGTGATCCTTGAGCCAACTTGAGAACTCAACTTGCTCCCGCAGTTTGTCTCCATCCACGAACAGTGCTCGGGGTTTGGAAGTTGGGGCCGCGGCACGCCGATATACGTCAAAAACACCTTTCCCCGCGAAGGCACGCAGCCACTTCACGTCGTCATCGCAACGATGTTGAACCTCCCGAAGCAAGACCTTCTTCGCAGGCTCATGCTCCGGCATAAAGGTTTCACCCGCTATTCGGATGCTGAACTGCGCATCCCGTTCGTCAGTGTTGTGCTCTGCAGGGATGGGCAGCGCAAGAAGTGCACCTTCGGATAAATTCCCCGCTGCTTCGAGAGTCAACAACGTGACCACCTCGAAAGGCAGCACCTGCTTTTCCTGAACCCACCGCTTATGCAAGTTCATGGACGCTGAGGCTGATATTAGGCAGAGCGATGTTCCTGCCAGCGGGCGCACGACCTCGTCGAAGCCTCCGTAGGAGTGGAAACTCTCGATAACGAACGGCCGCGCGTGACCGCAGAGCGCCATTAGGTCCCGCAAGGCATAGGCCACGGGCGCGATCGCCATGGTGTCCACAAACACCGTCTCAAGATCCCTGAGGCGCGTGACGTTTCCTGAGTACAAGCGCAAGAAGATGACAAGCGCAACGTAGGCCACGGACGCTGAGGACTTCAACGACAAGTCAGGCTTAAGGAAGACCGTCGAGCGTGAGCCCGACGGTTTTTGGTACGCATAGCCAGCCGGGGCCCAAAGAAGCACCTCATCACCTGGAAAGGCTGCGTGAAGACCTGCCTTGAGCCACGAGCTGGAGCCCGCCTTCAACGCCGTCAAAAAGTCAGAGCGCTTACCTTTGAAAGAATCATCGAGAATCTTGAGATCGGCACGCTCGGTCTTGAGCGCAATAGTCACACTCAGTAGCGCGATCCGGCCAACTATTCGCTGCCTAGCGGTCGCCAACTGGTCTGACATCAGCGTCTCTAGAAGCTCGCCCTTGGAGTCCTCCTTGAGTCCGACCAGCACCACCGCATCCGGTACGACCGGGCCGCGGCACACGTCGAGGATGAGCTGCTGCAAGGCACCGGCGCGCATCGGTCCAGGGGGCTTATAGGCGACAGCATAGGTCCAGTTGCCAACTCCATGTTCGGGATACTGAAACGAAAAGCGAAAGAAGCTGCCGCTGCCAAGCATGCTTAGCTCACTTTGAAACAGATGGTGAAGGTCGCCCCAGCGACTTCCGGTAGAGCCTTTATGAAACGCTTTCTCGGTGCAAACTGTCGACCGCGGTCGACTGAAAAATCTTGGTACAAGCTCACTCGCCCGGTGCGCAACATCATGAACGCCTCAAGCTTTTCAAGCGCCATGATTGCGGAAGTCAGCCCCTGTCCGAAGGTCACACTCGCCTTGGTCGTCGCATGCTTCGTGAAGCAAGTACTGACCGCCGCAAGCTCCTCGTCGACGCTAAAGTCGCTGTAGGACCGCGCGCCAGTCTCCTTGGCCAGCCAACGAAGCCCGAGACCCGGCCCGGTGTCGAAGACGGAGAGCTCAACAAATTGAGCGATGCCCGACATTCCGCCCCTCGCGGCCGCCCGTCCTTCGGGCGTGTGATCCGGATGGGCAAGACGAGTCTGTTTGACGAGGTACGCCTTCAGGCCCAAGTCATCATCCAAATCCTTGACGAGGTCGCCGCCACCCTGCAGGAAAATTGTCCGGGCCGTCACGCCACGAATACTGCGCTTGTAGCGAACCCCAAAGACGTCATCAGAGCCATGCTCGTCTGCGTTCAGGAAGAGTTGGTAAACCAGAGCGCTCAGGTAGTCCAACTGTCCTTCGCTCAGCTTATGCAGGACTCCCCCCCCAAGGGACGACAGCAAGCGCGGTACCAGCCTTCTGAAACCGCCCTCCTCTCTCACGCCACCCTGCTTGGGCTGCCCGTAGAGCGGCTTCAAGTATTCGTTACGCGCACCGCCAAAGCAGTAAAGCCCGACTCCAACACCCCGCTGGGTCTCAGAGAAGTTTTCCTGCTGCATAGCCAGAACGCGCTTGGCAAAGATACCCAAGCCGTCCATTCGACTAACTGTTGTCCCTTCGCAATCGAGCGAGTGGGAGAAGTAGATGGCGGCCATGCCGGGAAGCGTCGAAGCAAACCTGTCTCGCGTCGCATCGCTTTCAGCAAACGATCGTGAAATTACGATGGGCCGCGGATCAAGGTGCAAACGAGCCCAAGTACCCAAGACCTGCACCGCATGGACTGCCCCTCCAAGCCCGCCCCCCAACTCAAGTTTGATAGGCATTCGCACGGCCTCATCAGGCCGTGACCGCATCTCGATCACGAAGTCTTCGAGCTCTGAAGCAAGCGCGCTGGTCGGAAAGCGAAGCATCGGGTAACTTGACTGTTGATCGCGTTGTTCTGCCTTCTGACCTCCTGAAGACACGAGCGCGGCAGTGAAGAGTTGCGGGTGGCCAAGTGTCGTACTCAACAGCATAGCCTATGTAGACCGCGCTGCAGCAGTTCCTCCAACGCTCAATCCTCGCGATGCTACTCGCGAAGCTGATCCAAGGTAGAACGGAATCCAGCCGCGGATCCCGGACATCGCGACCGCATTCCGAGCAGATCCGAATCGGGATCCCGGGCCAGCCGCCCCCCCTACGGTCGGCATGAGGTACACCCCAACCCCAAAAAGACTCGACATCCCCGGTTGAAACCACACTGTCTCTCACCACGACTGATTGACCAACGTGTCTGCAATCGCCTCTCTCCTTGCGGTGCGTGTAGCTGGGGATGAGTAGTAAAGTGCCGGAAGCGCCATCCTGGCCGAGGAGTTGGGCCGTCACCCTGTGACCGCACATCGCCAGACCGGCGGCCGGCCTCTTGTCAAAGTGCGCTCACCTCCACACTACAAATGAAAACTAGCTTTCGCAGCGCTGCCCACCAAGCACTCTCAAGGGCGAAGGCTGAGATTGAATCCGGCTCTCATGAACGACTCCGATATGCAGCGCTCGAGTTGCGCCTGTGCATCGAGGCTTTAACCTATGACCGGGCTCAAGCATTTGCCACTGAGATTCCTCCGGAGCAGTACGACACTTGGCAACCTCGCAAGCTCCTGCAGGTGCTCCTAGACATCGAGCCGACGGCAGATCAGAGCTATACCCTTTCCTACGGGCAGGAGTCGGCCTTCGGTCAAAGGGCCGAGGAGATGCGCGTGTTTGGGAGCGAGACTGTATTCAACCTGCGCGCGATCAAGAAGCACTATGACGCACTGGGCTCATTTCTGCACATGCCCACTCTGAAGCAGGTGCAGGAGGACGGCGATTCAGACTTCTCAAAACTCAAAAGTCGATGCGCACTGATTGTGGCCAGCCTCGATGCCGCTCTCTTATCGACTGTCTATAACGCGACGTTTGCCAGATTTACCCAACTGAATTGCCTAGAATGCGGCGAGATCGTACGAAAGCGATTTCCGGTCGGCAAGGAAGTCGTAGACGTCGAGTGCTTTGAATGCCACGCGGGCTATCGTCTAACTTCACCCGAGCCAGGGAAGGTTCATTGGGAACCGATGCAACAGATCATCGCCTGCCAGACGAAGTCTTGCGGTCATGAGTTCGCAATCTGGAACCACGAGATCAAGCCCGGAACCCATTGGAAGTGCGTAAAGTGCGAGCAGCGCTTCAGAATTGGCTTCGCAGTACTCCCGGACGAAGCGACGCCATCAGCAACCTGAGGCGACCTGCGACTCGAGACTCCCAGGTCGCCGACCACACCACACGGACTTAGGGAAGAAGTCCTTCACGCGAACCTGATAGTCGCTTAGCCGGCATGCTCGCTACATTGGGATTGGGGTGAGGCGCGCATCCACTTAGAGCTATTCACGACAACGGTCTGGGCACGATGTTGGAAGCCGAACTTCACGCAGTCGCCACGCTTGACACGCGCGACCAACACGGTTCCCACTGACGCCAGCGCGGCTCGTCAAAAGGACTACCGCCTAGGATGTTTTCAGGCAACCCGGCTTCTTCCGGTGACCGCGCTGCAGGTGCCGTGGCCTGCGCTGCGCATAAAAATGTAACAAAGAGACCCAAGCAGATTTGCCAGAGCCTTTTGATATGCGGGAATCAACACTCTGTTGCACCAACTGTGCTGACAAGCATTCCGCCGTCTCTGGCGCTATCCAATAGCCAATCCGTCTTCAAAGTCAGTGGCGCGGCCGCACCGCGTCCGCCTTTGCTAGGGAACGCCGCCATCCTGCTGGCGACACACCTATCTCCCTCACGAATGCCCTGGTGAATACCGCTTGCGAACTGTAGCCCAAAGTCGCAGCCACGACTTTCAGTTCTGTTCCTTGGCGAATCAGATCTTGCGCAAGCTTTAGCCGCCATGCTGTAAGGTACGCGATTGGAGCTATCGTAAGCATCTTCTGAAAATGCTGGCAGAAGGCGGAACGCGACATCCCGGCAATAACCGCTAGCTCCTCCACGTTCCAGTCCTTGTCGGGTTGCGTGTGGATCGCAAGCAATGCCGCACCGAGTCGGACATCAAGCATCGACGCCAAGAGACCCTTTGTAATTGCGCCGTCGGAAAAGGCTTTGCGAACGAGCAATACCAACAAGTACTCGAAGAGGACACTCAGTCCTCTGTCTCGGCCGGGCGCGCTTCCCTTGAATTCACCTAGCAGCGCATCGATCATCGGTACGGCGTTCTGAACCGAGTCACGAGAGAAAACCAGCGCATCCTGCACGCCCAGTGGCGACGCGCCGCCGAGACTACGGCCGAAATCGAACGATGCGCAAACTATACGCGCGCCCTGACTAGATGGGGACCGCAGCTTGTAGCGGCAGCTACTCGGGCAGAGAAGCAGACTGGGCTCGCGTAGCTGGATGACGGGTGCACCGGGACGAACGAGATCCAGGTCGCCGCTCTCCAGGATGTAAATGAAGGCCATATCCTGCGGCTTTTGCAAATCTAGAACGCCCCGGACGGTACCTGCGTAGAAGAGCTGCCCCTTGACGGAGATGCGTTCGAAGAATTCGGATAACAGGTCTGGATTGGTAGGTCTGCTAAAAGTCATGGACGCTGGGGAAAAAGTCGATGTTGGGTACTGCCTAGCATTGACATGTCACTTATCCACTACCTCCAAGGAACCGTTATGAGCGAAGCCGCCGCCACTCCCAACCCCTCCATCTACGCCGACCCGGCCGAGCCGGCTATGCCCGCGACTGGCTTCACACTCGATCTCAAGAAGACAGCCCTTGTGGTCATTGATCCGCAGATCGACTTCCTGAGTCCTAGCGGCGTGACGTGGGGCGTTTTTGGCGCCAGCATTACCGAGAACCGTACGGTCGAGAACCTGGACGCGCTCTTTAAGGCCGCGAAGAAAGCAAACCTCACCGTCGCCGTCTCGCCGCACTACTACTACCCGACGGATCACAACTGGGACTTCGGTGGTGCACTCGAAAAGCTGATGCACTCGATTGGCATGTTCGATCGCAAGGGCCCGCTCACGCTGGAAGGATTTGACGGCTCCGGAGCAGACTTCATGCCAGAGTTCAAGCCATACATTCTTGATGGCAAGACCATCATTGCCTCTCCGCACAAGGTCTACGGTCCGGAGACCAATGACTTGGTTCTGCAGCTGCGCAAGAAGGGTGTGTCGCAGGTCATCCTCGCCGGAATGGCTGCCAACCTTTGCGTCGAATCGCACTTGCGAGAACTGCTCGAGCAAGGCTTCGAGGTCGCTGTTGTTCGAGATGCGACCGCAGGCCCGCGCGCTCCTGAAGGCGACGGCTACCTCGCAGCGCTCATCAACTATCGGTATATGGCCAATGCCCTGTGGACGACTGAGGAAGTCCTCAAGCGTCTGGCCGCTTGACATCGAATTCATAGGAGCCCCTACCCATGAAGCGTGAAGAAGTCACTGAGACCATCGTCCTCCAGAAGCTCAAGAAGCGCCTCACCTGGCAACAGCTCGCCGAGGCTGTTGGGCAGAGCAAGGAGTGGACTACGGCCGCACTGCTGGGCCAGATGACACTGAACGCAGAGCAGGCGACGAAGGTCGGCGCGCTGCTCGAGCTCTCACAAGACGCCGTCGCTCAACTACAAGTGGTGCCGTACCGCGGCTCCCTTCCCGCGCAGGTGCCTACCGATCCGTTGATCTACCGGTTCTACGAACTGATCAGCGTCTACGGCACGACGTTCAAAGAGCTCATCCACGAGGAATTTGGTGACGGCATCATGAGCGCCATCGATTTCAAGATGCACATGGAGCGTGAGGAGGATCCTAAGGGCGATCGCGTCCAAATCGTCATGAGCGGCAAGTTCCTTCCCTACAAGACCTACTAAAGGCACCGTCCCAGAGCTAGCGCCCCGCCGGCACTGCGAAGGCCACCAGTGCAAGCGGTCGCCGGCCGCACGTTCAGCTGGAAATCTGTATCGTCGAGAGCAATACTGTTTTTCGTTCCTTACGTTGCACCGCAGCAATCTTGCTGGGTTTTAATCCGTATGCCAATGCCTGGGCGCCAAAATCGTCTGAAGCGACGATGGCGTGCGCACCGTGGTATCCGAAAACTCCCCTATGTCTTCGGACAATCGGCCTCTGCCCCTACGAGGCCAGTTACCCACTAAAGGCTCACAAATGAAAGCAACGGATATTGTCTACACCGACGCCCTCGGCCTCGCTTCGCTGATCGCAAAGAAGGAAGTCTCCCCGGTGGAGGTTGTCAAGGCTCACATCGAGCGAATCAACGACGTCAATCCGAAGGTCAACGCCGTCGTCACTCTGATGGAGAAGGACGCACTCGAGGGAGCAAAGGCGGCAGAAGCTGCGGTCCTGCGAGGCGACAAGCTAGGTGTCTTCCACGGCGTTCCGTTCTCGATCAAGGACGTTATCGATACGGCGGGCACTCCCACCAAGCGCGGCTCAAAACTCTTTGCCGACCACGTGCCCAAGGAAGACGCCACGGTCGTCACGCGCATGAAGCACGCAGGCGCAATTCCGCTGTTCAAGAGCAACTGCCCCGAGTTCTCTGCTCACTGGGAGACGGATAACCTGGTCACCGGCCAGACGCGCAATCCCTGGAATCTAGAGCGCACGCCTGGCGGCTCTAGCGGTGGCGAGTCCGCCGGCATCGCCGCCGGCATGTCTCCGCTTGGTCTGGGCAGTGACGTCGCAATCTCGGTTCGCGGCCCTGCCGCTCTGACCGGCATCGTCGGACTCAAGGCCACGCACGGCCGCATCCCGTACACCAATCACTTCCCCTCATCCTTGCAGGAGTATTGGCACATCGGCCCGATGGCCCGCTCCGTGCGCGACGTCGCTGCGGCGTACAACGTGCTTCACGGTGACGACGGCCGCGACGGCTACGCCATCTTCGGACGCGACGCGTTGCCTCCGAAGGGAGCTTACTCGGGGCGTCCGACTCGCGTCGGTTGGATGGCCGCAACCGGCTTCGGCCCGGTTGACCCGGAAATCGTTGGCGCCGTCGCCGAAGCCGCCAAGCTCCTCAGCGACTGGGGTTGCATCGTCGAGCCAGTGGACATCCCCGTCCTCGGCGACCGGGATTGGTACGTTCCCGCTCTGACCTTGTACGTCGGCAAGCTGCTGCCTCAGCTCAAGCCCATCATCAAGGGCCACGAGGCGGATCTGCACTGGATTGGCAAGAGCTTCAACGACGCCCCCGCGCCTTCGCTCGAGGCCTACGTGGCCGCGGAAGCCGAAGTCAACGATCTGCGAGCCGCTCTGAAGACGTACTTCGAGAAGTATGACGTGTTGCTCTGCCCGGTTTTGCCGATCGTCGCGCAGACCTATGACCTGGAAGAATACGTGGTGGCCGGCCAGAAGATTCCGTCTTCGAACGTGACCCGGGCAACCGTGCCGTTCAACCTGACTGGCTTGCCGGGCTTGTCGGTGCCGTTCCGTTTCCACTCGGAGCAACTGCCCATCAATGTCCAACTGGTCTCGCACTGGGCGGATGAGGCCACCATCCTGCGCCTGGGTGCGCTCATCGAGGACTCCAGCAGCTTTAAGGGCAAGCGCCCTCCTCTGTAAATTGCTGCTGGAAGCTGCTGCGCGCCGAGCGGGACTTCGAGCTCAACGCGGACACCTCCAGCATCAGCCAGCCAGGAGCGCTTAGCGCCTCTTAACTGCTGAGGGTCGCGGGGGCGTTGCTAGGGCGCCGTCCTCTCGAAGGCGTCTCAGCGACGCATATTCAATCATCTGCATCCGGCACGCACCGAGACTTCTCGGGCGACCGGACCGGCTGCCGCATAGACGACATCTGGACCCGCAAGCAATTCAAACGACATGAGACAAATCGCATTTTTTCTGTCCCCGGGTTCAAAGGCGCTGCGCAAATTCTCACTCTCCGTTCAATTGGCAGTCGTTGCCCTTTTGGCAGTCGTCTCTGTCTTGATATTCGAATTGGTAGGGGCTTGGCCCGCCACCGTTATGACCGTCGTCTGTGTATATCTCGGCGCGTCGTTCTGGTTTTCATTTCGGCAGCCGCTCAGGATGCTTCAGGAGCAGATCCGCGCCCTGGCCGACGGTGACCTCACCAAAGAGTGGGAAATCGTCGGCAGCAATGAGTTATCCAGCATGAATCGCGAGATGGCGCAGACCCATCACCAGCTCTCGCAGGTCGTCGCGCGAATTCGCAGCGAGTCTCAGCTTGTTGCTATGGCGGGCGAGCGTCTAACTCGAGGGGCCCGCGAACTGTCCGACAGAACAGAGGCGCAAGCGTCCAACTTGGAACAGACACGCGCCGCCCTCGCGCAAATCACGGAAACGGTACAACGGAACGCTGCAGAAGCGAGCGCCGCTGACGAATACGCGCGCTCCGTACGGGAAAGTGCCGAAGCCGGCCGCGACCGCATGCTGTCGTCTGTTGAAGCTATGCAGCGCATCGAAGCGCAGTCTCGTCAGATGGCCAACATCATCAACGTCATCGATGGCATTGCCTTCCAGACCAACATCCTGGCGCTGAACGCAGCAGTTGAGGCGGCACGAGCGGGCGACCTCGGAAGAGGCTTCTCTGTCGTCGCATCGGAAGTCCGAACGCTCGCCCAGAGAAGTGCGGCAGCCGCTAAGGAGATCAAGCAACTAATCGAGGGCTCGAGCCAAGAGGTCCACCATGGTGTGCGTACCATCGAGCATGCTCAGGACGCCCTGGCAAAGGCAACGGATGGCATCTCAGAAGTCTCAGGGAGGCTGCGCGAGGTCGCTGAGTCAAGTCGGAACCAGAGCACTGGCCTCGAGGAGATTGCGTCGGCCGTAATCCTTCTGGACGACATCACACAGAAGAACGCACACATGGTCGACCGCTCCGTCCAGGCGGCAGAGTCGCTGCGTTCGCAAGCGCGAATGCTAAGCGACGGTGTCAGCGCAATGCGCCTGCGTCAGGGGTGCGCTGATGAGGCGAAAGCGTTAGTCGAACAAGCCGTCGCCGTGGCTGAGCAGTACGGCATAGCCGAAGCAATTCGACAGATCACAGATCCCAACGGTCCATTCCGCGACAGAGACCTTTATCTCATCATCATTGACAGGCAGAAGATCTTCCGGGCCCACGGCATCCTGCCGGATGCAGCAGGCAAGACGCTCCTGGAGATTGTCCCGTCACTGAAGGATGACTCTCAGGTCGTACGGGGCTGGGCAATGGCCGACGAAGGTGGAGGCTGGATCGAGACGCAAGCACATCACCCCGTCACTAAGCTAATGATCGAGAAGCTGACCTATGTACAGAGCGCCCTAAACGGCCAGTACATCATTACGTGCAGCGTTAATCGTGGCGATGGTATGACCAAGACAGATGGTTCTTACCGTTGACCGTGCGATTCTTTTTTGTACTCGGCATCCGATCAGGCTCCCTGTTATGCGGAACTCGACGGTCGCACCAAAGTTCCGCGTAAATGCCGCTGATCACGGCCCTTTGAGCCCCTCCGACGTCTGCTCGCAATTCCGGACCAGTTTCTCGCAGAATCGGGCATTGACGCATTTTTCCCGGTGTCAGCTTCTCTCACTAGCGAAGCACTTGCCATCAAAGGCGACGCGTGGTCTTTCTCGCGAACGACTATGACCGCTAAAACATCGGTAACGCGACCCTGACCTGGTCTCAGTCCGGATCGTTCTTCAGTCACGCCCGCGTGAGTTCATCGTGCAGGCTCATTGTCTTTCGCCGAGCAGAACCGCGACCAAGCTGCTTACCCCTGGACCGCGTGAATCGGCAGTTCAAGGCCGATCGGCCGAACCAGTTGTGGGTGGCCGATTTCACCTATGTCTCGACCTGGCAGGGCTTCGTGTACGTGGCCTTCGTCGTCGATGTCTTCGCGCGCTACATCGTGGGCTGGCGCGTCAGCAGCACGATGCAGACCGACTTCGTGCTGGACGCTCTGGAGCAGTCGCTGTATGCGCGCCGGCACGAACGCGAAGGTGCCCTGGTGCACCACAGCGTCCGCGGCTCGCAGTACGTGTCGATCCGCTACAGCGAGCGGCTCGCCGAAGCCGGCATTGAACCGTCGGTGGGCAGCACCGGCGACAGCTACGACAACGCGCTGACCGAGACCATCAACGGCCTCTACAAGGCCGAGATCATTCATCGGCGCGGGCCGTGGAAGACGCGCGAGGCAGTCGAACTGGCGACGCTGGAGTGGGTCTCGTGGTTCAACCACCATCGCCTGCTCAAGCCCATCGGCTACATCCCGCCGGCCGAGGCCGAAGCCAACTACTGGCGAGCGCGCGAACAGACCAGCGTCGCGACCAGGCCCGCGCCAGCGACGGCTTTGCAGGCAGGTTGAACCATGAGTACATGGCACAACCGGGGGGCCTCCGGCGCCCCTGCGGGGAGCTTGAAGAAGGAGAATCCGAACACACAACAACACCCCAACCCGGTCAGGCCACGCCGGCCTGATTCAAGCCAACAGGCCTCCACGAAACCCGGTGCGGTTCACTTCGAAGCTGCACCTGCACGCGCCGGTCTACGTCGCCACCTCAAAAGTCCGCTGCTGGAAGTGCCACAAGCCCACGCCGGTCCACGCTCTCTATGCGGCAAACGTCGAGGACTTCGAGCCGGGTGAGGGCCCTTGGTGCGTTGAGGCCGAGACGTTCGTCTTCGAGGTACCTCCTCAGTCGCTGCCCTCGCACGTCGTCGAAGCGCTCTCGCGCGTGGCGCCGAACTTCAAGCCGACTTACTCGCGTACTGTCGGCGCGAGCAGTTGGGCCGACGTGTGCGTGCACTGCCAGATGCTCCAGGGAGCGTTCTTCCTGCACGAGGAGCCCGACGGCCCCTTCTTCGCCGGCCGCGAGGATTTCAAAGGCGCGAAGACATTGGTCTCCGAACGAGGCTTCGACGTCGAAGGCGCCAGCTACTCAATGTGAGCCACGCTCCAACGTTACAAGCCCGTCGGCGGACAACAATGGCCAGCCAACCCCTCGCGGTTGAGCTATGCTCGCATAGCAAGAAGCGTCAGGAGTGCGCAGCCCCCGATGGCGCAGCTATGCGCTGCGCCACGCCAAGGGACATCGTCGGCGCTCGCTGGAGGTGAGGCCGGCAGTCGCGAGGCGACGGCCGGTGAACGCAAGCATGCGTTGCTGCTTGCTCAGGGGAAGCTGCATGTTTGAACTTTGCCTCAACACACTCGTTCGCACAGACGACCGAGGACCTGCGCTGAACAGACGCTGCTCGACATCTTGCCGTGGAGCGTGCGAGGCGCGCGCCCAGGTCCACTTTGTGCAAGGCTAAGCCACCTCGATGTCTCGTTCGCTGCTTCTTAACTTCACGCCGATCGAAATCCACGGGGAAGCGGTGCACCTGCAGACGATTCCTTTCGAAGACCCACAAGGCTATCGGTCATTGCGCGCGAAGCTGCGCGGCCTATACGCACTGACTCGAAGGGGCAACCAAGTCGTCGCTCTGCCGCTGCAAGATGGCCTGCCATCCGTGGGAGAGTCAGAGACTGCCGACGTTAGCAAGCACCTGTCCTACGTCCGACCGCTCCTGGAACAACGCTTGGTCGACTTGCTGATCGCCAAGGGCAGGCCTGTCGCGCGCTACAACCCCATCACCACGGTCGGCCGAATCTTGCCTACGGGCATCGCTGCCGTCGACGAGCACATCCACCTGCAGACCCGAGTTCCGATTTCCATTCGCTTCCTGAAGGGGCAGCGCGGGGAGACGCTCGGACTGCTGTGGGACCTCGAGATTCAGAAGTCGTGCGCTACCAACTTGGCTGAACTGTCGCGACTCGGCTTCAACGCCAACGGCCTGGTGGTTGAGCGCGCGGAGCCCGGTGCCGATGACCGACTGATTCCTCAGCGCAGAGTTGTTGGAAAGCTCGGAAGCGTCCAAGGCGAAACGGGTAGCCTGTCAGAGCGGTACTCAGAGGCCGATGACCTGTACTCGCTCTCCGACCTGTACCTGGAGGCCTCGCCGGAGAACGTTCGGCGCCTCCTGCGCCACTTCGCGGGAAGAGGCGCTGAGCAGGCCGATCAGAAGATTGCCAAGGTCATCTTCGACAACAGCCGCGGCAGCGCTCGCTTGGAACATATTCAGCGACTGGCCAACTGGGCAGCCGGACTCGGAATCATCGAGCTCCAGCCCGGACTCGGCGTGTCTATCGGGCCGTTGGTCACACAAGCTGACGCAGACACGTTTCCCCGCTTTTCGGAGGTCGCGCCGCCGACCTACGTGTTTGACTCAGGCACGCTGAAGTCGGAGACGCGAGCCGCCGTGGGCCTGGGCAAATGGGGGCCCTTCAGCAGGCATGTCTTCACGCCCAGCAAGCCCAACGTCTGCGTCATCGTCGACCGGTCCAAGCGCGGCCAGTTCGAGATGTTTCTGAGGAAATTCAGGGACGGGTTGACTACCGAGACTGACTCCAGAACCTTCGGACGTGGGTTCCTGGGCATCTACGGCCTGCAGGACATCAGCTTCACGTTCGTTGAAGCCGGTGGTTTCACGGCCGACGCATATTACGCCGCCGCCTCGAACGCCATCCGAATGGCAGCCGACGGAAACGCTTGGCACTTGGCCATCGTTCAGACAGAAGGAAGTTCCAAGCAGCTGCCGCCGCAGCAGAACCCTTACCTGGTCGCCAAGGCAGCGTTCTTGTCCAACCAGGTTCCTACCCAGTTCGTCACCACCGAGACAATGGGCATGAGAGCCGAGAACCTCATTTGGGCCATGAGCAACCTGGCCTTGGCGGTCTACGCCAAGCTGGGAGGCATCCCATGGCTCATCAAGTCCGACAAGGGCATCTCGCACGAGGTGGTCATTGGCCTTGGGAGCGCCGCCATCGGCGAGTCCCGCTTCTCACGCAAGGAGCGCATTGTTGGCATCACCAGCGTCTTTCGAGGTGACGGCGGATACCTGCTGTCCAATCTATCCAACGCCGTTCCAATCGCGCGCTATGGCGAAGCGCTGACCGAGTCACTTCTGGCTACGCTGCGCCGCGTGCAGGCGGAGATGAACTGGATGAAGGGCGAGTCCGTCCGGGTCGTTGTGCACGCGTTCAAGCCGATGCGCAACACAGAGATCGACGCCGTCAAAGCCGCGCTTAAGGAGTTCGGCCAATTCGACCTGCGGTTCGCCTTCCTACACGTCAAGGAAGACCATCCGTTCCTGCTGTTCGATGACGCGTCAGCGGGCGTCAAGGGCCGAGGCGAAAAGACCCCTGTGCGAGGCCTCTATGCGGAAGTCGGAGAACGAGAGGCATTGCTGACCCTGACAGGTCCGCAACAGCTGAAGCGAGCGACCGACGGTATGCCCAAGCCGCTGCTGCTCAGTCTTCATCGAGACTCGACTTTCACGGACATCGTCTACCTCACCAAGCAGGTGTTCTGGTTCTCCAACCACTCGTGGCGCAGCTTCCTGCCAGCGGCGATGCCGGTCACGATCTACTATTCGGACCTGGTCGCTGGCCTCCTCGGACGCCTCGACAAGCTCGGTAGCCGCTGGAGTCCCACGGTCATGTTCGGCAAAATTGGAACGACCAGGTGGTTTCTATGAGCACGCCGCAGGCAAGCAGTCCACCGCTGCTGCATGAGGTCATCCGAGCGGTTGAGGCGCAGGCACAGGGCTTACTCGCGGCTGGCCCACTTGCGGCGGCCTTCCACTACTGGACCTCCGGCGACTCTTTCGTTGCTCAGCTCCATGAGAGCGAGGTCCAGGGTTTATGCGAGCAACTGGTCGGCGCGGACAGGTCCCTCCAAGCGCTGGGCGCGCTCGGCTTTCTCGTCGCCCTTGGAGGCGACCAGTGGCCTTCGGCCAGTGATGCGTTCGGAACAGGGATAGATTGGCTGGCCGGTCGAACGATTCCCCAATCCGCGCTCGCTACGCTCGTGCAGCCCGTTGCATACACCGGAGTTCTGGCCGGGTTGCTGGCCCGTCAGGACGCAGGTCGCCTCTTGAAGTTCTCGATCTGGTTCGGCAACCTCCTCGGAAAAGTCGAGCCACTCATCGAAACCCAGCCTGGCTGGCGCCGCGAGATGCTCGAGTTGGTCAAGCTGCGGCTTGATGTCGGTGATGAGCAAGCGCTGACGGTAAGGCTAGATAGCAACGTCAAGGTCCTCTACGTCGCGCGAGGCGTTGCTCGCTCCGCAGGAGGTGATGTTGATGTCCTTGGCGGAGAACTCATCAAACGGCTGGCCAACGTCACTTACGACGACATGGAAGCGGCCGCGCTTGACTTAGCCGCCTACCGATACTTGGTCGGCAGCGGACGGTTGGTAAACCTTCGAGCCCCGAGCGTCGAGGACGTCGGGCTCCTCCTTAGTCGCCTTTCAGCAGGTCTTCGTCGGTGGACCTGGGAGGACAAGAAAACATCCAAAACCGCCGATCTGCAACGGTGGGCGGTACAGAACGAGTATCACTTTCAGAACCTACTCTGCGCAGTACTAACACCTGTCTTCAGCGACCTGCGTGACGAGGAATGGCTCGAGTCGGTGGGGCAAAAGAAACCACGAGCCGACCTCGCAATTCCATCACTTCGGCTGCTAATCGAGGTGAAGTACTGGCGCGCCAAAGACTCTCCTCAGCATCTGATTTCCGAAATCGCCGAAGACGTGGGCCTGTACTTCAAGAAGGAGAGCCCATACAGCGTTATGCTGCCCATCATTTGGGACCAAGGCCGCCGAACCGAAGAGCACGACTTACTCCGGCAGGGCCTGAGCAGGTTGCGTCACGTCGTCTCGCCCATCGTCGTGCCCCAGCCAGGCTTCATGACAAACGAAGCGCTACAAGCTGATGCAGATTGAGCGGCGTACGCTTCTCCTAGGGGAACGTTGTGTACAGACGAGCCTAACGTCAGCACGTCAGCGTCGTGCTCGCCCGTATTGACGGTCGCGGTTGAAGATCGCCGCAAGAATGCGGGTAAATCGAAGACGTCTGCCTTGATACCGTGAGATTGGCGCATGCGCCAACTCCACATGTCCGCCTGATGCGTCATGCCCTGCAGGGCTTGAGCAGCGGCACAGGCATCTGGGCTAGGGCGCTAATTTCCGCATGATGAAGGCTCACCACTCAAAGCTGAGGGAGCTTTTCCCATACTGTGCTGGCGCATTCAATCAATGCTCCAACGCGGAACGCCGTGTCTTCATCCCACCAGCGGGTGACTACCTGCACGTTGATGGGCAGCCCCTCGGAGCTCATCCGCAAGGGGACCGACAGTGCCGGCAAGCCGGACAAGTTGAACGGAACGGTGGCACGCTTGATCTGCGTCGACACGATCTTCTGGCCATCGACCACGTACTCCGTCTGCCTGTGCAAGGGCGCAGTGAAGGGGATGACCGGGCAGAGCAGCACGTCGAACTGCTCGAAGTACTTGGCAAAGGCAGACCGAAGCTCCTGCACCAACATCTGCGCGTCAACATAGTCCCGAAGTACCGGATCGGGCTGCTTTGCGATATGGGCAGCGACAAAGAAGAGGTCAGCCTCGCGTCCCTCGACCATTCTCTGGAATTCTGGGAGCATCTCCCCGGTCGTCAGCGTGACGCCAATGCCCACGAAGTCATTCCTCGCCAGCACATCAATGCTCGTCTCCTGCGCCGCATGCCCGGCGCGTCGAAGCAGCTCCGCCGCCGCCTCCACCGCAGCGGAGACCTCAGGGTCCGTGGGGCCAAAGCCGTCGCGCGACATGAAGCCAATCCGCAACGGTCTGCCAGCGATAGGGGCGTTCGCTGGCGCAGCATCAGTAGCTTGCACCGCGTACGGGTCAATGCCGTCAGATCCCTTCAGGAGCTGATACATTGCGGCGACGTCACGCACGGTTCTGGCCATAGGCCCGATGTGCCAGTATCGGCTCAGGAACCTCGGAAAGTGGCCCGTGTACGGAATCCGGCCATGGGTGGCCTTCAAACCGACAATGCCCGTCAGCGCGGCTGGCCCACGCACTGAGATTGCGACGTCGGAGCCAAGGCCCATGGGCGACATGCCTGCTGCGATGCTGGCCGATTCGCCACCGCTGGATCCACCGGCCGTGCGTTCGAGATTCCACGGATTGTTGGTCCGGCCAGTCAGAACGTTGTCGGTCTCCGTCCAGTACGAGAACTCAGGGACGTTCGTCTTGGCGAGCGCGATGGCGCCGCTTCCCCGCATCCGTTGAACCACGGTTGCATTCTGGACAGGAACATTGTCAGCAAGCAGCTTGGAACCTGCCTGGGTGGGTACCCCAGCTAAGTCAATCGAGTCCTTGATGGTGAAGGGAACACCGTGGAACGGCCCCAAATCACGGCCATCGAGAACGGCTTGCTCCGCACGCTCGGCTTGCCGAAGCGCCGACTCTGACAGCAATGTGGTCACTGCGTTGATTCGTCCGTTGACCGCGTCGATGCGATCAAGGTGGCTTCTGACAACCTCAACGGGCGAAACCTGCTTGGTACGAATCAATTGTGCCAAGTCTGTCGCATCGCGATAGAACAGCTCTCGATGAGTGCTGCTGATATGCGTTTCATTCATAGGCGGCGTTGTGAAAGCCATTGCTAACGAAGTTGGCATAAGCGCGCGGCACCCAGTGGCGCCCCGGAGAGAGGCTTGCACGGCAACCGAAGCGCCTCAGCGCTCAAGAACAAGCTTTCCGATCATTCGCCCGCTTTCCAGACGCTGGTACTGCTCAAGCAAATTTGCAGCATTGATACCGGTGACACGGCTAGCAACTGGCGATCGAAGGATGCCCTTGTCAACGTAGCCAGCCACAGCTTCGAGAATCGACGCTTGGCTCGCCATATCGGGTGTCTTAAAGATGGATCTCGTGAACATGCCCTCCCACGCGAAGGACACACTCTTCGACCGAAGGCTGTTGACAGCGATCGGCTTGGACGAATCTGCCAGGCAGCAGATAACCCCAAAGGGAGACACGATCTCGCCCAAACGTTCAATGAGCTCAGCCGGGTCGACAAGACACAGGATGCGCGGTACGGATGTGATGCCGAGCTTCGCAAGCTGGTCGACGAGGGGCTTAGAGTGATCGATGACGAACTGAGCCCCCTGCCGCTTGCAATGCTCGGCGGACTCGGCACGAGATGCGGTCGCAATGACTCGAGCCTTTGCTATTCGTGCCGCCATCTGCACGGCCACAGTTCCGACGCCGCCTGCTGCCCCGTACACGAGGACATCAGAGGCGACTGCTTCCGAGCTCCGGTGAAGCCCCATGCGATCAAAGAGTGCCTCCCAAGAGACCAGGCTCGACATCGGTAAAGCCGCAGACTCGGCGAAGTCCAGCGACCTAGGCTTGTGGCCGACCAGTCGCGAGTCGACGGAATGCAGCATAGAGAAGCATCCATCGCGCATGACCGAACCAGCGTAATAGACCTCGTCGCCGATCTGAAATCCCTCGACGAGCTCGCCTACGGCTCTCACGACACCCGACGCGTCCCAGCCGACAACACGTTGCCCGCCTGGCGGCAGCCTCGCGCGCATCATCTTCAAGTCTACTGGGTTGACCGCTACTGCCTTCACCTCGACGATAAGATCGTGCAGCCCAGCCACCGGCTCGGAAATATCAGCGTCGATAAGCCTCGGCGCAGCCTGGTCACCGTTAGACCAGGCAGGATTCACAATGATTGCGGAGTTCATTTCGAAGCCTTGCCTGAAGTCACTGGCTGTCTCGAGCTTCCTCTACCGGTGTCGCGCGCCAACCACACCGATATCCCTGAAATCTGTGCACAGGGCGAGCGAGAACAGGAACCGAAAGTCAGAATCATCCTGTCAGGCAGTAACCTGCGTGTCTCGCATGCACTCCGAGCACAGACACGCCAAAGGGTGTGCATCGGGAATCACAGCCACCGTCCCTGGCCAACCAGATCCTGCGTCAAAGACAGCCTTACTTGGTGCTCTCTCTCCACCGACGGCCTGGGCGGCCGGCCGGTTTTCCTGGGTCTCCGCGGGTCGCTTCAAGACGGCATCGGGGTTCGGACGAAGGCCCGCTCTGATCCACTCGCGGGACTCGCTTGCTTCATTAGCCAGGCCCTCCCGCAGACTGGTCTCGTACCCGTCACTGATGACCTGCTTGTAACGGCGCAGCATCGGTTCCGAATGCTCAGAAATCTGGTAGGCCAGTTCCAAAGACTCAGCCAACACGCGCGATGGGTCCACGACTCGGTTCACCAAGCCCCAGCGCTCCGCTTCCTGCGCGCTCACCTTTCGGGCGCTGAAAGACATTTCCTTTGCCCGATTCACCCCCACGAGGCGGCTTAACCGCTGAGATAGGCCCCAGCCGGGGATGACGCTCACTTTGGCATGCGTATCCGAGAACACCGCCTCGCTTGAGGCCACCGTGATGTCACATGCAAGCATCAGCTCCAGACCGCCGGTCATCGCGGAGCCGTTGATGGCACCCACGACCGGCACCGGGAAGTGCGCAAGTGCATTGATGGGGTCAGTTTCGAGCGAGTTCCACCCCAAAGGAAATTCCGTCTTCTCACGCACATCAACGCCAGCACAGAACGCCCTACCCTCGCCCGTGAGGACGATGACTCGAACGTTGTGGTTCTCTGCCAGGCGCTTGAGCGTGGAGACCAACTCCTGCCGCAGGCTCATGGACAGCGCGTTCATCGCATGAGGGCGATTCAGCGTCAGAACTGCACAGTGTTCAGTAGGCCAATCAAGCAAGAGTTCCGGCTGGAATGCGTCCACGTTCAGCTCCTATCTACGTGAAGGGTTAGGAGGCTCGACCGGCCTTGTCCTTGGCGTTGCGCTGTTGGATTTCAGCGCGCGCCTTCGCCCAGTCCTCGTCACCCCACTCGCTCAGCGCGCTGAAATTGGCTCCGGTGGCTTGGAATTGCCCACCATCGATGGCAATAGTCTGTCCATTGACATACTCCGACCCCGGCCCAAGCAAGAACGCTGCGAGGTTGGCGAGTTCGGGCATGCGACCATTGCGATCCATGGGGTTACGCTCCATCTTGTGTTCGCCGCCGCCGGGGTTGAGCCGAGCGCTCATCCCCTCGGTAGGGAACAGGCCAGGTGCGATTGCATTGAACCGAATGCCGCGTCCGGCCCACTCCACTGCCAGCGATTGAGTCATCGCGTTCACACCCGCCTTAGCCATGGCGGACGGCACCACGAAGGGGGATCCATTCCACACCCAGGTGGTCAAGATCGAAATGACGGAAGCCTTGGTTCCTTCTGCTAGCCATCGCTTACCGCAGTCCAGCGTTGTGTAGAAACTCCCGCGGAAGACGATATTGGACACAGCGTCGAAGCCGCGAGGCGACAGATCCTCGGTACGGCTGATGAAATTGCCTGCTGCGTTGTTGATGAGACCGGTCAAGGCACCACCGTCAGCCCAGATCTTGTCCAGCATCTCGGAGATGGCGACCGCCTCTCGGATGTCGCACTGCAGGCCAACGACTTTGCCTCCGTGCAAGCCCATCAGTTCCTTGGCGGTCTCTTCGACCACCGCCGCCCGGCGACCACAGATGTAGACCTCACCACCCAACAGGAGGATGGCCTCAGCCATCACTTTCCCCAGCCCCGTTCCGCCTCCCGTGACGAGAACGCGCTGCCCCTTGAGCAGGCCGGGCTTGAACATCAGATCTTCGAGATTCATATCTTTCCAGTTGAGACCGGTTCTAGACTGACGCTGCGTCCTCGGCCAAAGGACGCGGCTTCGTACTCGCGACGTCTCCTAGCGAGAGGGAAACACCGGATTTCGCTTCTCGATGAAGGCACGCAACCCTTCTCGAAAAGTCGGACGGCCGATCAGTTCATGCTGACGGCGAGCCTCGTAGGACAGCTGGTCCGCCAACGTACTGGTGGTCGCAGAGTCAAAGGCTTTGCGGGCCTCAACCACCGCATGTGCAGGAAGCTTTGCGAGTCGCGCGGCCGTAGCCAGCGCTCGCTCCATCAGCTTGTCGTCGTCGACACATTCCCAAGCAAGACCCCACTGCACTGCGCGCTCGGCGTCCACTCGCTCATCGAGCAGGCTCATTCCAATCGCTCGCGAGCGCCCAAGAAAACGCTCGAGGAACCAGGTGGAACCTAGGTCCGGAACGATGCCTAGTCGAGTCAAGAAGGGCAGATAGAAGTACGCCGACTTGGCGGCGACCACCACATCACAGGCCAGGGCCAGTCCGACTCCTCCGCCGGCGACCGGGCCGTTGGCAGCGCAGACGATGGGGATAGGAGACTCCCGAAGCGCCAACACCAGCGGAGTACCTATTTTTTCCATGATGCGGAACGCTCGATTCGCCAAATCCTCGGTGCGCTCCATCCACTTGAGGTCGGCGCCGGCACAGAACGCACGGCCGGCCCCCGTGAGCACGATTGCGCGGCACGTCGTGTCCTTCTGCACCTCGCCGAGAACCTGTAGCAGATTGCTCTGCAAAGTGTCAGTGATTGCATTCATCTTCGACGCGTCATTGAGTTTGATGACGGCTACGTCACCCACGCGCTCGACCAACACCAACGATTCAGACACGCTCATTGAGGCTAACTTCCATCCATTGCTGAGGCCGACTGTGGCCAGTACGATCAGTGTTCAAGGATCTCATCCTCGCTACACCGTCGGAACGGACGAATTTCCTCGATCGTGCGCCTCCACGCCTGGGAAAGCGACTGGGTCGGCAACCTTCGTCCGAAGCGACGACGACACGCGATCAATGTCTCGAAAGAATGCAGGCATCCACATCGGCGATCGCGCCTTCACCTGTGTGGGGTACAGGGCCCCGCCTACGCCGGGCTGGCCCAACACTCGCCCGGTCGATGGGTCAGCTAAACGCACCTGTGCGGTGACCCTCCGTCAACGCGCCGCTGAGGCCATGAACTCTCGTCAGGGCGTCCCATTTTTTTTGGATGCAAATATGACGTCGAGAACCGTTCAAGAGCTGTTCAGCCTCAAAGGGCGCACTGCCCTGGTCACCGGGGGATCCCGCGGATTGGGTCTTCAAATGGCACATGCGTTGGGAGAAGCCGGCGCCCGGCTTCTCATCAGTGCCCGTAAGCAGGCAGAACTCGACAGCGCCGCTGCAGAGCTAAGCGCGGCAGGCATCGAAGTGGAGACCTTTGCCGCTGACGTCGGTGACGAGGCGGGCGTCTCTGCGCTGGTCGAGGCAGCACTGAGCCGCCTGGACCATGTTGATATCCTGGTGAACAACGCCGGCGCCAGCTGGGGTGCAGTCGCGGAGGAACACCCAGTCAGTGCTTGGGACAAGGTGATGAACCTTAACGTTCGAGGACTCTTCCTGCTCACTCGGGAGATCGGCAGCCGAAGCATGATTCCGCGCCGTAGTGGGCGGGTCATCAATATCGCCTCGGTTGCAGCTCTGGGCGGCAACGTCAAGCTTTTCCAGGCAATCGGTTATCACACGAGCAAAGGCGCCGTCGTGACCTTTACCAAGGCGCTGGCGGCCGAATGGGGTCGGTACGGCATCAACGTGAATGCCCTGGCGCCAGGCTTCTTCCCCAGCAAGATGGCCAACGGGGTCATCGAAATGGTCGGGGCTGAGGCAATCACCTCCAATCTCCCGTTGGGCCGCTTCGGCGGCGACGAAGACCTCAAAGGCCCTTTGCTGCTTCTGGCAAGCGATGCCGGCAGGCACATTTCCGGGGTTTTCCTGCCCGTCGACGGCGGCTCCTCGGCAGTCATCACCGGTTGAGCCTCTAGAGGCCTCAAAATCGAGTCACCTTCGTAGTAAGAAGAAAGTTGGCCATGTACGACCATTTGCTGGTAGACGTTCGCGACGGCGTCGCCTGGGTTACTCTCAATCGGCCCGACCGGATGAACGCTCTCGGACCTAACCTCATTCGCGACCTGGCCAAGTACTTCGGCAGCCTCAACGCCCATTCGAAGGAGCGCATCGTTGTGCTGCAGGGAGCTGGCCGCTCGTTCTGCGCTGGCCTGGATCTCAAGGATGCCGACCTTCTGCGCACCGACCGCTCGGCAGCCGAAGTGTTCGATCAGCAGCATGCCATCCGAAACATCATGCTCGCGATGCGCAAATGCCCTCAGCCCATAATTTCGGTCATCCAGGGTTCTGCAAGTGGGGGCGGCTTCGCGCTCGCACTTGCTTCCGACATTCGCTTGGCGACGACGAATGCGCGGATGAATGCGGCCTTCATCAAGCTCGGGCTCAGCGGTTGTGACGTCGGGGTCAGCTACTTCCTTCCGCGCATGGTCGGCAGCTCGGTTGCGGCGCAGTACCTGCTCACGGGTCGCTTCATGGAAGCGCAGCGCGGCTATGACCTTGGCCTCATCAGTGCGCTCGGATCACTGAGCGAAATGCAGAAAGAGGCCGCTGATATGGCAGCCGAAATGCTGCAGGCCTCCCCGCTAGGGTTGCGGCTGACGAAGGAAGCCTTGCATCACGCTGTCGACACGGGCAGCCTTGAAGCGACCATCGCGATGGAAGACCGCAATCAGGTTCTCTGTGCGACGTCCGAAGACTTCGCCGAGGGGGTGGCGGCCTTCCTTGAGAAGCGGCCGGCGAACTACACAGGGCGATAGCTTTCCCCCAACCCATTGGCGGCTGGCGACCTGCGCTCAGCAAGGGAGCGCGCGGAGCGAGCCGCGCTCGTTTGCGCCGCGGATTCGGCCGCGATGATAGCAATCCCACGACCGAGGGAGCACACGCTAGAGAGATCCTCGCCTTGACACACCTTGATACAAGCCACAGGATGAGTGGCAGCTGTCACGCCGAGCAAGGGGAGCACACCAATGAAGGGATTTTCGTGGCTTCACGTGTCGGATATTCACTTCCGGCCTGACAACGACTGGAAAGACAACCAGCCTCGCCAGAAGCTACTGGAGACGCTGGAGTCCGAATTCACAGAGAAGCGTACGCCGAAGGTCGATGCGATCTTCTGCACGGGAGACATCGCCTACGGTGAGTTGTCCACCTCCCCGCTTAAGGAGCAGTACGAAAGCGCGCGGGTGTTCTTCGACGAGCTGCGCAGTGTTTGCAAGGTGGCGGCGGACCGTCTCTTCATCGTTCCCGGGAACCACGACATCGATCGCGGCGCCATCAACGGCATGGCACACACCACTCTCCAAAATTGGGCGGACAACTCCCACGAACACTGGGGACGGATGAATGCTGAATTTGCACGCCAAACCGCCGACATCAAGTCCCATCTGAAGAAGCTTGACCAATACGTGGACTTCGCACAGTCATATGCCCCGCACTGCGTCGGACGAGGCAAGTCTGCGCACTATGCGCACGTGTTCGAACACGAGAACTTGAGAATAGCTGTGGCAGGCCTGAACTCTGCTTGGGCCTGCTCCGGCAGCGAGAAGGGCGACAAGGACCGAGTCTGGATAGCCGCCAAGGCGCAGCTCGATTCGATTGCCGCTCAGACAAAAGACGTAGATCTGCGGATCGCATTGATGCACCACCCACTCGACTGGCTCCCGCAGGCGGACAAGAGTTGGGCTGAACAGCGCCTGAGCTCTGACTACGACTTCTTTCTGCACGGGCACACGCACGACCTGACTGTGACCGCGGGCCAGAGTCTCTTCACCATCAGGTCTGGCGCGACTTGTGCCGACACGCCGGTTGAATTCGGATTCAACATGGTGCACATCGACTATGGAAGGAAGAAGGTCTCGGCTCGCGGCTGGGTGTACGTCGACCATCACAATCAATGGGAAAGCCGCACTCTCGGCAATCAAAGAAACTTCCGCAACGGAGCCAACTCTTTCCATTTTAAGCCTGGATTTAAGGTGCCAAAGCTCGGCATCCGTCCGCCGTTCGCGACGGCCGAATCCGTGCCTTCCGCGCTGGCGTCTGTCCCCGAGAAGATCGACCCGCCGAATTCCCTCGTTTCGCAGGCGCTTCCAAACCACGGCGTTCCGTTGGACCCACGCCAGGCGGCTCTTGAGACCATCAACGCGCATACGGAGGCTGGTCGCGCTCGATTGAACGGTCTGATCACATCTGGCTCGCCATACACGGGCGTTGTGACTGAGGGCACTGAGGTGGTTCAGCGTCCGGTTCTGAGAGCTGTCGAACGCCTCGAGGAAGCATTGAGCACTGGCCAACCACTTCGCCTGCCGGTCAGAGGTGCGCTTGGGGCTGGTCGACTGCAGTTCCTGCTCTTAGTCTATGTGGCTCTGCAGGAACGCGGCCATCACTGCCTATTTATTGACCTGGATAGCGCGGCAGTTCGCCCTGACGAAATCGACGCCCGGGTGTCCGCCGCCTCGAAGACCCCTGGCAAAGCTATCGCCCTGGTCTACGAGAGTGGCCAGAGCCGTCCAAACAGCGACGTCTGGCGGATCATCGACCTGCTGGGCGCCTTGCCGACGGTCGATGCCTCGTTGAGCGACCCTGGCGGCACGAGTTGGAAGATTGGCCTGGGCTCCGACCGTGAGGCGGTAGCTCGCGCATACATCGACCTGGTCCGAGACATCACGCCAGTCAAAGTATCGACCGAAGTGCTTTATCGAGGGTACGTCAAGCGCTGCGACCAGCATCGATTGATGCCGGACTTCTATTCGGCGCGGCTGTTCTGCCGGAATCCGAATATGCCGTATGGCTTGGCCATGAAGGAGCAGCTAGAACGCCGAATCGTCGGACTTTCCGAGTTCAAGACTGCAGCGAAGAAGAGAAGCATCCCGGACGAACCTAAGGCGCGAACCAACTTCGCCAAAACAGTGCTCATCGAGGTTGCCGAGTACGCTTTCGCACGCGACACGCTTGACGAAGGCAAGGCGCGATCTCGCGCTCAGGAGTTCATTCCTGAAATCCATGAGACCCTATGCGCCCAGAGTGAGCACGTGAGTCCAATGCTTTCGGCGCTTGGCCAGGTGTCCGCACTGAAGGTCCTATTTGAAGCAACGAAGACCTCTAAGACTCCAGATCTGAAGACTCACCGCCGCGAGTTGCACGAGCTCGACTACGTTCAGACCTGCACCATCAACGTATTCGTCAAGGAAATTATCAACAAGTGGGATGACTATCGCGTCGAAGCTGCGGACGGCCTTCTTCGCCTGCTGCGCATCGACGAGGGCTCTGCCTATTTGCTCAAATTTAAGGCAAACATCTGCTACATCCTAGGCCGGATTGACCGCACGCAGGATCACAATGCAATCGCAAGCGCACTCGGAAAGCTCATTGAGAACGTCAAGAGCCAAGCACGATTCATAGAGCTCGCCAAGCAAGTCGTAGGCGCTCTCGCAGGCCTCGACCCCAAGTCGACGCATTTGCTGAACAGCGCCACGAAGGCGTTCTCGGTGATGCTCGACGAAAACGGACTCGACAAGAATGACCTGTCGATAGTTCAGCTCACGCGCCTGGAGCGCCGCTGCATGTTGCTCACCCGGAGCGCGTACATCAGCCTTGCAATGCTGGGTGAGAAAGACCGAGCGACAGAGTATGTTCGTCGCGTGCTTTCCAGCCCTTTAGAGAATGACCTAAATCGTGGCTTTCATCGAGCCTACTTCTTGGACATCAAGGGAGAGCGAGCCGACCCTCTCCTGGACACCGACAGCGATTTGGGGACATGCGACGCAACCGTAGATGCTCTTCTTAAGGCTCTCGCCACGCGTCCCGACCCTGCGATGGCGACAGTCCAGGCGCTGACTCTAGGCTGCCTAGTTCGTGCACGACTGAACCCTCTCGATCCAAGCGAATCAGTCAGGACTGCGACGCCAGAGCAGCGGCACGAAGTCGCATCCGCCATCTCTAGCTTCCTGGCAGATCAAGGCAACTTTCTACCGTCGGACATCCGCTTGGCACTGGCGCAATTGACTCGAGAGATCCAGTTTGGCAAGTGGGTTCTAGAGAAGATGGTCGACGACCTCTTTGCGCTGAAATTCCAGCGGCGCGTCGGCTGGGGCGCTGTTTCACGGCCTGAGTCCGTCGCATCCCACTCGATGTTCGTCCAGTTTCTCGCGGCCATGTTCGGTCGAGAACGGCAGCAAGGCCAACTTGAGCAGGAGCTACCGGACTCTTTTCCCCTCTATCACGATCTCGGAGAGGCAGTCGTATCCGACATCCCGTATCCGCAAAAGGGTGAGAAGACGTCGCGTGAAGAGAAGAGCGTTGTCCAGTCTATCGGATTGATGGGACTGGCCTGTGGCGTCGAGCGCATGGCGAAGCTGCCCGAGCATTTCGGCAGCTTCGAGTCAGCGAAGTCCGGAGCACACAACGACAAGGATGACTCAGTAGCGTTCTACAACGACATGGACCGACTAGAGCTGCTGATTCAGTTCTACCGGTACGTCCGTGAGGGTGAAAAAATGGAGCGCGAAGCCGAGTTCAGAAAGCATGTTCAACCTGAGAACTTTCTGACCACTCAAGGAAAGTCGTTGGCCGACCGTTTCACTAGGTATTTCCAGTCCACGGACGCGCAGCTCGCGACGACGTCTGAAACTTTGACGGTTTGGCCGATCCCTCAGAAGCTGGTGCTCGTCGACAAGATCGGCCAGTTCACCGGTTGAGCCGTGTAGCGCACAACCGCGCAAGAGAGGAGAGAGATGGCGAGCAGTCTGCTCGCCGCCTCTCAGAATTCGTCAACGGATAGAGCAAGAGCACCTGCTGCGCCCTCGACGATGCTCTCGCGCATACCGGGTGCCTTGCTCAAGATGTGGTCACCGTAGAAGCGCGCAGTGGCGACCTTGGTCTTGTGGAAGGACTGGTCCTCACCTTCCGCGATCCGATCTAGTGAGACGAGTAGCGCGCGCCCCATCTGCCAGCCTGCGATAACGTTGCCGGCCAACATGAGGTACGGGACAGAGCCCGCGAACGCTGCGTTGGGGTTCGACTTCGCGCTGTTCGAGATGAAGTCGACCGCCCCGAGGAAGGCCGCCCGTGCCGCACCAAGCCGCTTGGCAAATGCTTGAGCATCTTCTTCGAAGGACTTAGCGAGCGCCTGCTCAGTCGCTTGGATCTGATAAGCAATCGCACGCGCGGTGTTCCCGGCGTCACGCGCTGTCTTTCGACCAACGAAGTCGTTGGCCTGGATGGCGGTCGTTCCCTCGTAGATGGTCAGGATCTTCGAGTCCCGGAGGTACTGCGCGGCGCCAGTCTCCTCGATGAAGCCCATACCGCCGTGCACCTGGACGCCCAGGCTTGCCACCTCAAGGCTCATCTCCGTGGAGTAGCCCTTCACCAGCGGGACCATGAACTCGTAGAAAGCTTGGTTGTATGCGCGGGTCTTAGGGTCAGGAGAGGCACGTGCAGCGTCATGCGCGCTTGCGGCTACAAGCGCGAGCGCACGGCACCCCTCGGTATAGGCTCGCATCGTCATCAGCATGCGGCGCACGTCCGGGTGATGGATGATGGGAGCAGCCTTAGACATCGACCCGTCAACCGGGCGCGATTGGACTCGTTCGCGCGCATACGCGACAGCCTTCTGATAAGCCCGCTCCGCAACTCCGATCCCTTGAACGCCTACGCTGAAGCGCGCCGCATTCATCATGATGAACATGTACTCGAGCCCGCGGTTCTCTTCCCCGACGAGGTAGCCCGTGGCTCCGCCATGGTCGCCAAACTGCAGGACGCATGTGGGACTGGCCTTGATGCCCAGCTTGTGTTCGATGCTGACGCAGTGGACATCATTTCGCTCACCGAGCGAGCCATCTGCGTTAACCAGGAACTTTGGCACGATGAAAAGCGAGATGCCCTTCACGCCCTCAGGAGCGCCGGCCGCGCGGGCGAGCACGAGGTGGACGATGTTTTCGGCCATGTCGTGTTCGCCCCAGGTGATGAAGACCTTGGTTCCAAAGATCTTGAAGCTCCCATCCGCCTCGGGTTCAGCGCGGGTGCGTACCAGTGCCAGGTCAGATCCCGCCTGAGGCTCCGTCAGATTCATTGATCCCGTCCATGTGCCGGCGAGCATGTTCGGCAGATATTTCTCCTTCTGTTCGTCTGAACCGGCGGTCAATATCGCCTCAATCGCACCGTCTGTCAGCAGTGGACAGAGGCCAAAGCTCAGATTCGCAGAATGCAACATCTCAGCGCAGGCAGCGAAGATGAGCTTGGGGAGCGCCTGGCCACCAAACTCGGTGGGATGCTGCAACCCCTGCCACCCACCCTCACCAAACTGCTTGAACGCCTCCTTGAATCCCGGTGTGGCGACGACGTCACCGCCCTTGAAGTACGACGGGTTGCGATCGCCCTCGAAGTTCAATGGGGCGACGACCTCTTCGTTGAACTTCGCGCATTCTTTGAGCACGGCTTGAGCCGTCTCGATGCCTGCGTCCTCAAGCGGCGGCAGCTTGGTCAGTTCGTCAATGCCGGCAAGCTCTTTCATCACGAAGAGCATGTCCTTGATAGGCGCACGGTACGTCATCGATATCTCCAGGTTCAGCCAAAAAAATAGGCTCCTCTAAAGACGCCTCGATCGAGGGGTATTCAGGTTGGTTCGGATCCGAGCATCGCCTACAGCGCGGCGATGAGCTCGGGGACAGCAGCAAACAGGTCGGCGACCAGGCCGTAGTCGGCCACCGAGAAGATTGGCGCCTCCTCGTCCTTGTTGATCGCGACGATGACCTTGGAGTCCTTCATGCCGGCCAGGTGCTGGATCGCGCCCGAGATGCCGCAGGCGACGTACAGCTGCGGCGCGACGATCTTGCCGGTCTGGCCCACCTGCCAGTCGTTAGGGGCGTAGCCCGCGTCGACGGCGGCGCGCGAAGCGCCCAGCGCGGCGCCCAGCTTGTCGGCCAGCGGCGTCAGCACTTCGTTGAACTTCTCGCTGGAGCCCATCGCGCGGCCGCCCGAGACGATGATCTTGGCGGCGGTCAGTTCGGGGCGATCGAGCTTGGCGATCTCCTTGCCGACGAACGTCGACTTGCCGGAATCGGCGACGGCGGCGATCGTCTCCACGGCGGCCGAACCGCCCGTTGCAGCGGCCGGATCGAAGCCGGTCGTGCGCACGGTGGCGACCTTGACGGCCTGCGAGCACTGCACCGTGGCGATGGCGTTGCCGGCGTAGATCGGACGCTCGAAGGTGTCGGCCGAGATCACCTTGCTGATGTCGCTCAGCTGGCCGACGTCCAGCTTGGCGGCCACGCGCGGGGCGATGTTCTTGCCGTTGGCAGTCGCCGGAAAGAAGATATGGCTGTAGGCCGGCGCGACGGCCAGCACCTGCGCGGCGACGTTCTCGGCCAGGCCCTCGGAAAGCGCCGGGGAGTCGGCATGCAGCACCTTGGAGACGCCCGCGACGGCGGCCGCCGCATTGGCGACGGCAGCGGCGTCGTGGCCAGCCACCAGCACGTTGACGTCGCCGCCCACTTGCGCCGCGGCGGTGATGGTGTTGAGCGTCGCGCCCTTGAGCGTGGCGTTGTCGTGTTCGGCAATGACGAGAGTGGTCATGTCGGTGTCTCTTTAGATGACTTTGGCTTCGCTCTTGAGCTTGGCGACCAGCGTCGCCACGTCCGGCACCTTCACGCCGGCACCGCGCTTGGGCGGCTCGCTGACCTTCAAGGTCTTGATGCGCGGGGCGACGTCCACGCCCAGCGCGTCGGGCTTGACGATCTCGAGCGGCTTCTTCTTGGCCTTCATGATGTTGGGCAGCGTCACGTAGCGCGGCTCGTTCAGGCGCAGATCGGTGGTGACGATGGCCGGCAGCGACAGCTTCAGCGTCTCTGAGCCGCCGTCGACCTCGCGCGCGACGGTGACGGCATCGGCCGTCAGTTCCACCTTGGAGGCGAACGTCGCCTGCGGCAGGTCGGCCAGCGCGGCCAGCATCTGCCCCGTCTGGTTGCAGTCGTCATCGATCGCCTGCTTGCCCAGGATCACCAGGCCCGGCTGTTCCTTATCGACCAGCGCCTTGAGCAGCTTGGCCACGGCCAGCGGCTGCAGCTCGAGGTCCGCCGGGGTCTCGACCAGGATGCCGCGGTCGGCGCCGATGGCCATCGCGGTGCGCAGCGTCTCCTGGCACTGCGCCACGCCGCACGAGACGGCGATGATCTCGGTGACCACGCCCTTCTCCTTCAGGCGCACGGCCTCCTCGACGGCGATCTCGTCGAAGGGGTTCATGCTCATCTTGACGTTGGCGATGTCGACGCCGGTGCCATCCGACTTCACGCGAACCTTCACGTTGTAGTCAACGACGCGCTTGACGCAAACCAGGGCCTTCATATTGTCTCCAAGAAGAGTTCGAGCTTCCGCCTTGCCGACGGAGCGAGGATTGGGATGGTCTTAGTCGATAGCCTTGACCATCTCTTCGACGACCTTCTTGGCATCGCCAAAGACCATCATGGTCTTGTCCATGTAGAACAGCTCGTTGTCCAGGCCTGCGTAACCGGCTGCCATCGACCGCTTGTTCACGATGATGGTCTTAGCCTTGTAGGCCTCGAGAATCGGCATGCCATAGATCGGCGAACCCTTGACCAGCGCGGCAGGGTTCACGACGTCATTGGCGCCGAGGACGATCGCTACGTCTGCCTGTCCGAAATCGCCGTTGACGTCTTCCATCTCGAAGACTTGGTCGTATGGCACTTCGGCCTCTGCGAGCAAAACGTTCATGTGACCAGGCATCCGACCAGCAACAGGGTGAATGGCATACTTCACCGTGACGCCCTTTTCGGAAAGCTTGGCAGCCAGCTCCTTGACCGCGTGCTGTGCACGAGCCACCGCTAAGCCATAGCCTGGCACGATGATGACGCTCTCGGCGTTGCCCATGATGAACGCAGCATCGTCTGCGCTGCCGCTCTTGGCAGATCGCTGTTTGCCGTCGCTCGCCGCGGCGGCACCCGGCTCAGCGCCGAAGCCACCTAGGATGACGCTGATGAACGACCGGTTCATTGCCTTGCACATGATGTAACTCAGGATGGCTCCGGAACTTCCCACGAGCGAGCCAGCGATGATCAGCATAGAGTTGTTCAGCGAGAAGCCGATGCCTGCTGCAGCCCAACCGGAGTAGCTGTTGAGCATCGAGACAACCACCGGCATGTCGGCGCCGCCGATAGGGATGATCATCAGCACGCCGAGAAAAAAGCTCAGCGCGAGCATCACGCCAAACGCAACTGAACTCTCTGTCGCCACGAAGTCGACGCCGCAACCGATCATTGCCGAGCCAAGTAAGAGGTTCAACAGATGCTGACCCTTGAACACCACTGGCGCGCCCTTGAAGAGCCGGAATTTGTAGGTTCCCGAGAGTTTCCCAAACGCGATGACGGACCCGCTGAAGGTGATTGCACCAATGGCAGCACCAAGAAACAGCTCCAGTCGGTTACCGGCCGGGATGGCCTCGCCCTTGGCCAGCCCCGGCTCAAGTGCCCAAGGCTCTGCAACGGCCGCAACAGCGATGAAAACGGCAGCCAGGCCGATCATGCTGTGGAAGAACGCAACCAGCTCGGGCATCTTGGTCATCTCCACCGTTTTCGCTCGCCAAGCGCCGTAGCCACCACCTACGACCACCCCCAGAACCACCCAGCCCAGTCCTTGAGCCGAACCGGCAACCTTGCAGATCAAGGCGGCAGTCGTGAATACGGCGATGGTCATCCCCGTCATCCCGAACACGTTGCCGCGAATCGAGGTCGTCGGGTGCGACAAGCCCTTGAGTGCCTGGATGAAACATATCGACGCCACCAAATAGAGGAGCGTCACGACATTCATGCTCAAAACCATTTATCGCCCCTCCGAGCCCTTGGCAGGCCTTTGCTTCTTCCTGAACATCTCAAGCATGCGTCGCGTCACAAGAAATCCACCGAAGACGTTGACGGCGGCGAGCGCCACCGCAAGAACGCCCATCGTCTTACCGAGCGGCCCCTCTGTCTGAGCGGCAGCGAGCATCGCGCCAACGATGACGATCGCCGAGATCGCGTTGGTGACCGCCATCAGTGGGGTGTGGAGCGCCGGTGTCACCGTCCAGACGACGTGGTAGCCCACGTAGATCGCCAAGACAAAGACGATGAGGTTGATAGTTGTTGGGTTGAGTGCGTCCATAGGATGGCTCAGTTTTCCTTGGCCAGTCGACCAAAGCGAGTCATCAGGCATGCGGAGACGATGTCGTCGTCCTCAGGAATCTCGAATGCACCGCTCTTGGAGATGACCAGCTTGAGGAAGTCGAAGACATTTCGGGCGTACAGACTCGACGAGTCCGCAGCCACTAGAGCTGGGAGGTTGACCTCTCCGACCACCGTCACCCCGTGCCTGACCACCGTACGGCCCGGTTCCGTTGCCGAGCAGTTGCCCCCCTGCGCGGCCGCCATGTCGACGATCACCGAGCCAGCCTTCATCGAACGGACCATCTCTTCGGTGACAAGAACAGGAGCCGCACGTCCAGGGATCAGCGCAGTGGTGATGACTATGTCAGCCTCGGCCACCCGCTTTGCGACCTCCGTCTTTTGACGATCGAGCCAGCTCTGCGGCATCAGGCGGGCGTAGCCACCGAGGCCCTTGGCCGTCTCGGCCTCCTCGGCAGTCTCGTACGGCACGTCAATGAACTTCGCTCCGAGCGACTCAACCTGCTCCTTGACGGAAGGGCGGACATCGCTGGCTTCGATGACAGCGCCCAGACGCCTTGCCGTTGCAATGGCTTGCAACCCCGCAACGCCCACGCCAAGGATGACCACCCGGGCCGCCTTGACTGTCCCGGCTGCAGTCATCAGCATCGGAAAAAGGCGCTGGTACTTGTCAGCCGCGATCATCACGGCCTTGTACCCGGCAATGTTGGCCTGCGAAGACAGGACATCGAGGGACTGGGCCCGCGTCGTCCGCGGCGCTGACTCGAGCGCGAATGACGTCAGACCCGCTGAGGCCAGTCGGGTCAGACCCTCCCGATCATGCGGATTCAGCATGCCCACTAGCACTGCGCCGTCGCGCATCGATGTCAGCTCGCTTGCCGATGGCGCGCGAACCTTCAGAACAAGGCGGCTACCGAACGCACCCCGCGCATCGGTTATCTCTGCTCCCGCCTTCAGGTACGCCTCATCGGTCGCATTCGCAGCGAGGCCCGCGCCGGCCTCGACTCGCACCGTGTGGCCCAGGGCCTTGAGTTTCCTCGCGGTCTCGGGGGTCACGGCGACTCGCGTTTCGCCGTCTTCCGACTCCTTCGGAACACCAATTTCAAGCATCTACCTTCGCCTTCGTCTTAGTCTTGTCTCTGCTTGGCAGCACCCGGCGCTCGTGTCAAACGCATCGAAACGGTTTCCGGTCTCGGTGCTACGTCAGTAGCGCGCCAGCCGTCCGAGCTCACACACCGTTGCACCACCGCGACGCCCAAGGACTGGGTTGCGCGCTTTCTCGGCTTCGACGCGCCTACGCAGCCATCACGCCCACAGCGCGCCGCGTCGTACACAAGCCAGCTAGTTTTAGTCAGCAGCTCGCATCACACATCGTCGCAACAGACGAACCTTATCTGTGCGGTTGCCTGGATTTGCTTCGAACGCATATCGGCGCATTCCCGCCCGCATATCGGGCAGGGAAGCCCCAAACCTCGTCTGTTCAGACGAAGAAAGTTTGGCCTTGCGTTCCTAGACTACGTCCGACGGACAGCGCAATGGCACCCCATCGATAGCCCGCCTATATCAGGCACTGTCCAGGGCCGTCGCCACGCTTAGCCGCAAGAAAAAACAAGCTTTCAACCACAACCACCCCTCTATGAAGCTCGATTCGTCCATCTCTGCAGTCGTGACCGGTGGCGCCTCCGGTCTCGGAGCCGCCACCGCCCGTCGCCTGGCTTCCCACGGTGTCAAAGTGGCCATCTTCGACCTCAATCCGGAGACCGGCGAGGCGCTGGCGAGTGAGATCGGCGGGATCTTCTGCAAAGTGGATGTGACGTCGGAGGAGCAGGTCGACGCCGGCTTCGCACGAGCGCGGGAGAAGTTCGGTCAAGAGCGAATCTTGGTGAACTGCGCGGGCACCGGCAATGCCGTCAAGACCGCCAGCCGCGATAAGAACACTGGCGAGGTCAAGCACTTTCCCATCGCCAACTTTGACCGCATCATCCAGATCAACCTGGTCGGCACTTTTCGCTGCATCGCCAAGTCGGCAGCCGGCATGCTGAACCTGACGCAACTGGAAGACGGTGAGCGTGGCGTCATCATCAATACAGCGTCCGTGGCAGCGCAGGACGGACAAGTCGGCCAAGCAGCCTATGCCGCTTCGAAGGCAGGCATCGCCGGACTCACCCTGCCCGTCGCACGGGACCTGATGGGCGATGGCATCCGAGTCAACACGATCCTGCCCGGCATTTTCGACACGCCCCTGCTCCAAGGCGCACCGGACAACGTCAAGGCGGCGCTCGCGGCATCGGTTCCATTCCCGAAGCGCCTGGGCGCGCCCGAAGAATATGCCCACCTAGCCGAGGCCATCGTTGCCAATGGCTACTTCAATGGCGAGTCCGTGCGCCTGGATGGCGCAATTCGCATGCCCCCACGTTAAGGATCCGGACAGATTCGGCACTATTTTGGCGCTCGGCTAAGCGCACTGACAAAGAGCCAAGCCGAGCGCTTCGACAACATTTCCGACCCGCCGACTCGCTCGTCGACGACAACCACTAGACGGTGCCTAGACGCACCAGCAGGCATACTCGAAGCAGCGCCTGCATAGGAGACATGATGCTCGCACTGATGCAAGACCGCCCCTTGATGATTTCGTCGCTCATCGAGCATGCAGCGGCGTTCCATCCCCAGACCGAGATCGTCTCGCGCTCGATTGAAGGACCGATCGTCCGCAGCAACTGGCTGACGATTCGCAATCGATCAAAGAAGGTGGCGAACGCCCTGCACAGGCTTGGAGTTCAGTTTGGCGACCGTGTCGGAACGCTGGCACTGAACACCAATCGGCACCTCGAGCTTTGGTACGGCATCACCGGCATGGGTGCCGTCCTTCATACGGTCAACCCTCGACTTTTCCCCGCACAGGTTGAGTACATCGTCAACCACGCGGAAAACAAGGCTCTCTGTTTCGACATCTCGTTCGCGTCGCTAGTGGAGAGCCTTGCGCACAAGCTTCCCACCGTCGAGAAGTTTGTGGCCATGACCGATCGGGCCCACATGCCCGACATCAAGGTTCCCAACCTGCTCTGCTATGAGGAACTCCTTGAGCAGGAGTCTGATGAGTACGAGTGGCCCGAGTTCGACGAAAAGACGGCCTCTTGCCTCTGCTACACGTCGGGCACAACGGGAAACCCTAAGGGCGTCCTCTATTCACACCGTTCGACCGTGCTGCACTCCCTGATGGACTGCACGGCTGAAGTGTTCGGCATCGGAGCCCGCGACTCTGTCTTGCTGGTGGTGCCCATGTTCCATGCCAATGCCTGGGGGGTGCCTTATTCTGGGGCGATGTGCGGTGCAAAGTTGGTGATGCCCGGTGCAAAGGCTGACGGCCAGAGCCTCTACGAACTCATGCGCAATGAGGGATGTACGTTCACCCAAGCCGTTCCGACGGTTTGGCAAATGTTCTTCAAGTACCTGGATGAAAACCCGGGACTTGACTGCACCAAGCTCAAGATCAATCGAATCAGCACTGGCGGCTCTGCAACCTCCAAGCCGATGATTGCGCGCTTGGAGAAGGAATTCGGTGCCACCTACATCCAGGCCTGGGGCATGACCGAAGTCACGTCCATCGGTGCCATCGGCAACCTGCTGCCCAAGCACGAGAATCTCTCTCCGGAAGAGCTCCTCGACGTGAAGCTCAAGCAAGGCCGTGCCGTCTGGGGCGTCGAGCTCAAACTGGTCGACGACGAGGGCAAGAAGCTGCCGCACGATGGCAAGACTCTCGGACACCTGTACGTGCGCGGGCCCTGGATCACCAGCGGCTACTTCCGCGGTGAAGGCGGTCAAGTCTTGGACAAGGATGGGTTCTTCTCCACGGGGGACATCGCGACCATTGATACTGACGGCTACCTGGTGCTGGTCGACCGCGCCAAGGATGTCATCAAGTCCGGGGGCGAATGGATCTCCTCGATTGACCTGGAGGCGGCGACCTTGACTCATCCTGCTATCGCGCACGCCGCGGTGGTCGGCGTGCTCCACGCGAAGTGGCAAGAGCGTCCGCTCCTTCTTGCCATCAAGCGCGAGGGCTTCGATTGCACCCGGGAGGCCATCATGGACCATCTCGCTTCCCGGGTCGCGAAGTGGTGGCTGCCAGACGATGTGGTCTTCCTCGAAGAGTTTCCGCTCACGGCCACAGGGAAAATCTCGAAAAAGGATCTGCGTTCGACCTATAAAGAGCATCTCATGACGAAAGGCTGACGCATACCAAGCGTCCAGCGCTCTGAACCGGTTACCCTGATGAGCGAGCAGATCTCTGATCTGCTCGCTCATTTCGTTGGAGTCTCTCAATGGAAGTTCCACCTCACGATTTCGCAGCCAGTTTGGCGATGGCCAAAGACGACCAGGACTTGAAACGTCATTTGATTGAGCATTTGGGCACTGATGCCCTCTCTGCACCGGAGAAGTCCGACCTCGTCACACGAACCATGGACGTGATGACGTGGGTCATCCAACGCACTCGTAAACGATATGCAGAAAGGCCGGAGCGTCTGGTCGCTTGCATATCGAGCTCAACCGTGGAAAACGCTCTTGCGGTTTGGAGCAGTTCGGAACTGGACTGGATCGTCCTCAGCGAAGGTCTGATGAACCTCTACCGCGACAGCGTCGAGGAGGTTGCACGACTCTATCAGCTTGCATTTCCGGAAGTCGTGAACACAGAGCTATTCAAAAGGCTCCAGGCAGAGAAGCCACTCAGTGGAGGCTTCGGGAGCGCGCTGAGCTCATTGATGTACTTCGCGGCCATTGCGTTCTATACCGGCCACGAGGCAGGGCATCACTTGGCCGGCCATGACGGGCATTACACGATGGGCGCGCACGCTGAGCAATCATTCGATGCCCTGACTGATGCTGATCAAGCGGCGTTGACCAGGCAATCGCTAGAGCGCGAAGCTGACCTGATTGGCCTCGGCCTGTGTCGGCGAGCCATGGAGAGCCTTCTGGGCCAGCTCTGGGAGGTACGCCAATTCAGCCAGCGTGAACGAAAGGTGTACCAGAGAGTACTCGCCACATTGATCAGCGTGGGCACAATGACCGCCCTTCTCAAGCTCAAGCCCAGGGAGATTGAATGGAAGAGCATCTCCGAAAAGACGCATCCTCCAGGCGTCGTTCGCGCGGTCACCCTCGCCTCCAGCATTTCGCAGTATTTCAAGGACAATTTCTCCGAACTCGACGACTCCGCGAGAGACTGGATTCGGCTGGCCGCTCTTGAGCTGGCGGCTGGTGCGTCCATACAGCCGGGATCGACAGTCGACAAGGTCTACCAGGAGCGCCTTGACCGCGGGGGCGAGCCTGCAGCCTTGCGTGCGACGGGGATACGCAAGGCGCTATATGACCCGGATTTCTACGCGTACATCGACCAACTGAAGCAAGCTCGCGAGGCAATAGCCCCAAACTTGAAGCCTCGGGTCTCCTGAGCCAAGTACGAGGGCTCCAATACCCGCCACAAAATCTCGGTAGCTGGGGCCCTAGCCCGCCTCGAAAGTCGTCGTTCCAGACGATTCCGAGAATAGTCGCGTGAGCGAGCATTCCCGCCGGAACCCAACACAGCGTTTACCGGCGGGAGAAGAGAATGTCAGGACCCCTCAAAGGGTTGAAAGTAGTTGAAATGGCGGGCATTGGGCCCGGCCCATTCTGCGCGATGATGCTTGCCGACATGGGAGCACATGTGGTCCGCGTCGAGCGGCCGCCGTCGGTGGGCATGCCAGCCATGGATTCCAAGTTCGACATCACGCTTCGGGGACGGGCCAGCGTTGTCGCTGACCTCAAGTCCTCCGAGGCGATCGCTGCCGTCCTGGACCTGATTGCAGACGCTGACGTCCTCCTTGAGGGATACCGACCTGGCGTGATGGAGCGTCTCGGCCTGGGCCCGGACGTGTGCCTGGAGCGCAATCCTCGACTTGTCTATGGCCGGATGACTGGCTGGGGCCAATACGGTCCACTCGCCAAGGCTGCGGGGCACGACATCAACTACATCGCGCTGACCGGCGCACTGAATGCCATCGGTCGCCCTCATGAGCCTCCGGCGCCACCGCTGAACTTCGTTGGCGACTATGGCGGCGGAGCGCTGATGCTGGCCTTCGGCGTCATGTGCGCCGTTCATGAAACGCGCTCGTCCGGCAAGGGGCAAGTCATTGATGCCGCGATGACCGACGGAGCTGCGCTGCTGGCGGGGCCTTTCTATGGGCTATACGCCGCTGGTGCATGGTCGAACCAGCGCGGCGAGAATCACCTCGACGGCGGCGCCCATTTCTATGACGCATACGCCTGCGCTGACGGCAAGTACGTCTCGATTGGAGCGATCGAGCCACATTTCTACGCTGACCTGCTCAGGCGTTGTGGCGTCGACGACGCTCAATTTTCTGAGCAAAACGACACCACGGGATGGTCAATTCTCAAGGTGCGAATGGCCGATCTCTTCCGCACGAAGACCCGCGCGGAATGGTGCGCAATCCTCGAAGGTTCCGACGCCTGCTTCGCGCCGGTACTCGACTGGAACGAGGCCCCTCAACACCCGCACAACGTAGCACGAGAGACGTTCATCTCCGTAGACGGCGTTGTGCAGCCCTCGCCGGCACCGCGGTTTAGCCGCACCCCTGCGGCCACCCCGTCGAAGTCCGTTGCGCTGCCCTCCGTCCAAGCCGCTCAAGCCTGGTGGAACAGTTCGCTTTCGGCTACGTCCACCAAATCGAGCTGAATCGTCGGCTGAACTACGCAGGCACTGAAATGTCGATTGAATTCAAGCGATCCTGGAACGACTCGTCCATCGAAACCTACCGTGATACGGTTGCGAAATTCGTTGAACGAGAGGTGCTACCGGACGACGAAGCTGCGCGCAAGCGCGGGAACGTGGGCCACGCGATGTGGCGGCGCGCCGGCGAGCTGGGCATGCTGTGCACAGACATCCCCGAGGAGTGGGGAGGCGGCGGTGGCGACTTCCGCCACGAGTCCGTTGTCATTGAGGAGCTCGCCGTCAGAGGGCTCACGAGCATGAACACGGCGGTGCATAGCATCGTCGCCCATTACATACTCAACTACGGAAGCGAGGCTCAGAAAGAACGCTACCTACCCCGAATGGCGCGCGGCGAGGTGGTCGGCGCCATCGCCATGACAGAGCCGGGGGCCGGATCCGACCTCCAGAGCGTCCGCACGCGGGCCGAACGCCGCGGTGACTCTTACGTCATTAACGGCTCAAAGACGTTCATCACCAGCGGCATGCTTGCCGGCCTCATCCTCGTCGTTTGCAAGACCGATCCGAGCCTGGGCGCCAAGGGAACGTCAATCATCCTCGTTGAGCCCGAAGGGTGCCAAGGGTTTCGCGTGGGCAAGCTGCTGGACAAGGTTGGGCTCAAGGGGCAAGACACGGCAGAGCTGTACTTCGACGACGTCACGGTTCCGGTCGAGAACCTGCTGGGCGCAGTGGAGGGGCAGGGCTTTTATCAACTCATGAAGGACTTGCCGTACGAGCGGACCTTCATCGGCGTGACGGCACTCGCCGCAATGGAAGGCGCATACCGGGCGACTCTCGACTACACCAGAGATCGGCAGATGTTCGGCAAGACGCTGTTTGACATGCAGAACACGCGCTTCAAGCTCGCCGAAATCGCCGCAACCATTACTGTGGGTCGGGCTTTCGTCGATCGCTGCGTCGAGGCACTTGTCGCGGGAACTCTCGACAACGCCACGGCATCGATGGGCAAGCTTTGGTGCTCAGAGGCTCAGGGTCGAGTCATGGACGAATGTGTCCAGCTCTTTGGCGGCTACGGCTACATGACCGAGACGATGGTCGCTCGCATGTGGGCGGACGCCCGGATTCAGCGAATCTTCGGCGGCAGCAACGAGGTGATGAAGGAGGTCATCTCACGTGCAATGTAGTTAACGGTCTGCGTCACACGAACCTCAACATCATTAGAAAACACGAATGGCCTCGCTCGTTCAGTTCAGCAGAGAAGGGACCGTCGGTGTACTTTGCATCGACAACCCGCCAGTCAACGCTTTGTCGCCCGAGACGATCGCTGCACTCAGCGCTGCCTTCGCAGAATTCGAAGCAGCGCCGGAGCTGGTCGCGCTTGCAGTCTACTGCGCCGGTCGCACCTTCGTGGCGGGAGGAGACATCTCTTCCTTCGAACGCCCAGACTTCAGCGCCAAGCCATATAACGCGCTGCTTGCTCGAATCGAGGCCTGCACACGACCCGTCGTGGCAGCACTGCATGGTACCGTCCTAGGTGGAGGGTTGGAGCTGGCAATGGCGTGCCATTACCGCGTTGCTCACCCTGCCACACGATTGGGCCTGCCGGAAGTGAATCTCGGTCTGATCCCAGGTTCGCTGGGAACGCAGCGGCTGCCACGCCTCGTTGGAGCATCTTTGGCGCTGAACATGATGCTCAATGGCACCATGGTCAACGTGGCTCAGGCCGAGTCCAGCGGCCTGGTTGATGCTGTCAGCGAACTCTCCCCTAAGGATGCCGCTATCTCAGCGGCCGCGGCACACGCTGACAGTACACGCGAGATTCGCCGTGCAAGCAAGCTGCCTGCGCCCACACCCGGGCCCGACTTCTTCGTAGCAGCCGCCGCGGAGGCATCAAAGCATGCCGCCTACCCGGCCAGGCAGGCGATCGTGCGAACGCTCAAGGCCGCCGTCGAGCTGCCTTTTTCGGAAGGCGAGCAGGTTGAGGCCGCCGAATTTGACGCCCTGCGTAACTCCGCAGAGTCACTTGCTTTGCGCCATCTGTTCTTCGCCGAACGCGAGACAACGAAGGTTCCGGGCGCCAGCAAGCTAGCCTCCCAGCGCAGGATCACACGTGTCGCGGTGGTCGGCATAGGTGACCGTTGCCAAACAGTCGTCACGAGCCTGCTGAAGGCATCCGTGCCCACCACACTCGTCGCTCCGGACGGCGTTTCCCTCCAGCGTGAGCTTGAGCAGGTACGCAATGCGCTTCTGACGGGGTGCAGCAAGGACGATGCGCGATTCTCGAAAATCGAGAAGATGATGTCCAACCTTCGAGGGTCAGTCTCCCTTGCTGATGTCGGAGACTGCGAGCTCTTGGTTGAGGCCATCCATGAGAGTATCGACCTGAAGCAGGAGATGTGCAGCCGCCTCGGGGAGGCAGCGCAGGATGGCGCCATTGTCGCCACCGCTTCAGTATTCGCCGACATCGATGTCTTGGCCAGGGCATCTGGGCGCCCACAAGACTTTGTTGGCCTGCACTTTGTCCACCTTCAAGGCAAGGGCAAGCTTCTGGAAGTCGTTCGCGGCGCCAATACCAATCCCGAGACCCTCGCGGCGGTGCTCAGACTCGCCTCTGGCCTCGGACGCACCCCTATCGTCGCCGGGAATTCGTACGGCTTCATCATCTATCGAATGATGGATGTCTACCTTCGAGAAGTGGACGCTCTGCTCGTTGAGGGGGCCACGCCAAGCCAGATCGATGGCGTCGTCGAAGGCTTCGGGTTTCCTGTGGGCCCGTGCAGGATGCTCGACCTAATTGGCCTTGACGTCGAGGCGAAGGCAGTCTGTGCCAGGCGTGCGAGTGGTCTATTTCCGGCAGATTCGAGCTACCGCGTGGTTGTTCAACGCCTCGCGTCCCTCGAGAACCTGGGTCAGAAGACCGGCCGCGGCTACTACCGCTACCGGGGCCGAGAACATGCCGACAGCGTGTCTCTGAACAGCCTTCTGGAGCAGGTAGCCGGCGAGTTTGGCATCCAGCGACGCTCTGAGATTCCTGAGGAAGAGATCAGTGAGCGCCTGCTCTACTCTGTGGTGAACGAGGGGGCGCGCATCTTGGAGGAAGGAGCGGCATATCGATCGAGCGACATCGACGTGGCCTGGATGGTTGGAGTCGGATTCCCTGATTACCGGGGAGGACCAATGTTCATGGCGGAGCAGCGCGGCTTGTCGCACGTCATCGACCGTCTCAAGCAGTACGGCGCGTCGCGCGGGGATGAGCATGGCTATTGGACGCCAGCGCCCCTGCTTGAGTCCTTGGCCACCCAGGGACGTCGCTTCAAAGATTGGCAATTCTCGGTTGCGTAGCTCGATGACATCGGCTGCGGTTCACGCCCCAGGACGTCCACGCAAGACCCTCAAGCAACGCCCGGTCGATGCTCAAAGGCTCAACGCAGTCCTGAACCACTCGTTCGAGTCAATGGCGGCACCATTCTTCGTCGGAATGGTCGCCACCAAGGACGGCGTCATCTACGAAGGCTGCGCCGGCCATGCGTCGCGAGGGCTACGCGCGGATGCGGACACGGTCATGCGCGCCTATTCGATGACCAAGGCCATCGCATCGGCCGCGGCATTGATACTCGTCGACCGAGGTGAATTGTCAATGGATGCGCCCGTTGAGAGCGTTCTGCCCGAATTCTCAAAAGTCAAGATGCTGGAAGGATGGGACGGCCAAACGCCCATCCTTCGTGAGCCGCGAGTCAAGGCGACGGTCAAGCACCTGGCTACGCACACCGCCGGGCTGGAGTACGAGATCTGGCAACCCGACGTCGCGCGTTTCCTGCAGACGACGAAGTTGCCTTCCGTCATGTCGGGCAAGCAGCGCTCCCTTTTCTATCCAATGACAACTGAGCCTGGCAGCCAGTGGGGATATGGCATCTCCATTGATTGGCTTGGTCGAGTCATCGAAGCAGTCTCCGGTCTGAGAATCGACAAATTCCTCAAACGAGAGCTTCTGGGGCCTCTCGGTATGGTGGATACCGACGTGGAACTTCGTCCTCACATGAGGAGCCGGCTGGCGTCTGCCTTCAGGAGAAGTGCCGACGATGTGTTCGAAGCCATTGACTTGCAACTGCCATCGTCGCCAGAGTTCTACGCGATGGGTCACGCGTTGTACACGACACCCCGGGACTACATGCGCTTCCTGCGCATGGTGCTGTCAAGGGGTTCGCTCGAAGGAACTCGGGTGCTCAGCGAGACTGCCGTCGACCTCATGCTGACCAACCAGATTGGCGAACTCCAAGTTCGCAAGCTGCCCTCGACCGCACCCAAAGCCTCGGTGGACGTCGACATCTTCCCGACCATTGCGAAGAGCCACACCATTGGCTTCTTTAGGACGGAGCAGGACTTGCCAGGAATGCGCCGGGCCGGCTCACTGTTCTGGGCCGGGGCGCTCAATACCCACTATTGGATTGACCCAACCAGCGATATTGCCGGCCTCTTGATGACACAGACCCGCCCCTTCGCTGAGCCGCCGTTTATGGAGGCGCTTGAAGCCTTTGAATGGGCCGTCTACAACTAGCAGCCATCCTACCAGTTCGAGACCTGTACGTCTGGCCTTCCACGTTTGACTCTTCTTGCTCTCATGACTTCTTCCGGCAACCTCGACACGCTCTTCCGCCCGCTACGCATCAAATCACTTGAGCTGAAGAACCGCATCGTCATGGCTCCAATGACTAGGTCCTTCTCGCCAGACGGGGTGCCCGGCAAGAACGTCGCCGAGTACTACCGCCGTCGCGCGGAGGGCCAAGTCGGCTTGATCTTGTCGGAGGGAACGGTGGTGAACCGCCCCGCGGCCAAAAACGACCCCAACGTTCCCTTCTTTCATGGCCAGGCGGCCCTGAACGGCTGGAAGCACATCATCGACGAGGTGCACTCCGCAGGAGGAAAGATGGGGCCGCAGATCTGGCACGTTGGCACGTTCGCCAACGCCCAGACTGACTGGGTGCCGCCTGGCCTCATCGAAGGACCCTCTGGCCTCTTGGCTCCAGGGCAGCCACGCGGGGTTGCGATGAGCGAAGAAGCGATTGCCGACACCATCGGTGCCTTCGCACAAGCTGCCGCGTCGGCGCAGCGACTCGGTTTCGACACGCTTGAGCTACATGGCGCACACGGCTACCTGATCGACCAGTTCTTCTGGTCCGGAACAAACGAACGTACCGACGTTTTTGGAGGAGCGACGCTGCGGCAGCGGTCACGATTCGCGTCGGAGATCGTCAAAGCAATACGCGCAGCAGTCGGCCCGGACTTTCCCATCCTGCTACGGGTGAGCCAATGGAAGCAGCAAGACTTCAAGGTGCGTCTGGCACCCTCACCGCAAGCCATGACCGACTGGCTACTTCCGCTGGTCGAGGCGGGCGTTGACGTACTTCATTGCTCGCAGCGCCGTTTCTGGGACGCCGAGTTCCCTGAGCTCGACGGCAACAACGGTCTGAACTTCGCCGGCTGGGCCAAGAAGTTGACCGGTGCGCAGACGATTAGCGTTGGATCGGTTGGGCTGAGCAACGATATGTTCAGCACCTTCGGCGGTGAGAACTCACAACCCGCAAGCCTGGATAGCTTGGTGCGGCGAATGGAACGTGATGAGTTTGACCTCATCGCAGTTGGACGCGCCCTTCTTGGAGACCCGCAGTGGGTTACCAAGATTCTCAGCGGCGACGCCTCTCGAATGAAGGACTTCACCGTGGCGTCGCTGGGAGAACTGATCTAGTTTTTGACGCCAGAATGCGGCCCACTTGGCCGTGAGTTCCTTCTGGCCAGCAGCATCTGCATCATTTCGTCGGGAAGCAGCATTCTGTAGGGCTCTTCTTCCGAATGCTGGAACGACAAGCGACCGGACGTGACATCCCACAGATCCGCAACCGGTGTCCTTCTTGGGGCGAGCTCCTTGACCAATGTCGACAGCGGTTCGATCCACTCCGATGGCTTCTTCGTCGGGTCGACAACCGAGAAGAGGCGTCGCAGCGCCGCAAGGAGCTCCTTGGCACCACCTCTCAAGCTGAGGGTGACCATCAACCCGTCAGAGAATGGCCATGACAAGGCGACCGAGGCGTTGCTAAGGTCGAGCAAAGCGATGTCTTGCGCCAGCGCCTCGGCGACGCCGGCGACCACCTCACGCATTCGGTCAGGAATGGCTTCTGATGCACCGAACACCATTCTTGAGAGATTGAGAGAACCATCGGTAGAACCGAGCGCGACAATGCCTGAAAAGTCGGTGTACGTGCGCAAGAATCGGTCGACGTTCTCGCAGCCGGTCTCGACGGTGGACATGCGAATGCCGCCAGGCAGGGCGGCCCCGCTTCGCTCCAGGCTGAAAGACCCGCTTGGACTTTCCTCCTCAATGCTGATGAAGGCACAGAGCTGCTCACCTTCTTCGTCCATCGGCGACTGTTCTGGCTCGGCAGCTGCCGAGGCGGCCTCTTCCACCAAAGCACCCAAGTATTCTGAGATGAGCGGATTGCCTCGAAAGTAGTCGCCCATCAAACGCTTCCAACGGTCAACAGGCAGTGGGCCATCAAAGCGAAACACCTTGGTGTACTCCGAATGCTTCCCAGCGCGGTCAATTTTCCGCTCTATTCGCTCGAGGTAGGTTTCCGCGGGATAGGCGCGGATAGCTCCGTCGAAATGCGTAATCGCCGCGATGTCAGGCGAGAACTCAGCGTGGGTGTAGCGACAGCCGAAGCGATCATCGAGAAGGCCACCTGAGGGGTTTTCAATCAGCTCCTCGGCCTCGAAGGTTCGGTAGACCAGTTCTTTGCCTTGATCGTCCTTTCGAGTCTCTGGTTCCTTCCACCAGAAATGGGTCTTGTCGACGCCCTCAAAGTCTCGCACGCGCTGGTCTGCTTTGTGTTCCGTCGCACCGGCGGGGATCGACTCGATATCGTCACTGAACTTCGGTCCATGCCAGTGCTCGAGTTCGATGACGTACTTCACAGTCTCTGGATGTCCCACCAAATCAGGATCGAGCCTGAGCCGCGGCGCCACATCTGGGAAATCGGCGGCAGCCGTGTCAAAGCTCTGCAGAAAGTATTCATTAAGCTTGTTTCGGTGAGATAGGCTCCGCCGGAAGAATCGATGAGCGAAGATGACCAGTCCTCTCTGTTCATCGAGAAAGACTCCGGGATGTAGCGGCTTCATTCTCGCAATCAACGAGCGGTAGTACGTCAAGCCGTCTTTGTCAACGCCGCCGCTCTCGCCGCTGAAGAACTCCGGATACAGCGATGCCGCCAAGCCCGGTTGCGAGACCACATAGGCCTCGATGCGCAGAAACTTTGCGTCGCCGAGCGTATGAGGCTGTACGAGCTGCTCCAGCTCCAGTTTGACTGACTCCATCCCTTCGTCATGATGGATCTGCCAATATTTGTCCGTGAGCGCCTTGAGCGCAGCCTTCTCTTCATCGGCCTCAACATGCTCCAAGAGTCCGATCACTCGCACCATGGCGCCATCTACCAGATGGCCAAGAGTTTTGCACCAGCCAATGGGCCGGTGCAAGTAGTGCTGGATGTGGGACGGTACCCCTGGCGGAAGCCCATGGGCAAGCCGATGGACGCGGCTTTTCTCCTCGGCATCCATCAGTGCGGAGGCTGGGATACGCGATTCCGCCCGGTTGACCTGGTCGCTGCCCAAGATCGCCAGCTGTCGCTTCATAGGTTCCTCCCCGAGAGCTCCGGATTTCTAGCCTGCCGTCTTGCACGCAAGCTCCTCCGGGAAGGATCGTAATGGGAACCGGCGACGCCGCTCAACCATCTTTGGACGGCCGCCGAATAGTCGCCGATGACCGTCCCAATCTGGCGCTTAGGTGCAAAGTGTCTCTACGACGGGCTCAGCCAGGCTGCGGCCCACCACGGCGCGTGCGTAGAGGTAGCTGTACAGGTCTCGGTGGTCCAGGGCATCCATATCGACCTCGCCTTTCGCGCTACACGGAAAGGTCAGTGCCTCTTCGGAGCCCCGGAGGCTGGCAAATTTCAGCTGGTGACAGATCGACGCGGTTAGGTTCGCATTCATAGGTGGCCTCATGGCAGAGGGAGTCGCCCAAGTGGCCCTCCACTGGCGCTCCGTGGATCTCTATCCACACTGTCATCATGAAGTCACACCATGGCACCGGAAATCGTCCGTTCGGATGAACCGAGCTGGCGCCAAGACGCCCCGTGTCTCCCGGCATGCGCTTTGTCACGCCGTGGACGTCCGGCGGCGAGCCATCCAACGCGCGAGGGCGCCAGGGCACCCGTCGCCTGCTCAGCTGTGCGAAGTCTTAGTCGATTCTCGGGCGACGCCGCGCCGCCGCAGCTAGGACGCTGCGACCTCTGAGGACACCCGGCTGCCTAAGCCGCCCCATTGGCCGTGTGCAGGGGCAACAACGCCCTTAGCCAGCTCGGCCCGCCGAACCTGCTCAACAATGAAGTGCGCGTCTCGAGCGACCCCCGAGAAGCGACCAGAGCCCCAAGTGTGCAGCCATGGCAGCCCAAGCACATAGAGGCCCGGCACCGCCGTTACCCCTCGGCGATGCACAGGATGGCCGCGGCCGTTGAAGATAGGTGCATCGAGCCAATCGAACTCCGGAGTGAACCCGATACACCAGATGACGGAAGTGATCCCTGAGGCCTCGAGCCCGAGGGCTTCTCGCTCCTCGCTGGGCTGCCAGACAGGGGCATAGCTCTGCCCGGCAGGCGCCTCGATACCCATCTCCGCGATGTAGCGGTCGATCGAAGCGTTGATGCCGTTGTACGTTTTGTCCGCCGAGTCAAGAGCGTCTCGAAGATTGGGCGCGAACTTCAACGTGTCGCCGTCCAGACCCGTCAGAACACCGTAGAGCTCCATACCTTCCAGAGCGAAGCGGCGTAGGTCGATGTCTCTACCTCCGTCCCGGCCGGTCACGTAGTGATTGGTGTTGTCACGCACGCCTTCACGCAGGGGATGCTTTTCCACTGGCATGTCGTAGTAGCCCATATCAGCAAGCCAATCGACGACGTCGCGGCCGCGGTGAAAGCGCGCACAGCGTGGCGCGTCGCCTACGGCTAGCACGACCTTGCGACCAGCCAGGTGCAAGTCTTCGGCGATCTGAGCCCCGCTCTGCCCTGCGCCAACAACCAGTACGCGTCCCGGCGGAAGCTGCACAAAATTACGATATTCGGCCGAGTGCAGTTGCTTGATGTGCGCAGGCAGCCGTTCAGCCAGGCGAGGGACGATTGGCCGGTGATATCCGCCAGATGCGACGATCAACTGATCAGCCTGACATTCGCCTTCGCTCGTACGCAATTGGAATCCGCCATCAGGCAATGGCCGGGCATTCTGTACGCTCACGCCCTCCCGCAACGGCGCGCCCACCTTGGCACGGAATGTTCGTAGGTAGTTCACGATCTCCGTCTTCTTCATGAAGCCGTGGGGATCGTCACCAGCGTAAGGATGACCAGGCAATGCACATTGCCAGTTTGGCGTGACAAGGCAGAAGTTGTCCCAGCGCTGGGTCTCCCACACGTGCATCGCCTTTTGCTTCTCAAAGACGACGTGCTCGATCCCGTGCTCTTGAAGGAAATGGCTTGCTGACAGCCCAGCTTGGCCACCGCCTACGACAACGACACTGTAGCGAGGAGACAGGCGAGAGTTCATGTTGGCATCTTTCCGCAGGAATTCAGTTGCACAAGACGTGCTCAGGCTCGTTCGAAGGCAAGCACACGAACCCGTTGCTCGACAGCGCCCGCATAGCGGGCCATGCGCGCCTCGGTATCGATCAGCTGGTCGCTGGCGCGAGAGCAAGCGAACCCGAATTTCTCTCGAACACGATCATTTGCGATGGCAGTCGCTGCGCGCACCCGCTTAAGAAACTCGTCTGGCGAGTACTCCGCGCCGACAGTCAGGTAGTCTTCGATGACGAGAGATGGCGAATAGCAATCGCTCTCGGTGGCATCAGGCCATCGAACTCGGTAGTGCATTGCGGGCATGGGAATCCTCGTTGGTTGTTAGATAGAGACGGACTGCACAGACAACGACTGAGCGGCACGAATGGCGTCGCTATACCAGGCGTGATGCAAAAGCGCGCTGCGCGACCAGCTGTATTCCTTGCAGATCGGCGGGGGCGAGGGCAGGCGACCCATGGCAGCCCCCTCCTTCAAGCCCAAAGCAATGGAGCCAACATCCTCAGGATCGCACCATGCAACGCCCGGGCTGCCCGCAAAATGCTCCGTGAAGGGAGCTCGATTTGAGACCAACGCCGGCGTGCCGCATGCCAGGGCCTCAAGCGCCGCCAGACCAAATCCCTCTACCAGCGATGGCATTGCGAGGACATCCGCGCGTCGCATGAGTGCAGGCAACATCTCATCAGGAAGCGGCCCGGTTCGAACCACGGGCTGTCCTGCCCCCTCCACAAGTCCGATCCCCGCAAGCACTTGATGCCACTCACTTCGAGCCGCAGCGTGATCAAGCATGCTCGCTCCGCCGGCGACCACGAGGGTGGCATCAGCCCAGGCCGGGTCCGTCAAGCGCAGAAGTGCAAATGCCTTGAGCAAGCGAACCGTGTTCTTTCGGCCTTCGACTCCGCCGACGGTAAGGCAAATGGGCCCAACCGGGGAACCCAAACCGAGCGCCGCCCAGCCCTCATCGTCGAAGGTGGCGCGCTGTGGGCTGAATCTATTCAGGTTCACGCCGTTGAACATTCGCATCGCATTCGTACCGTAAGCGTCCTGGATGTGCGACCGCCACATATCACTTACGCACGCGACGCTGTCGGCCGATCGCCAAGCCCGTTCTTGCCAAGTGTTGAGCACCGGCTGGCTGAATACGTCCAAGTGATGGACGGTTCGAAGCCAGGGAGCCGATAGCTGACCTCGTTCGCGCAGCGTCGCCAGCGCGTTGCCGCTCAAGCTGTCCTGTGCATGCACAATGTCAAACGATCCCCGCTCAAGGATGGCAGGAAGGCCCTCGCAGAGGCAGCTGATGCGCTGGCGAACCTGTTCGACCAAATCTCCGGATAGCTGCGGAAGGCGAATCAACTCGAACGGGTGGTCGACCTGGCGAAATAGCGACTCGCCCTGCTCCGCCGAAGCGATCACGACCACGACGTGCCCTAGCGCACATAGGGCCTGCGCAAGCTCGAGCGTGTGAATCACTCCGCCGCGTGGTCGAACCGAGTGAGTCAGCAGCGCAATACGTAGTGGTCGCATGGTCCTAGTGCCAGAATTCATGCCGCGATTCGTGAAGGCTTCGCGCCGCACGTCGGCCCAACGCCTATGAAAGGTTGAGAGCCCAGATCCCAAAGCAACGCCTCTTCGCCCCTCAGGTGAACTCGCAGCTGCGGCCGCGCTACTACTACTCCAACGTCCGAGCATGCGATATGGCGGTCAGCAAAGCGCTGAATCACGGCTTCCGCATGCCTGGGTGAGACGCTCAGCACGAATCCGAAGCTGGGGAACGCATTAAGCCAGCGCATTTGGCTTTGAACAGCCACGGCCGAATCATCGCTCCAGGCTGGGACCTCCCTTGGTCGTGGCAGGCGCTCCAACTCCACGCTCGCCCCTGCCCGCGAACACTCTAGAAGCATCAGTAGGCTACCGAGCACACCAGCCATGCTGATGTCCTTGCCAGCAAGGCAAAGGCCGTCTTCGGCTAACCTTGGAAGGATGTCCAGGTCGCCTCTCAATTGCTGCGGATTCGCGTCGGTAGAAGCGTCCCAGAACGGATGCGCGCCCTGCCACCCCCCCCTCAAATCGGTTGCCACCAAGATGCGGTCGCCAGGCCGCGCCGCAAAGCTGCTGATGAGCTCCCGCGCGTAGCCCAAGACGGCGACTGCAAGGTGCCCCTGGGCAGCCCTAAGATTGGTATGCCCCCCGATAATCGGAACCTCGTAGCGTTCCGCTGCTGCGCGCATGCCTGCCAACAATTCGCCTGCCTGCTCATCGTCGCAAGCCCAGAGAGCGTCCACAACGCCCTGCGGCCGGCCACCCATGGCGGCAATATCGCTGAGGTTGACCATCACGGCGCTGTAGCCAGCGAACCAGGGCAAAGCTTGGACGAAATCGGGCACAAGTCCTTCGATGGCGAGGAGCTGATAGCCCTGGCCGCCGGGCAATGGGAGCACAGCGGAGTCGTCGCCATTTGGAACCCCGGCTGGCGCGCTCGTACCAGGATCGAGTCGCGCCAGAACTGAGGCAATGTCCTGCTTGTGACGAAACCCTCTGCTCTCGCGTAGCTGCCGGACAATTTCGAGCAGGCGGCTCATGATGGGCTCCCGTCCGCAATGACAAACCCTGCATAGGGCGTCTCGCACGGCGGATAGCACCTCAGGTCCGCTTGCATCAGTGCATGGGGCAGCCCGTGAAGCGTGACGTCATCGCGAACTGCCCAATGTAGACGCTCGAACAAGCGGACGTTCTGCGATTGAACGTGAGCCAAAAACGTCTCGCATCCCAAGGCGTTTGCACTCGAGACGGCTAGGCGGATCAGCGTGGTGCCTAGCCCACGGTGCGTTCGCCATGCGGACTTCACCGCCAGCCGAGACCCCCACCAGAGCCCAGGCGCTGCCTCGTGGATACGCACGGTACCGACCACCTCGTCAGCCTCACCGGCCAGGCACGACAGCGCCACCAACAGGCGCATGTTCACTCCCACTCGGTCAATATCATCGACGTCATCACCACCAAACAGCCCTTGCTCTCCACAGAAGACCTCCCGTCGCAGGGCATGAGCCTGGCGTTGCATCCAAGGGTTGCTAGCCCACTGCACACGCAGCTCTTTCGGGCGGTACGCGGAGCTGAGCTCGCAAATCTCCCAAGGAGGATGCTGCGAGTAAGGAATTGAAGCCTCGGTCTGGAGCATGGTGGTGCCTTGTGCCTATGCCGGAATCGCCAAGGGAGTCTCGTAGCGGGACAGTGTCGAACAAGCCGCGCACTTGCCGCATCCAGCCTTGATGTCAGCAGCTCGTAGACCCGCAAGGGAGAGTTGCTCGCCCAGGGGTTCCAGAACACTGCGCATGAAGTCAGCGCTCGGCGCAGGATGGTCTTCGAGCGGTGTACCGCTAATGGGAACAAAGGGAACCACGAACGGGTAGACGCCAAGCGAGATGAGGCGATCGCTGGCAGCGAGCAGACCTTCAGCCGTATCACCCAGGCCGGCCAACAGATAGGTGCTGACTTGACCGCGTCCAAAGACTGCCACCGCAGCCTCGAACGACTGCCAATAGCGCTCCATCGGCACCTCCGACTTGCCTGGCAGAAGTTGACGGCGCAGGTCTTCGTCGACGACCTCCAAGTGCATACCAAGCGTGTCAACCCCGGCGTCTCGGAGTCGTACGAACCATGCGTCGTCGTCCGGAGGCTCGCACTGGGCCTGCAACGGCAGCGCCACTGCGGCTCGGATTGCCTGCGCGCTTTCGCATAAGATCGCAGCACCCCTGTCAGGTGTAGGCGGGGTGCCGGTTGTCATCACCATGTGACGCACCCCATCAAGCTCTACAGCAACCTTCGCAACCTCGGCGAGCTGCGCAGGCGTCTTGCGCTGGATGGTTCGACCCGCCGCAAGCGACTGGCCGATGGCACAGAAGCGACAGGCCTTTCTGCGACTCTCATAGCGAATGCACGTCTGAAGCACGGTCGTGGCCAAGACATCTGCGCCGTGCAGCGTCGCGATATGCGAGTAGGGAACGCCGTCAGCAGTGCTCCTCGAGTAAAAGCGCGGCTGCCGGGGGAATGTGATGCTCGCAATGGGGATGGTGCCCTTTCGAAGAACACTTCGCCCATCCGGCCCTGGTGCCTCAGCGACGAACGGCGAGTGAAATGCAGTACCCGTGTGCACGGGAACCATCACCGTGACACCATCAACGGTCACAGCCTTATGGTCGGAAGGGCCTGCGCCACCGCGGCGGCTCGGGGCGCCTGCCGATGAATCGACTAATCGAAGCCCTTGCGACTGCAACTCTGTCATCAGTGAGCGCGAGGCGGCCATCGAGGTCACATCAGAAGAGTCGAGCTCAGTCATGGGTGCCAACTCCTGGTTCAAACTTTCCCGGCAGGTGCACTTCAGAGGACAGCGCTTCGAGCTGCCGAACCGTTTGGCTCTCGTCGCGTCGAATCGCCAAACTGAGCAGTTCCGGTCGGGCGTAGTGGCCGACCGAGTCCATCATTCGCTTGCGCTTTGCAATGAGCGAAAGATCGAGGTCTGCCACCACAAGGCCCTCGCCCTCTGTGAGAGGATCCCCGAGATAGCGTCCTTCAGGAGTCACGATGGCAGTGTGACACCCGCCGCGCAGGGCACCCTGAAGCCTTTCATCAGAGGTGATTTGACGTACCTGCTCGTCCCGCAGCCACCCAGTGGCATTGATGACAAAGCAGCCGGACTCGAGAGCGTGGTGCCTGATGGTCACCCCCATCTGATCGCCGAAGATCTGGCCGACCAGCGCCCCGGGGAACTGCGCGCAGTGAATTTCTTCATGGTCAGCCATCAATGCATAGCGCGCGAGCGGGTTGTAGTGCTCCCAGCACGCAAGTGCACCGACGCGACCTACGCGGGTATCGACGGCGCGCAGGCCAGCACCATCACCTTGCCCCCAGACCATCCGCTCGTGATAGGTCGGCGTAATCTTTCTGCGCTTGAGCGCAAGGCTCCCGTCCGCGTCAAAGATCAACTGAGTGTTGTAGAGACTGCCGTGGTCCCGCTCGTTGATGCCAAGGACGATGACCATGCCAGACTCGCGTGCCGCGGTGGCAACCGCGTCCGTGGTGGGGCTTGGAACGGTCGGCGCTCGCTCCATCAGGAGCAAGTGCGCAGGCCCTTGCTGCACCGGGGCTTGAACGAACGAGAAGTACGGATAGTAGGGAACGAAGGTCTCAGGAAAGACCAGCAGTTCCACTCCGCGGCGAGCCGCACCGCGTACTGTCTCCAGCACTCGCGTGAGCGTCCCGTCGGCGCTATCCAGGTCGGGAGCAATCTGGGCAGCTGCGGCTCGCACAGTTCCCTTTCGGGTCTCCGGCATGGTCTCGGTCCTCGCTTACAGCGTCCAGGTATCGAGGATGAAAGCGCCGGACTTACGATGCAGCAGAACCAGGTCGAGCACGTCGAGGGGATTGATTGGTCGAATGCCTTCGATCAGCGAACCCTCGCCGTGACCGTAGAGCGCCTGCAGGGCGAAGCGGCACGCATAGACCTTGCCGCCTTCGGCGATGAACTTCGTGATCTGCTCGTTGAAATTTTGGTGACCTGGGAAGGCAGCGTCTCCCAGCTTAGGAAAGCCACGCTTGACGCCCAGGGTGACGCCAGGGCCGTACAACAGCACGGACGTCTCGAAGCCCTTGCGCTGCAGCCGCGTGGCTTGCAGCAGGTTGACAAAGCCAATGGAGCCCTCGAAGGCAACCGTGTGGAACGTGACCAGGGCCTTTTCGCCCGGCTCGGCCTTGACGTCCTCGAAGACCTTCTCTTCGTAATCGACCAGGAAGTCGCCCGTGTTGTGGGCAGGATGGGTAACTTTGGGCATGGCGAGAACCTCGTAAGCGTTGGTGGTGGCAGTTGCGTCCGGACTCCCTTCCTATTGCGACAGTCGTGCCACTCAGGCCTTGATGGATGCCATCAACATGCAATCAAACGAGGCGTCAGCCACCCAACTTGGTCGGCGGCCAACCAGCGATCCATCGCGCGAACCCTCCCCACTGCGCACCATGACGGTCGCCAGCTGATGCAACCAATGCACCCAATCAATGGCGAAGATGCACCGTCACGAGTCACTGATATCCAGGAGAAATCGCTCCAATCAAGCCGTCCAACAGGCACACTTGACGCACCAACTCGTGCGCACCTGGCACCCCCAACTTAATGCCCTTTTCGCATTGGCTTGCCCGGCTGAAGGCCAGCCCTCAGCCAGCCTACCTGCTCATTCCGGAGCTCATTGCCGAGGATTTGCAGCAGGGTCGGCTATCGCCGCGCCAGCGACTGCCGCCGTTGAGAGACCTCGCTACGGCACTCGAGCTCAACTACACGACAGTGGTTCGGGGCTTTGCCGAGGCCCGGGAGCGCGGCCTAGTGGCCTCCCGACCGGGGCTAGGCTCGTACGTCCGAGGTTCCTTCATCGGTCTGCCGCTGCGCGCCGGCACAGACACCGAAATGACAATGAATCTGCCGCCGGAGATCGAAGAGCACCCTGCCCTTCGACGGATTCAGGAGTCTGCTGCCCAGACCATCAGCCGCACACCGCTTCACGACTTGATGCGGTACCAGGACTTTGGCGGCACCAGTCACGACCGGGAACTGGGCGCCGCGTGGTTGCGTCAATGGGTTCCAGGTGCCAGCGCGGAGCGGACGTTGGTAGTCCCCGGCATTCATGCGGCACTCCTCGCCTTGGTTTCGCTCTTGGTTCGGCCTGGTCAGAGCCTGTGTGTCGAAAGTCTTGTCTATCCGGGAATGAAGGCGATCGCAGCTCAGCTCGGTACGCAGCTTCTGCCCTTAGCGATGGACGCACAGGGCTTGCAGCCTGCGGCTTTCGAGGCGGCCTGCCGGAGTGCGCATGTCGGTGCGCTGTACCTTTGCCCCAACCTTCACAACCCAACAACGGCCAGCCTGCCGATTCGGCGACGCGAGCACATTGCAGAGATCGCGCAGCGCTACAGCGTTCCCATCGTTGAGGACGATGCGTATGGGATGCTGCCGGCAGCTACCCCTCCTCCCTTGGCCGACTTTGCGCCAGGGTTGACGTACTACATCAGTGGCATGTCCAAGTGGCTTGGCGCGGGGCTTCGAACCGCATACGTTCTTGCCCCAGGGCAAGCCGCGTTGCAGCGGCTTTCGGGCGCATTGAGAGCCACGACCGTGATGGCCTCTCCGCTCATCAATGCACTCGTGAGCGCGTGGCTGGCAGAGGGCAACGGAGCCGACGTGTTGACGGCTATGCGCGCGGAGTGCAGCTGGCGAAGCCAGCTGGTTCGAGATCGAATCGGACCTCTGGGAGCCCTCATTCATCCCCAAGGGTTCCATGCCTGGGTGCCGCTGCCAGAAGGATCGCCACCGGGAGAGTCAACACAGATTGCGAGTCGGCTGCGAGCACTCGGCGTGGCCGCAGTCGGTGCAAGCGCATTCTCAACCGACCGACAACCACCTGAAGCGCTGCGCGTCTGTCTTGGCGGCGCTCTCACCCGCGAGGACTGCGGCCGCGCGCTGCAAGCCGTCGCAAGCGCTGTCTCGAATGGGCACACGTAAGGACGGCCCATCTGCGCGCAACACCCAGCGGCGCTCCATAGCTCCCGATACAAGAGCTTTGAGACGCGCAAGTAGAAGCGGCCACCGAAGTGGCCGCGAGCGCCGCCGGAGGCAGCTATTGGCTATCAAGCAGTCAGACCGGCTGGTCCAGGAAGGTCAGCGCATCCTGCAAGAACAGCTTGGGGTACTGGTAGAACGAGCCGTGCGCAGAGTCCGGATAAATAATCAATTGAGCATGCGGAAGGTTCTGCTCGAGCGTGAACGAGTTCACCGTGTAGTGGATCACGTCGTTGCTCCCACTGATAACCAGCACCGGCTTGTTCAAGCTCTTGAGGTACTTGTTGGAGTCGGCCGAGGGGGCGCCCCAGGCAGCAAACGCAGCGATTTCGTTCGGCGCTTCCTTAGGCCCGTACGGCGCATCGCGGTCAACGGTCCGGGCGCGAATGCGGTTCAGGAACTCACGGCCCGCTGCTTGGCTCTCGGCAGACGGCGTAAAGAACGTGTCGAGCAGGATTTCATCGGGCACGTCGTGCTTCTTGCCCAGCATCGCCTGGAACTCCGGCGTCAGAGAGGCCATTCCGACGCCGCCACGCGGAGCGCTGCCAACGAGGATGACCTTACGCACAAGGTCGGGACGCTCGATAGCCACTTCTTGGGCGATGAGGCTCCCCAGAGAGAAGCCCAGGATGTCGGCTTGCTTGATGTTCAAAGCGCCAAACAGACCGATGCCGTACTTGGCCATGTCCTCGACGGTCTTGGGTACTTCGCCGCCAGAGCTGGAGACCCCGGCGTTGTCAAAGATTATGACTTCGCGAGTACGTGCGAAGCCGTCAGTCACAGCCGGATCCCAGCTGTCCAGGTTGCCCAGGAAGTGCTGGAAGAACACAACCGGCACGCCGCTCGGCTTGCCGAAGCGACGGTACGCAAGCTTGACGCCGTTGACTTCGACGAAACGAGTGGGAGCAGTTTGGTGTAGCGAAGGGCCGACCTTGCCGGAAAACTTCATAACCGACCTGACGGGAGCGGAGGCAGCGGCCGGCTGGGCCACCGCAGAGAGGGCAGTCGTCGCCAGCGCAACGGCGCTCGCGAGCTTCTTGATGGTGTGCATGGGAACCTTGTAGATGCGACAGTTGAAACGAGGGGGCGCGACCCGGCGCCGGGGCTTTCGACCGGTTTTCGGCGTTTGGCCTTGCAGCGAGGTCACTTCATTTATCTATCGGTAGATAGGTGTCGCAATGCTAGGGTCACCACTTAGGGATGTCAAGCCTATCGATCGATAGGTCACATTTTCGGTCGGGATAAGTCATCCGCCCGTGATGAAGTGCCAAGCGGCCGGTGCACGGCCACTACCTCAAGCGGCGCCGCCCCACGCGGAACAGAGCATCAGCGCAACAGGTTCGGCAACTCGTAAAGAAGTGCGAGTGCCTCGGGCCACCCTACGTTCGAAAACAGGCGCAGCACTCCCACCAGGGCTGCACGCCTGGTGGCATCTTCGAAGATGGCGCGGTAGTCAGCCAGGTACCTGCGCACCATCCGAACGATTACGTCGTTCCCAAGGGACTCCAAGTGATATGCCTGCTGGGTGGCTGGCCCTACCAAGAGCGCGGAAACCTTGTCGAAGACAGTCTCCGGTGCTGCATCCAACAGGAATTCGTAGAGTTCGACCAGATGATGGATCGCCCCTGTTGGTCCACCGCGTCCGATGGCGTCCAGGACGGTTTCATACTCGATGAGGAACTGCTGCTTGCTCGCCACTGACGGCAAACCCAGCGGATCTGGATCGTCGTGATTTCTGAACACGCCGGCGCCGAAGTAGAGCTGATTGCAGGCGAGCTCAAGCAACTGAGCTGCATGTCCGTAGCGTCGTTCGGCCTGCATCCGCGACTGCGCGTCGGCAGTCACGTCATTGAGAGTGGTTGCTGCCGACCCAAGTGCTTCCGCGGCAGCCGTCAACGCACGATGCAGTAGCCCCCGCGCGCGCTCTTGCGTCTGAGCCCAGTCTGGCGGTGGGTTCTGTCTAAAGCGCAGAAAAAGCGGTGCCCTGAGCTGCGTGATGGCTGCGTAGAGGCGAGAGTGGCAGGTGTCAACGTCCGCTAGCCACTGCGCAAGATATGCGCCACAGCGCGCCCTTCCCTCCCAAACATAGAGGTCGGCAACCAAGTCACCAATCACTTGATCAAGTTGGCTCTCGCCGATAGTCGGCGCGGGGAAGCGGTCGAGGACAGTAAAGAGAATACCTTCCGCCCTGTCGCCTCCTTCTCCGCGCACGCTTGTCAGCGGCCCAGCGAGAAAATGGGCAATCGCAGCCGCGTTTGATTCTTCGTTGGCAACACGCTCCATCAGCTGCCACATGCGGTCTCGATCAACGTTCCAAAGCGTGTTCAGGAAGCCTGAAATCTGATGTCGAACCGTTGCGGCCGGATCGCCAAGAAGCGCACCAATTCTCTCCATCAAGGTTGAATCGGAACTACCCCAGCGCATAGTCAGATGCATGAACGCCGACGCCGCGTAGACACGGATATCTGCGTTGGACCAAGACATCGACGCGCGACCATTCACCTCAGCAGGATGCGGACTCTGAGCGAGCCTATCAAGCAGAGGGATTGCCTGGTCCAGGCTAGGATGATTTTCTCGCGATGGATCGTAGGCTTGGGCTTTAGCAAGTCGCTCCATCGCATTGCTGACCTTTGCCCAGAAGTCCCACAGGACATGGTCATGGGGCGGCTGCTCCAACGCGTCAACAGCCGCGATGGAAGACAACACCTGCTGCCAGAGCTCGCCTAGGCTGTCCGCAGACTCGCCCTCAACCTCCCTCCTGAGCAAAGCTGCGAGGCTGCGCGTCTGCAAGACGGCTGACTGATTCGAGGTTGACTGCAGGTCGATGCCTCGGCTTGCGAATACCAAGTCGTCGAAGGCTTCGGCCTCTCGCCCGCGCAATCCCATCTGCGTAATGGGCCGGTTTCCTGTCAGCGCGCCACTCAGAGCGAGCCGTGCTTTTAGGTCATGCAGCTCTGCGGTCAAAATGGCCTCGTCCTGCAGCGAGGAGAGAAACCTTGCTGCAAAGCGCGTTGCCTGCGCGCCATCATCACCATCGCGCGCAGACCTCCGCACCAACTGTGTTTCGAAAGTCGTTCGCTCAACCACGGGCCGCGTGGCGTACGAGGCCACCAGATACGTGATTGCGTCTCGAGCTAGGTCCGTTATGCCCCAGGATTCCGCACTCGACGCGATAGGCCAGAGCAGATCGTCGGCAACACCAACGCGATCGGCCGCAACTCCAAAGATGCGGGCCCAGGCGGACGCGGAGGCCGGTTCGCCCTTGAGAGCAGCAATCGCCGCGCGAAAGCTTTCGGGAGAGCAAGAAACAAGGAAGTCCACAAACCGACGAAGCGGCGCATGCTCATGAATTGCCCTCTGGGTCGCCTCTCCCGTGCGCCAGGCGAAATGGGACAGACCATCTTCGACCACCTCAATCGGTCCCTGAGTCGTGGGAACAACGTGCCTCGGTCGAGGGGTAGTAGCCATCCGCTGGAAGGCGTTCTCGGCCGAGCCGACTGCGGCGGCACTGACCGCACGAGTCCCGTGCACCGCTGACGACGCCAATACATTAGGCAACGCCTGTTCAAGGTACCAGCGAGAGAACTCGTAGTCCTGCACTCGACTCGAACGGAGCGGCATGATGCGACTGACGTGGCCACCCATCCAACTGTCGCCTTCACTGGGCGCGGGTCTACCGTATAGCGCGGCGTAGACGGAAACCACGAATTCCGGGTCATGCTCGACGATGTGCTTCACCCCATCCGCCAGCAGAGGCGCCTCTTCGTGCGCGCGCGCAGAGAACCTCGGCTCGTCCAAGATCTGTTGCAGCAAGTCCCTAGAGGCAGGAACATCAGTGAAGAACGACCGCGCGACGAAGCGAATGGCATTGGAGGCATAGAAGTCCAATGTAGGACCTCTCTCCCAGGCCATGGCAAGTAGTTCGCGGGAGGCCCGCCCGAAACCTACAGCGAACGTTGCGTCCGAAAACTCCGCCTTGTCGATCAATGCCATGAGCAGAATGCGCACACCATCAGCGTACTCGGTTCGACGAGATTCCGCGGCAGCCTGGGCTACGTCTGCCCACGCTGCCGCTACTGAAGCTGAAACCGCACCGCCCTGCGTGAACACCATGTTGGCAAACCGGACAAGCTTCGAAAGAAGTGGCCCAACGCGGTCGAAGTGGACTGAGCTTCTCAGCAATGCGCACAGCCCTTGCGTATCGCTGCGCTCCACTACCTGCTCTGCAACAGAACGAAGGGCAATGCTCTCGATGACTGGATCGAGGTTCTCAGCTGCGGTCAGGGCTAACAGCAGCGACCAGGTCACCGGACGGCCGACGGCATCGTCACGCCAGACACGCTCAATTGCAAAGCGCAGTGCAGGCCCGAGCAGAAAGCCAACGCCATCGCTGCCTGAGAGTTGACTGGCCAACTGCGTGGTGTCATTCCAGTCCAGCAAGAAGCGACCCGCCGCATGGTCGAATAGAACGTGATGGGCAAACGACACCCGGTCCCCGCTGGCGACCAGCACGCCTGCACCGAGCACATCATCCAATGCCGGATGGTCGACGTCCACCCTTCTCAGCACCAGCCTTCGACGGCTCACCATCTCGGCGATCGCGCGACGGACTGCCCCCTGCTGCTCACTTGTCGACAGCCGCTCATCCTCATAGCGGTCAATCAGCTCGGTCTGCGTGGCGAGCATCGCAATGCTGGCGGCTTGCGTGCCAGATTCCAGAAGCGCCGCGGCCAAGGACAGGTTGAAGACATTCCGTAAGAGGCCGAGGACACTTGCCGGCGCAGCACTCAAGAGCGAGTTCAGCCGTACCTCTCTGCCCGATAAATAGGCCAGTTCGCCAGGTGATAAAGCGGGAACCTTGAAGTGTCGAACGCCGGAGTCCAGAGGCTCTGCGTATGCAGGCACTGGCGGATCACCGCGCATCACGTCCTTCACACGCCGGCTGTTCCTGAGGTCAAACGTACGTATCGACGCCACGACAGACCAGCGGCACTGGAGCTGCGTCTGCAATTGCGAAATGATGCGAGAGAAGACGGCCTCCGCAGGGCCGCCCCGCGAGGCATCCAATGCGTCAATGACCAAGACACCCCTCGCACTTCCCGGCCAAGCAGCAAGTGCCTCGACCAAATCATGCTGAAGTCCAAGCGCTGCTCGCAGCGCATCGGCACTCGCCACACCTGCAAACTCGTCAACTGACAGCAACACCGTCGGCAGTCCTTCTTGGAGGCGCTGCAGTACCACCGATACCAACGCACCAGTCTTGCCTGCGCCTGGGTCGCCCACAACCAGAAAGCTAGCCGCTTCTGATGCCCTACGAAGGTCGGCCAAGCACTCCCGAGGAATGGGCAACCCACCCGCGATCGGAAGCTGCGTATGGCGCTCTAGTCGACCCAGCTCTGAGCTTGTGACCTCCCGCAATGCACGCAAGTCATCGTCGAACTGGGGCACCGCGGTGTCCTCGTGCCCTGCAGCTCGGAGCAAGCGCAACAAGCCATCACGATCGCTAGGGGCGCCGCTTGCAATCAAGCTCCGGACGATAGTGAGTAGTGCGCCGAGTGGCGCGGGGCCATATTCGGCGCCACCGAAGACACGTGTTCCTAGAACGACTGAGGCCTCGCGCCAATCAGCGGCACCTGTGCCGCCCGCGAAGCGCTCGATGCGAAACAGCTTGGCCAACCGAACGACGTCGTCATCCGACGTGTCGGTGAAGCCCCCTGCGAGACGGCCCGCGACAACGTGAGCTCGAAAGATGTCCAGCGCCTCTTTCTGGTGCTGGTTAGCCAATGAGTAGACGGTCGTCCAGTTGCCGCCTGTTGCAAACATGCGGCACGCCTGGTCAAGGCTATTGAGCGTCGCAGGTGCGGTCGGTGACACCGCCATGACAGCGGATGCCCGACTCTCGTCTGCTGCGCTCAGCGTCGACGCGAACGCTACGGTCTGGCGGATGGTGTCGCCGAGCTCTGATCCCGCTGCGGGCGAACGCGGTGGATTCGTCTTGCATTGCAGTGCAATCTGACCGCCATCGGAGAGCCCGACCAAGATGTCGTCGAGCCCCGTCCCTGTCTCCAATCGCAACGAGACCGGATAGGCAGCGACGTGAAGCCCAAATCGAGCGCCCACAGGTGCTTGCGCAAGCAGATGGGCTGCGAACCACGTACCAACGGCGGCCTGAAAGGCCATCCCTGCTTCGGTCGCACGTCCACCCGCACGCCTTGAAGTCGTTGCCATCGAATCTCCCTGTCTTCCCAAGCGCGTCCGCGCCGCCGGCGACCGGAGCCGAGGAGATCAGATTGGCTCTAGATAGCCAGCTGGACGGCGAACGGTGAAGTGTTGCACAGGGAGCCAGCCATGGCCGCCGCTTGGTGGTTTCTACCTAGCTACAGCGTCGTCGCGTCCCAATCGGGCTCGAACGGTGGCCGGACATATCGCAAATTCTTCGGGAGGGCCTTGATGACACGTCGATCGTCATCATCAAGACGGATATTCAGGGCAGCGAAGTTCGCCCGTTGACTCTCAAGACGCTGAGCCTTAGGAATTGCGATCACGCCCGGCTGGTCGAGGAGCCACGCGATAGCAACCTGGGCGCCAGAGGCACCGTGCTTCCTGCCGATGCTCTCCAGCGTTTCATCGAGCGCCGCACGTCCCTGCGCCAGCGGCGCGTGTGCCGTCAGCGCGATGTCTCTCTGCCGGAGGTAGCTCAGGAGCTTGGACTGGTCTATGTACGGGTGGTACTCGACTTGAACGGTCGCTATCGGCGCTTTCAAGTCGTCGATGGCTTGCCGCAGCATCGGCATATTGAAATTGCACACACCAATGGCCCGCACGAGGCCTTCTTCGCGAAGCGCGGTCAAGCTGGACATCACCTTGGCCATATCCATGTGCGGAGACGGCCAGTGAACCATGTACATGTCGACATAGTCCAGCTTGAGCTTTGCCAAGCTCGCGTCGAACGCGCTGCGAATGGTCTCCGGGGAGGACAACTGATCGTGCCACACCTTGGTGGTCACGAAGATATCGCTGCGGGCGATGCCAGAGGCTGCGACCGCGTTCCCAACGGCGTCCTCGTTCTGATACATGGCGGCCGTGTCGATGTGGCGGTACCCCACCTCCAGCGCACTCTCGACGACGGGTTGACAGTCAGCACCTGGCATGCGAAAGGTGCCGAATCCAAGACGCTGGATCGCAACACCCTGGGTATTGATGAATTTCATGAGTTTCGCTCCTCCGCAAAGCATACGATTGAGCGACTTACCGACGAAATCGTCTAGAGGGACGAGTTTCCACATCCCGCCCTTGAGGCAGGAGGTGCATCAGCCACGATTTCGAGCAATCAGTCCATGAGACTACGACAGGATGCCACTCGGACGCCTGGGCCACAGCCGCGCCACCAAGGCTCCGATGTTCAACTGACGCCAAGCCATTCCGATCGCAATGGCAACCGCCTGGATGATCCACTGGACGGAGCTCGAAGCTCCGAGCGTCAGCACCAGCTGCCCGAGCTGCGTGAGGAACACCGCGGCGACCCCACTTGCCACAACGCTGCCTACGCCGCCAGAGAGCGCTGTGCCGCCCAGAACCACTGCAGCAACGGAGGGCAGCAGATACGTCTCACCAGCGAAGATCGTAGGGGTCTTCAGGTAGCTAGCGAGGAGCACTCCACCAATGGCGTAGCAGGCGCCGGCACCCGCGTAGCCCGCGATGACATAGGGTTGCACGGGAATGCGAGCAGCTGCCGCTGCAGCCGCGTTCGCCCCTACGGCCTCGAACCGCCGACCTACAACGGTGATTGAAACTGCCAAGTGCACGATAGCCACGACAACAATCGCGGCGACGACGATGGTGGGCACGCCAAGAACGTTGCCAGCGGTCAGCGCTCCAAGCACATCCTCTGCAGGAGTCGGGAACCCCTTCGAATACCACTGGATGTAGCCTAGAACGAGCGAGTTGACGCCAATGGTCGCGACGATAGCCGTGAGCCGCCCCACAGACACGAGCACGCCGTTGATTGCCCCGACAAACGCACCCGATGCAATCGCAGCGGCGATAGCCGGAATGATGAGGTTAGGCGCTCCCGACGGAAGCTTAGTGACGAAGAGTGCACCAAGCGAAACGACGGCGGGGACGCTCAAGTCGATGCCGGCCTGCTGGGCGACAAGCGTCTGCCCGGCGGCAATCACCGCAAGGATTGCGGCGTAAGGAAGCATCGACAGGAGCGACGACTGCGACAGGCTATTGGGTGCCACGACACCGCCAATGATGAATAGCAGCACCGTAGCTATCCAAATCGTTGTGAACTGCCCGTCATTGAATCGCTGTTTGAGCGCGGACGCCCATGACTTCACAAACATCATGCGTCCCTCCGGAGCCGGGAGTAGAGCAAGGCAGGAATCAACATCAGTGCGCCGATCATCCAATACTGCCAAGCCGAGTCGAGCTTCATGAATGTGGTTACGTTCACGCTCTGCTGGATCAGCGCAGCGCCCATCAACGCGCCGACAAACGAGCCTCGGCCGCCAAAGAGACTAGCGCCTCCCAGGACGACGGCCGTCATGCTGGTTAGGGTGTAGCTGACACCGGCGGTCGGGTCACCCACGCCAATCTGGGCCATCAGCATCAGGCCCGCGCCAAACGACAGAAGTGCACACAGCAGGTAGGCCCCGAACTGAACAAGTTCGACACGTACGCCCGCTCGCCGCGCGTTCATCTCGCTAGAGCCGGCCGCGCGAAGTGACAGACCCCAACGCGTTCGACGAAGCGCATATTCAAGCGCGACTACGATGATGAGCACGGCAATGAACGCGTTCGAGACGAAGCCTGTCTTGGAGGCCAGCCAATCGGTCACCTGAGAATTGATCAGCCCATCAGGCGCATCGCGAAGCGACAACGAGACTCCTCGAAGACACATGAAGGTCGCGAGGGTTGCCACAACAGGCGTAATGTGCGTCAGTCGGATCAAGACCCAGTTCAAGACCCCAACGCCGACGGCGATCAGTAGCGAGATGCCAAGCCCTTGGGCAATTTGGCCGCTGCTCACACCGTCAAGTACGAAGAACGATGCGGCAACCACGACCAAGCCGGCCAAAGGCCCGACGGAAAGGTCAATGCCGGCCACCATCATGACCACCGCCTGCGCCACCGAGAGCAGCGCCAGGGGCGCCAGCAGAGCGAGCAGGTTCGAGAAATTTCGCGTAGTGAAATAGAACGGGCTTGTGGCCGCGGCAAAGATGCCTAGGACGATCGCTGCGGCCAAGAGCATTGCCGAGGGAAAGAAGTCGGACTGCAACAGCGACCCAGCCCTGCTCTTTGCCTGCGTCGCGTGTTTCGTTCGCAGCTCGGTCGAGGTGAGAGCTGCCTCAGTGATGTTTCGCTCTGTCACTTCGGAGTCGACGAGCTCCTTGACAACTTTTCCGCGAGAGAAGATGAGGACTCTGTCGCACAGCCCAGCCAGTTCCCGAGCGTCCGCTGAAGCAACGACGATAGCTGTTCCAGCAGCAGCTTCAGAGCGCAAGATGGAGTAAATCTCAAAGCGAGCTCCTGCATCGACGCCCTGGGAAGGTTCGTCAGCAAGTAGAACGTCGGGCTTGTCCATCAAGCACCGAGCAATGACTACCTTCTGCTGATTTCCGCCAGACAGAGTGGAGACCGAGCTCGTCCCGCCCCCGACCTTGATAGCCAAACTCTCAATTCCCGAGCGAACCGCAGTCTTCTCTTGTCGACTGGATACCACGCCGCCCAGGGCAAACCGAGTCAGCGACTTCAGGGTCATGTTCTTGCCGACCCCAAACTGCATCATCAAGCCCTCCCGGTGACGTTCGCGAGGCACGTAGGCGGTCTGGGGCTGCCTACCGCCGTCTTTGTCCATCAGAGAAGAGCTACCGGTGCTCGGGGACAGGCCGGCCAGAGCCCGGAGGAAGTCACGCTGGCCGTTGCCTTCGATACCGGCGACGCCGACGATTTCTCCCTTTCGCACCTTCAAAGACACCGAATTGAAGCCCGCACCGGTGTAGTCCCTGACCTCTAGAACCACATCTTCCGACGCTCCGGCGGCCCGAGACAGCTTGGGTGGGAAGACCGCATCGAGGGTGCGTCCGACGACAAGGTTGATGATTTCGCGCTCAGTTACCTGAGCTGCTTCGAAGACCCCGCGCACTGCGCCATCGCGAATGACCGTGATGCGATTCGCAATCTCCTTGACCTCGTGAATCCGGTGGGAGATGTACACGACGGTGCACTGAGCTCGGACGAGCGAGCGAATCCCGGCAAAGAGTCGCCTCACCTGGTCGCGATCCATGTGCTCGGTGGGTTCGTCGAGAATGAGCACGCGCGGTTGGGTCGCCAATGCCTTGAGCAATTCCACCAAATGCTGATCAGCAAGACTCAGATCCGATACCCTGGCCGAAGGGTCGATATCGGACTCCCATTGGTCCAGACGCTCCTGCACCCAAGTCTTCGCAACGCTGAACGCGGGTCGCACGGTCGCTGGAAGCGCCAACAAAAAGTTTTCTGTGACAGACAAGTCGCCCAACAGTGCAGGATGCTGGTGCACGAGCGCGAGTCCCATACGCGTCACCGAGGCAGAGGTGAACGTTTCCACCATCGATCCGCCAATCTCGACGTGCCCATCGTCCGGACGCAGATCGCCCGCAGCGACTGCCATCAGCGTCGACTTGCCGGCGCCGTTCTCCCCCACGATGGCGTGGACCTCACCTGCCCTCGTCGAGAAGTCGACCTCCTTCAGGGCCGCAACCTCGCCGAAGCGCTTGACGATTCCCGTCATTCGCAAGGTGATGGGCTTCTCGACCCTTCGCGGCGGCTCCGCACTATGCGGTCCGTCAACATCCGTTTGTCGCACCAAACTCTCCACTTGGGCCATAAATGTCTCGAGCCGCCACGCGTCCCACGCCGAAGCTGGACCCGTGGCGGCCTCGCCTCCGTTTACTTCTTCGAGAAGAGAACCTTCAGCTGGTCACGCGAGAGCATGGCCGACATAGGAACGTCCAGGGGGAGCGACTTGTCGCAGCGCGGCTGCATGTTGGGTTTGCTCGAGTCCTCCAGCACGGTGGGCACTTGAGCGTTCGGTTCGTTGTCCACGAGTCCTTGCGTAGCTGCAACCGCCTTACGCAGGGCGGCTCGACTCTGTGACGTCCACGACCCGGTGGTCAGAAGCTCGAATCCCGGGTTGGTGGGCTTGTATTCCTGGAATTCACAACCGAGCTCGTTCATGTCCGAGGTAGCAAACGGCACAAGCTTGCGGCCCGAGGTCGCGAAGGCACGCACGGCACCGACCGACGATCCGCCGTACGAGCTGATGACCGCGGCGATGTCGGGGTGCTGCGCAAGTAGACCGGTCATGGTCTTCTGCGCATCAGCCGCCGTGTAGTTTGTGATGTGAATGCCCTCGAGGAGTTTCATGTCGGGGTGAGCAGCAAACACCTTCTTGACCTCGGCGTAGATTGCCTGCTCCGACGTGCCGCCAGGCGTGCCGCCAAGGAAGGCCACAAGACCTTTGCCCTTGAGACGTTCGACGGTCCACGTCGCCCAGGTACGGCCCAGCGCAACGTTGTCCGGCGTAAGTGCAGCGACATAGTCGCGACCAGCCTGTCCACCCGGGCTAGAGATGTACGGAACGACCGCGACGCCCGACTTGTACGCATCGCGAATGGCCGGCAGGAGTGCGGGACCAGCATCCGGGAAAACGACGAGCGCATTGACACCCTGAGCAACGAGGCCTTGGATGTCAGAAATGGCCTTTTGCGGGTTCAGCTGACCATCGGCATACACCACTTCGGTGATGTTCTTGCACTTGGACGCCTCATCCTCCAGCTCCGCACGGGAGATTTGGCGCCACGAATTGCCATTGAAGCCAGTCGCCAGCCCGACCTTGATCGGCTTGGTACCGCAGAACTGCGTGATGGACGGCTCAGCAGACCACGCGATGGACGTGAGTCCCAAGCTCGCGACCGCAGCTCCCAGAACAGTCTTGATGTTGGAGAAGCGCGGCAGGATTTCCATGAACGATTTCATTTTCAAACCTCGAATCTTCAGATGTTGGCCGGGGCTCTAGCCCGGACCTTCAAAAGGCGTTGGACTGCGACCATGCACCCGCACGGTCGCGCTGGTCAGAAGCTGTGACGAATGCCGACGTCGTATGCGTTGGTGCGAGTTGCGTTGTCACCCTTCGAAGTCGCTGCGCTCACGAAGAGATTGGTCTTGTCGCTCAGGTTGTAGGAGTAGCTGGCAGCGATCTTGACGAGGCCCTGCTTCCCAGCGGTGGAGGGGTCCCAGTCGCCCAGCTTCGTGACTGCCGCGCGCACGAGGCCGTTCGGGCCGGCAGGTGCCGTCAGCGCACCCGTCACTGACGAGTACGAGACATTGGCAACCTTGGAGCTCGAGTACGAGAAGATCGGCTTGACGATGCCAAAGTCGTACGAGCCGGCGACGATGACCAAACGGTCATCGGTCACGCCGTCTATATCCTTGTGCTGCGCCACGGCGACCGATGCCCACGCCGGGCCGTCTGCGTAGCTGGCGTTGCCACCAACCTCCCGCGGGCTCGCCACACCGTCATCGGCCGACACTGCAACACGGAAGGTAAACGGGCCGATGGCAGGAGACGCGTAGCCGACCGTCTTGTTCGTGCGAATGCCCGCCGTGTCAAAGTAGTTGGCGTACTGAAGCAGGCCCACGGTCGCCAGCGAGGTGTCCCAGCCCCACGGGTCTGCGGGCCAACCGGTGTAGAAGACCGGCGAGTACTCGCGGCCAATGTAGGCCTCACCCCAGGTGCCACCGAATTGAATCGTTGCGCGACCGTCAAAGAGGGTGTTGGGCGATTGGTTCGCCTCTTGACCGTTGTCCGTCCGGAAGAACGCCTCCAGAGAAAAGCCGGCCCATTGACCACCGCTCAGATTCTCGTGCCCGACCACATCGATGTGCGAGATGAGGTCGTTGACCGTCCACTTGTCCTCTCCGCCGCTGCCATACAAGGGCGAGGTTCCGCCGTTGCCGTGCGCGACGTCAGCGCTGACGCGGCCCGAAAAGGTGATTACCGAGGTAGGCGGCGTTGAATCTGCGGCAGCAGCCATGATGCAGATCGAGCCAAGAGAGCCGGCGACGAGGGCCAGGCGAGTCGTCTTTGAGTTCACTTCTGATGTCTCCAGAATATGCGTAGCGCTATTGGTTTCAGAGCACTCCCGAGAGAGCACTTCCGGCGCACTCACACCCTCATGAGTAAGGCGCGCGCAAGACACAACGCAAGACGGAGGCCAACGTTATGGCGACGTTGAATCAACGCTTTAGGCCGAGTGTTCCCACAAAGTGTTCATCGCATCAACACGTCTGTGTCACCACGATGAACACGACTTCGAACGACGGCGAGAACACATCGCTGTTCGACAGTCAGAGCGACATACGAACATCGAGCGACTTGCGCTCGTTTCGACTTCACGATATGCCTGCAAAGGCAAATAGTTCCTCGCTTGTGTAGGCAGATTCTGGGGTTCGAGCGCATTCCTAAACGTCTTCGAACCTCGCACGCAAGTCGATCGTCGCACTACCATCTTCGAGTATGCGCCATAGGGCAAGGCGAGCCTGGTCACGCCGGCCAAACGCAAGGGGGCCTCGAATCGGATTGAGTGAGCCCGCCTCGGCAACACAGAGGCAAACCTTGTCGGCTATAGAAGCGTGGCATAGCCATCAAACCCGCTCCCGCGGTCGATGGCCGATCAGCGCATTTATGCCACGGCGACAGAAGCCAAAACGGCAGGCCTGGCGAGCATCTTGTAGAGGTAGCCGCGAGAGATTCCGAGCGCTTCAGCGGCGCGCTTTTTGTTGCCACCGAACCGAATCAGGGCATCTTTGACCAGCGCCATCTCGACCTGGTCAACCACAGACTTGACAGTCTCCGAACCATCGGTCGGTTCTACGCTTGGGATGTCCTGGTATTTTGACTCGTGTGCAAACTGAAAATCAGAACATCCGATTTCGCCGCCATTGGCAAAAATCGCCGCCTTCTCGACTTCGTGCTGTAGCTGCCGAACATTGCCAGGCCAGGCTTGCGCCTGAAGCGCGCGAATCGCTCCTTCGTTGACATGCAACGTCGGAGTTCCGTTCTTGCAAGCAAACGCCTCAAGGAAAGTTTGCACGAGAAGTGGAATGTCTTCCGGACGTTCTCGCAGCGGAGGCACTCGCAGAGTCACCGAACTGATTCGATAGAAAAGATCGAGCCTGAACTTTCCTGCCGCGATCAGCTGTCGCATATCGGCGTTTGTTGCACAAACAAGCCTAAAGTCGGAGTGTGTGACTTGGTCCCCGCCAAGTCGCTCAAAGCAGCCGTCTTGCAGGACGCGCAGCAACTTGACCTGGAGCTCGGACGGCATGTCTCCAATTTCATCGAGAAACAGAGTTCCGGTGTTCGCCTGCTCGAAGCGCCCTCGCTTCCCGCGCCGGTCAGCGCCCGTGAAAGCTCCCGCTTCGTAGCCAAAAAACTCGCTCTCGAATAGCGTCGCTGGCAGTGCCGCCGTGTTGACGGAAACGCACGACGACTGCTTGCGACGGCTCATGCGATGGATAGCGCGAGCAACGAGCTCTTTGCCGGTCCCGCTCTCCCCGGCGATCAACACGGAGACGTCCATCGGAGCAATGCGCGCGATCTCACGCTTGAGCGCCTGTATCCCAGCGCTGACGCCGACAATCGACGAGAGCGCGTCGCAGCCGATAGCTTCCACTGGGTTCATCTGACGCGCATTGTCGACTTCGAGCATCAAGGCGATCCAGCTCTCCGAGCAACGGAAGATTTGAACTGTGTAGCTACAGCCGTCCACGCTGACGGCGCGAACACTTTGACCGTGTCCGGAATTGAGACATGGCAACTGGGCTCTCAGTATCTGCTGCACCGCAGGCGATCTGGCATGGCCCGTTGCGTGCACAACGATACCGTCTTCGTCGAAGACTACCGCGCCAACGCTAAGTTGAGACATTCACATCCTCCATGCTATGGGCTTGCTCGAACCATTGGCGGCTTGAACCCGTCTCAGCCCGCGAGCCATTGCTTGCTCGGACGACAAGCAGGAGCCTGTGTCCGGCTCGCGATTCCTGGATGCGCCGCTGCGTACCGCAGGAAGGTTCAAGAACAGGTCGTGACGCTTGTCCACTATGGTTCAACACCAGTCTCACTTGCACACGTGGCTCAACGACTCTGCGCCGGCGCTTGAACTAGCGCCGAGCACGCGGTGTCAGGACGGAGGCACTCTGCTCCTTTGCGCTGGCCGACATCACGGCACCAGGCGCCGGTTATGCGCCCCCTCAGAGCTCCGCGTAGTCCGCGCGCCGAGGCAATCCAAGCCTCCGGCCACCAGCGTCCATCCAAACGGGATTTCCACATAGCATGTCTCCATATGTCATTCTTATCGTCGTGGTGAATGGTTCTTCAACGTCACGCACACCAACATCGTCGGAACGGACGAATTCGGACTTCGCACCAGATAGGCGCACTGCCTACCCTCGAACACACCATGAGTTCCTTCCGCGGCCCACCCCCTGAGCTGGTCAGTTTGCCTGGGTAGATCGGAGTCGGCGGTCAGACTTCCAAGCCGACACTGCAAAAAATGCAGGGGCATCCTGCAAGCTTGCTATAGGGGAAACGACAGTGCGTACAACCAACAAGGTGCCGCACCTTCGTTGCAGGTCAGCGACGCACGACGCGGCTTATTCAACGAATGATGGACAGCTTGCGCGCGATCGCCACAGCCTGAGTTCGGTTGTGGGCGTCGAGCTTCATGTTGATGTTGCGCAGATGCGTCCGAACCGTGCTGTCGCTGACGAAAAGCTTCTCAGCGATGGCGTTATTGGAGTAGCCTTCTGCGAGCAGCTGAAGAACTCGAATTTCCTTGCGCGTCAGCGGCTCCAGCGGCGCCATGGTCGACGTCCGACTCGCCTCGATATCCGGAAGGTCCGCGATGGGCCCGGCCGCTGCAACGAGGGTTTCCAGGAAGTCGGCCAGCAAAGGATCTGCAATGGCGACAGCGTCGGCTTCAAGAGAACCACGATATGCCGCAAGAAGCGGCTTGATGGCATCGCCCTCATCCAAGATGATGCGAACGAAGCCTTCCCGGCTCGCCTTTTGAAGGACATCCCCGATCGAATCGACTGCGGCCCGCTTGTCGCCGCAGCGCTGCAGCGCGAGCGCCCGCAGCACTCGCAGGCTAAGCGCACGCCTAAGGCGCATGCTTCGCTCACACAACTCAATTTCAGCGCTCAGAGACGTCAGCACCGATTGAGCATCGCCGAAGCGAATTTCCCAACGCGCTCGAGCGGTAAACAAATCATCAATGTCGTTTGCCCAGAGTCTCTGGCCGCGTACCCGAGCCCAGAGTTCCGGGTCGCCGGCGCGGTCCATCTCAGCCTTTGACGCGTCGCCATTGCCTTGCATCAAAAGCAGTCGCGCCAGCTCGAGTTTTGCGCTAGCAGCTACGCGTGGAAGGTCCCGGCTGTGGCCAATGTAGGCAAGCTCAGTCAGCACCTGAAGTGCTGAGTCGATATCGCCTCGATGGAAGGCGATACGAGCTCGCATCACATGGCTACTGATCATGTGGTCAGGCAAACCGGCGTCACGCGCGAGCGGGAGGTAAACGGCCAACAACTGCTCGGCTTGCTCGAGTTGATTGGACTCGTAGATAGCCAAGGAGTAGAGGACACCCGCAAACGCATTGCCGCTCGTGGCATTGTGCGAGGCCGCGGGGTTGGCGCAGACGGCCATTCGAAATCGCGCCGCAGCCTGGCGCATCCGACCTTCTTGCAAGTCGATCAGGCCAAGCATCGACTCGACGTACATTCGATTGAAGGTCCCGCCTCCTACTCGCTGAGCCAGAACCAGCAGGTCTCTAGCCTCGTCGGGCTCGCCCGCAACCAGAACGATGACAGCCATCGCGTTGCAAAGGACACCGTCGGCGAACGGTTTGCTCGACGGAAGCTGCGCCAGACCGATACGCCCTGCGTTGATGGCCTCCGGATAGCGGTCCTGCATGGAGTACAGCATTGGCCAAAGGGCGTTCACATGTGCCCGAACGCCCGGGTCGTCGCTATTCACGCAGGCGGAGCGCTCCAACTTGCTCATCGCCTCCCAGGGCCCCTGGGTCAAGCAGCACGCCCAGATGCCAATGACCTCCAGCAGCGGGCGCTCTCGCAGACTCGCCTCTGGCAGGCAACCCATCCACCGGGCCAACAGCCGCATGCGGCCTTGCTCAAGAAAGCCCTCTGCATGCGGCTCCAAGATGGACAGCGCCAGTGGGAAGTCGCCGCCTTCAAGCGCATGGTCGATCGCCGACACCGTGCGGTTGTTGTCCTGAAACCAGGCCGAAGCCGCCAAGTGCAGTCGCACCACCGATTCCGGGTACTCGCGCTTGAGCTGGTTGCGCAGGAAGTCGGCAAAAAGGTTGTGATATCGGTAAGCGCCCTCTTCCCCAAAGATTGGAATGAGGAACACACCGGTGTTGACAAGATGCTCCAAAATTCGTTGCGCATCGACGTGCGGACACAGCGCCTGACACAGCGGTGCGGTCACGTAGCGCAAGATGCTCGTTCGAAGCAGAAACTCTCGCACCTCGATGGTCAGACCATCAAGCGCGACCTCGGCAAGGTAGTCCGCAATCTCGCGATTCGAGCCTGAAAAGTGGCGGACGAAGGCTTCAGCATCGACGTGTCGCTCAAGGGCCAGGGAGGCGAGCCACAATGCCGCGATCCAACCCTCCGTCCGAGCGTGCAGCTGTGCGATGCAGTCCAGGCTCATGCCCACGATGTTGCGCGAGCGGAAATACTCGTTGGCCTCATCCAGCGTGAACCGGAGGTTGGCCGCATCTATCTCGACAAGCTCCCCGCGCACTCGGAGGCGCCCCAGCCCGAGGTCAGGCACACTGCGAGAGCCAAGAATCATGCGACCGCGCCGGGGAAGGCGCTCGATGACTTCCTTGAGAATGAGCAGAACGCCCGCCTCATGAACGAGCTCCAGTTCGTCCAGGAAGATGACGAAAGGCGACGTGATGGAACTCAAGACTTCGATGAGTTCCAGAGCACCAGTGCCCACCCGCTCCGTCTCGCCCCCCAACTGAGCAACCGCTTGGCCCAAGCGGTCAAGGAATCGGGGCAGATCGTTATCGGGTCGATCGAGGGTGAGCCAGACAGCTTCGACACCGCTGGCCTGCAGCTGGTTGCAGCACTGAAACATCGTGGTCGTCTTGCCAAAGCCCGCAGGAGCGTGGACAAGAACAACCTTGCTTGTCGAGGCACAAATCCTCTCGCACACTGCCGAACGGAGCACGTGCGATGCCGGCGGCGTGGGAGGACGCGAGCTACCGATCATCGCCTCCGTCGGCGAGCTCAGTTGCCCGCCGGATGGTTTCGACGGTACTGCGCACACAAGGCTGCCTCTCAGCTGTCTTGAGATTCATTTTGACATGAGAGGCGGCGCCTGAGACTGAGCGCAGCACGACAGGCGCGAGGCCTCAAAGGCGCTCGACAATGGTGACGTTCGCGGTACCACCAGCCTCGCACATTGTCTGCAGGCCGTAGCGCTTGTTGCGCTGCTTGAGCGCGTGAACCAGCGTCGTCATCAATCGGGCGCCGGAGCTACCAAGCGGATGGCCAAGGGCAATCGCACCGCCATTGACGTTGAGGCGATCCGGTTCGACGTCAGTCGCCTTGAGCCAAGCCAATGGCACAGGGGCGAACGCCTCGTTGACCTCGTAAAGGTCAACATCGTTGGGCTTCAGGCCAGCCTTGGCCAGTGCTGCCTTGGTCGCGGGGATCGGAGCCTCCAGCATGATGACCGGGTCATGCCCAATGACGCTCATGTGGTGAATGCGAGCCAACGGCTGAACGCCGAGGGCCTTCAGCCCGCGCTCATTGACAACCATGATGCCAGAGGCGCCGTCGCAGATCTGGCTGGCAGTCGCCGCGCTGCACAGGCCACCCTCTTGAATCGGCTTGACCTTGGCAATGCCTTCGAGGGTCGCGTTGAAGCGAATACCTTCATCGATGAGATGCGGTTCAGCGAGTACGTTTCCCTCTGCATCGCGAGCTTCCATCGCCATGATTTCATCGGCGAAGTAGCCCTTCTGAACTGCGAGAACGGCGCGCTGGTGGCTCTGCAGTGAGTACAGGTCGAGCATGTCCTTCGACAGACCGTACTTCTGAGCCATCATCTCGGCGCCCACAAACTGGCTGAACTCGACGTTCGGGTAGCGGGCCTGCATCTGCGGGCTCATGTAGAAACCCATGCCGGCCTTTCGAGGCAAGCTGCTGGGGCTAAACATGGGTACGCGCGTCATGCTCTCGACGCCCGCAGCAATGACGCAGTCCATCGTGCCAGACATCACGGCCTGGGCCGCGAAATGAAGGGCCTGCTGGGAAGATCCGCACTGACGGTCAACTGACGTTCCAGGAACCGACTCAGGCAGCTTGGACGCCAGAACCACGTTGCGGCCAACGTTGTTCGACTGCTCCCCTGCCTGGCTGACGCAGCCGACGATGACGTCGTCGACAAGAGTCGGGTCGGCACCAGTGCGACGCACCAGCTCATTGATGACCTGGGCCCCGAGGTCAACGGGGTGCCATCCAGACAGTTTGCCTCCGCGGCGACCACCTGCGGTACGGACAGCGGAGACGATGAATGCTTCGGCCATGGTGCTCGGACAGTATGAGGATGTCGTTGATTCTGGAAGGGACACAGCAGGTCAACGATCGTCCGAAGCGACGATTTGGTGCGTCCGTCGCGACTTAGCCCAATCCGGCCGCTCCGCCTTCGTGGCTTCGTCCGTTCCGACGACGCGCACCTCCAACCCCGTCCAGACAATGCCAGTAACGCCAACAAGTGCACGGTCAATCGACCCTGCACGCAACTTTGTCGCAGAAAGACCCATGGAAATGGACATCTCTACCCCCGCCTCGGCCACGCTCTCCGACCTCATGAATTCGCGTTACAGCTGCCGGGGATTTCTGCCCAAGCCTGTCGAGCGTGAGGTGATCGAGAAGATTCTGCTGATGTCGCAACGTACCGCTTCATGGTGCAACTCCCAGGCATGGCAAGTTGCCATCACCGAAGCCCCGGCGACTGACCGTCTGCGCAAGGCAATGGAGTCCGAAGAGGCTCAGGCGGATTCGGCGTTCGACATCCCGGCTCCGACCGAGTATCGCGGCGTCTATAAGGATCGGCGCCGCGAATGCGGCCTGCAGCTCTACGAGAGCGTCGGCGTGATGCCGGGTGACCGTGTCGCGTCGGCCAAGCAAGCGCAGGAGAACTTCCGGTTCTTCGGGGCGCCCCACGTCGCGCTCATCACGACAGAAGTCGCGCTTGGCCCCTACGGAGCGGTCGATTGCGGCGGATACGTTCAAAACTTCATGCTTGCGGCGCGAAGCCTTGGCGTTGCCAGTATTGCGCAGGCTGCGCTCGCCATGAAGTCCGAGTTCCTGCGCAAGTGGTTCGAGATCCCCGACAACCGCCAGGTCGTGTGCGGCATTTCTTTCGGCTACGAAGACCGCGAACACCCGGCCAATTCTTTCCGCACGCGTCGCGCCCCGATGAGCGAAGTCGTTCAGTGGGTGCGTAGCTGAGGTCGGGTCGACACGGTCTTGTTGCAGACACCAGTCAGATGGATGAAGCCAGGTTCCGTCTGGACGCAGGGTCAAGGAATCTGGACGTCTAGGCAAGACACCGCCGCGGCGATGTCTAAACTGGCCTTGCCAACCAATGCTGCACCGCAGCATCAATGTGCTGTCGCGAGCGGGACATGCGTCCTAGAGCTCACGGCAAACGTCCAGGGAGACCACCGTAGATGGAGCCCGCAGCGATTGCCGTCAGACCTGAGCCTCGGTCTCGCCGCGGCAAGGACAAGATGTCCTACGTCAACATGGCTGCGAGACAGCGGATGCTGTCGCAGCGGATGGCCCTGCAGCTTTTGCGAGCACATCTGGGTGACGCCCGTCAGCTCAGTGACGCGAAGGCATCGTTCGAAATCTTTACCCAGAGTCAAGCGACCCTAGAGTCGATCGTAGCCAGTTTGAATACGAGTGGCGCAAACACTCATCTCGTGGGCGTCTACCTGGGCGACCGCGGGGTCTCGACCGTCATTCGCGAGTTCATCGCTCGTACGTCATCAGCGATCGGATCCATTGAAAGCCGGTCACCCGCTGCAGAGTCAGTCCTCAAAGAGCTGCTTGAGCGCAACGATGACTACCTCGCTGCGCTAAACCAGGCGACCGAGGCGTTCGACCTCGTCGCTGCCAATCGAGCAAGTCGCCAGCGTTCCGAAGTCAACACCATCGTCAACGACATCCTCCGCGTCGCTAGAGAGTCTCGCGTCGTCAGTTTCAACGCAAAAGTGATCTCAGCCAGGGCAGGCACCCATGGTCGTGAATTCGCTGTCGTTGCGCAGGTGCTCATCACCATCTCGGATCAGATTGACTCGCTGGCCAGTAACGCCATGGAACTGCTCAACGCCATGGGCTCTGAAGAAGTCTGAAGGCGGCACCGGCGTCGCGACCGGGCTAAGGCATCAAGCCGCCGGTGGCTGCTGGACGACTAAGAGAACAGCCCAGCGTCCTTGTAGGCAGCAATGATTTGATCAAAGAAGGCGATGTTCCCTCGCCCCCTAGCAACCAACTGTGCGCCCTCGATCGCTGCAAAAATCGCCAACGCCCGCGCGTGTCGCTTCTCTGCCGACGCCTTCGGGTGCCGAGAGCTGAACACCTTTTCGAGCCAGTCAGTGTTGACCGCCGTGAAGCGCTCGACTTCCACTCGAGCGGAGTCTGGCAGCTCGTCGTACTCGGCCGCCATCATTCCGCAAAGACACATGCGATTGTCGCGCTCGAGTGCAGCTCGAAACACTGCCACATAGGTGTCCAGCAGTTGGTCGTGGCTCTGCTGGCTCTCTAACAGCTCAGCCAGATAGGCCTGAGCCTCATCGGCATACCGAGCGGCCAATGCCGTGGCCAAGTCCCCCTTGGTCGGGAAATGGTAGTGCACGCTGGCGCTCTTGATGCCAACGTCCTTGGCCAATTCTCGAAAGCTCAAGGCTGTGTAGCCACTCGTCTGCACGGCAGCGCGGGCGGCACCCATGATCGCTTCGCGCGTGTCAGTGCTCATGGCCCGTAGTCTATCACGATCTATCGATAGGTCAGATTGACAAGCGACGCTTGGCCGGATAACGTGGCTCACCTATCTATCGATAGCTAGTTTTTAACTCAACAGTGAGCCCGTCATGAAGATTTACGACCGTCCCGGCTTCCCCAACCCCTCCCGCATCCGCATCGTGCTGGCCGAAAAGGGGCTCGACTCCAAGGTCGAGTTCGTCCCGGTCGACCTCATTGGCGCCGAACACAAGCAACCCGCCTTCCTCGCCAAGAACCCCTCAGGCGTCCTGCCCGTCCTGGAGTTGGACGACGGAACCTTCATTTCCGAGTCGACCGCCATCACTGAGTACCTGGACAACCTCGACGGCAAGCCGACCTTGACTGGTAACACGCCTAAGGAGAAGGCCCTCATTCACATGATGCAACGCCGCGCCGAGGCGTATGTCCTCGATCCGGCAGGCACCTTCTTCCACCACGCGACGCCTGGCCTCGGCGCCGCGCTTCAGGCGTTCAAGAGCCCGGACTGGGCTGGGCGCACCGAGATGGGCCAGCGAGAAGGCGCCAAGGTCACCGAGGGTCTGAAGTACTTCAACGACGTCCTCAGCAAGCAGCAGTTCGTCGCCGGCGACAACTTCTCGATGGCTGACATCACCCTTTTCGCTGGCACCAACTTCGCAGAAGTGCTCGGCCTTCTCACGCCGGACTACACCGCCATTCATGCATGGCGCGCTCGTATCCAGGAAATCCCGAGTGTCAAGAACCGCAGCGGTCAAGCCTTCCTGCCCGAAGACCTGAAGCGCATGGGCTACTGAGGAACCGAAACACTTCGGTCGAACAAGCCTGCAGCTGCGCCTGGCCTCCCGCACCCGAGCGGCAGGCCAGGCGCTCACCTTCAGCCCCCAAAGCAACAATTGGCCGACTGCATCGGCCCTCGCAGTTCGACGCGGGTTCCGCGCCGAGTCTCCATCACGCTGCGCACAGCGATAGCCCCCATGCAACTCTACAGACTCGAGAATCTCGGCAACATCGAAAGCGTCTCTCCTCATGACGAGCCCAAGCCAACACCCGGACATGGCGAAGTTCTCATAGAGGTCAAAGCCAATTCGGTCAACTTTCGAGACATCAAGCTCGTTCTCGGGCAATACCCTGTCGCAATGAAGCCGCGGGTAATTCCGCTCTCAGACGCCTCCGGCTTGGTTGCAGAGGTTGGCCCAGGCGTAGCTGGACTAAAGGTCGGCGACCGCGTTGTCAACGCCTTTTACCCAACTTGGCAGGGCGGTCCAACAACGAAGGGACAGGAATCGTACGGCGCCGACAGCGACGGTTGGCTGACGGCCTTCAAGGTTGTTCGCGCCGAAGCAGTGCTACCTATGCCCTCGCACCTGACCTTCGAAGAGGCCGCCACGCTTCCCTGTGCAGCCGTGACAGCGTGGAACGCCCTGGCCGGCGTTCGACCGGGGGAAACCGTTCTCACGCAGGGAAGCGGCGGCGTGAGCACGTTTGCAATCCAGTTCGCCAAGGCGGTGGGCGCGAGAGTCATCTCCACAAGTTCTTCTGACCCCGAGCGGCTGAAGAAGCTTGGAAGCGACCTGGTCATCAACACTCTCGACCTTCCCGAATGGGCTCAAGTGGTCAAGGACGCCACCAAAGGCGTTGGCGTCGACCGCATCGTTGAAGTCGGCGGCCCGGGGACACTCGCCCAGTCCATCAAGGCGGTCGCCTATGGCGGTGAGATCGTCATCGTCGGAGCGCGCGCCGCCAAGGGTGGTGAACCCGGCATCGAGTTCGCCAGCCTATTCGCAAGTCAAGCCAAGCTACGCTGTGTCGGCGTTGGCAGCCGAAGTGACATGGCAGCGATGCTAAAGGCGGTGGAGACCGCCAAGATCCACCCTGTCATCGAGATCGTCTATCCCTTCAGCGAAGCTCGGAAGGCTCTGGATCACTACGTCAACCGTCGTGTCTTCGGAAAAGTTGTCATCCGCCACTGATTGCGCATAGACATGCTCGTGTTACCTGAGCTAGAACTTGCGTCTGGCCCGATTCGACATGGTCGCTACAAGCTACCGTTCCCCTTACGACCGCAACTGCCAGGTTGGCACAAAGCTCGAGTTGGCCTGAGAATCGAACCATAGCCCGGACGCCAGACGCACAATGTGCGTGTCGCCTTTCCAATCTGCGTCCAGTGCTGCGGCAAGCTCAAGCCCTTGAATCACATGCATTTCTATAAAAGCACACGCGAGCGCACAATTGCCCCTCCAGCAAGCGCCAAGTATCCCTGCGTCGTCTACGTCAAGGACAACTGGGACGACTACAACTACAAGACCACGTACCGCCTCTACTTTTTCCACGCCGCCGGCACACCGTTGACGACGTTAGGCGACGTCAAAATCCTGCAGAGCGAAGTGCAAGAAACGCAGCTCCCGTCAAGCTTTGCGAGTTTGGATCCCAACACGTTCGTCTCCCTTGGCCAGGAACTCGAGTACTACGAGAAGCTCAGGGGCCTGGGCGAGGACCTCGGGCGGCAGGTCCTCATCGCTCTAAATGACGTCGTCCTGAGCCACGAATTGCTAGACCAGTTCGAGACAAAAACTGGGTTTCGAAACTCTCTGATCCGGTTCAACGAGGCGAAGATGGCCCTTCGTCATGGTCTGGCCGAGTTCGAGGGCCAAGAGCGATCCAAGGAGAGCTACTCGTTCACCTATGACGGACAGATCCCCGGCGCGAGTGAGACCGTGCGGGTGAAGTTCAACCTCAATTCCAACGACCCCGTGCCCGGTCGCATCGTCGCAATCATTGGGCGCAACGGCGTTGGAAAGACTCAGTTTCTGGCACGTCTTGCGATTGACCTAGCGATGCCGCACAAGGTCTCTCAGCAGACGGCGAATGAGATTGAAAACGCCTTCCAGCCACGCAAGCCGCTTTTCTCTCGCGTCATCGCCCTGTCCTTCTCGGCTTTCGACCGATTTCCTCGTCCGAAAAAACAGAATATCAGCTACATCTACTGCGGCGTTCGTGACGACGGCGGCAAGCTATCGCGAAACGCGCTCGAGGTAAAGCACAGACAGTTCTTGGAACGCATCAAGGAACAAGACAGAGGTTCAGTCTGGGAACGGCACGTTGCCAAGGTGCTTGGAGTCAATCGGCGCGATGTGTCACTTGCATCCTACATGGGCGATCTGGGGGATGACGAGTCGCCATCCTTGAGCTCAGGGCAGTCAATCCTGACCTACTTCACATCAGCAGCGGTGGCCTTCCTGAAGGAGGATTCGCTGCTATTGTTTGACGAGCCCGAAATTCATCTTCATCCTGCCGCGGTCGCAGCGCTGATGGAAAATCTCCACTCATTGCTGGAAGAGTACGGCTCCTATGCCATCGTGGCCACCCATTCGCCTTTGGTCATTCAAGAAGTCCCGGGTCGACGAGTCATACGGTTTGACCGCACCGGTAGCACGACTACAGCTGAGAAGCTGGCCCGAGAGTCCTTCGGGGAGAACATCTCGGAGCTCACTCGCATGGTGTTCGAGACGGTTGAGACTCCAAGCTTCTACAAAACCGTTCTCAAAGACCTCAGCAACGAGATGTCGTTTGACGAAATCATGGATCTCTTCAAGGGAGAGCTCAGCCTTCAGGCCGCTGGTTACCTCTCCTCTTTGAAGGGGGACAGCGATGCATAGCCTGATGCTTGCTGAATGCGATCCGGCAGAAGAACTTGAGCTCATCATCCAAAGCAAGCGAGGAGCCAACCGCACGGCGCTGGATGGCGCCAGTGCGCGCATCGCGAGGCGATACGCGCACTTCGAGGAGCGGTTTGATGATGCAAGCCTAAGCACCATTCGAGCGGCCAACTGGTCTGACGATGAAGAGGCTGCGCTGCTTCACTGCTACAACGCGGAGGTTGCAGCTCTGTCAGACCTCAAGGCACTGATTCGTGAAGCTCAGCCGCTGGCCTTGCGCTCCATCTGCCCATACTGCGGAATCGGTGATCCAGTCCAGTTCGACCATTATTTGCCCAAGTCGAAGTTCCCTGAGCTGGCCGTACACGCCTACAACCTCGTGCCGTGCTGCGGTCCTTGCAACGGGCTAAAAGCTGAAACCTGGCTGGTCAACGGCGCAAGGACGTTCGTCAACTTCTACGTCGACACACTTCCGACGGCAGCCATGCTGGAGACCACAATACGGTGGCGCACGTACAAGGGCCAGCAGGTACCGTCAATTTCATTTGAGTTGCAAAGACCGGCCCGCTTCAACGCGGAGCGCTTCGAGCTGATCAAAACGCACTTCCATCGGCTTGATTTGCTCAACCGCTACAGTGGCCAAGCCCCATCTGAGCTGTATCAGTTCCTGGATAGCGCCCTTGCTCACGAGGCGACGGGCCCCCTCAGACTTAGGCGCGCGCTCCAGCGCTATATCGATCGCCGAACAACAAGGCTCGGACCGCTCCATTGGAAGCTCTCACTGTACAAAGTTCTGGTCGACGATCCTACTTTTATCGCCATGGCCCTTGCTTGACTGCTGTCGCTATACCTCCTGACGCTGACTTGGCGTTTCATTCAAGGAGCACACATGGAGAGCGACACTGACGAACGCATTGCCCGTTGGGCCACCGAGTTTGCATTGGCGCAACATCTTCCCCAGCGAAGACACTCGCATATTGTTCGGGAGCTCTACGAGGTACTTGACCTTTCTATTGCTGCCTCCACCCAGCAACCTCGACACCTGCGTCACCAATCTGTCAGCGGCTATCTTCAGCGGCTGCACGCGCTGCGCAGTTCTAAGACTGGTCGAGCCGAGGCTTGGCGAGCTGACATCCTGAAGTGGCTTGCCAGCACGGACGACTTCATCGGGCTCGCAGTCTCAGAAACTTTTGCACGCGCATGATTCTCCGGGGCCAGTTGGTCCCGGATTATTCTTCTTTCCACCCCCAAAGGACGTCTTCTATGACCATCATGAATGCAAAAGAACGAGACGCGCGCATCAAGCAGCTAGAGGGCTTTCGCGACGATTGGCAGGCTTCAATCGACGACAACGACGCCAAGTTGCAGAAGCTAATGGATTTGAAGCTCAATGGGATCAACGTATTTGACGAAGCGATCGCGCGAACGGCTGATGCCGGAAACAACCTACGCAGAGCCAAAGCGAATATCGAGCAGACTATCTCGCGAGTGCGTGCTGGCGGCAACTGAACGCAGGCGTCGTCCAGCCTGAGGCGGCGGAGGCACGGCCTCGTCCGATGCATGCCTCTCATCCGTATAGCCTAGGCGGGTTGAAGCCGAGCCGCCATCGTCGCCTTGGCCCACCAGACCAGTTCGTCCAGAGCTGTCTTCGCGCTTGGCAACAAGTTCTGCTCGATGTCTTCGATCGGCTTGTTTCCACCCATCGGATGTACGGCCATCGCGTCCGCACCCCCGATGTGCACCGCGCCGTGGGTCGAGACCATTTGCAGTTCTACCCCAATTCCTCGCAAGTGTTCGATGGCTCGCGCTGCCCCCAGTCCACCGTAGCCGATGGCCGTAAAGGGCTTTCGTCCCCACTCGTTGTACGCCTGGTCGAGCGCGTTCTTGAGCACCGCGGTGATCGAGTGGTTGTATTCCGCCACGACGAAGATGTAGCCGTCAAAGCGGCCAACGGTCTGCTGCCAACGGATTGCTTCAGGGTTCTGGCTGGGCACCCACATGTTGGAGGCGACCTCGTCAAAGAAGGGCAGCGGATGGTCACGCAGGTCGATCAGCTCGACGGTCATGTCGTCGCGAGCCTGTGCCTGCTTGAGCATCCACTGCGCCGGCTTGTCTGCAAATCTGCTAGGACGGGTCGAGCCGATGATGAGGGCGATCTTTGGCTTGGTGGTCACGGTAACCTCGTGTACGCTAGTTTCTGATGGAAACCAGCTTATCAACCGCTGCCGGCACCTCACAAGGAGGCACCATGGTGAAACCAGCTAACCAAAAAGAAACCACCCAGTGCGAGCACGCAAGCCGCATGATCGGCCGGATCTCGGACAAGTGGACGATGCTCGTTGTGCGGGTACTGGGCGAAGGACCGTGCCGCTTCAACGCGCTGCGACGTGAAGTCGGCGAGATCAGTCAAAAGGTGTTGGCCTCCACGCTTCGAGACCTCGAGGAGAACGGATTCGTTTCCAGAACTGTGACGCCCACGAAGCCGCCTCAGGTCGAGTACGCGCTCACGAGCCTTGGGAGAGAGTTCTTGAAGCCCGTTCAAGTACTTGCCGAATGGGTTATAGCCAACTACCCGCGAATCGAGGTCGCACGCACGACCTACCAAAAGCGCACAGAGGCGCCGGCGTCAGTGGGCGTCACACATAGGCTTCAGTGAGCGCGGATTAACCTTCCGAGAACGGCGTCAAAAGCACCTTGTGCCCGGTCGCTGGGCGAGCATAGTTAGCAATGGTCTCAGGTGAAAGCGCCTGCGCAAGCGAATATCGTGCTCCGTAGACGCTTGAGAAGGTTGTACTCAACTCGGCGGCCACGCGCTGGCGCAGCCGCAGGAGTTCAGCCTCGCCAATGCGCTGCTGAAACCACGTCAGCAGCCAGCCGCCCACACCCCAAGCCGACCCGATGTTGCCTTCAATGACTTTTGGACTCGGGTCAAGTACACCGTAGATGTAGACCTGCTTGTGAATCGATGAGCCGTAGCGGCTGTAGCCGGTTGCACGTCGAGACGCGGCGTGCTCCATGGCAGCCAGCAGTCGCGCTGCCATCGTACCGCCTCCGATGGCATCAAATGCCAACGTCGCGCCAGTCTGGAAAATGACTTCACGAAGCGACTCCTCAAAGTCGTCTGACGATGAATCCAGCACAAATTGCGACCCAAGAGATCGCAGCAGATCAACATCCCGCTTGTTGCGAACAATGTTGACGAGGGGAATTCCATCGGCCGCGCAAATTCTCGCAAGCATTTGACCGACGTTGGATGCTGCCGCGGTGTGCACGAGCGCAGTGTGTCCTTCACGGCGCATCGTCTCTACCATGCCCAGCGCGGTCATTGGGTTGATGCAGGCCGAAGCCGCCGCAGCGGGCGCTGTTCCCTTCGGCATCACAAACAGGTCGCTCGCCTTCGCCAAGCGAAACTGCGAGTACATTGAATCTCGGAGTGCGACTGTCTGGCCTAGTAAATGCTGCGCATCTCGGCCAGCGTCAATGACGATACCGGCTCCCTCGTTACCTACCGGCAGCGGCATGTCCAATCTTGCTGCGACGGCTTGCATGCGTTCGCGTGGAACTTGAGCAACGATGCCCGGAAGGCCGTCAACGTCGCTGCGTCGCAACGTCTTCAGATCTGCGGGCCCGAAGAGCACAAGCAAATCGGCGGGATTTATGGGAGCGGCTTCCACGCGAACCACAACCTCGTCAGCCTCGGGAGAGGCCACTACGGCCTGACCCAACCAAACGCGGAGCTCCCCATTCTTCGAGATCAAAGACCGCATCTCGAGCGAAGTTCTATCTGCCATAACCGTCCTATGAACCGTCGCGCCCGGTCAGACGACCGGCCACTCGTCAGTATAGGAAGCGACCTTTTCCTTGCTATCGCGCAGGTCAATGCATCCCTCGCCGAGGCACCGCATCAGATGGATGCAACGGCACCAAGTGAACTTGCGGCGTGTTGAAAACCGTATGAAATCTGCCGCGGCCTGCGCCCGTCTTTGTCAGACGAAAATCGGCGTCCCACCAACGACGAGGCCCCCATCTGCCCTGGTGACTTGTCGGCAGACCGCTCCGCTGGCCAACGACGCTGCTTCCGATGAGCTATCCGGCACCAACGGGTCCGCTTCGGAAAATCTGTCAAAAGGCTGTCGCTCCGCCGCAGTGCATCGCTGCCCCGTCACCGTGCAAAGCGTCGACTAGAGAAGCCGTCCCCAGCACAAGGCCGAGTTGGCCTGGCCGAGCGCCCCGAAAGGCCGCACCAACCACGCGCGATGTATCTCGGACGCAAATTTCGCGCCCAAAACTTGGCATTTTTTCGAGGTTGGCAGCGTAATTCGCTTCAGCACTCCTAAGGTCCACGCTAGAAAGGTCGATTTACAAGCTGAAGCCCCTCGGCCCGTCACTCGACCGTGTCTGACGGTTGGCAGTGGCGACGGCAGGATCGCATGACCAAGACGACAGTACCCCCCACACCAGTGAACGAAGCCGCACGGATGAAGGCCGTGCTTGCATGCGACATTCTTGATACCGCTCCTGAACTGGCCTTCGATGCCTTGGCCAGGCTCACCTCGTTCGCGTTCAAGGTGCCCATCGCCTCCGTGGCAGTGATGGGCGAAGATCGCCTCTGGTTCAAGGCGAAGGTCGGCGTGCCGTTCGCTCAGCTCGACCGACGCATTGCGCCATGTGCGTACGCGATCATGTCGCCAAACGAGGCTCTGGTCGTCAACGATCTGCGTGCAGACCCGCGCTTTGAGTCCAACCCACTGGTCATTGGCGACCCGTACGCTCGGTTCTATGCTGGCGCGCCGATCGTAGACGCTGAAGGGAACGCGCTGGGCACCGTATCAATCTTTGACCTCCAGCCCCGCGAGTTCAGCGACACTGAGCGTCAGGCCCTTCTCGATATTGCACAGTTGGTGATGGCGGCTCTACAGAGTCGTCGTCACGCGCATCGACTCAGTCAGATCGCGAAGACTGACTACCTAACCGGCATCGCGAACCGCGCTCAGTTTGAGATGGCGGTCGCAGCAGAGATTCAGCGCGCTTCCCGCACGCACGTACCGTTTGTCGTACTCTGTATGGACCTCGACGGCTTCAAGGCCATCAATGACCGATTCGGTCACGCTGCCGGAGATGAAGTCCTGCTAGAGGTCTCCAAGAGGCTGACTTCTGTCGTTCGAGGCAACGAGCTGCTCGCACGAATCGGTGGCGATGAGTTCGCCATCGTGATGCGCGAAGGCAGCATTGACGCAGCAGAGACGCTGGTCGAAAGGATCGTTGGGGAGGTCGAGCAGCCTATTCGTTTGACATCGGGCAACGAGGTCAGCGTAGGCATCTCCGTGGGCTTCGCCTCGTACGCCCCCCAGATGACAGGGGCAGAAATCATCTCCCGCGCGGACGACGCGCTGTACATTGTCAAGCGACATTCGAGGAGTCAACGCAGCGCACACGCGATGGCGCAATAGTGCTCGTCTGCTCGGACAGAGCAACCGTTAGGGGGCCGCGGCAAGCCCGTCCAGACGATCAAAGGCATCTGCCAGGGCGTCCTCCCAGTCATCGAATTGCCGCTCTGGCGCGAGAACATCTGGAAATACCGCCTGCAAGACCAGGCGGCACAGGAACTTGAAGTAGTAGTCGTAGTGAGGCTCGCGCATCGCCAGTCTCTCGATGATGTGCGCAACCCGATGGTGCACTGCGGGGTGGCCGCCAGGTCGCAGGGCGTTCCTTGCGTCTTCATAGAGATAGAACGTACTCAGCATCACGCTGACCACCGCCCAAGCCTCCGGCAGCTTCTCATTGTCATCAAGGCCCTGGCTTACGAGCGCGTCGTACGCCGCCATGTCGGCGTCCCGCTCCATATCCAAGCGCTCTTGCGCGGTGAGCGGCCGCTCACCAATTGTCAGATGACCTAGCTGAGCATGTGCGCGTTCATGGCTCAAGACAAATGCAACGGCCTTCTGAAACACCAGGTTCGCCTTCAGGCCGTACTCCTGCTCCTGCGACGTTGCATAGAACTTCGGCGAAGGAAGACCAGCCGGGTATGGCGTGTAACCCAAGCGGAGACTGCCGGCCCACTCCAGCAGCTCGTGCGCACGGCTGAGTAACTGGCTAGTTTCCTCGCTCATGACCACATCCGGGCGGAGCTGGGGCTTCTGAACGCCCTCCTCGTAGACCACCATCCACCCGTAGATGAATGCCCACAAGAGCTCGAGGTGCGAGACCTTGATGTGCATCTCAGGGATACCACCCTCTCTCGCGGTCACGGAAGGGCCAGTAGGCGACGTCGCCGACAGATCCAGCGCGATCTCACCGCTGAAGATGCCGCCTGCGACCTGGAGCTTAAGCTGCTTCGCGCCAAACTCGGACAGGTTCTCAAACTGCCATACGATGTTGTTCTCCAGTGCGAGGACGGGAGACTCTGACAGGTCAGGGGTGGAAGAGCTTGGATTCACTCTCAGAGCACGAGAAACGTGCCTCCAAAACGAAAGAGCCGCTCAATGAGCGGCTCGCCGAACATTCAGCCTCGAGTCGTCATGCCGCCGGCGCTGCAGCGGAATTTTCCGCCGAAACTGCTTCGGCCGCTGGCTTCTTCTTCACGGCGGCCCGTTTACGGGGCACCTTGGCAGCAGGCTTTTTCGCCGCGACCTTCTTAGTAGCACTCTTCTTGCTGACGGCCTTCTTGCCCGCCGCCTTCTTCGCGCCGGCGCGCTTGACAGGCGCTGCGGCCTTGGCTTCCCCGGCCAAGGTTGCCGACTTGCGGGGTGCCCTCTTGATGGCAGCTTTTACGCGCTTGGACGGGGCGCCACGCCTGGCCCTCTTCGCAGGGGCAGAAGCAGCAGCAGACTCCTCCGCGGCCGCAGGCTTTGTAATGAGAAAATCATCCCGATTGCTCGCGTTCGCGATCCAGGACGGTGCACGCCCCACTCCCGCCCAGGTCAGTCCGGTAACGGGATCGCGGTACTTAGGCGCCTTGCGGCCCTTCTTCACGCCAGCGGTAGTAGACGACTTCTTCGCGCCCGCCGCCTGTTTCCCACCGGCACGACGACCGAGCGATTGAGCTAGGTGCTCGATGGTCAGGCCGTACTCAGACATGATCGCGCGGACCTTGGTAATCGCGGCGCCCATCTCGGCCTTCGTCACCCGTTCGACCTGCGCCTCCAAAGCGGCGATCTGTTTCTTGAGAGCAGCGAGTGTTGCCATGGCTTTAACATTTTGAAGTCAGGGAGGCGGTGAGTTTAGTCTCTAAAGGGTTCAGCCCCAAATGTTGCTGGTAACACATTCGTTCCCGGAACGCTTGGACTGACTCAAGTCAGGGGAAAGTTGAGCTCGAAACCCGGCGCAGGCAGCCACCCGAGCGATCTCACCCGGAGTCGCTTGCGGGCCAAGAAGATCAATCTCGTCTTCCTAAATCCATCCCATTGATAGGACGGCAGCAGCGGCTGGTCTTCAGGCATCCCCTCATCAAGCCAAGCGCAAAGCGCCTCCATCGCCCTCTCGGGGTCGTCAAGTTCTAGGTCCAGCCCCGAAATCGAGGTCGATGCCGACTGACCACCAAACACGAAGCCGGTCACGCCGATCATGAGGTTGCGAAGCGAGTTCCACTCATACATCGCTATCCCTTCACTGGTACAGAAATCGAGCCCTTCGCTGTTGTGGATGAGGAGATAGCGTGCACGTCTGGCCAAGTCGTCGGACGTTAGCTTGCGCTGGCGCGTACGCTGCCGAACTCGAGTAAGAACGCCCTCTGTTCGGATGAGCTCGCGAAGTCGCTTAATCTGTACTAGCCCTTTTAGAATCTCCCTGTTTCCGGGGTACTCCTTTATCTCGTCGCGCAGATGCGGCAGCAACGGCGCCACCCGTTGCTTGACTTGGCAAAATAACAACTTTCCGGTCTTCTTGTCCTCGATGATGACGTCGGCGTCGTAGTTCCGTGCGCTTATCGTCCCATGTCCGACGAGGTCGCCTAATCGCGTGACAGGCTCACCGCGGACTGCCACCTCAGTGTGATCAGAACCTGCTCGTCTGAATACTGCTCCCAAGCGAATGAAACCGCCGACGAAGCATCGCTGCCTCGAACGACCAGCACTGAGATTTCCTCCCACGGAACCACAAAGCAGCGACCCTCAGGGGTGCTCGATTCGAAGATCGGTGCCTCGTTGATATAGCGCTTGGCAATGTCCCCCGCTTGAGGGTCTCCCTCACGAAGAACGACACCCGGCGGAGTCGCGTAGCCCCGGGCTGGCAGCCAGCGGTAGGGTTGAAGCGCTCCGGAAAGGACCCCTGGCATGACCAGCACCGCAGGAGCTCGTCCTTCACCTGACAGAGCATCGCATGCCGCGGCGACTTCGCTCAGGAAACGCGCATTGGGCTCGGACGGTGTTCCCGGCGACGAACCCACACCCGCGGACTCAAGGGGCCTTCTTCCCCGCGCCTCTAAGTACTTGAAGAGCGCGTAGTCATTGGCGTGCCGACGCATGCGCTTGGCTTCGTGCTTGACCTCGTCATCGCGCAGAGGATCTACCCTCGAGTCTACGAGGCGCCGCTTCTCAACGAGTAGCTGGAGACTCAGTTCCGTAGTTACCAAGTTGGGTCTAAATGAGACCGTACCGAACGGGCGATTCGAAATGGCACCAAATGCTGCCTCGGCAAGCTGCAATGCGGCCCGACGCACTGCTGCTTCGGACACTGTCAGGGCGCGAATAGTCAACCGGCGCTCATGGGCGGCCGTGTCCGCCAGCCGCCCGAGCGCGACGACGACATTCATCGCTTCGAGATCGGCACCCGGGGGTCGTCCCAAATTCCGCCGCAGCGCACCGACGGCCGGCAACCCGCTCTTGAAGTTGTCGGAGACAAGGTTGTCTCTCATCTGGTCGAAGTACTCCCTTGCCTGGGCAAGGCCGTCGATGTCACGCCAGAGGCGCTCGACAGATGCCTTGGCACGGGTCAGAAGTACCCCGCCCACATCGGCAACGGAGCACAGAAGCCCGCACTGTTCGGGCATCAGGGAGCGCATGCTCAGCGGGGTACCGGACCAGCTGTAAGGCCATCCCGGCACCTCAGGCGTCTGGCTGTCCCACCGCAAGCGATTGCAGATGCCGTCGAGACGCTCAATAGTAGATTGCTCGCCAAAGAAGATGAGGACCAGTCGATTGAGAAGTGCTCCAGGATCGTCAAGCGAGTCTGCCTCAACGTCAGAGCCGGTGTGCAGCGGCGTCCGACCGATGAGAGAGGCCGTCATCCGGACTTCGCGAGATTCGTTGGTCGGCGTCGCGCCGGCGTTTTTCAGGCACAGCAATGCAAGCAAGACGCGCACGCTCTCCCAGTATCGGCGCAGACCTAGGTTGAGTGCTCGCTCCGCCAGTCGAACGCCAAAAGGCACTCGGAACCCACTGAGAAGGTTGACCACATCCTCCCAAGTTCGACCTGCAATTGAAAAGTCGATGTGCTCGAACTCCGGCTCGTACTCGAGATCCGAGATTTCCAACCCCGAGGAATGTAGGCCCCACCACTTGAGGAAGTGGTCGCAATACCGAGCTGCTGCCGCCTCGTCGCCCCTGGCCATGGCGTCCAGGAAAAGCTCTGCCGAGTGGTCGATGTGGGTGGCATAGACCAAGCATCGCGCGACCAGGTCGTTCCAGCGCACATCGGGGCGGGCGTCGTCGGCGGGCGGTACAACCACATGCACCGAGTTCCACGCGCCGATGAAATTGCTCAGCGCGGAGTCGTAGACCTTATCTAGTGGCGGCGGCAGCTTTCCGCCTTGACCGGGCCCAGGCATCAAATTGGCCAGCTGTGCCTCCCGAATCCACCATAGGCCGAGCTCACGTGCAAGCATGGTGACGGCGTCTTGGTTTCTCGAGAGCAGCGAACTGGGACGCGGGGGCAGCGCGGACGTCAACGCCGCCGGCAGATACGCCATGAGACGGAACAAGCGGTCATCCCTGTCCAATAGCCTCACACCCAGGCGTGCGAGCTCGTCGTACTTGCTGAGCCAACGACCGTGCAGGTTGCGAGACCACCCATCGTCCGATTCGGCGTGGAGGAGAGCGGCATTGTCTGGCTCGCCGTTGGCCACAAAGGCACATGATGCGAGCAGGATCTTGTGAAGGTCGAGCAACTCTAGGAAGACCGTCTCGGCCTTGGAGAATTGGCCATCTTCGGCTTGGCTTTGGCACTCGAGCGCCAATTCAGCGAGAACCTGCGCAGTGGAGAGCCCCAACGCAACGTCTCGGCCCCGTCGGACCACGTAGGCCAGTTTGACGACGAGGCGCTCCACCCTGGTAAGACCGGGCCCTCCTGAGACCGCGCATAGTGCATTCACGCCCGCAGGCGATCGTGCGGAGAGGTCTCTGAACTGAAGCCTTGGCCCCAACGCCCCCTCTTCGGAGACATGCTTGGCAGCCCGCCTCAGCCACCTACGCGCGACCCACCCCAAAAGGTTCAGCTGTACGTCGGTGACTACCTGCCCGGCGTCCATTCGCTGGCGCACCTGGCTATCAGCTTCTGTGACCCAAAGCAGGAAGTCGACCTGAGGCTGCGTCCAGGACTTGCGCTTAGGCGGCTGGCCCCATCGGCTAACAGGCGCCGTCGCTGCTACCCTTTGCGTCGCGATGCTGGAGAGCTCTTGGCGAAGGACGGCATCGACTGTGAGCTTGCGCAGGGTCAGAGACTGCTCATCATCCTGGAGAAATCGAATGGTTCGGGCCAGGAAATAGGCTGTCAGCCCGAGGTTGATGGCAAACCACGTCGCATCGAAGGCAAGCAGCGGAAGAATCACGTCTTCCTTGTGTTCAGCAGCGTGTAGCGCGCCGAAGAACTGCAAGGTCAACGCCGCAAGAAGGCCGACCGAACTCGCGCCTGCGGGGATGACTCCGCTGTCTAACGCGTACATCCGTAGCGCGGCCGTCGAATGCGTTCGACGCTGAAGCATTAGCGCGATGAACGAGATGACGATCGGGTAGACCAGTCCCACCACGGTCGCCTGCACACTCCACGGCACCCCGACGAACGTCGGAAAGTCGAAGTCCGCCTTGAGCGTTGGCGCATGCACTCCCCAGCGGGCTGCCGCCTGCGAGACTACAAGCTTTGCCACCCCGACCGACACAAGCACAACAAATGCAACGAACAAGATGGGATGGCTGCTTCCGCCCAGCAGGCCGGTTTGGAAGTAGCTTCTGGCATGTGCTTGGACCGTCTCGTTCCTACGGAGCCAGCCGTTACGAATCGAGCGTCCTCGTGCTGACGCCTTTGCCAGTACAAATCCAGGCAGCCACGAGAGCACTCGAGCGAGCCATTTGGTCATGTTATCGCCTCCCAGCCGGCCCATTGTCGCCCGTCAAAGGTCGGTGTGCACGCTAGTGCGGTTAAGCTCCCTGCTCTGTAGAGCCACCTTGCGCCACCGCGGGCGCATCAGGTGGCGCCTCAGCAAGCCAGCCCAGATGACCAACACGACCGAGACAATTCGCCGGCTCGCCGCTATTACCGACCCGGCCGAATTCGAACGAATCGCGACATCGGTACTGCGAGCGGCCAAGCCACACCTCTATGCGAACCTCTCGCACCCGGGGACGCAGCCTGGCGGCAAGACCGTCAAGTCACCGTTCGACAACGTGGGTTGGGTCGAATCTTCAGACGGGTCCCGGTTCGTCTGCGCCGCCCATACAACGGCTCAGAAGGATCTGGCTGGCAAGTGGCTGCACGATCCCGCTACGGTCGTACCCAAGAGGCGGGGCCGCAAGCCCGCTCAGCCAGCCGGAGACTTGATCAAGGCAATCGCGGAAGTCTCCAACGCCCGCACGTCCCTTCCGACGCTTGTAGTCACGCTAGCTCTGACCACGAACGCAGAAACCCTGACTGACGTGCGCATAGACGCCGAGTCCAAGGCTGGCGCCGCCGCCATTGAACTGGACATTTGGGCGGTCTCTCGTATCGCCGACTTTCTTGACACGACACCGGCTGGACAGGCGATACGGCGTCACTATTTCGGACGTCCCATCGAGCTGATTTCCATGGAGGTGCTGCTTGAAGTCGGGCGCAACAGCCTGTCGGCGTTCGGTGGTTTGCCTCCCGAGGACGAGCAGGTCACGCGCGATGACATTAACCTGCCCCCGACTCATGCCCTACTCATCGGAGACTCGGGCCAAGGAAAGACCGCCGTCTGTAGCGCATGGATCCAGAAGCACCTAAATTCGGGCATGCCGGCAGTCGTACTCCACCACGAAGCCGCCGAGCGGGCACTGACCCTGACAGACGCGTTGGACGCTGAAATCAGACGCCAGCACCCGAGCATCGAAGAGGGCGCTGGGAGCAAGGCTTTGGCGCTCTGCCAAGCGAACGCCCCTCTTTTGGTCCTGCTAGAGGACGTCAACAGGTCTTCCAACCCGGGCTCGTTGCTAAACAAGGTGGCCGCGTGGACGAACCGGTCGGAAGTCGATCCGGCTGGAGATCGTCACTGGCGGCTTCTCTGTCCGCTCTGGCCGAGGCAGCTTGCCCTGCTCGACGACAAGTTTCGCAAGAACGCAAAGCTCGAGACCGTCGAAGTTAGAAGCTACACGAACGTCCAGGCGACCGAAGCTATCGCACGGCGCGCACGGACAGCGGGACGAACGCTTGACGCCGCTGAAGCTTCCAGCATCGCAGGTCTTTTAGGCAATGATGCGCTGCTGATTGCGCTGCATGACTTTGCGAACTTCGCTGACCCTAGAACAGTCGTCGGCGATTGGATAAGCGGCCGGCTTCGTCTCCTTGCCCAGACAAATGGCCTCATCTTTGATGAGGTCAAGTCGGCGATGAGTCACCTGCTGCTGGAGATGCTCACGCGCCGGGTGGTCGATCCAGCCTGGAATGAGGTCTCGTCATGGGGGCTGTCAGTCCTCGACCTCAACCACCTGAGAGCCGTGGTACTCGACGGCTCCATCGTTCGGCTCCAACCTGCTGGCAAGGTGTCCCGCATCGCATTTCGACACGATCGCGTGATGGGCCACCTGATATCGGAAGTGGCTGCAGAATGCCTGCGCGAGACCCGAGAGCCCCGCGACTTCCTGACTGACCCCTTCTTCGCGGAGAGCGTCGCGAGCGCGGTGGTAACAGTGCGGCTTGACAAGGCCTCGTTGCTGAGGCTCATGGGCAAGAGTCCAACCATCGGGGCCTACTGCTACAAGCAGAGCGCCGAATCTCGCGACTCCTACGAAGCCGTTGCCCTAGAAGCGTTGCAAGGCTGGGTGTCCTCATCAGGAAATCAAGCGTCGAAGGCCACGTCCCAGAGGTGGGCGGTCGTGCGAGTGCTTGCAGAGACGGAGGCCACGAGCATTGACCATCTCCTGACTCTGTTCCCGAGCGTAGATCGCCAGTCCGACCTCTTCCTGGCTGCAGCCTTTCGCAACGGCGCCTTTCGCGCAGGCTTGTACTGGTTCGGCAAGTACGAGCTCAGCTTGCGGGTCTGGGGGCAGGAACGCCTGCTCGCGCGCGTCATTGCTCTCAGGCGCGCAGCGTTGATCGACTACCTGGTAGCGGCTCTGCAAGACCAAGGAACGACGGGTCCTTCGAGAGTGGGAGCAATCCGCCTGGCCGGATACCTCGGCGATCCGCTCCTGGCTCCTTCACTAGAGCATTCTTGGGAGAAAGATAGTGCGCCGGCGCTCGACTCATACCTATGGGCGGCCGCTCGCTGCTGCGAGCCGAGCAGCGGACGGTTGCTGACAGCGATTTGCGACGCTTGGGAACGGCTGCCAGACCAAGACCATCCAGACAGGCAATTGAAGGCCACCAATCTGGCAAGCGACGGAGTGGCTTGGCTCTTCGCCCGGTATAGGCCAGCAGCTGCTGCAGTCCAATACTTCGTCTCCAGAGCAAGGAAGTCAGAAGCTCTCTGCTGGCCGATCACCTACATGCTCCGGACGGTTGACCATCCTGAGGCAGTTGAACAGCTCGCCCGATATTGCGTCAGCAGGGATGGCAACGCCGCATTCATGAGCCTGCACAGCTTGCTGACACATTGGGAGCGTGCATCGTTCGAGAGGGGTGAGCACATGTCGCCCGAAACAAAACGATGTCTCCTAGAAATCGCGTTTGATGATTCTGAGTCTGAGTTCCTTCGGACGACTGCATTTCAAATCTGGGAGGTAACGATTGCACCTGGCGACATCGAGGTTGCCAGGGCCATCGACCCCTGCGGCCCGCTCTATGCACGCGCGGTTTGGGCACGAGCTCGGCGAGGAGACCTATCCGTAGTTCCGCAGTTGCTTGAACGCGTCAAATTCAACCCTCGCTACTGGTTGCAGACAACTCGGTACTTGGGCTCATCGGCGCTGCTGCCGGCAATTTCAGAATGCCTAGACCGCCTCTGCGCGGAGCCCAAACGGCATGACGAAGAATTGGACTTCGGCGCGTTGACCGAGGCTCTCACGCACCTCGGATCCGAGCAGTTCGAGCAGCTGCTATTGCCGCGCTGGGACGCGTTGAGCGGCGATCCTGCTTACATTCAGCTCGCCGCGCTAAGCCCTTCCCCCGCGCTTCGCTCACGAGTATCGGAGGTCGTCCGAAGCGCCGTAGCCCCAAAGGAGCTCTTCAAGGACTTCGTGCACAACGTGCATTGGCGCTCGCACGACGGCTCAGGGCCTGAGGGCTTGTGGCAAATGGAGGCGGTAGAGCCTTACTTTTGCTTCATTGAAGAGCTCGAGCTACTCGAACTCTGGATGATTTGCACAAAGCGAGGCTGGTTTGACCTCAGGAGACGCTCCCTCGACATCCTGGTCCGTGACGTACCGAAACGCTACTTCTACCTCCCAGGCGAGGCAATTCGGATGACGGCGTTCGACGACGCTTTGCAGGGCAAGCGGCCGCTACTATTCCAGTGGATCAGTAGCAACCTACAGCGCGGTGCCTCACGAGTCGATCTGGTCGAGGCCGTGTTCACTTGGCTGGATTCACACCAGGGCCAAGAACGCGCACTGTCGGCAGTTGCAGAGGTGCTCGCCGCGGAAGGCAGCCGAGCCGAGGTGGGCCGTCTGAGGCAATACGAAAGCAAGTTTCCCAACGCCTACCTGATTGCGACCGTGCAATTCAGCACTTGGGCGCGAACGCTGTCTTAGCTGAAATGACCAGGTGTTTCACGCCAAACGCTCCACGACAGCCGGCGAGCTCTCTCGTGGAGAAGCCGCCTCGAGCTGACCGGGAGGTGGTCATAGGGGGTTACGCGGCCGCCCCTTGGCCCGCGGGAGCAGGCGCCGCAGCCGGCGCAGACAACTTCGCAAAAATGCCAAGCCCCTCTGCAAGCAATGAGCCGATTCGAGTGGCATTGGCGTCTTGGGCGATCGTCGCCGACAGCGCAGTCACACCGTCCAGGATCTTTTGGACCGTGGCCGCATCAGGCGGAAGGATAAGGGCACCTTCCGTTGACCACGCCAAGTACTCGTTGTCGAGGAGAAATACATCGCGCGCCGCCGCCAGCGCCTCTGCCGAGTAGTGATTTCGAGCAGCAACGGTAAGTGCCTCCGAGGCTAGGGTCTCGTATTTGGCTTCGGCAGTAGAACAGAGCTGCGAAGCACTCTTGTAGGCGGCATAGTAGTGGACCGCCTCCTCCCCCGTGCACTGCGCCTTGGACTTCGGCGTCGGTGCAGGAGCGGGAGCGGGAGCGGGAGCGGGAGTCGGCCCTGGTGCGACATTGGTCATCTCTGTCTCCTCGAGGATTACTTGACTGGGACGATAGACGCGTTCTTAGCTGCAGCGGAAGCTGACTGCGCAGGGGCCGCCGAGGCGGCGGGCACAGGAGGCGCCACCTTGCCGGCCTCATCCATGCTTGACTTCACCTGCTTCGCATAGTCTCGAAGAAGCTGAATTCGCTCCGCACTCGTGCGCTGCTCACCAAGGGCGCCAAAACGGGCTTCGACCAGGCCAACCTGGCTGGCTGTGCTGGGGATGGCTCCCAGGATCTTGTCCAAGTCCGCGTCCATACTGGCGATGACCGCCTCCGAGGCCTTTAGCTCATCCGCCCTTGCGTTTGACAGCCCTTGAAGAAGCGCAAACAACTTGACCTGGTCATCCTTGCCTGCGGCAGTCAAAACTCGCGAGTCAAAGTCTGCACCGCTGCCAAGCCTCGCTATGAGGGTTCGCTGGGCGCGAATCGACTCGAGCCGACTGTCAGCAACAGTCTTCTGCACGTCACGGAATTCATCCACTTGGACCTGAAGCGCGAGCATCAAGTGCGCAGAGCTGTTTGCTTGATCGATCGCCGTCTTCGGGACGGCACATCCGTAGAGCGTGACGCAAATGCCGGCCAAAGCAAATGTTGAGAGATGCCAGCTCATTTGTTGTTCACTCCGTATCCGGTTGCCAGAAGTCCAACAGAACTCAGGATCGACGAGATCGTTTCTGGCTTTATGCCACCAGCATAGTAGTCAGCAACTTGGTCGACCGAGACGTCAATCAATGACTGCCAACGCTTAAGGTTCACCGCGCTATAGGCGACCGAGCGGTCATATCTCGCAGCAATCCGCATGTATTCCAGCTTGTACCTTTGCGCATCAAGACGATTGACCGCGTCCAGGTAGTAGGCTGCTCCGGTGATGAGAACTTCTTTCTCGTCCGGGCTTGCTCGAGACATCACCGTGTCGAACCTGGTGTCCTTGAACCTCATCAAGTTAGCCTTGAGCGCGGGAGTATTTGACTGCAGAGTCACCGCGCGGTGAGCGACCGCCAGCTGCTCCATTTCGGCAAGCAAAACTTCGACGATCTGCTTGTCGAAGTCGACTTGCGCCTTCCAACCATTCACATCAACGGTCACAGCGTCCAGAGTCAGCTTTTGCTGGTCACGGTATAGCTGCAGCGGCACATTCAACGGCGCTCGCTTTTCGTCCAGCGACTTCTGCGCATCCTTTGCCAGGTTCTCGAACAAGATGAGGCCGGCCGCCGCCTTGCTAGCCCCATCCGGGACAGAACCGGCGTCAACGCCCTGATTGACAGTCGTTATGAAGTCATTAAGGCTAGCAAGGCGTTCCTTGGCTACAAATTGCACCCCGAGCGCGCTCTGCAGATCGGATATCTTCTTCAAAGCATCCACCGCTTCAGTTCGCTTTGCGTCGAGTGCCTTTGCTGTCACTCCGTCCATCGGCTTCTTGCTGGCGGCCACGGCATCCGTGTATTCCTTGACGGCCTTCTCGTAGGCTTTCCTTGGCCCCTCTAGCTCGGCCTGTGCTTTCTCTAGGGCTCCCGCGTCGGCCTCTACCTGCTCAAGTGCACGACGCAGCGCTCCGTCTGGGAAAGCAGAGGCCAGCGGGAACTCGGAAGGCTGGCTCTTACATGCTTGACGCATATCCTCGAGCGTCTGAGTGATGACCCCCTTTCCGGCGTCATCTGCCTTTTTGAGCGCCGCCTCATATGCTGCAGGAACGCCCTCTCCTTTTACATCACTGCAACTCAGGTCACCCAGCTTGTATATCTTGTAGTTCATCCCTATGGGATGCAAGGTGACCTGGTAAAACTTCACCTTGCTTGCCTTCCAAGCGTCAATGGCATTGCGAGCACCCGCCACCGCATCGAAGTTGTCGCCGTTCACTAGCTCCAAATACTGGCTATCAATCAGGGTCAACAGGCCGCCTTCTCCTTGGAGAGGGGCGCCGATGAGGCCGCGCAACCTGTGGTCTCGAATCGAAGCGGCAAGCTCATCTTGAGTAGCAAGTTCTGCGGCTAGCAAAGCCTTGAGGTTGGCTTGCTCCGCTGAGACCACTGCGTTCATGTCGACGGCGTGCCACGCGTCCTTCGCTGCGGACGCGGCTTTGTCTCTACCCGCGTCATAAAGCTCGATTGCAGCAGCCTTCGCACCGACTGACAGAACAAGCAGGGCCACAAACACGACTGATCCAAAATGCAACGACGTGGACCGACGGGAATGCATACACGCCCCTCGAGCCGAGCCACAAGTCTTTTCCAAGACAGCTCTTGCGCTCTCTGTTTGATTCTTTGTCATCGTCGCTCCCTGGCCGTTTGAATAGAAACGTTTGTTCGACATCGGCGTCACAGCGTCACAGAAGTGAGCTGGCGAAGCTCCCCGACGCCGGGTACTAAAGGCTTAGCTTCTGAAGCCCGGCGTTGTAGTCCTGGACTAGCTTTGCCTTCTCAGCGGCCAAAGATGCAAGAGTCTGTGTCACTGCGGCAATCTCAGCCGGAAGGGCGACTATGCGCGCCTGCTGCTGAGCACTGGGGGCAGCCAAGGCGGCGAGAGCCGCCTGCTCCTGTGTCAGACGTGTTTGTTCTGCGGTTGCTGCCGCGGTTGCCGCGGCATTGATGTCAAGAAGTCCCTTGGTGGCTTGGACGGCGCTCAAGTCACTGGAGGCCGCCAACTTCCCTGTGACATAGACCCCTTGGCTGACTCCCAGCAGCAAAAGGGTGTTCGCGTCCAGCACTGGAAAGGCAGCTGCGTCCGCGATTCGCCAGACCACGTAGAGTGCGATCACAACCGTGAAGGCAAAGAGCTGCAGCTTGAGCAAGTCAAAATGGCCGGCCGTGCTGAGCATCTTCCAGAAGTCGTTTCCGGATGGATCACTGGTCATCTTCTGCGAGGGCGGCCCCACGGGCGTAGTCGTCGGCCCGTTCGCCGTGGTTATCCATCGCGAGACCACCGTTCCTACGCCTGCTATTCCCAGGAGACTCATCATCTCGGGCGTGAGGGCCAAAAGATTGCCCGCAACGATGAACACGTAGAAGAAGCCCCAGATTGTGATCGTCGTCCAGATCAGTATCTGCAAGAGAGACAGGCTGGGCTCGCCATCCGGGCCCAAGAACAAACCCGCGAACCACCTCGACCCGGCAATGGCCTTGGAGACTCTTTGACCACGAAACCTCATCAGGGGTGCCAGAAGAGCTATTGTGAGTAGCGTCGCGATCGCACCTGCAACATATCGCCCAACAAACTGAATTCCTCCTAATGCGATGCTTTGTCCGTCTGTCGTGGCAACCGCAATCCAAACCGGTGTTGGGCCACTCCCGTCGGACGGCAGCGCTAACGCCGGCAATGAGATGCTCATGTGCCCAAGGCTTCCAGCAGCGCCCGGCTGCTGTGTCACCGCTGCAGGAACCCAATCCGCATTTGGTCCCTGCGCCAGCGCGCAAGCGACGGTTGTGGCCTCTCCCTGCGCGATACGCAGGTTGCTCCTGCTTGTCTCGATGGAAATGTCAGCAAGACCCGGCTGTCCTGAGACTCGCAACGGAGAAAGTGATGGCGTCGGATTCTTCAGCCACACGTTACCTCGCGTCGCTTGCAGAGGTACGACGGCTACAACCGATTTGAGAGCCAGTTCGGCGAGCTCGACACCTGCGGGGACAATCTCCTTGCCATCTTTGACGACTGCCATCGCCTTAGATTGCTTGCCGACTACCACCTCGTAAATGGCGTCGTCAGCGGGTCCGAACCGTGTGCCGGTTGGTACCGACAAAAGCGCATCACCTTTTCGAACAAGCGCCTGCTGCCCTCTCAATGCCAGCTCGAAAGGACCACTCGCCTTGTTCAGTACGATAGTCTCCCCAGCTAACGGCATCTCCGCCTTCTCCGCGCCAACTGGGGAACTAAGATGCACCTCGACTGCACCTGTCGTTCTTACTGCCAGAGTTGAGTCCACGGTCCCCGTCGACTCCGGCGCTGAGGCTGCGTTGTCGAAGTTCTTGAAGGAACCAAGAGTGACGACGTTGCCGGGTGAAATCTCGACGCTCGAAAGACAGTGCCCGGCCGAAACCGGCCCAAGCTTCGCAACATCGGCGGGGATGCGGCTCAATTCCAATCGATAGACGCCTGCGCAGCTCAGCGCAAAGGCGACAATGCCACTGGTAATCGCAACAGCTTTTGACATCGGCCTCTCCGAGTCACAGGTTTCTCGTCAGGCGTTCTCACTTCGGGGTGCGGATCCCCCCACAACCTCTATCAGAAGCAGAAAACCTGGCTGACAGGTGTCGGGCCGAAGGGTCCGCGAGATGCTCTCAGGGCTAGCCCCAGCCGGACTGTGCTGTCTATCGGGTTCCATCGAGTCCGCTCCCTCAAAGTGCCGAATTCCGTAGCACCCTGAAGCCATGTGACTCAAGCTACGGTTAGGCCACCGCCGCTATTTCTCTTCTGGACTGGCGAATGGTTGAGAAGAAGTCTAGTTTTTTGTTTCAGACGTCACATCATTCAGATTAGGGATGCGATCAGCCGCCCCTCCGCGCGAGCCTGACCAAGAATCCATGTTGAACACCGTTGCCGGGAAAGTAACTCCGACCTAATTGGGCGGGCCGCACCAATTGAGGGTGCTCACTGAGAAAACGTCTCCTTGACGTTCTGAAGCATGCGTTCTACATCATGGCTTGACAGCTCGCCCGACCTCGACCAAGCGGCTTCGATGGTTGCACCGTGCGACGCCGCGAAGTCAAGTTCCCGCGACAAGTCTTTGACACCGAGGTCTATACGCAAGTTCATTGCCGTCGTCAGCTGCTTCTGATTGGTGGCATAGGCATCCAGCGCCACCAAGAGCTGAGGAAGCTGTTCGCTCAGGTCTGCGCTGGCCTCCTCACCAAGCGTCTCGACGACGGTGGACGGCGTCAAGCGCGCAGGCGTATCGTTGCGCATCTCATCGGCCCATACGAGCGCACTTCCGAAGTGGCTTGTGGCTGCGACTCTGCGTCCTAACAAGGCCCGTTTTTCAGCGACACCAAACTGGTCGCAGACGAAGGCAAGCAGGCTTGTGTGATCGTAGGTCTGAATCGCGACGCCTCGATTTATCCAAGGCGAGACAAGGACACACGGGACGCGCAGCCCCGTGTAAGAGTAGTCAAACGCCGGATGAGACGGGTGGTCGTCAGCACTTTGCGTCGGCGCTGGCGGGACATGGTCATAGAACCCTCCGTGCTCGTCATGCAGGATTACCAGCAGCGTCTCCGGCCATTGCGGTGAGGCCCGCACGGCGTTGTAGACTCTGACAATGAGATTGTCGCCGCGCAAGACGTTTTCAGGCGGGTGCTGTGAATTGGCTTTGGCCAGATTGCTGCTGTAGTCCGGCTCAATCCAACTGAATGAAGGCAGCCGCCCGCTGGACGCATCGCTTTCGAAGTCAGTCAGCGAGCCGCGGTGTCCCGAACCCTTGAGCAGGATGCTCAAAGGCACCAAGTAGTCGGAGTACACCTTATGGGTGACATCATCTCCGAGCACTGAGAAGATGCTCTCCTTGCCCAGCTGTGCTGCGATGGCGCGAACCGTGACGATGGCATCCGCAGGGCCCGATGGCATCTCGAGCTGGCCATGACACGAGCCCATCATTGCGAAGAATCGGTTTGGCCATGTCGGGCCTGGTACAGAGGAGAACCAGTGGTCGCAGATAGTGAACTCTGACGCGAGCGTGTGCAGCCCTGGCAGCGCGCCTTTACTGAAGTAGTCCATGACGGTCTGCACAACCTGGCGCCTTTTGTCCGGCGGCAGCTTCTTGAACGCATCAATCTTCGACGCGGCGGCCTCCGCGTCTTGGACGAAACCCGACATGGGATACACCGCAGCAGGCGGGCCTAGCTGAACCTGAACGTTCTTGAATTCATGCTTCGGGTCAAGCCCGAACGGAAGCGTAAAGTTGTCTTGCCGCGTCTGGGATAGCGCCTGGCCAGAGCCATCGAGATTCGTATGCGACGGTGAGGCTCCGTCAACATCGTCGAAGTCGCCAAGCATGTGGTCGAACGACCTGTTCTCAAGCATCAGGACGACGACTCGCTTGATCTGCTGCACTCCCATATCCACCTCCCCGCTCTAGTGAGCGCATTGAGCGACGACAACGCCAAGGAGATTAGTAGTGGAAACCCGCGCTGTCGCACAGAGAGATTGTTCGACCACCTAAGTTGCGGCCGCCAATCCAATGAACCGAGAACGGCCGACCCGTGATGGCTGCCCCGCCAGACACGGGCCGCAAGGATCCACCAAACATCGCACGGCTGGAGCCACCGAGAAGATGGTCGCAGACGCTTGGCCGCCCGGGAACTGGCCTCTCGACGCAAGACCGAACTCATCTCTCTGGCCCCAAGAACTGCTCCAGGACGCGCCTCAAGGTCGTCGTCAGGCAGGCTGGCCAGCTGGCTGTTCGAGTAAACCTAGGGGGCTAAAGTGGCTGTGAAGGTTTCAGAGCGCGCGGCGGTAAGCCTGCTGGGTGTGAGGCAGGGCCGCTAGCGGAGTAAAACCGCAAGATCGCGCACACAGACATCGAGCTCGGAGAGGCTGGCGAGCAGTTTGAGTGCGCCGACTAGCTCGGGCTGAGGCCTCCGAAGTCCACTTGGTCACCGCCGAGGTAGCCCGTAAGCCTCCGCCTTCTGGCCGAGACTGACTTATTTGCGAAGCCTGAACGTCCGGTTGCCGTCAAGCGTTTGAAAGACGTCTGGCTCATCAGCAGGCTTCAGACGCTCACCAGTGGCCAAGCTGTACGTTGCAACCGCCTGGCCATTCGGTAGCCTGTCGCGCCTGGCGATGATGATGCACGCCTCACCTCGCTCTCCGAGCGCTTCGATTCTCTCTGTGTCCATGTCGAGCATTTTGCCGTGACGGTGCTTCGGAGCAATGACAGGTGTTGTCCGCGCGCCAACGCGACTGCGGTTTCACGGGAGCGCACCCGCGCGCGGAGTCCGACGCACTGATTAGGGGCGGGGCGAGAGCCCATGCGGCGGTGAAATCTCCTTCATCCGCTCATCCATTATTTTCGAAAGTGGAATGCTCTGTACCACCCCGGCCACTCGATCTCTTGCTTCCTGAGGACTACAGTTTCTACACCGATGAAGTGCCGACCCTGTCTGTGCTGCATCGAGCAGCCGGCAGACCCCTCCTCTGCCAATAGATGTAAGAGCACGGCTCGAATCGGAGTACGCCATGTCCACCCGTCCTTTCACCTCGTTCCTGACCATCACGGCCGCCGCCATTGCCGCAGGTGCGCTGACCGCCGGTTGCGCAGCCGAGGAGCCACGCGTCCAACACACTGACGCGCTCCAGTCGCGCAACGTCGCAAGGTCCACGAGCACCTTCAAGGGCCTGAGTGACGGCCATCGTGCAAACGACAGCACGGTCGCAGCAGGGGAGCACACTACCAATTACACGGTGGCGTTTCTTCCTGCCAGCGCTGCGTCGCACCCTACCCGCGAACTGATGCGCTAAAGAATGCGAGCACGTCGTAGCCGTCCGACCCCTTCCGGCTTCTACCAGAGCCCGGGGCCGGTTTAGCGGCTATTGGGGGATTTGCAGCTGGGGATCCCGTTTGAAGAGGGCCAGAACCCAGTCGATGAACACCCTGACCTTTGCACTCATATAGCGGTTGGGGGCGTAGACGATGCTGATCGGGACGATCGGCGTACGCCAATCGGGCAGCACTTCGACCAAGCGCCCCTGAGCGACCAGCGGGTGTACCGCAAACGAAGGCGCCTGCACGATACCAACGCCCGCTAGACCAGCGGCCAGGTAGGCATTGGTATCAGTCAAAAGAAGTCGACGCTTGGGCTCAACCTCGATGTGTTCGCCGTCCTTGAGGAACTCGAAGGCCAAGGGCCGGGTCGACTCGGGCGAGACCAGGCCGACCAGCGTGTGGCCTTCCGAGAGCTCGTTTGGTGAACTGGGCGTCCCGTTCCGCTTGAGGTACCTCGGCGTCGCCGCGCTCACAAACCGGAAATTTCCGATATGCCGGGCTATGAGCGACTGCTCCGCGATCTCGCCCACACGAATGGCACAGTCGACCCCTTCTGAAAACATATCGGGAGTTCGATTGCCGATACCAAACTCGATCTCGATGTCGGGATACGCCTCGTAGAACGATGGGAGAGCCGGCACAAGCACCTGTGTTCCGAGCGCCACCGCCGCCTCAACTCGAATCCGACCCGACGGCCTCACAAGTGCCTGGGTCGTACTGGCCTCGATCTCGGCCAAATCGGCCAGCAGCAGCACGACTCTCTCGTAGTACGTCGCGCCCTCCGGCGTCACATTGACGCTCCGAGTGGTGCGCTGAAGGAGCTTCACCTTGAGCCCGGCCTCCAGCGCCTGAATCATCCTGGTGACCGTAGGCTTGGGCATATCCAGCGAGTCAGCAGCCTTGCTGAAGTTGCCCGCCTCTACTACGCGGACAAAGACGCTCATCGCCGTGAATCGATCCATACTTGACTCGAGGTGCGGTCAGCTGCGCGAGCAGCCTAGTTCCGCGGGCTCTGCCAGCCGCCGCCAAGTGCGAGGAACAGGCCCACTTGGTCGGTTGCTAGTTTGCTTTCTGCAGCGGCAGCGCTCTGCTCGATTTCGATCAAGGTTCGGTTCGCGTCAAGAACCGGCAAATAGCCCTGACGGCCTGACTTGAACAGGTTCTCAGTGCCCCGCGCCGCGTCGGCGGCCTTAGCTTGAGCCCCAGCCAGAATCTCAAGGCGCCGCTTATCCTCCTGCACGACTTCCAGCGCGCTTTCAGTCTCTTTCAAGGCGGTCAAGACGGTTCCATCAAATTGCGCCAACTTGGCAGACCGCTCGGCGCTCGCCCCACGTATGCGACCCTCGACCCGGCTTCTCTCGGGAAATTCCCAGGTGATGAGCGGCCCGAGAGAGAATTTGAACGTGTCCGCAGCGAATCCGCTCTGCATCGCTCCAACTGACCCAACGGAAGCCCCCAGCGATATCTTGGGGTAGAGGTCGCCTTCCGCCACACCAATGCGGTCGCCCGCACTTCGAACCTCGAATTCCGCACGACGGACGTCCGGCCGCCTGCGTAGCAGGCTCTTGCCGTCGCCAACCGGAATCGCAGCAGACAGCCGCGGCTCCTGCGTGCAGTCGGCTACCTCACGGGGGAACTCCCCCGGCGTTCGGCCAGTTAGAACGGCCAAGCGATAGAGCCCCAACCGGCGCTGCGTAGCAAGTTGAGGCAAGGTCGCGCGAACTTGGTCTTCTTGCACGGAAGAATGCTGAGCGTCCAGCGTTCCGGCACGCCCGTTGGATACGAGAGTGCGCGTTAAAGCAGTGCTTTGTTCCTGCAGCGCCAACAGGCGCTGCGCTACGTCCATCTCCCTTCCGCTCGAGCAGACGTCCAAATAGGCTCGAGTCGTCTCGGCGACAACGGTCACTTGGGCAGCATCTCGCGCGGAGGCCGCAGCGCCGACATCAGCACGCGCAGCGTCGATACTGCGCGCGATCTGACCATACAAGTCCACCTGGTAGGACACACTCGCTCCGGTGCTGTAGACGAACTTGTTGGGGAACGGCTTGCCAGGATGCAAATCCTCTTCGGCAGAGCGTCGTTGATACCCGGGAGCGGCCAAGAGGCTCGTTGTAGGCTCCATGGCGGCATCGGCAACCTCGAGGCTGGCCTGGGCTCTCTCCAAGTTGGCAGCAGCCACTCGCAAGTCGGCATTTGCGCCAAGAGCCTCCTCTATCAAGGCGTTGAGCCTTGCGTCGTCGTAGAGCTTCCACCACTGCTCAGGCACGGGCGCCTGCACAAAGGAAGCATCGCTCGCACCGAGGAAAGGAGCATTCGCTGATTCGCGATTGACAGCGGCCGTCGGCGGCAAGGCTGGCACCGGCGCCAGGACGTTGCATGCGGCTAGGGCGGTGGTGGCCACGAGAGCGAAGGCAAAACGCATCTTCATACCTTTGACGGAACGTCACCCCGCCCTGCTCGGCCAAGGACCTCAACCGTTGCTGTCCTGCCCATGATGAGATGGAGCTCGCTGGGAACTCTGTCCAATTGGATGCGAACTGGAATTCGCTGAGCCTGGCGAACCCAGTTGAATGTAGGAGTGACGTTCGCTAGAAGATTTGAGCTGGCGTTCCGCTCGCGGTCATCGATACCAGCTGCAATAGAGTCCACATGGCCATCGAGCTCACGAGTGTCGCCGACCAGGCGCACGCGCACGCGATCTCCGACTGCAATCTGTGAGAGTTTCGTCTCTTCGAAGTAGCCAACTACGTGCGTTGACTCCTTGTCGATGACAGCCAGCATCGGCTTACCAACGGAGGCGTATGCGCCTGGACGCAGATCAAGATTCGTCACCCATCCAGTCACAGATGAACGGACCTCCGTGCGTTCAAGATTAACTCTCGCAGCCTCGACCGAGGCTACAGCCTGAGCCATCGATGCCCGCAACTGCTCGAGTTTTGCCGAGCTTTGCTCACGAATCTCATCGGGAACTAACGACCCAAGAGCAATGTTGCGCCTGTCCTCGCGTGTTGCTTGCGCAACCTGAACGCGCAAACTATGCACAGTCGCATCCGCTTGAGCCAGTGCAATAGCAGGCCGAACTCGGTCGAGTGTAAAAAGTACGTCTCCACGATGAACTAATTGGTTGTCCCGAACCATCACCTTGTCCACCAGCCCCGAGACATCCGGCGCCATTTGCACGACATCAGCTCGCACTCTGCCGTCACGAGTCCACGGGTCGTCGTGGTAGTGCCGCCAGAGTAAGGCTGATGCTGCCATCGCGCCAGCAATTATGCAGAGCGTGACACCGACGCGCGCGAGGAGCAAGGTGGCTGGCTTCATCTAAGACTATCCGAGGTAGGGTACGAGACTGGGTGAGAGCTTGAGCGCGGCCCATGCCAGGGCTGCCCAAAGCAGGAGGAACAGCGCCAGGTCAACGAGCGCGGGGTGCCACACGACGCGGTAGGCTCTTAGCGAGCCTAATAGCCATCGCACCGGCAATACGAGAAGCATGGCCACCACGGCCGTCGTCAATCGGATATCCAGGAGCAGTCCGAACGCATTGATGTCTGCTAGCACGTCATGGCTCCCTCACGAGCTCGAAAGCAGGCGCACTCGGGAACAGACTCCTGCGCAGCCCTGCCGTGACCGTCAGACCCCTGGTTCGAGATGCGCCGGGGCGCAGCCTGAATACGGCAGAGATGGCGCAATCCAGTTCAGCCAAGAGCGAAACGTCGGGCTCAGAATGGCCGTCGATCGCCTGCTTCCGGAAGTGACGAGCAAAGCTCTGCAGCGCAGTGTTGGCTGTTGAGGCGACCTTCACATCGGCAGCACGACAGACTTCGCGCAAGTCGGCGAATGCTACGCCAAGCCGGAGGTCGCGCAAGGCGTCCCCCAGACGAACGCGCTCATCGTCAGTGGCGTCAGCAAGCTTGGCCAGAAGTAAGCCGGCTCGGTCGGACATGCGACTTGTCCAAATGGCCGTCGTTTGAGGCCGAGTGCCGTCAGCAATCCCTGCCAACTCAAGCCATCCAGCTCGCAGCAGTCGCCAGCTACTCCATTGGGCATTGACCACACGAATCAAGCTCGACACGACCAACGCTACAACCGCTCCAAGGACTGATGCGATCGAGACAGTCGAGAATGTATTGAAATCAACTCGCAACGTTGGCTGAACAGCTATGAGCGATTGAGACCCCAGCGCAAAGGCAAGACCTCGCAAGGAGTGCACTGGGGTTCCGAGGAAGTAGGCAGCACCTAAGAACAGCGGCAGCAGTGCAAGACACAAGGTCACGAAGTCGGTGACCATCGGAAGGATCGCAAAGACGTATAGCGCACCAACGGGTACGGCAACACACGTCCACACGATGAGCAGCCGCATCATCGGTCGCGGGTCATCGAACACCGCAAATACCGCGGACGCCCCGCCTGCTACCCCAACCACGCCAACGCCCTGCGGCCACTCAGCCAACCAACAGACCGCGGCTGCTGCCCACACCGCTATCCCGGCAGCAGTACCGGCAAGCACGGCCAATCCACGGTCAACGTGCAAGACGCGAGTCGCGGCGCGTCCGGTAAGCGCCGAAACTCTTTCCAACAATGCAGTTTTTGGGTCGAGGCGAGCCCGCGCCAACAGAGTGCACTCCCCCCACACGGTGGCCAGTTCAGCGACGCGCTCAACTGCGCTTGTCGCCAGCAGTTCCACATTGGCTTCCTGCAAATGGACTTCTTCCAGCACCTCAAGACTCTTAGCCAGGCGCGACCTGAGCTCCTCTGCGTCCTGGACACCAGTCACCATCCAATCGCGAATCCCTGCTAAATACGCGAGCAAGGCAGGCAATCGATGCCTCGCCACTTCCAGACCGTCGAGCCGATCTTCGACAGCCACGAGCAGTGGCAAGAGCGCGACAAGTCGCTCTTCAAGCGCGATAAGAATGCGGAGCTCTGAAGATGTGACGCCGGGCTCGAACTCCATGTTGGCTGCGAGCAAGCGAACCTCGCTCAGGTCAGCGGCGATGCGGCGCTTCAGATCGGCATCCCCGGGAGGTCGCGGAGCTGCCGACAGACCTTTGGAGATCCAGTTCCTCATGTCTGCCAGCGCTGCCGCGATTTTCTCGTCGACAGAGCTTCGAAGCGCTTGCGGGAATACGATGCTGTGCACAAGGGCTCCGCACAAACAGCCGAGCCCGATCTCCTCGGTACGCCAGACTGCAGAATCAAAGATAGACGACGGATCGCCCGCCAACGGGAGGCCGACAATGGTGACGCTGTAGCCCGCGAGCAGAAACATGTAACTGCGAGGGCCGCGATCCAGAAGCGCTAGATAAATGCACAAGCCCAACCACGCTGCAATGGCCAGAATGAGCAACTCAGGAGAGTTCGCCGTCGCTGGAATGATGAACAAGCTGGCTGTCATTCCCAAGACGGTGCCGGCGACTCGATAGCGCGCACGCGCCATGACCGCACCTGACGCTGCGGCGAAAGGCTGACTAACTAGGAAAACCGTCAGAGCTGCCCACCAGGGATTGGGCAAGTCGAAGTAGAGCGCGGCGGCCAGTGCAACCAGTGCTGCGAGGCTGGTGTTGACGGCGTAAACGATCGAGCGGACAGGCAAGTTCACCATCAGTGGAAATCTAGAGGCCACATGTCATCAGGCCAAGTCACTCAATTGCAATGCATTGTTGGAGTCCGCGCAACAATCCGGACGGTTAAACACTCGACCTTTGCATCCAGGTGGAATTAAAAACTCGACGCCGTGTGATACACGAATCACTCATATCGCAACGGAAGTCGATCTTTTCCTGCACGTGTCTCTTCAATGCCTTGCGATATTCGCTGGTAGTCGTGCACTCCATGAGTGCTCAGGTAGACACCATCGTCACCCTTCGCTAGCCCATACACCGAGGACTTTCCACCTCTTTGAATGACGTCTTCTGCCGCTGTGCACAGAACATAGCAGCTCCTGTGTCGGGGCTTCAGCAACGGCATCCCATAGAGCTTCGTGTTCACGATGTATCGCTTGCTTTCGTCTTCAAAGCGAACCGGCAGTTGGTCGGGGGTAATGGCGGACTCGGTCAAATTCATTGACCAAGAGCGTCAATGGCGCTCGGGACGTCACACGGCATCACAAGCTGATGGTCTTCCGATTCTTCCAGCACAACATTTAAGCGGATATCGTCCGAAAAGACGATATCAATGCCCGTTCCAGTCGATGCAGGAACGCTCGGTCACATGATCCTCTAAGGACAGGTGCCGGAGCTCCGGCGTCCGTACGGTCTGGCAGCCATCTGCCGTCACTAGAGAGACTAACCAGCTAGAGGCGCGCGGCTACCGCCTCCACCGCTGTCTCGATAGCCTCCTTGCACGCAGCGGTCTCTAGGTCGACGCCAGCGGCCGCCAAGGCCAGCAAGACGCTCTCGATTGCGTCTGCGGCCACATGAGCAGGTTCGTCATTCGATGGGTCACTCCCGTCGAGAAATTCGAGCGCGAGGTTGCCTGCCAGGGATGCCGCTCCGGAGGCATACACGGTGATGCTGATGCCATACGGAAGGCTTATACGGCGAGATGCGTTCGGGAGGAGCGTTGACATCGCGATTGGCCCAAGTGGTTGAAGTTGGACCGTATATGACCCCTGATTTATCCCGCCCAGTCAAGGTGACCCAAGCGGTGCATCACCCGCAAGCGAAACTGCACCACGCCGCAACTCAGAGAGAGCTGCGCTCGGAACGCTGTGGCCGAGGGAGACACATCAGCCCTGAAGGCCTCCAAGCGCAGCCAACAAGTCAAGCGCAAGGTACGTGTACGCTAGCGACATGTTGTCGTCCTCGCCGATGCGCCAGCCGTTCTTCACCGATCGCGATACCGCCTCAGGGTGGCCGTACGTCAGCTCAGCGTAACCGTACTCACCCTTCGACCACTCAGCCAAGGCGCAGTCAACTCCCCTTTGACGGCAGCGCTCCATCATCGTCAGCACGTCCGCGCGTCGCAACTCGCCGCGGCCACCTTCTCCGCACGTGGAAATTCGATGACCCGTGAGGCCTATCAGATTCGCAGCGCAAGCTGCGGCGACTTGGTCCTTGTTCGGCGATGGCATTTCGCCAGTGTGGACCGAAGCGTGGATGATCGCAAGGTTGCGCGATGGCAACGTCGTGCCCGCCAGGCCCCTTCAGCGGACGAGACTGCTTTTTGCAGTGACTTGCAAGCCTAGGAAGCTCCAGACCAATACAGCTGCTTTGCTTTGGTCTTCCCAACTGTAATTAGTGGCCTTTTGACACCCCGGCGAAGGCGTAGTAGCGGGGCATGGCTCGGGCGAGCCCAGGGGGAAAGCGACTCTGCCCGCGCATGCCCCAAGACAAGCGTACCCGCGTCAGGCGACGCCTTATCCGAAGGCTAAACAACCTCTCGCTATACGAGCATCCCGTCGTCCGCGAGTGCCGTCATGCCCGTTTCCATCGTCCAATCAATCTCAGTCGCCGACGCCTGCCAAGCCATCCCGCTGTTGCCCTCGCTCCTGGCTTGGCGGCAAGCTCATCTGACTGCAGACCAGGGCGTTGCGCTCGTGATGCCAAACGACGAGCTCCCCTGCGGCCTTGGAGTTGACGCGGAGATGCTCCTACTGGTCGTGCCCGACGACTTGGCGTCGCTACTGCCTGACGTGGCGGCCGCAAACTTCTTTGACTACAACAGAGACAGCGACGACCTGCTGTCTCGTCAGACTCTCATGGCGCTGACCACAACCAGTACCTGGGTCGAAGTCGACGCATGGGCAATCAGCTTTTGTCCCTCTGTCGAGGTGGGCAGGTTCTACGTCGGCCTGGTCGCCAGTGACCGCTTCATGCTGGCCTTGCACGACTACGGCTCGGAAGACATGGATGCTTTCCTTGGAGGGCTTCAGGGAGCGTGCGACTCAAGCGGCCCGAACTATCGACCATGGAGGTATTGGTCGGAAGAGGAACTGGAAGCCGCCGCGCGCGGCGAGCGCCCGCCGTCGACCCCTTGCTGGACGGAGCCTTCCCGACGCGTGCAGTGCCACGCAGTGCTGCCAAGCTAAGCGCGTGTGCTGATTTGCAGAACGCGCCAGAAGGAGGACCACGGGTCTAGCCTCCTCACCTGCGGGCCTTCAATCATCGACGTCGTCGGGGCTGAGCTCGATTTGCATCTTCGGCGGGTCGAACTCGACATCGTCACCCGCCGGCGGGCTTTTGCTTGCACCGAACCGCCTGAAGTGCGTCGGGCCTAACGCTCGCTCAGCTTCACGAGCGGCGACTTCGAGCATATGTAGAACTCTTTCCATCCTGGGGTTTGGGCCGCGGCGAGCGTCTGCGTACGCCGCGAGAACCTCTTCGAGCGTGAACCCGCCGTACGTCTTGGTGACCGTCAGCAGTGCTTCTTCTTCGATGCGCAGTAGCTTGGTCCGCACACGCCGACGGTGCTTCCGCACGGCCGCAAACAGTTCCTTCTCTGTGGCGTAGTGCTTCACCCTGGCCTTCAGCCGGTGCTTCAGCAACTTAGCGCATTGGCGCATGTTCATTGGTCAGAGACCTTTGCATTCAATGGTAGGTGCCGCCAAAAGTGCAGCACTCCTCGCGTCGCTGCCGCCAACTAGCGTCGAGGCCGCGAGGGGCCCCAGTCGCGCTTCGCTTTTGCCTCATGAGGCCCCGGATCCCGAACACTGCGAGACGTGGAATGGCTGAGTGCACGCACGCCTGGGTGTCGGCGCAGGTCTTCGACCCGGTCAACCGGAACGTCAGCGGTGCAGTAGCCGAAGCGGAAATATGCGGCGCCCTACTCTGGGAGTTCACAGTCTCCGAGGAGCTGCCTCAGCACGCGCGTCGTGTTCACGTCAGAACTGAAGCGAAAGCTGCCAGCCCTTGCGGGCTCGCACGTCACTTGCCCATTCCAGCAGCTCGCGAGCGCTCGGCATATCGCTCCCGGAGTAGTACGCTTCGATGTATCGCTGTGCCACAGCGCCCGCTGAAGGCAGGCCTAATGCCTTCGCGCCCGCTTCCGCGGCTTCGGCATTGGGGTGGTCTTCAAAGAAAACGGCGGCGTCCAGCGCAGCCATTAGAGCGACGTACCCCGCTTCGAATGCAATGGTAGAAATGCCTCGCGTTGAGTAGCCCGCTGGCGTATGCAGCAGCTGCCGCGCATCGCTCATGTGGCCGTCACTGAGCGCGCGTAGTCGTTCATCACGAATGCTCATCCGTTCGCACTCCAAACATCGCTCGCTGCATGACTTGCGGCCAGGGTACCGGCAGCATCAGCGCGGGCCCATCCTCGCGGTCAATAGATGCGCTTGCATCTTTTCGGCGAGCGTTGCTGGGTGCCGCGGGCTGAACAGTCTGCATCTGATCGCCCTCCATGTACAAATGTGCGCATATATCTACCTGTGTGCAAAGCTCAGGTATGGCAGCAGCACTTGACCGGTGTCGCGACGTGATCAAGAGTGCAGACCCCGACTCCTGTATCGCCGTGGACAAGCGCTCGCAATTCGCCCTACGACAGTACATGCGATATCGCGCAGAAGGTGAGCGGCTGCTCGGCGACAGGGCGTGGTTTCTGCTGGAGAGCTACGGCAAGCTGATGGACGGGCCACACTCGGGCTCCTACGTCAGCGCCCTTCCTGGCAAGGAGAAGCTCGACCTGGCTCGACGCTTGGTGGCAGGCGAGACCATTTACGTGCATCTGATGCACCGTCATAGGAGCGGGAACTACGAAGCCTCGTCGCTGAGACTGGTCGATGGCAAGCTGGTGATGGTTTTTCGCGACCGCGTGCGAATTGCCTAGCTTTCGCACTGCCGCAATTGGAAGAGGGCTATTCAGAAGCCCACGATGAAGGCGCAACTGCCGATGGAGATGCAAACTTTGGCGCCGAAGTTGACCTTTGACGAAATTGACCGCCAGCAGAAAGAGTGGAACCGGAGAGCGCTGGCTGTTCAGCGCCAGGCGGCCCGAGCCTTCGCACGTCTGCTGACGATTGCCGAGCGAGGTGAGACCGGGCAAGAGCGGCGCGTTGCCTGTTTCGTCGCAAGTTGCTTCAACGGGCACGACTATCCGTATGACCTCTTCGACCTGCGCACGTTCGACGTTGACATCTCTGACGACATGTTGGTCTGCCTCGACGCGCTGCGCTGGGCGAAGGCCGACTTGCACACGCTGGTGCCCGACGGAGCGGCACGCGTCGTGAAAGTCTGCATGAGCCACGGTATCGCGGCTGGCTCGGCTCAGGGGTAAGCACGAGCTGGTCATACGCCGCGGAGTGCGTCGACATTGCATCAACGTTCACCGCGTCGACTCGAAGCGCGCATCGGTGCGCGCGGCCACCCCGCTACTGCCCAGATGCGAAATCCGCCGGCGCGCAGCTCAATTCGAGTTAAGCGCGCTAGACAGTTCCGACGTCACTTCTAGTCTTGGAAGACCGCGACCCAGTTGCTTAATGTTGGCCGTCACGATGATGACGCCAGAACACCTCGCTTTTCCACAGAGCGAAGTCACCTCCGCTGGTGGGAAACCCAGCATGGACTTCCTTCAGTGCTTCCCGCGCGTTTTGTGAGGCTATCGCGAACACGTGTTCAAGGTTCTCGAGCGCAAGCTTTGCATCGGTCTCATCGCATTCATCGACGATGTCAAATTGCTTGCGAACGGCCTTCAGCATCTCCTCCAAAGACTCTTCGTCAGTCACAGTTGCGTTGGAACAGACGTCGTGAGCGGCGCCCAAGACGGATGCAAGCGGGAAAGCCGCGTTGGCGCTGTGCGTATAGAACTTCGCCATGCTTGGCGTCGAGACCCGACCGATGGTCATCGCGATATTGGTTGAAATGCCGCCGCCGAAATCGTCAAGAAAGGCGGCGATGACGAACATGCTGCCGAGGTGGCGGTGCAGGGACTCGATGGATTGCACGGCTAAGCTCTAGGTTTGGTCAAAGGTCTTAAGTGAATGCCTCAGTGTTTATTCCATCGGGGTTCCCATCTGTGTGGCCCCGCAGCTTGAAAGTGCACCGCCTCGCATCCGCTGCGAGACACCGCTGTTCGCAAAATTGATGCTTGCGGCTCCAAATGTGGCGCCCCAGGCGACCTTCCTCAAAGATGAGCGTCCACGGGTTGCGAGCCCGGGTCGAACGTCTGCAGCTGGACAGCGAGGGCGCGCGCTTGCTCTTGGAGCGTCCTTCCCTGCCAGTCGTCGCCAGTCCATCGCACGTGCCGCTTTCCGTCGACGATGACAAATGCCGTCAGCCACGGACCTTCGGTCTGCCTACGGTCTGCGAATACCGAGAGCGTGCTGACTCCGATGCTGAGTAGGTGCGCCACCGCGTCGATAAACAGGGCGGGCGAAACGTCCTTGATGTCAATTTCCATCAGTGCACCCGCGTCGGCCCAACACGTCGCTGACTCGCTGCATATACCGGCGCATCACCGCAGCGGGACACAGTGCGCACGCATTCACCAGGAATGCTTGGGGCGACTCGCACGGCATGGCGTTCGGTAGGCTAGGCACCGCCGTGGCGGTAATGAGATATGCCATGCGGTGAGCCTGCTCGAGCGCTGCTCGAAATTCGGCGTAGATGCTCTTCACCCTCGCCCATGAGCTGCAGGCAGTCAGGCTCCATGAGCCAGAGCAACGCCGCTAGGAACACTTTCGTTTGCAGTCCCGTCGAACTTATGGCCCTCGTGGAGAACGATGAACAGCCCGTCCTTGAGAAAGAGTCTCGCTTCAGCCATCTGGCCATCGTGCACCTTGCCGGACGACGCTGCAACCGCCGCGTTCCGCTTATGACATAGGTGCTATATCGGCGTTGTATGCGAGCAATTTCAACGCGGAAAGTCCGATAGCGTCGGTCTTCGCGCGCGGGAAGAGTAACGATCCGGTGGGAACGGATAAACAGCGCGTAGCTACACCTTTGCAGACACGGCGAGTCGTTCGCCGCACTACAGAGGAAAAAATGACCATTGATGAACTCTTGAACGGGAGCGACCTGAAGCCGCTGCTCATGCGCGCTCGGCTGCAAAAGGTGGAGAAGCCCAAGATGGCCGTCTCGTGGACTGGCTGGTGGCTCCAATATCGCTGGGTAGCGACGGGTGAGCCGCTATCCCTGAGCGAGGCCAACCTGCGCGTCCTGAACCTGGGCAGCGGGCTCCTCTGCATTGCCCTCCAGGGCCATGACTATTTCTATCCCGACGAGGACAACTACGAAATTTACGAGAAGCACGCGATGGTATTTTTTCTCAATCCCGCCGACCCCATCGTGTGGGACGCCATCAACGACTGGATTCGCGGCGGGTACGTCATCACGAGCGACGGCGGGAGCGTCCTTTGCTCCCCATTTTCAAACTCTGACCTCCCGGTGATTGAGCTGTATTCGTTCAAGGACGACGAACTGTATGGCGACTTGGTCACGCACAAGCTTCAAGACCTCTGGGAGCAAGGGCAATTGGACGAAGTTGTGAAGGCCGGGCTCGGCATTGAAACGCCACTGCACTGTGCCATCGTTGAAACACCGAGGGTATGCGCTTCGTTGCATCTTCCACTGACGCAGGAGGAGCGCGACGCCTACGCGGCCCACCAGGCAAACAAGTATGCGCTTGAGGGCATCGCCAGTTGATGTTCGCGGCTTCGCCACGCTGCCCCCGTCTCCAACTTAAATCCGCCTCTTGTATGCAATACAGCCTCGACCTTGACATCACGCTCGAGGACAGTGTCAGCGGCACTCTCCGCCTCGTTCAAATCGAGGTGGACACGCATTTCGGTGCTGACGCTGTTGACGATGAACGTGTCGCGGGCATCTATCGCGCCCAGGTGCCTGCCAGCCTTTCCGACAGCATGGCGGCGGCATGCGCCTTTGGTGCATTTCATTCGACCTTCGTAGTCAACTGGCTCGAAAGCTTTCGCTTCGCTGTATACGACTTCGAGTCGGAGCGAGAGCTCGAACCTGACAAGCATGTCGATTGGACCGAACTCGGCAAATTGTGTTTCGACATCGAGTACCTTGGGACGCGGGAGTTAGCCGGACACAGGGGATAAATCTCAGGTTCTATACCGCATGAAGGCAAGCACGGTGCTAGCCGCCACATAGGACACACGATGAACAAGGAAACCCCGGCTTACTGGCCCAAGGACTTCGCAACCGACCTGCCGATGGTGCCGCCGGCGGAGTTCACCACTTTCAAGGAGTACCCGCACTCGACCCAGCCTACGCGCATTCGCAAGCTTCCTGTCCTTCGCGGCTGGTTTGATAGCAAGCGCTTTGACGCGAATCCGAACCTTCCGGCCCATGTCGGCTGGGGGTCGGTGAACTTGGGTAACGCGACGACTCTGACGTTCCGAATCCAGTTGGGGCCGAACGTCCTGTACTGGCTGGCCAATCCGGGTGACCCGCACGTCTGGGAAGTCATCGACAAATGGGCAGCCGCCAATAGGATGGTGCTCGCGGCTGAATTTCCGGACGCGCCTCCGCTTTTGATTTGTCGCGACTTCGACTTGCGTCACCCTGGGTTCCAGGTACACCGCAAGGCTTTGAACGATGCGACATATACGAAGCGCTTCATCGCAGACGCGAGCCAGGTCATCGTGACAGACGACATGCGGCACATCGCAAGCAGCGATATTGCGGCCTTTCCGAAGCTGGAACACGTCCAAGCGTGCCTGGTCAGGACACGTCACACAGAAGGCGTGGCGGTGCTGGTCAACGAGGGCGCACCAAGTGCCGACGGTGCGGTCGCCGATACGGTGAAGGCAATGGTGAATGCGATGTTGCAGCCAGAGAAGCTTCGGCACTGAGTCCATTCATAGCGCAGCAAGAAAGTTTCAAAAGGGCGACCTCACTGGTCGCCCCTCTTTTATCCACTTCAGCGCGTGCCCATGGCCGGATAACTCCGAGAGACATCTCTCCAAGGCTAAACCCCCTGCCTTACACGCTGGATGCACGCGCATCCAGCACACCACTCCCAGCCGTCAAGCCCATTTCTTAAATGGGCCGGTGGAAAGGTCCGTCTCCTTCCTCAGCTGCTTCCGCACCTGCCAAAGGCCAAGCGGCTCATCGAGCCATTTGTGGGCGCAGGGGCGGTCTTCCTGGCGGCAGACTATGACCAATACCTCATCAACGATGCGAACGCTGACCTGGTCGCTACGTGGGTCGCACTTCAGGCGCGGCCCCGCGAGCTCGTCGAACGGGCCCAAAGCTTCTTCGTTGAGAGCAATCGCTCCGAGCAAGCGTATAAGCGTATACGGAGTGAGTTCAACGGCACGCCCGACCGCTTTGAACGGGCCGTACGCCTTCTCTACCTCAACCGATTTGGCTTCAATGGACTCTTTCGCGTCAACAGCAGGGGCGAGTTCAACGTCCCCTATGGAAAGCCAGCGAAGCTGCCAACCTTGCCCGTCGACTCGATGGCTGCTGCATCAAGCAAGCTGCAGCGCACAACAATACTGAGCGGAGGCTACGCCACTGTCCTCGATATGGCGGGAGTCGGCGACGTGGTCTACTGCGACCCGCCATACCTTGACTCGAACAACGGCGCCAGCTTCACTGCTTACACCGCTGACCGCTTTGGCCCGCAAGAGCATGAGCGACTGCTCGAGCTCTGTGTTCGGGCTGTCAGCCGCGGAGCCACCGTGCTCATCTCGAACCACGACACGGACGCCGTTCGACAGCTATATCGCGGCTGGCACATCACGGAAGTGTCAGTCCGACGCAGCATTGGCTCCCTGTCGACCTCGCGACAGATAGCACAGGAGTTGGTCGCCCGGCTCCCGCTACCGTGCTGACACTGGCTAACGATCCCGGCAAACTTCAATGTGCACCGAGGGTGCCGAGCTCAGTTTCACTGACTCGAGCAGGCCACTTTCACCAATAGCTTGCGTCCAGGGACATCCGGCTGAACTATGTGGTGGTAGGCGTTCCTGAGCCCGTCTTCAGACGCAACTCTCAGGAGCACGGGACCCGCAAACTCCGCCTCCGATGCCGCGGGACTCCAGACCTCCGACACGTTTTGCATCGTCCAGTTGCCGGCGCCCCTGTCCGAAGCTGCGAGCCGTCGGATAGATAACACCGCACCGGGTGGACATCCTTCTACGAGACTCCGCAGCGTGCTTTCCCACGCGATGCCCAAAGTCTGAGCATGCTCCCCGTCCGCGCCAGACATTGCCAGGGTGACCAAAAACCATGGAGCCTCGTTGCTGAGCTTGAAAGCAGCCCAGTAGTCCACGGCGCTCTCGCGAAGCATTGGTGGCACTGGGATGGCCATGTCGTGGGCGGTCACAAACATGCAATAGCTCGGGAAACTGGTGGCGAAGTGACGATTGTGACTCAAACGCGGGTGACTCACAAGCCACAAGGAACCAGACTCCACGAGTGGCGACAGGTTCGAAATCTAAAAAATACCAAGTGGAAAATCCGCGGGAGCTGCTCGCGTTGAATCTCATCCGCTTGCGCGCCAAGAAGGGCTGGAGCCAAGAGGCGCTTGCCCTAGAAGCTGGCGTTCACCGTACATTCGTCGCGCACGTTGAGCGCCAAGCTCGCAACCTCTCCCTTGACAGCCTCCACAAACTGGCTGTGGCTCTGCAAGTTCCTATCGCTGAACTCTTGAAGGCCTAGTTGCAGCCCCTTCACGGCGTAAAGCGCCTTACTCAGCAGTCAGCCTCAAAGTTCGCGGTATCCTCTCGGTTGCAGACGTCCTAAAATGGGACGTTCGACACCGCTCCGCGGCCAGGAGTGGTCTGCCCCAGCAACCGCAGCCAGCGCCGGCGCTCATGAGACACCCCGAATTTCAGTACCTCGACCTCCTGGAAAACATCTTGGAGCGAGGTGATAGGCGCATGGACCGCACTGGCGTGGGCACCTTGTCCACCTTCGGAGCCATGTGTCGTTTCGACCTCTCGTCCGGGCAAGCGCCTATCCTGACGACGAAGAGGGTCTACTGGAAGACGGCAGTCAAGGAAATGCTGTGGTTCCTCACCGGCGGCACCAACCTGCAGCCGCTGCTCAAGGAAAACGTGCGAATTTGGACCGACTGGCCTCTCGACAAGTACCGAAAGGCGACGGGCCACAGCATTTCCCAGGATGAGTTCGAGAAACGGATCCTGGAAGACGACTCATTTGCCCAACAATGGGGAGAGCTCGGTCCGGTGTACGGTAAGCAGTGGCGACGCTGGCAAGGGCCGAACGGTCAAGAGTACGACCAGATCGGCACCCTGCTCAAGACGCTCAAGACGAACCCTGCCAGCCGGCGCATGCTGTTCCACGCCTGGAACGTCCCAGACCTTGGCGATATGGCGCTCCCGCCTTGCCATTTGGTCTATCAGTACCATGTGACGCAAGACGGCAGGCTGAACTGCTTGATGTATCAACGCAGCTGCGATGTGTTGCTGGGAGCACCGTTCAACTTTGTGGGCACGGTTGCGCTGCAGCTGATGCTTGCAGACCAAGCTGGGCTGCGTCCCGGTGAGTTCGTTTGGGTCGGGGGCGATGTGCACCTCTACCTCAATCATGTTGAGCAAGCACGCGAGCAGCTCTCGCGCGAGCCGAAGCCTCAACCAACGATGCGGCTGATACGCCGCGGAGCAAGCCTCGACGACTACCGCATTGACGACTTCGTCGTTGATGGCTACGACCCGCACCCTCCTATCAAAGCTGATGTGGCCGTTTGAAAGGCAGGCGGCACTGTGTGCCACCTTTGGCGCGACCGCCTGGCTTGAAACGTGCTCAAAAGGCGCCCGCCACTCGCTCTAGACTCTTTCTGGTGGGTCGTGCTGGACGGAGCAAGACAACAGTGTTCGGCACAAACCGGTATTCGGTCTTGCGACCTCTGCGTTCCAGGATATAGGTCGTATCGACCTGAAGGGTCGCAGGCAAGGTCTTCGATGCGAATCAGCGCACTGAAGTCCTCGCTATCCTTGTACCACCGCTTCAAGGCAGGATGGCTTCTTCATCGGGACATCAGCTGCGCGCGGGTAGCCAAGACCAGGTTGGGCATATAGGCGAAGAGCTCCGCAACTCAGTGCGACCACCCTGGGATCCAAGACGCTCCTGTGTCGTTAGCGACCCCGCACGCGGTCATCTCGACAGCCGCGAGCACTTCTGCCTCCGTAAAGAGCATGGACGAAGCGTGGCGCCGCACTCGGGGCGATGTCTCGCTTTCGACCTCCTGAAGCTGTTGAAGTGCGAGTAGATAAAGCCAGTCGTCGACGACTTGATCGTCACATCCTTGAGGTCGCCCGGCCCATGAGAGTCGCGTTGTCTCGCTGATCTTCAGATGCGTAGCCGGGCGTCAAATACATCTAAACGCTCTGCTGATGTGATAGCGACTTTTGGAGCGCCGGGTTCATCCGATGCCATCGCGAGAATGCTAATCAGCCTCCAAGATCTCGGGCAAACTTTCGACATCGGGACATGCCGACATATTGGCATCTCCAGATATGGGGACGAATCGAAGGCACCGCAAAAGGCAACTTAAATACGCTGGCGGCCATGGCGACTAAAATGACGCTTACATTTCACGGCGAAAGCTAAGTCCTTTTAAAGAGTCGCTGAAGACCTCTAAAAGGGCATTTCTCGTAAGCCCTTTTTAGTCGGTCGGATAACCAATAACGCTACCATCTGCATCGACTTAGGTATCGAGAAAGCACGATGGCTTGGCCTCTGGCAGATAGGTTGGATTCGCTATTAAGCCATGACTTGCGTCAAGGCACGCTGGTGATTGGCGAGCGACGTGCCTTCCAGATACTTCGAGCCCACTACGCGAGAGAGCTAGGTATCGCTCGGGTGACGATCCTTACCAACGGACTGCCCGTATTCGAGAAATACGAGGCTCTCTACCGACGGCGCCGGGCTGCGGAGATCAAAGCGTGGCTGATGGGGGAGATAGCCAGGGGATCTCTTCCCTTGCGCGATGGCGCGATTGAGCACAAGTATCTCCAGAGCAAGCTCAGCCTTTCCGACCGACAGCTCTACGAGTGCGCAGAAATCTCGGAGGCGGTCGCGAACGTCAACCGCCACATCAAGGCCACGGGCTATGCCCCCAATGACCGGAAGGCGCTCCTCCAGCGGCTCAGGCAGACCCTCTCCGACGACTGTCCGTTGGACTGGACTCTCTTGAGAGTGTCGTCCTCCAAATTGGCAGAACGTGTAGGGACGACGCCCGGCATCCTTAAGCAGCATCCTTTCCGCGAGCTGATCCAGGCCAAGACGGCCCAGCTCAGTACTGGAGAGCATCTGCCAAACATGGTCGCCTTCTTGAACGATCGAGCATGGGACTTTCGCGACCTCAGTCCACTCTGGCCTGAAGGATTCGTGAGTGAACTCGCAAGGCAATTTACGGTCAGCTGTGAGGCACTGAGTGAGCCCAGGCACGCCTTCGCGAGCTTGAAGGAGCTTCTACGATGGATTGGTCAATCTGAACGTGGCTACTGCCTCAGGGTGCATCGCGCCATCTTTGAAGGGCACGAGCCGCGTGCCAACGACTGGGACGACGCGGTGCACGGCTATGCAGAACACGTCCAAGCAGGCGCCACGTCCCGTCAGTTGCCCAGTGTCCGAACCAAGCTCAGCGCGCTCAGGACGTTACTGGATCGGCTGGCACAGAAGGCGTTGGTACCCAATGTTCACAACAAGCCCAGGGCACCGAAGAACGCCACCAGAAAAGGCACGCACATCCCTACGGTCGCTCAAGCCACGAAGAACAGGCCTCATCTGGCGACGAGCAAGGATGCGTTGACCGAGTTTGCTCGCACCGCCTTGCAAGAGGCCGCTGTCGAATTTGAGCTCCAGCTTGAGGAAGATGAGACGTTGTCGTTCTTGCAGGTCATACAAGAAGAGGCCGACCGCATTCAATTGACTTCAGAGACCGGTCTGGCAGCAGCGGTACTTCGCATTCTGGATGTTCGCCTCGGGCAGTTGAAGGCTGCCGCTGCCGACCAGCTTGCTGCTGGCATGAGCAAGCTCGAAGAAGGGAGGAGCTTGCTGGGCGAGGCGAACGTGCCCGACAACTTCTACCCCGCATCTGCCAAAGGGCATACGGGCAAGGATGCGCGTCACGCGCTCATGCGAGCCTACTTTCCGGCGATCGAAAATGAAGCAAGCCGTAGGCTAGCTACCGCCAACATGCTCGCCATCGGGCGCATGCACTTCAAGGATCGGCTCCCATCAGATCGCGACAGCGCGGTCATCCAGAAAGTCGGCCAGTTCTTCCAGAAGCGCTACATGGAGCTCGGAGGGCGTCCGTTCCTGCAAGGCTACCTGACTCCAAGTCCCGAGGCGCAAGCTGCTGCGCTGACGCTCTACTTGATTGACTCGGGCCCCAATCTCGCTGTTGGTCTTACCCTCCCACTTGTGTGCGAGCACCCAAGCGAGGCCGCTGGATACGTGCGCATCACGGGCAAGAAGGAACGCGCGGGCGGAAAGCCAATTCATGCGGAATTGCGTAAGCATTCTCCAACCGCTAAGGCAATCCGTTGGGTTGCGGATACAGGGCAGCCACTTCGGGATCTTGCCGCCGGTGATACGCGTGACCTGCTGTTTGTGCGCGTCTACGGCGAGGACGTCAAACCTCTTGGCGCGACCTGGTATAGGACTTGGTTTCACAGCCTTGTCAGGTCAATTCCCGAGTTGGCGGACTCCAAGATCGTTCCCAGCATGATCCGCCCGTCAGTACTCGTGAAAGCAGTGCTCGAGCGCAATGGCAGCGCGCAACTTAGTCAGGCCATTGGACAGCACGGATTAAATCAGTCTCAGACCTACCAGAGCAAGCTTCCCGTCGTGCTCCAGAGAACCGACGACATCCGACGCTTTCAGCTTCACGAGGAGACCGTTCTTATAAAAATCGCAAGCAACGGCCAACCGTTGCTGTGCATCAATGAGGAGACGTTGGCCACCAGAGTGGAGCAACTTGTTCCCACAGGGTTGGCTGGCCTTTGCGTTGCGGATGCAAAGGACGCTGGTACAGCAGCGGCCATCGAGGTCGAACTAACGCCGGACGTTGCGTTCACGCTGCAAGGATGGAAGTCCGGGCTTCTGAAAGCGCAACCCGACTGGGAACGCGATAGATCAGAACGTTGGCAACGCGACTGGCTCCCATTCCTGTGCTTGATCTCCCTAGTTGAAGACTTCTGCATGACCAGCTCTCTGGTTGAAGTTTGGGATGCAGCGGCCGAGACGATCGAGCAACGCCTTGCAACTAATCCTGCGTTCAAGCTGCCATGCCCGTTCTAGCTCAGAGTTTTGGTGCGACTTCGAATTCGGTTGCACACCAAGTCCAAAGCCCTGCCGACAGAGAGCGGTTGGCGGATTGGCTGTCGCCGACCACGCCCTACAGCTCGAGCCGGTGGGAGGTATCGGATAGCGCCGGCGATGAGCGTGACACCATCATTCTCGACTTCGACTTCGTCATGCCCGACGGGCGCCCGCTGTCGGCGTGGCCTGAGTTTCACTTCGTGGTCAAGGAGTTTGCATTCCACGTCCGCAGCCATCGCTTCAGCCACATCGACGACGCCGAAATGCACATTGGTATGGTCGCGGCGTTGATGAACATCTGCCACGGCCTGGCGCACCGCGGACAGAGGAGCTTCAATGGGGCGACGAAGGCAATCTTCGAAGGCCTAATCCCTGCATTCAAGGCTGGAAGTGACGGAATCCTGTGCGCGAGCGAACGAGTACGAGCATTCCTCTCAACACGCGACCGCGCCGCACGAGATGGCTTTAAGGAAGGCCTTCCGTTGCGGGAAGGCGGTAAGGCCGTATGTTCCTCACAACTGATCCTGAGCCTGGGACTTCCCGAGTTCTGCAAGCGGCTCCCGCAGGTAGCGCACCTCATCAATCGCGAGGCAAAGGCGTGCGGCCTGCGCGTAAAGGCAGCCTTGCCCTCGGAACCGCCCGTGTCCTTGGGAGCATCAACTACGCATCTATTGCGGTACCTCCAAGCGATCGAGCTCCTGTGGGAGATGCGCGCGCGCCTTGGCGACCTCGGCCTGCAAGAAAAGCCATTCGACAAATCTGCACTGGAACTGAGCATCACGCATGGGAAGCCTTCCAAGCCGACCCCCACGCCACCTCCAGAGCTGGCCCTGCATCTGATGTCACATGCGTTGCTCTGGGTGGCGAACTATTCCCCTGCCCTGCTGCTGCTGTTCAAGGATGCAACAGACCGGCCACTTGAAATTGAGCAGCATCTTGCGGGTCTACCCAGAGACGGCAACATCGGCAGCCCATGGCCGCTAAGCAATCCCACTCGTTCCTCGCAGGCGGGCATGTCTGCAAACAAGGCGTTGAAACTGCTGGCTGTCGCCTGCTTCATTGTACTGGCCACTTTCTCTGCACGGCGCCGGGACGAGATCCTTGGCCTTCGAGCATGCGACTATCGGAGAGATGCAAAGGGCCAGTGGTCGCTGTACTCCTATATTCAGAAAACTCTTCTGCGTAGAAAGTGGATCCCAGTGCCGCCTACGGTCGGATTGGCGATGGACGTTTTGTGCCAATTGAGCGCATCTGCGCGGGCCTCTACGGGCGACGACTCCGTGTTCCAGTGGATCAGCCCGTTCCGCGACAGCGATGACGTATCCGACCTGTTTGAGGACTACCTTCTCGATGAGTTCGCCGCCCACATCGGGCTGCCCGCTGCTTGCGAAGAGCTTCGAGACTTCCTGGCGAGGTGGGGAGGGAGCTGGCACTGGACTGCTCATCAATTCCGGAAGTTTTTCTCAGTTCTCTACTTCTACCGATACCGCGGCGCAACCGTCGAGGTGCTTTCTCAATTCTTGTGTCACTTCAATCTTGAGATGACGCTCAGATATCTGTTGCTCGACCCCGAGGTTGAGAAGTTCTTTAAGCAGCAAGAGAGATCGTTTCGGAAGCGCGTCGCACGGGGCATCGCCGCTAAGAGCGTCGTGCATGGAGGCATGACGCGTGCCCTCCAGCGAGCAGCGCAGGACTACCGAAGCGAGTTGGCTTCCTTAAACGTCGTCGACCCCAGTTCCGAGCTCGAGGCTGCATTCATTGAGGCCCACATGAACCGCAAGCGCCTTGTGCTCCGACCCCTGCCTTGGGCCGATTGCGCATGCCCAGACACACATGAGGGTGCCACGCAGGCGCAATGCAGAAGAGATTCAGGTAGCCCAGTGTCTAACCTCGACCGCGGCCCGGATCATGCCGGCGCTAAGCCATCCATCTGTCCAACATGTCCACTGAGCATTGACAACGGACGCATGAAGGAGCACCTGGCGTCAGAAAAGGTCGATGCAATGGCTACCGCGTCGTTCGCACCTCCGGGAAGCGCGCTCGCGAAATTGCTGAGCATGAAGGTCATCGCGATCGAGCGAATCGAAGCCGAATTCGAGGCTGACGTCGCAATCCAATAGTTGAGGAGCATCTGATGTCGAGCGACGAGCCTGCTACCCTATTCTCACAAAAGCCACCACCTATCAAGGCACGAGTGTTGGCCAAGCGAGATCTTCTCAAGCAATGGCTGGAGAAGGGCGTACCGAGCGAGCACATTCAGGACGTGCCTCGCAACTTGCGAGAGGCTCGCGAGTGGAACGATCCCCCTCTTGGCATTCATCGCGTCGGATCACTCAACGATTTCGTGACAACCCACCGCGAATGGGGAAGCGTAGTCGCCGAGATTGACTCGCTGTTTAAGGAGCTGGTTGCGCGCGCCGGGCCAGAGCCGCAACGAAAGAAGAGTGCATCCCGAAGCAACGACGATTTGCATAAGAAGGTTGCCGAGCTGCAGCAGTTGCTGCAGGCAGTCACCTCCCAGTGGCACCAAGCTCGCGACCGCCAAGAGGAGCTCGAGACGGCATTGGTCAAGAGTCAGCTCTACGCATCCGGCCTTGAGACTGCCCTGACTGAAGTCAAGAAGGATCTTGCAGACGCGCGTAAGAGCTCGAACAACGTCACACCATTGAGGGGTGCCAGAAAATGACACTGGAGGGCATCAAGAACCTGTGGACGCTCCCTCCAGAAGGTTGCTCGAACTCGCTCAAGTCCACGATCTACTTTGAGCGGGCAAAGCTCTTGCTCAATGAGCTTGAGCAGCATAGGGTGCCCGGAGCAGCGCGCCTGACACGCTTACAGATAGCTCGACGAATAGGGTGCTCTGCGGCAACCTTAAACCAGAACAAGAGAGTGCTTGCTGTCGTCATGCAGATCGATAGACTCCAGGCTGCCCAGGACTCTGCGACGGCCATTCTGACGAACGTTCAGCGGGCAATTCAAAGGCTGCCTCTGCCGGCACTTTCCGCTCATCGCCTTCCACTGAACTCCACCCGCTCCTGGTTGCTTTTCACTGACGAGAGCTGCGTCGTCAATGGCAGTCCCCATCCGGGCATTCCGACAATAGCCTTTTGCGACGGAATCGACGAGACGTCTGCTGATTGGTTTCGGTTCCTTGCCGCACAAGACACTCTAGAGCTGGGAACTCTGGATACTTATGCAGACCTTCTGCGACCATTCCTTGTCTTTTGCCGAGAGCGTGGTGTGCCGCTTCAAGACATTGATGACCGTTTGCTTATCCGCTGGCGCAGACATATGCGGCAAGACAAGGGCACATCCAAGAAGAGAGCTGATGAGTCTACAGGCCTGGTATTCAAGTATCTGCTCTGGTGTGATGAGACGGGAATACTGCAAGACCATGTCGCCCGCTATGACCCTGGAGAACTGCCAGATCGACTGCGCGGGCACAAATTTCCGATAGGTGCTGTCCGTTTCAGGCTAGGCAACGGAAGGCTCGTTTGGGTAAGCTCGCTAATCCGTCGATCAAAGGACAGGGGCGTGGGCAATCGCGCGACGCCGACGGATGACGAGATTGCTGATCTCCACAAGAGAGCCTTGAGGTCAAAGCACGGCTTGAGAAATTCAACGATGCTTTCGGTGGCTCACGACGCAGGCGCAAGGCGCTTCGAGTTTTTACAACTGAAGATCTGGCATCTTCCGAAGCCGCACGAGTTGCAAAGGCTGATTGAAACTGGCGACGACTGGGTTGTTAAAGTCAGGCGCAAGGGGGGCATCCAAGGCATCCTGAAGCTCTCCGTGGACTGCCTGCTCAAGATCTTCCGCTACTTGAGAGCCCGCGAGAAATTCGTCGAAGAAATGCTTTTGAAGCAGTGCGCATATAAGGCGCCTGACGACGTGTTTCTATCGGACCGCGGCGGCCCGCTCAAACCCGATTCCGTCACTGCCCTTATGAAACAGCTGTTTGTCGCCGTTGGGGTCAAGAGGGCAAATATTCATCGCCTTAGAGCGAAGTTCGCCATCGAGTGCGTAGAAGTCATCCTGGATTCTTATCTTGAGGGCGGAATCGAATTTGCACCTGGGTCGTCTTGGATCGACACCGTGCTCACCCGCGTGGCGCAGAGGATGGGACATGCAAATCCAAACTCTCTCAAGCATTATCTCGACTATGTCCTCGAACGCCGGCTCCGGACATCCGAAGCCGCTCTGCGGCGTGCGAGCCTCCACGCCGAGCGAGAGGCTCGTCTGGAAACCGAGCGGCTCATCAAAAAGCTCCGCACTCTCAAATTTGAGCTAGCTGAGGAAAGTCCAAAGGAATTGGCGGACTGCTTGGAAGAGCTTGCTGGTGAGTTGCGGTCGCAGTCGGGGTCGTAACACCAACTCTCCGAAGGGGGAGGTGTGGACAACAGGGCTGCCCACACCACAGGGGCGTGGACAGCCACCCTTCGGGTGGTGCCCCTGTTGCCCACACCCGTTGAGATAAAGGAAAGAAGACCCGAGGAAACCCGTATGATGGCTTGCCCACATGGGCCTCCTGACCATAATGATTTCGTCCGTTTGATGGATACCGGAAAACCGTTCAACATCGCCAGCTACGCCCTGCTCACGCACATGCTGGCGCAGCAGTGCGACCTCGACGTCGGCGACTTCGTCTGGACCGGCGGCGACTGCCACCTGTACGCCAACCACGCGCAACAGGTCGACACCCAGCTCGCGCGCACGCCCTTCCCTTACCCGACGCTGCACATCAAGCGGCGGCCGCCGTCCATCCTCGAGTACGACTACGAGGACTTCGAGGTGCTCGACTACCAGCACCACCCGGCCATCAAGGCGCCGGTGGCGGTATGAAGGTCGCGCTGATCGCCGCGGTGGCGCGCAACGGCGTCATCGGCCACGACAACGCGCTGCTGTGGAAGCTGCCGGAGGACATGGCGTTCTTCAAGCGCACCACGATGGGCAACCCGGTGATCATGGGCCGCAAGACCTGGGACTCCATTCCGCCGCGCTTCCGGCCGCTGCCGGGGCGTGCCAACATCGTGCTCACGCGCCAGCGGGACTGGCAGGCGGACGGCGCCGTGGTCGTGCACGACTTCGAGCAGGCGCTCGAGAAGGCGCTCGAGTCCGTCTCGTCCAACCCGCACGGCCTGCGCGCGTTCGTGATCGGCGGCGCCGAGCTCTATGCGCTGGCGTTGCCTCACGCCGACGAACTGGTGCTGACCGAGATCGACAGGGATTTCGAGGGCGACGCGCGCTTCCCGGCGTGGCCGCGCAACCACTTCGTCGAGACGGGCCGCGAGCGCCACCACGCCGCCGCGCCCAACGACTTCGACTTCGCGTTCGTGAGCTATCGGCGCACGCACGCCGCGCGCTGATGCCGATGGGCCGCCGCGTCGTCGTCTTCGATCTCGATGGCACGCTCAGCAACCCGCTCGAGGGCTTCGCGCGCTCGATCAACCACGCGCTGAGGCTCCAGGGCCTGCCCGAGCGCGAACCGCAGGCGCTCGCGCGCTACATCGGGCCGCCGCTGTACGAGTCGGCCGTCGAGCTGACGGCCAGCGACGACCCGACCGTGCACTCGCGCCTGATCGCCGACTACCGCCGCCGCTACGGCGAGTCGGGTTTCGCCGAGAACACGCTCTACGACGGCGTCCCCGAGATGCTGCACGCGCTGCGCGATGCCGGCGCCACGCTCGGACTGTGCACTTCCAAGCGCGCGGACTTCGCCGAGGCCATCCTGCGGCACTTCGGCCTGCGCGAGCTGTTCGCATTCGTCAGCGGCGGCGACATCGGCGTGCACAAGTGGCAGCAGCTGCAGGTGCTGCGCGAGGCCGGCGCCGTCGATGCGCAGTCCCTGATGGTGGGCGACCGCGATGTCGACATCACCTCCGCGCATCGCAACGGCCTGCACGCGTGCGGCGTTCTGTGGGGCTTCGGCTCGCGCGAGGAGCTCCAGGCGGTGTCGCCGCGCCACCTCGCCGAGGCGCCGGCGGACCTGCGCCGCCTGTTCGACGCCGCCCGCTCGTAGCCGCGGGCGCCGCGCTGCAAGAGGACGAGAAGGCGCCGCGCCGGATCCGTCAAGGAATCCCGACAGGCAGCGTGCAGCGCGCCGCGCCCGCCTTCGACGATGATGCCGGCTCCATGGCCGACGACCTTCCGCTGCCCCTGCAAGAGTGCGCGCCCCAGCCGCCGCGCATCGAGCCGTGCGCGAAGGACTGGACCTGCGCGCGCTGCGGGCGCCGCCTGCTCCTGCGCATCCGGGTGCGGCGGCCGGGCGGCTGCGGCCATTGCGGCTCGCTGCATCTCGAGCCGTCGGCCAGCCGCCCGCGCTGATCGGGCGCACGCCGGGCCGTTCAGCGTTCCGCCAGCTGCAGCCGCCGCCGCGACAGCTCCGACGCGCACTTGCGCAGCGCGGTGATCTCCGCGGCCGTCCAGCGGCGCGGGCTGTCGTGGACGCAGGAGATCAGGCCCCACACCTGTTCGTCGACATGGAACGACGCCACGATCATCGTCACGCCCTGCGTGGGCTGCAGGTGGGTGCGGAAGATGTCGCGCAGCAGCGGGTCGGTGGCGGTGTCGGTGCAGACGTGGAAGCCGGTCTCGCGCAACTTGTTGAAGAATTCGCCCGTCGTTTCCTGCAGTTCCAGCGGCTCGGCCAGCGCGCGGCCGGCGCGGCCGTCGTAGCCGGCGATGCGGCGCATCACGCGCCGGCCGAGTGCGCCCGAGACGTTCCAGAAGGTCACGCGCGCGCAGGCGAGCGACTGCTGCATGGCGCGCGCCACGGCCGTCGCGGCCTCGCACTCCGTCATGCGGCCGAGCTCGACCGCCAGCGAGTGATCCCGCATGAGGTGATGGAAGTTGAGCGGACGATGCACGGTGGCGAGAGGCAAATCGTCACATTCTTGGCTCGACCGTGGCCTCGGCCAAGGCGACGAACCCAGGGGGTGTTGCGCAAATAGCCATCTTCAACCGGACCGGTCGTTCACAAAGGAAATGCAATCGCCCGAGTGCCCAAGTTTCGCCCGCGACGGCCGAAATCCGGTACGACATCGGAGATTGATCGACATGGCATTGCGTCTGGATTCCCTGAAACTCGCCCGCCGGCTCGCACTCGGCTTCATCGCCCTGCTCGCGCTCGTGACGTGCATCGCGACGGTCGGCGTGCGTGCGCTGTCCGGTGCCCAGGCCGACAGCGCCCGGACGAACGCGGCGATGCGCCAGGCCGCCGACGCCGACCGCTGGCGCGGCATGACGCAGCTCAACATCAGCCGCACGCTGGCGCTGGCCAAGTCCGGCAACGTCGCGGCGCTCAAGACGTGGTCGGCGCCGTTGATGAAGGAAACCTCGGCCGAGATCTCCGTGGTGCAGAAGGGCCTGGAGGCGGCCGCCGCGTCGCCCGAGGCGAAGGCGGCGTTCGCCGACATCGGCGCCAAGCGCAAGCGCTACGTCGACACGCGCGACCAGGTGTTCAAGCTCCTGGACGCGGCGGATGCATCGGCCAACGATGTGGTCGAGGCGAAGCTGCTGCCGCAGGCCGGCGACTACATGGCCGCGGTCACCGCGTTCGGCAGGCAGCAGCGCGAGGTCGCCGAGGCGGTCGCCGCCGAAAGCAGCGCCCAGGCCGATCGTGCCCGCGCCACCGTCGTCGTGCTGGCCGGCGTCTCGATGCTGCTGGGCGCGTTGTGCGCCTGGTTCATCACGCGCTCGGTCACGACGCCGCTGAAGCAGGCCGTGTCGGCGGTCGAGGCCGTCGCCGCCGGCGACCTGAGCCGCGCCATCGCCGTCGAGGGCCGCGACGAGGTCGCCTCCCTGCTCGACGGCCTGAACCGCATGCAGGCGTCGCTGCGCCAGCTGGTGGGCGACGTGCGCGCGACGACCAGTTCGATCCAGGTGGCGAGTTCGGAGGTGGCCACGGGCAGCCAGGACCTGTCGGTGCGCACCGAGCGCTCGGCCGCGGGCCTGCAGCAGACCGCGTCGTCGATGGAACAGATCTCCGGCAGCGTGCGCCAGACCGCCGCCGCGGCGCAGGTGGCCGACGACCTGGCCGTCGCCACCGCCGCCCAGGCCGCGGCCGGCGGCGACGTCGTCTCGCGCATGACGTCGACGATGGACCGCATCACTTCGCATTCCAGCAAGATCGGCGACATCATCGGCGTCATCGACGGCATCGCGTTCCAGACCAACATCCTCGCGCTCAACGCGGCCGTCGAGGCCGCGCGCGCCGGCGAGCAGGGCCGTGGCTTCGCCGTCGTGGCCAGCGAGGTGCGCAGCCTTGCGCAGCGCTCGTCGGCCGCCGCCGCGGAGATCAAGACGATCATCGGCGAGTCGGGCCAGGCCGTGGCAGCCGGCGCGGCGCTGGTGCACGACGCCTGCGCCTCGATGGCGGAGATCAACAGCTCCGTCGCGAAGGTGTCGGCGGCGATCGGCGAGATCCGCAACGCGTCGTCCGAGCAGGCCGACGGCGTCGGCCAGGTCAACCTGGCCGTCTCCGAACTCGACCGGGCCACGCAGCAGAACGCCGCGCTCGTCGAGGAAACCGCAGCCGCGGCCGACAGCCTCAAGGAACAGGCCATCCGCCTGTCGGACGCGATGGCGCAGTTCAAGCTCGCGGCCTAGACTCCGCGCGCCATCAGCGGCGTGCCATCAGCGGCGCGCCATCAGCGCCTGCACGGCGCGGTAGTCCAGCGGACCGGTGTCGCCGCCCTCGAATGCGCCGGTGGCCAGGAACTGCTTCATCAAGCCCAGCACGAGGCCCTGCGTCGCCTCGGAGATGGCCGAGCCCGCGCTGAGGCGGCGCACCCCGAGCTCGCGCAGGCGGGCGGCGTCCGGCAGGCCCGTCCAGGCCAGCACGTTCAGCGGCAGGCCGCAGTCGCCCACGATGGCGGCGATCTCACCGGCGTCGGTGATGCCCGGCACGAACAGCCCGCTCGCGCCCGCGGCGCGGTAGCGCGCGGCGCGCGTCAGCGTTTCCGACACGCGTCGCGCGGGCTCGGCGAGGCCGCGCAGCCAGATGTCGGTGCGCGCATTGATGAACAGGTCGACGCCCTGCGCCTCGGCGGCCTGGCGGGCGGCCGCGATCTTGGCCGCCAGCAGCGCGGGATCGCCGCTGCCGTCCTCGATGTTGATGCCGACCGCGCCCGCACCGACCACCTGGGCGACGAGCTCGCCGACGCGCGCCGGGTCGTCCGAGTAGCCGCCTTCGATGTCCACCGTCACCGGCAGGTCGACGGCCGCGGCGACCGCGCGCGTCGTCTGCAGCACGAGCTCGATGGGCAGGGCGTCGCCGTCGGGCCAGCCATGGGCCCAGGCGACGGCGGCACTGCTGGTGGCGACGGCGCGCGCGCCGGCGGCCTGCGCGAGACGCGCGGTGCCGGCGTCCCAGGCGTTGGCGAGCAGCAGCAGGCCGTCGGCGTGCAGCTGGTGGAATCGGGTGGCGAGTTCGGGCTTCATGGCGGTCCTGCAATGATCGGTCGCCGATGTTGGCACGGCTGACCGCGACGGACGCGCCGTTTGCGGACATGTCCATCCGGCAACCGCGTGTTTCCGCGCCGGGGCGGCCGCGGGACGTTCATTGTTCTTCGCTACCATCGCCGGCTGGGCGACCGGGATCGGTGTCGCCATCCCACTCGAAAGAACCTCCATGACCTCAGGATTCCATGTGCACGGCCCCCACGACCACGAGGTCGAGCACGCCATCGAGCACGGCGCCAAGGGCATGACCGGCCAGCTGGCCGTCATCACCGCGGTGCTGGCCACCGTCGGCGCCCTCTTCTCGTACATGGGCGGCGCCACGCAGGCCGATGCCGCGCTCGCCAAGAACGACGCGGCCATCCGCAAGACAGAGGCGTCCGACCAGTGGAACTTCTACCAGGCCAAGAATGCGCGGCAGGCCATCTCCGAGGTCGCCCTGGACCTGGTGCCGGCCGATCGCCGCGACGTCTACGCGAAGAACATCGAGAAGTACAAGGCCGACAAGGAACCCATCAAGGCCAAGGCCGAGTCGCTCGAGGAGGAGGCGAAGAAGTTCGACGAGACGAGCGAACGCCTCATGCACGAGCACCACCGCTGGGCCGAGGCGACCACCGCCATCCAGGTGGCGATCGCGCTGGCCGCCATCGCGCTGCTGACGCGCCGCCGCTGGCTCGAGTGGTGCACGCTGGGCGTGGCCGGCGTGGGCATCGCGATCGGCATCGCGGCATTCCTCAAGGTCTGAGAGGTCTCTCGATGAAAGTCTGCATCTACGGCGCCGGCGCCATCGGCCTGCTGGTAGGCACGCGGCTGGCGGCCACCGGCCAGCACCAGGTGAGCGCCGTCGCACGCGGCACCACGCTGGCGGCACTGAACGAGCACGGGCTGCGCGTGGACGGCTTCACCGGCCCGATCACGGGGCCGGTCACGGCCAGCGCCGACCCCGCCGCGCTGGGCGTGCAGGACGTCGTCGTCATCGCCGTGAAGGCGCCGGCGCTGGCCGATGTCGGCCGCCACATCGCCCCGTTGCTGGGCCCGCACACGCTGATCGTGCCCGCGATGAACGGGGTGCCCTGGTGGTTCTGCCACGGCTTGTCCGGCGCCGCGGCCGGGCTCGCGCTCAAGAGCGTCGACCCCGACGGCAGCATCGCGCGCCACCTGCCGCTGGATCAGGTCATCGGCTGCGTCGTGCACGCCGCGGCATCGGTCGTCGAGCCCGGCAAGGCGCACAACCAGATGGGCCGCGGCCTGGTCATCGGCGAGCCGCGCGGCGGCGTCTCCGGGCGCGTCGCGGCACTGAAGGCCGCATTCGACGCGGCCGGCTTCGAATGCACCGCCAGCGAGATGATCCAGCGCGACATCTGGTACAAGCTGTGGGGCAACATGACCACCAACCCGATCAGCGCGATCACCGGCGCCACGACGGACCGGATCATCGGGGACGAGCTCGTGCGCAAGCTCACGACCGGCGCGATGCGGGAATCGGGGCGCATCGGCGAGCGCCTGGGCTTCGCGATCACGCAGACGCCCGAGGAGCGCCACGCCATCACCCGCAAACTGGGGGCGTTCAAGACGTCGATGCTGCAGGACGTCGAGGCCGGCCGCGCGATCGAGCTGGACAGCCTGGTCGGCGCGGTGCGCGAGCTGGGGGCGCAGGTCGGGGTCGAGACGCCGCTGATCGACGCGATCTTCGGGCTGGCGCGGGTGTTCGGGCAGGCCCATGGCCTGTATCCGGAGACACCCAAGAACGGATCGTGAGCCGGCATCGGCCGTCGTCACGGCGCGCCGGCACCGCCGCACCGTTCCTTGCCTGCGACCTCTCCGCGCGTCAAGGCATGCACGGCGCGGCGCCGCTGGTGTAAGGTCCGGCATCGCCGTCCGACGAACGGCCATGACCTCCCCGCCCGCCATGACCACCGCCAGGATGCCCTCGGGCCTGTTCCGACACCGCGCGCTGCGGCCGCCCCGACAGCTCGTGCCGCGCCACTCCGCGCTGGTGCGCGTGACGCACTGGATCAACGTCCTGTGCTTCTCGCTGCTGCTGATGTCGGGCGCGCAGATCTTCAACGCCCACCCGCGGCTGTACTGGGGCCAGTACGGCGCCGACTACGACCACGCGTGGCTGTCCATGGACTCGCTGCGCAGCGACGGCCACTGGCGCGGCGTGCTGCACCTCGGGCCGCTGAGCGTCGAGACCACCGGCGTGCTGGGCGCGTCGAAGGACGGCGCCGGCAACCTGCAGCCGCGCGGCTTCCCGTCGTGGCTGACGATCCCGTCGTACCAGGACCTGGCCGACGGCCGGCACTGGCACTTCTTCTTCGCCTGGCTGTTCGCCATCAACGGCGCCGTCTACCTCGTGGGCGGGCTGCTCTCGCGGCATTTCCGGCGCGACCTGCTCCCCACGAAGGCCGAACTCGCGCCCTCGCACCTGGCGCAGGAAGTCGTCGACCACGCGAAACTGGACTTCCCCAAGGGCGAGGCCGCCCGCCGCTACAACGTGCTGCAGAAGCTGACCTACCTGGCCGTCGCGTTCGTGCTGCTCCCGGGCATGGTGCTGACGGGGCTGACGATGTCGCCTGGGCTGGACTCGGCCGTCCCCTTCCTGCTCGACCTGTTCGGGGGCCGGCCCTCGGCGCGCTCGCTGCACTTCATCTTCGCGTCGGCGCTGGTCGCCTTCGTCGTGGTGCACCTCGTGATGGTGCTGCTGTCGGGGGTCTGGAACAACCTGCGCTCGATGATCACCGGGCGCTACGCGATCGAAGTCGAAGGAGACGCGCGATGAACCCGGACGTCCCCTTCCGCAAGGGCCGCATGACGCCGTTCCAGGCGCGCCGGCGCTGGCTCACCACGCTGGCGGCGGGCGCCGGCACGCTCGCCCTCGGCGGGTGCGACCGCGCCGTCGAGGACAGGCGCATCGCCGGGACGCTCGCCAACACCGAGAAACTGACGCTGGCCAGCCAGCGCCTGCTCCTCGACCACCAGCCGCTGGCGCGCGAATACGGCGAGCGCGACGTGTCGCCGGTGTTCCGCGCCAACGGGTCGTCGATGCCGGCCAGCCCGGAATACGCGCGGCTGCTGCAGGGCCGGTTCGTCGACTGGCGGCTGCAGGTGGACGGCCTGGTGCAGCGGCCGCTGTCGTTGTCGCTGGCCGAACTGAAGGCCATGAAGACGCGCAGCCAGATCACGCGCCACGACTGCGTCGAGGGCTGGAGCGCGATCGGCAAGTGGCAGGGAGTGCCGCTGTCGCAGGTGCTCGACCTGGCGGGCCTGAAGCCGGGCGCGCGCTACGTCATCTTCCACTGTGCCGACAACCTCGCCGAGACGAAGGACGATTCGGGCCTGTACTACGAGAGCATCGATCTGCTGGACGCCTACCACCCGCAGACGATCCTGGCCTACGGCATGAACGGCAACGAGCTCCCGGTGGCCCACGGCGCGCCGCTGCGCCTGCGCGTCGAGCGCCAGCTCGGCTACAAGCAGGCCAAGTACGTGATGCGCGTGGAAGTCGCCGACGCCTATGCGCACCTGAACGGCGGCAAGGGCGGGTTCTGGGAGGATCGCGGCTACGAGTGGTACGCGGGGATCTGAACGCCGGCTCACCTCGAGCGGTCATCCTGCGCGACATCGCAGGATGCACGCCGGCCATGTCGTCCCGCCGCGCTGGTCGACCCGGCGACTGCGGCTTCGCGCTGCGCATCGATGACGGCCTCGCGCGAGCCGCCGCGCGCAAGTGGAACCGCTTCCGCCGCCCTGCCCGAAATCATCGGATACTCCGCGCTCGGACAACCGCCGGGAGACTTCGAGTGAGCGACGCTGATCAAGCCATCCATGCCGCGCTGGCCGCCTACCAGGCCGCCGTGCTGGCCAAGGACGCGGACGCCTTCGTCTCGATCTATTCCGACGACGTGCAGATCTTCGAGCTGTGGGGCACCTGGGTGCACGACATCGGCTCCTGGCGCGAGATGGCCAAGGGCTGGTTCGCCTTTCTCGGCGACCAGCGCTCCGTCGTCGAGGCGCACGACGTGCGCACGCAGGTCTCGGGCGACATGGCGACGCTGACCGCCAGCCTCACCTACCGCGCCGTCGACCCCGCCGGCCAGGAACTGCGCTCGCTCGACAACCGCCTGACCTGGGTGCTGCGCCAGCGCGGCGGCCGCTGGCTGGTCGTGCACGAGCACACGTCGGTGCCGCTGGCGCACGAGGACGGCAAGGGCATCGTCAAGCGCCCGGCGACGGCCACGCCGTGAGGCCGCGCGCATAGACCGCGGTGAAGTCGGGCGGCATGCGCCGCCCCTTGCCGCTGGCGATCTCGACGCAGACGAAATGGGTCGCGCCGCGAAACAGCGTGACGCCGTCGGACTCGCGCACGAACTGGTAGCGCCGGTGCAGCGACAGGCGGTCGAGGCCGACGATCCACGTCGCCAGCAGCACGCGGTCGTCCAGCAGCGCCGGCGCGACGTAGTCGAGTTCGTGGCGCCGCACCACCATGCCGTGGCCCAGCCGCGTGTAGTCCTCCGGCCGCATGCCGAGCGACACGGAGTGATCCCAGGCCACGTTCTCCAGCCACTGCAAGTAGTGCACGTTGTTGACGTGCTGCATCAGGTCGATGTGGCCGTCGGTGACGACCACCGGCAGCACGTGCGGGCGCGGTGCGTCCCAGGCCGGGAGATTCGGGGCTTCGCTCATCGACCTGGATTATCGACGCGGCACCCGCCCGCGCGTTGCCGCCAATGGGACAGTCCGGCCGCCCGGAAGCGCGATGACGCAGCCGCTGCAGCAGGAGGCCACGCCGCGCCGCGCCGCGCCACGACGGTAGCAAGACATCGCGGACCAGCACAGGGGCAAGGCGCACGGCGGCAACGGATCGCGCCAGCCGCCTGCGGGTGCGCTAGCGCGACTCGCCCTCCTGCCTGACGACGAAATCGCCGCTGCGCTCGCCGGCCGCGACCGTCCAGCCCTTGTTGAGGGACAGGTGCCAGCCGGGTCCCGCCAGGCGGTCGGCCGACAAGCCCGCCGCCGACACCGCCGCTCCGCTCATCGCCTTGTCCAGCAAGGCCCCCTGCTCCACCTTCAACGTTCCCCAGGCGGCGCTCAACGTCATCGTCGGATAGACGACGCCGTCGCTGCCCAGCGCTTCCAGCGTCTGCGGGTTGAACTGGTAGCTGGCGTGGAGATGGGCCAGCGGCAGCCGCAGCACCGGGCCGTCGACCAGCTTGGCCTTGAGCTCGGCCAGGTGGGCCTGCCTGGCCTGCTCGCGCGCCTGTTCGCGCAGTCGCAGCGTGTCGTCGTAGTCGGCTTCGCGCGCCTTCACGGTGGCCGCCGACGGTTCGGGCAGCTTCAAGGCGGCCTGCAGCATCTCGTCGAGGCCCTGGGGCCGGCCTGCCTTCATCGCGGCCGCGAGCCTGTCGCGCCACGCGACGTCCGCCTTGTCGAGCAGCAGGCCCCAGGCCGGCCCGGTGGCGTAGGCGAACGAGCGCACGAAGGTGGCCGACTGGATGAAGGATTCGAGATCGCGCAGTGCATACGCCGTGCGCTCGTGCGCGGTCGGCAGGCCCACGCGCACCCCGGTGTACTCGGCCACGCCCTCGTTGAGCTCGAGCGCGTGCTCCTCCGCCCGCGCATCGGGGAACAGGCGATAGCGTTCGTGCCGGAACAGCAGCGCATCCGATACCGCGGCGTCGCGCCCGGCCATGTCCGGCGCGACCAGCGCGCGCGCCAGCGCGTGCCACTCGAGCTGCAGCAGGATGCGGCCCTCGAGCGTGTCCAGGTGCAGGTTGCCGCCATCGCCCATGGGCATGTCCAGCTCGTGCTGCGCGCGATGGAACAGCTCGTGCGAGAGCGTCACGTGCCGATGCGCCACGTCGTCGGGCAACGGCCACATCAACTCCGTCCAGCGCCTGCCCGACCACTCGATGGGCGTGTTGGCGATGACGACGTCCGCCGGCAGCGAGCCCGCGAACAGCTTGCCGGCCGGCTTGAGCACGCCTCCCGCATCGGCCTGGTTGGCGACGGCGGTGTTGTCCGACCAGTCGACCAGCAGGATGGGGCCGCACAGCGAGTGATGCCACAAGGCCCCGCCGTCGCCCTGGCACAGCCGCGCGGCCTCGTCGAACAGCGCCTGCGCCCGCACGGGGTCGATCGCGGCCCGCGCCACTTGCGGAAGCGCGGCGACCACCACGACGGCCGTGGCCATCGCGAGGTTCACCGTGGACGAGTTCATCGAGCGCCGCAGCCAGGCCATCGGATCCCCTTGAAGTACGACAGTCATCGTACTTTATACGACGCCCGTCGTACTTTGCAAGACGCGATCGCGACCGCATCGCCGCCGGACGCCGCCGGCAGCTCACGCCGGCATGCTGCGAGACGAGTCCGGCACGAACGCCTCAGCGTCGCGACTGCCACTGCACGCGCCCCTGCGGCGTGACCGTGAGCACCAGCAGCGGTGCCTGCGCGGCATCGGTCAGCGTGACACGGCTGCCCTCCTGGCGCACGCCGACGGGCTGGTCCCGCACCGAGGCCTCGAGCACGCGTCCCTGCCGCACGCGCAGCGCGAACGGCCCGGCGGCGTCGCGGGCCTCGATGTCGAGGGTCGGCCCGAACACGCTGGCCATGTAGAAATCGCCCAGCGACGGATCCGCCGTGGCGGCCCGGCCCGCCGCCAGCGCCAGCAGGCAGGCCGCCGACAGCGCGAGCGCCGGCGCGACGCGCTGACGCGCCGTGACAGCCGGCGCCGGCGTATCGAGGTCCACGAGTGCGCGCACGCGCTCGACCAGGCCATCGCCGCGCGACATGTCGAATGCAAGCGCGAGCGCAGGCGTGGCGCGCATGCGCGCCTGCGTCGCCGCCTCGGCCAGTTTCACCAGCGCCCGCGCGAGCGCCGCACGCGACGCGCCATGACGAAGGGCCAGCACATCGCAACAGCGTTCGCGCTCGCGTGCGAGGCCCGCCTGCAGCCGCCATGCCGCCGGGTGGAACCACAGCAGCGCCAGCACGAGGCGCTGCAGCAGGTTCCAGTGCAGGTCGCCACGGCGCACATGGGCGAGCTCGTGCAGCAGCACGGCATCGAGCTCGGCCGGCGCCAGCCGTTCGGCCAGGTCGCGCGGCACGAGCAGCCACGGACGCCGCCAACCCGATACCTGCGGGCTGTCGACGGCCGCCGCGCGCACGACGGGGGTCGCATCGACCAGCCCGCGCCGCACCGAGCGACGCAGCGACGCGCGCACCCGCGCGCAGGCGGGCGCGGACGTGTCGCGCAAGCGCGCGAGCGCGCGCGCCTCGCATGCGAGTCGCAGCAGCATCGCCAGCACGCCCAGCCCCCACGCCGCCGCGAGCGCGAGCGCCAGCGCCACCCGGAGCGCGTCGGCCCCGGACGGCTGCACCGCCACCAGCGGGGCGCGCGGGGGTGCGTGGGCCGCCGCGAGCAAGGCGGACTGCATCACGGCCAGCGTCAGCGCCGGCAGGACCACCAGCGCGGCCAGGTGCAGGCAGGCCAGGCGATGGCGGGCCCCCGGCGCCGCGATGGCGGCGCGCCAAGCCCGCCACGACAGCAGCACCAGCCCGCCCTGCAAGGCGATCGCCAGCAGGCCCCAGCCCTCGAGGCGTGCCAGGTAGGCCAGCGTGAAGCCGCTCACGGCCGGCCCTTCCGCGGCTTGCCCGCCGGCGCCTCGGGGCTCTCGAGGCGCGCGATCATCGCCTTCAGCTGCGCGAGCTCGTCGGCATCGACGGGCCGCGCGTCGAGCGCCTGCATCGCGAGCGCGAGCGACGAGCCCGAGAACGCGGTGTCGATCCAGCCACCGACCAGCCGGTTCAACGTCGGCCGCTCCGACACCGCCGCCGCATAGACGTGCTGCCGCGCATCGTCGGTCCGCGTGAGCAGGCCCTTGGCCAGCATGTTCTGCATGAGCTTGAGCGCGCTGGTGTAGCCGGTGTCCGTGTCGGCGTACACGGCCGCGTGCACGTCGCGGACCGTGGAGGGCCCATCGCGCCACAGCACGCGCAGGATGGCCAGTTCGGCGGCGGTGGGCGGCGGCGTCTTGCTCATGGGCACATTTTGCGCGCGCCATCGCCACGACGCCATGCGCGCAATGGGCACTTATCCCCCGCTCGGGCACCGGACAGTGCGTGCGCCTCATCGTGGCGCCGCGCACGGCCCCGAAGCCGCACACGAACTGTTCGCCCCGAAGAAGGCACGCGGCGGCCATCGAGACCGATCGGCGCGAGAATGGGTCATCCCGATCCACCCTCCGGCCCGCCATGAAACTCGCCACCTGGAACGTCAACTCCCTCGGCATCCGCCTGCCCCACCTGCTGGCCTGGCTGGCCGAAACGCAGCCCGATGCGGTGGTGCTGCAGGAGACCAAGCTGGTCGACGAGAAGTTTCCGCACGCGGAGCTGAAGGAGGCCGGCTGGCACGTCGAGTTCTTCGGGCAGAAGACCTACAACGGCGTGGCCCTGGTCTCGAAGCAGCCCGCCACCGCCATCGTGCGCAACATTCCCGGCCACGCCGACGAACAGGCGCGCGTGATCGCGGGCACGATCGGCGACGTGCGCATCGTCGGCGGCTACTTCCCCAACGGGCAGGCGCCCGGCAGCGAGAAGTTCGCCTACAAGATGGCCTGGCTCGACGCGCTGAAGGCCTGGCTCGCCACCGAGCTCGCCGCCCATCCGAAGCTGGTGCTGATGGGCGACTTCAACATCGCGCCGGAAGACCGCGACGTGCACGACCCCGTGCTGTGGGCCGGCCAGATCCACTGCACCGACGAGGAACGCACGCACTTCCGCGGCCTGTGCGGGCTGGGCCTGCACGACGCCTTCCGCCTGCTGGAGCAGCCGCCCAAGCTCTGGAGCTGGTGGGACTACCGCAACCTCGCATTCCGCAAGAACCAGGGGCTGCGCATCGACCACATCCTGGTCAGCGAGCCGCTGCGCGCCGGCGTGCGCGCCTGCACGATCGACAAGGCGCAACGCAAGCTCGAGCGGCCCAGCGACCACGCGCCGGTCATCGTCGAGATCGAGCTGCCCGCGGCCTGACGGCTCAGGCGACGCGCCGCACGGGCCCCGGCCGTTGCGCGACCGGCCACAGCGCGACCGCATTGCCCAGGATCGCCAGCGCGATCCCGGCCAGTGTCAGCCCTGTCCAGAGGAAGTTCTCGAACACGCTGGACACCACCAGCGCCACCAGCGGCGTCAGCACGCCCACGTAGCCGGCCTTGGCGGCGCCGACACGGTGCACCAGCGCGTAGTAGGCGCCGAAGGCGACGATGGAGCCCAGCAGCGCCAGCCAGGCGAGCGAGCCGATGAAGACCGGCCGCCACGACCAATGCCACGGCGTCCCCGCCAGCAGGGCATGCGCGAGCGCCGCCGCCGCACCGCAGGCCATCGCCCAGGCCAGCGGGCCCCAGCCACGCACGCCGAGCCGGTAGTAGCCCGCCGCGGCGATCGTCGACAGGCTCGCCAGCAGCACCGAGGCCATCGTCAGCTCCGCGCCCCACAACACCTGCTGCGAGGCGGTCAGGCGCGTGAACTCGTGCCAGAAGATCAGCACGACCCCGGCGACACCCGCGACCCCGCCGACCGCCACGCGCGCGGACATCGGCGTGCCGAGGAACACCCGCGCCAGCACCAGGCCGAACAGCGGCGACGCGGCATAGCCCACCGCGACGACGCCGCTCGCCACGAATCGCTCGGCCTCGTAGACGCACACATAGCTCGCGTAGAACCCGGTCAGCCCTTGCACGACCACGAGCGCGGACACCCTCGGCGGCAGGCGCAGCGGGATGCGGCGCGCGACGCAGAAGGCGAGCAGCGCGGCGGCGGCCAGCCCGAAGCGGATGGCGACGCCCAGCGTCGGCGCGAGGACGTCGATCTGGGCCGTGATCGCGAACCACGTGGTGCCCCAGATCAGGATGCAGATGGCGTAGAGGGCGGAGGTCGGCAGGTGCATGAGGCCGCGCAGTGTGCCATGCGGCCCGCGACCCTCCTCGGGCAACGGGCCCGATTTCGGTGATTGCCGGGCCGCGGGGGCACGTCCAGAATGGACGCGACACCCTTCGTCGCCGCCGAGTCCACCACCCGTCCGCATGAACCTGCTCGCCGCCCTCGTCCCGCCGGACGCCCCCATCAGCGCAACCCTGCTGGAGGCGTTCGTGCTGGCCACGCTCGCGCTGGTGTTCCTCGCTTTGGCACGGCGCGACCGCGAGCCGGGGCTGGCTTGGCTCGCCGCCGGCTTCGGGCTGACGGCGTACTGGTGCGCGTTCTACGCGCCCCACCCGCCCCCGTCGCCGCAGCTCGACACCACCCCCGAGCGCGCCTCGGCGGCCCTGCTGCTGCTGGCGACGATGCTGACCGGCCTGGGCGTGATCGAGTACCTGCGCGGCGGCGTGCGGCGCGCTCGCGCCTGGCTGCTGATCCTCGCTCCGTCGCTGGCGGCGCTGCTGCCGCTCGCGGTCGGCGCCTCGGAGTCGCGGCTGGTCGTCAACCTGGCCGTCATGGTCTGCTACGTCGGCCTGGGCGTGCTGGCGATGCGCCAGTCGCGCGACGAGCCCGGCCACGGCCACGTGCCGCTGGCCCTGACGCTGCTGGCGGTGCCCGCCACCTTCGCCGGGCTGGTCGCGCTGCGCACCGTGCCCGGCCACCACCGGGTGCTCGCGATGATGCCGCTGCTGGTGTTCGGCACCACGCTGCTGACCGTGAGCCTGCTGCGGCGCCGGCACGCGCTGGAGGCCGAGGTGGCGCGGCGCGCGGCGGCGGAACAGGCGCTGCAGGACGCCAACCGCAATCTTGAGGCGACGGTGCGCGCGCGCACCCAGGCGCTGGAGGATCTCGTCGCCAGCCTGGAAGGCTTCAACCGCAGCGTGTCGCACGACCTGCGCGGGCCGCTGGGCGGCATCGCGGGCCTCGCGCGGCTGGCGTCCGACGCGCTCGGCAACGGCGACACCGGCATGGTGCAGCGCTCGCTGTCGGCGATCTCCGCGCAGGCCGAGACCTCCACCAAGCTCGTCGCCGCGCTGCTGCAGCTGGCCCGCGTCGGCGATGCCGACATCGCGCCGCGCCGGGTCTCGCTCGACACGCTCACCAGCGACGTCATCGCCCAGATCAAGCACGACCGCGCCGACGCGACGCACGCGCGCTGGATCGTCGGCGCGCTGCCCGACGTGCAGGCCGACGCCGACCTGCTGCGGCCCGTGCTCGTCAACCTGATCACCAACGCACTGAAGTTCTCGCGCGACGCCGACCCGCCCACCGTGCGCATCGAGGCGAGCGGCGACGACGGCGAGATCACGGTGCACGTGCGCGACAACGGGGTGGGCTTCGACTCGGCGACGGCCGGCCAGCTGTTCGAACCGTTCGCGCGCCTGCATGGCCGCAGCTTCGAAGGCCACGGCATCGGCCTGAGCATCGTGCGCCGCGCCGTCGAACGCCACGGCGGCCGCGTCTGGGCCGAGGCCGAGCCGGATCGCGGCGCGGCGTTCCACTTCACGCTGCCGCGCGCGGCCTAGTTGCCCGCGCGAACCCCGCCTCCGAGGCCGCCTCCGGCTCAGCCCCCGCGCGACTCGACGACCTTCAGCGCCGCGCGCGCCTGGTCGATGGCCTCGCGATTGAGCTCGCGCGACGACGGCGTGCCGACGCGGGCGTTGTGCAGCACGCCCTCCAGCAGCGGGCGCGCCTGCGCGTCGCGGCCCAGGCTCGCCAGGAAGATGCCGTAGGCGGCCTGCGTCTCGGTCGTGTTGTGCACGTGCATGGCGTGGTCGAAGGCCTCGAGTGCCCGCGCCTCGTCGACCTGGGTCAGCGCCTGGGCACGCCACAGCGCGGCGTCGCCGCCGGCATCGCGCGGCGAGTCGGCCAGCAGCGCGTCCAGCGTGGCGGCGGCGTCGGCGTGGCTGCCGGCGAACAGCTGCGCGCGCGCCAGCCCGCGGCGGAACTTCACGTCCTTCGCGTACGGGCCGCTGGCGCAGGCCTGGAATTGCTCGACCGCCTCGGCGTAATCGCCGCGCGCCAGCAGCGCCTCGGCCAGGCGCGAGCGGTTGTCGACGGTGGGCGTGCGCTCGAAGGCGAGGCGTGCCTCGCGCAGCTCGCGGTTCGGGTCCACGAGGGACTTGACGACGCGCGCCGACTTGCGGGCCGCCGTCGAATGCCGCATCTCCGGCAGGTACTCGGCGAAGAAGTAGATCAGGCTCCCGAGGAACGGCGCGATGATCAGGATGAACACCCAATACATCGGCCGGCCGGTGCGCACGGCGTGCACGGCGAAGAAGATCGCGATGGCGATGTCCAGGAAGCCAAGAAGCGGCACGGAGTTCCCCCCAAAATCAATGAAGGGAATTGTAGGTCGCTGCTCGTACCGGCTCGCATGCGAACGTTTCCCGCGCGGCCGCTCGCACAGACGGCACGAGATTCGAGGGAGCGGCGGAACCGGCTCTGCCGGGCCGCTCGCGAGGCGCCTCCTCGGAGGGCAGGCAGCGCGCGCGAAGCCTTCCCTCCGGGCCACAGCGACCGTGGGGGCTCAATCCTCGAGTCCCAGCTCCTGGATCTTGCGCGTGATCGTGTTGCGACCGATGCCCAGCTTCTGCGCGGCCTCGATGCGGCGGCCGCGCGTGAGCGCCAGCGCCGTTCGGATCAGCTGGCCCTCGAACTGGCGGCTGAGCTGGTCCCAGACGTCGGGCGAGCCGGCGTCCAGCAGGCTGCGGGCGGCGAACTCGAGGTCGCCCAGCCAGTTGCTGCCGGCCGGCACGCCCGCAAGACGGGCGGCAGGCAACACGCTGGTGCCCGACGCCCCATCCGCGCTCACGACCGCCGCGCCGCCGTGGCCGTCCGCCCCCGGCGAGGGCGTCGCCTCGCTCGCGGCCGCGCGCGGGAGGCCGCCGCGCGGAGCGGTCAGCTCGGGCGGCAGGTCCTTGCTCTCGATCACCTGGGCCGGCGCCATCACGGTGAGCCAGTGGCAGACGTTCTCGAGCTGGCGCACGTTGCCGGGGAAGTCGAAGCCCTTCATCGCCTCGAGCGCGTCGTCGGTGATGCGCTTGGGTTCGACGCCGAGTTCCTTGGCGCTCTTCTGCAGGAAGAAGCGCGCGAGCGTGGGCACGTCCTCGATGCGCTCGCGCAGCGGCGGCAGCCGCAGTCGGATCACGTTGAGGCGGTGGAACAGGTCTTCGCGGAATACCCCTTGCCGTACCCGCTCCTCGAGGTTCTGGTGCGTCGCCGCGATCACGCGCACGTTGGACTTGATCGGCTGGTGGCCGCCCACGCGGTAGAACTGGCCGTCGCTGAGCACGCGCAGCAGGCGCGTCTGCAGGTCGAACGGCATGTCGCCGATCTCGTCGAGGAACAGCGTGCCGCCGTCGGCCTGCTCGAAGCGCCCGCGGCGCATCGTTTGCGCCCCGGTGAACGCGCCGCGCTCGTGGCCGAACAGCTCGGACTCCAGCAGGTCCTTCGGGATGGCCGCGGTATTGATCGCGACGAACGCGCCGTTGCTGCCGTGGTCGCCGCGCGGGCTGTGGCGGTGCAGCGCGCGCGCCACCAGCTCCTTGCCGGAGCCCGACTCGCCGGTGATCAGCACGGTCACGTTGCTCTGCGACAGCCGCCCGATCGCGCGGAACACGTCCTGCATCGCGGGCGCCTGGCCCAGGATCTCGGGGGCGGGCGCGTTGCGCTCGTCCAGCACCTCCTCGCGCAGGCTCTCCTCGAGCGCGCGGCGGATCAGCTCGACCGCCTTGGCGAGGTCGAACGGCTTGGGCATGTACTCGAAGGCGCCGCCCTGGAACGACGAGACGGCGCTGTCGAGGTCGGAATACGCCGTCATCACGATGACCGGCAGGCCCGGCAGGCGCTCCTTGACCTTGGCCAGGAGGTCGAGCCCCGAGCCGCCGGGCATGCGGATGTCGCTGACCAGCACTTGCGGCTCGTCGGTCTCGAGCGCGGCGAGCACGTCGCGCGTCGTGGCGAAGCTGCGCACCGGCAGCTGCTCTCGCGCCAGCGCCTTTTCCAGGACGAAGCGGATGGATGGGTCGTCGTCAACGATCCAGATGGGTTTCATGCGCGTCTTGCCCCGACAGGTCAATGCAGGGGAATCAGGATCTTGAAAACCGTGCGTCCTGGGACGCTGTCGCATTCGATCGTGCCCAGATGCTGCTGCACGAAGGTCTGCGCCAGCGTCAAGCCCAGGCCCGACCCGCCTTCCCGCCCCGACACCAGCGGATAGAAGATCTGATCGCGAATGGACTCGGGGACGCCCGGGCCGTTGTCCTGGATATGCAATTCCAATGCCAGTCGGTAGCGTTGCTTGCCGATCGTCTCCTGGCGCGCGATCCGGGTCCGAAGGACGATGCGGGCCGTGCCCTGTTCGATCTGCTCGGACAGCGCCTGGGTGGCGTTGTGCACGATGTTGAGCACCGCCTGGATCAGCTGCTCGCGGTCGCCGCGGAACTCCGGGATGGAGGTGTCGTAGTCGCGCTCGACCACCAGCCCCCGGGGGTACTCTGCCAGCACCAGCGAGCGGATGCGCTCGAGCACCTCGTGGATGTTGAGCTCGGCCACCACCTGCGCCTTGCGGTGCGGCGCCAGCAGGCGGTCGACGAGCACCTGCAGGCGGTCGGCCTCGTGGATGATGACCTGCGTGTATTCGCCGAGCTCGGCCTGGTCGATCTCGAGTTCCAGCAGCTGCGCCGCGCCCCGGATGCCGCCCAGCGGATTCTTGATCTCGTGGGCCAGGTTGCGGATCAGCTCCTTGGTGACGTGCGCCTGTTCCAGTGCGCGCTCCTCGCGGTCCTGGCGCGTCTGCTGCTCGATCTCGATCATCTCGACGAACACCCGTCCGCCGTGGAGGTCGTGCTGGCTGACGATCACGTGCACCGGCAGCGAGGCGGTGCTCGACACCGACGAGCGCCGCAGCGAGCCGTCGAAGCGGCGTGCCGAGACCTCGTTGCGCGACACGGCCGCGATGGCCTCGGACAGGGCGGCCGTCTCGCGGAACCAGTCGTAGATGCTGCCGAGCACGAGCTTGCGGCGGGCGACGCCGATGACGTCCTCCAGCACGGAGTTGGCGAACACGCAGTGGCCGTCCGGCTCGACGACCGCCACGAGCGTGGCGAGGTGGTCGAACGCGGTGTAGTCGATGCCGCCGACGCGCCCCCGGTCGCCCTCGCCCGCCCCGACGGAGCCCGGCGTCTCGTCCGGCGCGGCATCCGGCTGGGCGCGGCGCGGGGCCATCACTGGGTCTTCGCGAGTTCGCGGGTGATCGCGCTGATGTCGGACTCGGTGCGCGTGATCTGGGCCTTGAGGTCGGCCGTGCGATCGAGGTATTTCTGGTAGTTCTTCTCGTCGCCCTTGCGGTCGGGCTGGCCGTTGTTGTATTCCTTCTGCAGCGCGTCGAGCTGGGCCTGGGCCTTGATCAGTTCGTCCTGCAGGATCTTGCGCGCGTCGGAGTCGCGCGCCTTCTGCTCCTGCGCGTCGACCTTGCTGCTGGCCGACGGACCGGGCGCGGCCGCGGCGCCGCGCGGCTTGGGCGCGGGGATGGTGGTGGGCTGCTTCGTCACCATGGCCTTGCAGCCCTTGGCCTCGGCCTCCTTGGGCGTGATCGTGTTCGTGAACACGTTGCCGGGGCACTGGTAGTAGGTGGACATCTCCGCCGCCGCGGCGCCGCCGGCGACCAGCGCCAGCAGCGCGGCAGCGACCAGGGACGACGGCCGGCCGACGCGGGCGGACGGGATGCGGAAGGCTGTTGCAGTGGCCACGTTCATCATTTCATTGTGGCGCAAAACACGGCGCCTGATGGTGACCCAACGTGTCAGGCCGGCCACCGGAGGACAGCTCCGCGAAAACTGCCGCGTAAAGCGGCGAATGCGCGGGCGAAAAAAAAGCGGCCCGTGCCGGACCGCTTTCGTTGCCGGGCCTCCGCGCGGAGGCCGGCGTCCCGTCACAGGGAGTAGTACATGTCGAACTCGACCGGGTGGGTCGTCATGCGCATGCGCTGGACGTCCTGCATCTTCAGCTCGATGTAGGCGTCGAGGTAGGCGTCGGTGAACACGCCACCCTTGGTCAGGAACGCGCGGTCCTTGTCCAGGTTCTCGAGGGCCTGCTCGAGGCTCGAGCACACGGTCGGGATCTTCGCGTCTTCTTCCGGCGGCAGGTGGTACAGGTCCTTCGTGGCGGCTTCGCCCGGATGGATCTTGTTCTCCACGCCGTCCAGGCCGGCCATCAGCAGCGCCGAGAAGCCCAGGTACGGATTCATCATCGGATCCGGGAAGCGCGCCTCGACGCGGCGGCCCTTCGGGTTCGCGACGAACGGGATGCGGATCGACGCCGAGCGGTTGCGGGCCGAGTAGGCCAGCTTGACCGGGGCCTCGAAGCCGGGCACCAGGCGCTTGTAGCTGTTGGTGGTCGGGTTCGTGATGGCGTTCAGCGCGCGAGCGTGCTTGATGATGCCGCCGATGTAGAACAGCGCGAATTCCGACAGGCCCGCATAGCCGTCGCCGGCGAACAGGTTCTTGCCGTCCTTCCAGACCGACTGGTGAACGTGCATGCCCGAGCCGTTGTCGCCGACGATGGGCTTCGGCATGAACGTGGCCGTCTTGCCGTAGGCGAAGGCGACGTTGTGGACGATGTACTTCTGCAGCTGGACCCAGTCCGCGCGCTGGAGCAGCGTCGAGAACTTCGTGCCGATCTCCATCTGGCCGGCGTTGGCCACCTCGTGGTGGTGCACTTCGACGGGGATGCCCATCTGCTCGAGGATCAGCGACATCTCCGAGCGCATGTCCTGGCCGGCGTCGACCGGGGGCACCGGGAAGTAGCCGCCCTTGACGGCGGGGCGATAGCCCTT
>Ga0209677_100059_pt1 | contig 155963 bp, 147 predicted proteins | sample AraplaCvi_mCL_r2_2_FD_184285 | JGI IMG/M metagenome (GOLD analysis project Ga0209677, IMG submission 184285) | Arabidopsis root microbial communities from North Carolina, USA - plate scrape CL_Cvi_mCL_r2 (SPAdes) (version 2) | ecosystem: Host-associated > Plants > Roots > Endosphere | place... | reverse complement strand
TGGGCACTAGCACCAGGTTGGCCAGCACCGAGATCAAGAGACAGCCCCATTCATCAGGGCTCTAACGAACACCACCATCTGCAATCCCTCGCACTGTTTGATCAGGCGAGGGACTTTGCAGCGGTTGAAAGAGGAGGGGAGTAGAGCTTATCCGGCAGTTACGTGGGACGTTTCAGCAGCTTTTTCGCGCAGCACCAGGCTGCACAGCGCCGGCAAAAACAGCAGGGTCAACACCGTGCCCACCAACACCCCGCCAATCAGCACATAGGCCAGGGACGACCAGAATACCGACAACGTCAACGGAATAAACGCCAGCGCCGCCGCCAGTGCGGTAAGGATCACCGGCCGCGCACGCCGCACCGTGGCTTCGATGATGGCCTCGCGAATCGCCATGCCGTGATCCTGGTTCTGGCGGATCTGGTCGGTGAAGATCAGCGTGTTGCGCATCAGGATGCCGCCGATGCCGATCAGCCCGAGAATTGCGTTGAAGCCGAACGGCTGGTTGAACAGCAGCAAGGTCGGCACTGCGCCAATCAGGCCCAAAGGCGCGGTAGCGAACACCATGAACATCACGCCGAACGAGCGCACCTGGAACATGATCACCGTGAGGGTCAGCAGGATCATGATCGGGAACAGCGCCGCCAGGGCGACGTTGGCCTTGGCGCTTTCCTCAACCGGGCCGCCGATGTCGATTTTGTACCCGCTGGGCAGTTTGGCGATCAGTGGCTGCAGGTCTTTGTACACGGCCATTTCCACATCGGGCGGTTGTACGCCGTCGATGATGTCGGCGCGCACTTCCACGGTGGTGGCGCGGTCGCGGCGCTTGAGGATCGGCTCTTCCATTACCGCCTGGAAATGCCCGACCTGGGCCAGCGGCACCGACGTACCGGCGCTGTTGGTCAGCGTCATGTTGTTGAGGTTGGCCAGGTCTTCGCGTTGGCTGCCTTGGGCGCGGGCCACCACTGAGACGGTGCGGTTGCCTTCGCGCACTTCGGTGATCGGGTTGCCGCTGAGCAGGGCGTTGAGTTGGGACTTGACCTCGTCGGGGGTAAAACCCAGCAAGCGCAAGCGATCCTGGTCCAGCACCAGGCGATAACCGCTGGCGCGTTCGCCCCATTCGAGGAAGGTGTCCCTGGTCAGCGTGTTGCCAGCCACAACCTGACGCACGTCTTCCGACAGCCCGCGCAGCACATTCAGGTCCGGCCCGGAGACGCGGAACACCACCGGGAACGGCACCGGCGGTCCGAAGACGAGCTGCGTGACCCGTACCCGCGCCGACGAAAATTCGCCTGCTGCAATGCGCTCGCGCATCCGCAGTTTCAGTGCGTCGCGGGCGTGGGAATCCGGGGTTTGCACAATCAATTTGGCAAACGCCGGGTCGGGCATTTCAGGGTTCAACGATAGGAAAAACCGCGGTGCACCGCCCCCCACATAGGTGTCGACCATACTGGTCTGCGGCTCTTGCAACAGCGCCTTCTCCACCTGCGCCGCCACGGCTTCGGTGCTTTTGAAGGCGCTGCCGGGTGGCATATACACTTCCAGAATCAGTTCCGAGCGGTCGGAGTCCGGGAAGAACTGTTTCTTCACCACCGCCATACCCAGGCCGCACACCACGAACGCGGCCACCACCAGCCCGGTCACCAGCCAGCGCCCGCGCACGCAAGCCTCCACCAGGCTGCGCAGTTTCTGGTAGTAGCGCCCGGCATAAATCGCATCATGCCCGCCGGGCACTGGCTTGATCTGCGGCAACAACTTCACGCCCAGGTAGGGCGTGAACACCACGGCCACCAGCCAGGATGAAATCAGCGCGAAACCCACGATCCAGAAGATATTGCCGGCGTATTCACCCGCCCCGGAGCGCGCAAACCCAACCGGCAGAAAGCCGATGATGGTGACCAGGGTGCCGGTCAGCATCGGCACCGCCGTGGAGCTCCAGGCGTAGGTGGCCGCGTGGATGCGGTCAAAGCCTTCTTCGAGTTTGACCACCATCATCTCGATGGCAATGATCGCGTCGTCCACCAACAGGCCCAGGGAGATGATCAATGCCCCGAGGGTCACGCGGTCGAATTCGCGGCCCGTGACCAGCATGATCACGAACACGATCGACAGCGTCAGCGGCACGGCCGCCGCCACCACCAGCCCCACGCGAAAGCCCAGGGCCAATAGGCTGATCAGCATCACCACCGCCAGGGCGACGAAGAATTTGAGCATGAATTCATTGACTGCCAGGCTGATGTTTTTCGCCTGGTCGGAGACCTTGGCGAAGTTCACGCCCAGGGGCAGGTCGGCCTGAATCCGCGCTTCTTCGGCTTGCAGGCTCTTGTCCAATTCCAGGCCGTTCCAGTGCTTCTCCATGATCACGCCCAGCATCAACGCCGGGTCGCCCTGATGGCGGATGCGATAACTGGGCGGGTCTTCATAACCGCGGCTCACGGTGGCCACATCGGCGATGCGCAATACGCGGCCATTGACTTGCAGGGGCACGTTCTCGATCAAGGCCAGGCTGTCGAACGCGCCGTCGATGCGGATATAAGCGCGGGCGCCCGCCGTTTCGACGAAGCCTGAGGGCGCCACGGCGTTTTGTGCGGCGAGGGCGGCGAAGATCTGTTCGGGCTTGATGCCCAGGGTTGCCAGGCGTTCATAGGAAAACTCCACAAACACGCGCTGGGCCTGCTCGCCAAGGATATTGACCTTCTTCACCCCCGGCAGGTTGAGCAAACCCTGGCGCAGTTCCTCGGCCATTTGCACCTGTTGACGGTGGGGCAGGTGTTCGGCTTCCAGGGCGTACAGCGCAAAGTACACGTCGGAATATTCATCGTTGAAAAACGGCCCGATCACGCCCTTGGGCAGGCGCGTGGCTTCGTCGCTGAGTTTTTTGCGGGTCTGGTAGAACAGCTCCTGAATCTCGCTCGGGCGCGTGGACTCCAGGAAGGTCATGCGCATCGACACAAAGCCTGGCTGGGCGATGGTCTCGACGCGGTCGTAGTAGTCCAGTTCCTGCAGGCGTTTTTCCAGGCGGTCGGCCACTTGCTCCTGCATCTCCTGGGCGGTGGCGCCGGGCCAGGCGGCGGTGATGGTCATGACCTTGACGGTAAACGAAGGGTCTTCTGCGCGCCCCAGCTTGCCGAACGCGAAGACCCCGGCAACGAGGATCGCAATCAGCAAGAACAAGGTGACGGCGCGGTGCTTGACGGCCAGTTCGGAGAGGTTGATCCCGCGCATACTCATTGATCCTGCTTAGGGTTGAGGGCCAGGGCCTGGGCGGGCAGCAAGCGCACCGTGTCGCCGCTGTGCAACAGGTGAGCGCCGAGGGCGACGATGGTTTGGCCGGGTGTTACGCCGCTGTCGAGCAAGGCGTCTTCCTGGCCGAGGCTGGCGACCTTCACCGGGGCAAAGCTGATCTTTTGATCATCGCCAATCAGCCATACGCCCGTGCCTTGCCCCGCATCCTGCAAGGCGCCAATCGGCACGCGGGTTTGCAGCGGCTGGCCATTGCCTTGCAGGCGTACAGTGATGGTGGAGCCGAGGGCGAACCGCTCGACCGGACCCTGCAGCACATAACGTGCGCGGTAGGTGCGGGTGACCGGGTCGGCGCTGGCGGACAGTTCGCGCAGGGTGGCGGTCACGGCCTGGTCCGCTGCGCCAAAGGGAAGCGCCAGGGCTTTTTGCGCGGCCAGGTCACGCCGGTTCTCCGGCAGGTTGACGATGGCTTCGCGGGCGCCGTCATGGGCCAGGCGCGCCACGATTTGCCCTTCGGCCACCACTTGGCCGCGATCGGCCAGTACGTCGGTGATGATGCCGTCGCCATCGGCCTTGAGGACCGAATAAGTGCGACGGTTTTCGATCTGGCTGGCGTCCGATTGCGCCGCGGCCAGTTCGGCCTGGGCGACGCGCAGGTTGGTGGCCGACTGGTCGAAGATCTGCCGCGACACCGCGCCGGTACTGGCCAGGCGCTGGTAACGGTTTTCATCATCACGGCGCTGGCGCAGTTGGGCCTGGGCGGCGTTGACGCGGTTCTTGGCCGAGCGCAGCGCCAGTTCGAAGTCGCCGATGTCCAGCACCAACAGGGTGTCACCACGGGAGACGTGCTGGCCGGGGTCGACCTTGCGCTCGATCACCTTGCCGCTGACCCGAAAGCCCAGGTCACTTTCAGTGCGTGCCGCCACCACGCCGGTATAAGCGCTTTGCTGGGTGCCGGCTGCTTCGACTTTGACGGCCAGCACCGGGCGCGATGTGGGCGCCTGGGCGGCGCTGTCGGCCTTGCTGTTACAACCACTGAGGACCACCAGCAGAGCCAGGGGCGTGAGAAGGCGCAGGGGGAGAGGGGGCATGACGAACTCCAGGGTGACCATAGGGCAAAAAATTATGGACATAATTTTTTGCTCATATTATGGTCGAAATATAAATTAATCCAGCCCCCGGATATTCCCCATGGCAAACGCCCCGGCACCCTCACGCAGCTTGCTGTTCTTGCTGGTTGCCCTCACCGCATTGGGTGAAGTCTCGACGCAACTGATCATCCCCGGCCTGGGTGCCATCGAGCACGCGCTGCAGGCGCCGCAAGGCTCGGCACTGATGGCGCTGTCGGCGTTCGTTGCTGCTTTTGGCCTGGGGCAGCTACTGTTCGGGCCGCTGTCGGATCGCATCGGCCGGCGGCCAGTCTTGATCGGGGGCCTGGCGCTCTACGTAGTGGCGACGCTGGCGATGCTGCTGGTCACCGACATCCAGCAGTTTATCGCCGCTCGGGTGTTGCAAGGCCTGGGCGCGTGCGCCGCGCTGGTACTAGCGCGCACCGTGGTGCGCGATGTGTGGAAAGCCGAGGCAGGCCCGGCCCTGGCGCTGACGATGATCGGCATGTTGTATGCCATCGTCGTTGCGCCGATAGCAGGGGGCTTGCTGATCAAATTACTGGGGTGGCGTGCGCCCATCGCCCTGGCGTTGGTGATCGGCAGCCTGGTGTTATTGCTGGCGCTGCTGTTCTTTCGCGAGAGCAATCATCACCTCGATCCCAGGGCCGCACACTGGCGCACCCTCGGCGGGCAGTATCTGGATCTGCTCAAGGGGCGCCAGTACCGTGCTTACGCGGTGGCCCTGGCGTGTACCTATGGCGCGATGTTTGCGGTGATCGCGGGTTCATCGGCGGTGTTTATCAATCTGCTGGGGTTCAGCAGCCTTGAGTACGGGCTCAACTTCGGGCTGATTGTGTCGATGCTGATCGTCGGCTCCACCTACACCCGGCGTAACATTCAGCGCCTGGGGCCGCAGCGCATTGTGGCGATGGGTGTGACGATGGTGGCGGTGGGCGGGGTGGCAGCCCTGGCGATTTACCTAGTGTTCGGGTTGTCGGTAGTGGGGCTGGATATTCCCATCGCCCTGGTCACGCTCGGCGGCGGCCTGGTGCTGCCGGGATCCGTTACCGGGGCCGTGATGCCCAATGCGCACCGTGCGGGTTTAGCCGCCGGGCTCATGGGATTTGCACAGATGTTCGGCGCCACGTGCAGCGGGTTGCTGCTGAGCCAGTTACGCGATGGCAGTGCCGCGCCGATGATCATTATCCAGGCCGGGCTTGCACTGTCGGCACTGGTTGCCTTTCAACTGCTGCGCCAACGCCAGGTTAAAACGCTGTCCTATATATAGAACGATCAGGGCCATTTTTACCGGCTAGTGCTCAAGGGTGAGGCGATTTAAGGTGTACTCACTTTGGAGGTACACCATGAAAAAGCTGATTGGTATCTACACCAGCCCCCGCGCCCACTGGGTCGGCGATGGCTTTCCGGTACGCACGCTGTTTTCCTACGACACCATGGGCAAGCACATCAGCCCATTCCTGTTGCTGGATCACGCAGGTCCGGCCGAATTCACCCCGACTGAACAACGTCGCGGCGTCGGCCAGCACCCGCATCGCGGTTTTGAAACCGTGACTATCGTCTATGACGGCGAAGTCGAGCACCGCGATTCCACCGGTGCCGGCGGCAAAATCGGCCCAGGTGATGTGCAATGGATGACTGCGGCCAAGGGCATTCTTCACGAGGAGTTCCACTCCACAGACTTCGCCCGTCGCGGCGGCGCACTGGAGATGGTGCAACTGTGGGTCAACCTGCCGGCCAAGGACAAAATGGCGGATGCCGGTTACCAGACCATCGTCGATGGCGACATTCCGGTGCTGCCATTGGCGAACGACGCTGGCCACCTGCGCCTGATCGCCGGGGAATTTGCCGGTACTCAAGGCCCGGCCCGCACCTTCACGCCGATAGACGTGTGGGACTTGCGCCTCAACGCCGGTAAAGCGGTCACGCTGGACCTGCACGCCGGGCGTAACACCGCTTTGGTGGTGCTCAGCGGCACGTTGTTGATCAACGGCGAGGAGGTCGCACGCCAGGGGCAGTTGGCGCTGTTCGAGCGCGACGGTAAGCAACTGACCCTGGAGTCCAACGACGACGCCAAGGTGCTGCTGCTCAGCGGCGAACCCATCGACGAGCCCATCGTCGGCCACGGTCCGTTCGTGATGAATACCGAGCAGGAGATTCACCAGGCATTTGCCGACTTCCAGTCGGGAAAATTCGGGCAGATGCACGCCTGACGGTTCACCGCCACCCCCTGTGGGAGCTGGCTTGCCTGCGATAGCATCATCATGGTGTAGCTGATACACCGCGGTGTGTGCATCGCAGGCAAGCCAGCTCCCACATTTTGTTTCCAGGGTTCTGATTTCATGCGATCTTCTCAGCATTCGCCCTGGAGTCGCCTGGATGCCCTCATTTATCGCTGATCACCCGATGCTGTGCGCCGTGGCGTTGATCCTGATCGACATCGCCGTGTGGCGCCTTATTTCCCCAAACCTTGCCAACTGGAAACTCGCAGCGCGGCTAGTGATCTTTGCGGTGTTCAGTGCCGTATTGTTCAACGACGGCATGAACCCCATGCAGGCGGCGCCCTATGCCGATGACACCACCTTGCACCTGGCCGCCACGGCATTGCAGATCGGCTGGTGGCTGTTTGCGGCGCGCACCCTCACGGTATTGCTCGGCGCAGTGATGATGCAGCGGGTCGGCCATACCGGGCGCTTGTTGCAGGACCTGATGGGCGCGGTGATTTTCCTCATTGCGATCATCGCCGCCATGGCCTACGTGCTCGACCTGCCGGTCAAGGGCGTGCTGGCCACCTCCGGCGCCGTGGCGATCATCGTCGGCCTGGCCTTGCAAAGCACCCTGAGCGATGTGTTTTCCGGGATCGTCCTCAATACCACCAAGCCTTACCAGATCGATGACTGGATCTCCATCGACGGCACCGAAGGTCGCGTCACCGACATCGACTGGCGCGCCACGCGCCTGCAAACCTCCCAGGGCAGCCTGGCGGTGATCCCCAACTCCCTGGCGGCCAAGGCCAAGATCATCAACTTCTCGCGCCCGGCAGACATGTTCGGCTTGGCGGTCAGCCTGCAAGTGAGCCCACATGCGCGCCCGCAAACCGTGATCGAAGCGCTGGAACGTGCGATGCAGGGCTGCCGGCCGTTGCTGGCCCAACCGGCGCCCAGCGTCGCGTTCAAGGCGTCCACCGGCAGTGGCGTGGAGTATGAGATCAGCGGCTTTGTGCCGGCCATGGGCCTCAAGCGCGAAACCCGCAACCAGCTTTACGACCTGGCCTACCGGCATTTGCAGGCGGCGGGCGTGGGCCTGTTGTCCGCCACCGAAGGCAGCACGCCGCCTGCGGTGTCTGGCGCCCGCGCCTTGCTGGAGCGCTCGACGATCTTCTCCACCTTGCGCCAGGAAGAAAAAGACACCTTCAGCCAGAACATGACCCTGCACACCTACCGCGCCGGTGAGATGATCCTGGCGGCGGGGGAGGTCAGCGATCACCTGTTCATCATCGAGTCCGGCGTGGTCTCGGTGCTGTTGATCAAGGACGGGCACACGTTCGAGGCTGGGCGCATGGGCCCTGGTGAGGTGATCGGTGAGTCCGGCATCCTCTCCGACCAGGCGGCGCTGGCGGATTTTTCGGCCAAGACCTACTGCACGCTCTACCGCATTGAAAATGAATACCTCAAGCCGTGCCTGGACGCACGGCATGATATCGGCGAAGCCATGAAGGCGCTCCTGGATTTCCGCCGCCATGCCGCCCAGGCCCTGACCGAAGACGCGCCCGTGGTACCGGTCAAGAAGGGCTTCATCCAGTGGCTGAGGAACCGCGGCCTGTAGATTGGTCACCTGTTCTTCGCCCGGATTGGCTATTTCTCCAGGACGCCGGGGTGACTAACCTGCTCACCAATCCCACTGTCCTGGAGCAACACCATGCAAACCCGTACCGATTTCTACACCGCTTCCCCAGACGCCATGAAAGCCATGCTCGCCCTGGAAGCGGCAGTCGGCAAACTCTCCATCGAACTGCCACTGCTGGAACTGGTGCGCCTGCGCGTATCGCAGATCAACGGCTGCGCGTTCTGCCTGGACATGCACACCGCCGATGCACGCAAGGGCGGCGAAACCGAGCGGCGCCTGTACACCGTGTCGGCCTGGCGTGAAACCCCGTTCTTCACCCCGCGCGAGCGCGCCGCCCTGGCTTGGGCCGAAAGCCTGACCCTACTCAGCCAGACCCACGCCCCGGATGGAGACTTCGACGCACTGGCCGCCCAATTCAGCCCCCAGGAACAAGTCGACCTGAGCGTCGCCATCGCCACCATCAACAGCTGGAACCGCCTGGCGGTGGGTTTTCGCAAGATGCCCAAGTAAGGCCTTCAGTTGGCTTTGAAATAGCTGCGCGGCGTGGTGCCGGTCATGCCTTTGAAAAAGGCGATCATTGCACTGTCGCTGGCAAAGCCCAGTTCAAAGGCGCAGTAGCCCAGGCTGCGCCCGGTGGCGAGCAGTTCGATCACCCGCATCAGACGCCACTGTTGGCGCCATTGCTGATACCCCAGGCCGGTTTCCTTGAGGAAAATCCGGCCGATGGTCTTGGTGCTGGCGCCAATGTGCTGTTCCAGGTCCTGCAGCGTGGGGGGCAGGCGGTCGAGCTGGGCTAGCAGCGGCGCCAGGCGCTTGTCCCGTGGCAACGGCAGCAGCATGGGTTGTGCGGCTGCGTGGCGGATTTCATCCAGGCACAGCCCCAACAAATGGGCATAGCGACCCGCCTGCCAATCAGTCTCGAACGGCGCCAGGGCCATGGGCTCCAGCACTGCCCTGAGCAAGGCACTCACTTCGATCACCCGCACCTGGGCCGGTAATTGCTCGGCCAGGGCCGCACTCACATACACCGACCGATAGTCCACCGCCTGCTGCATCACCGCACGATGGGGTAGGCCGCTGGGGATCCAGGCTGCGCGGCTAGGTGGCAACAGGCACAGTTGATTGTCCAGGGTGATGCGCGTGCAACCTTGCTGGGTGAACAGCAGTTGCCCGCGCTGGTGCACATGCAGGCCCGAATCGTGATTGCCCAACACCGCCGCGATGCCGATCACGGGCGCTGAGTAAACATCGGGGTTGAAAGACGCGGTAGCGGCAAGCCAGGCCATGGGTTGTCCGATTTGATGGATAAAGTGTCGAAGTCTGGATAATAGCCCAGCTGGCGCGCCCTAGAATCCGTCCGTTGTGTTTATGGAGGGATCTTGTGATGACGTTTAAAAAATTGCTGGCGCTGACCATGGCCCTGCTGATGTTCCCGCAGTTGGCCCAGACCCTTTACAGCCCGGCCTTGGGCGATATCGGCCGGGCCTTTGATGTCGCGCCCGAGCGAGCGGGGCAGACCTTGTCGGTGTATTTCCTCGCCTTCGCCCTGGGCGTGGTGGTGTGGGGCCGGTTGAGTGATCGTTTGGGGCGGCGGCCGGTGATGCTGATGGGGCTGGCAGTCTATGTGGGCGCTTCGGCGCTGGCCTTGACTGCGACGACATTCAACGCCTTGCTGCTGGCCCAGGCCTGCGCGGCATTGGGTGCGGCCGTGGGGTCGGTGGTCACGCAGACAGTGCTGCGTGACCGTTTCCACGGTGCCGAACTGGCCCAGGTGTTTTCCGTGATGGGCGTTGCGCTGGCCGTCAGTCCTGCTATCGGCTTGTTCAGCGGTGCGAGCCTGGTGGAGTTTTTCGGTTACCGCGGTGTGCTCTGCACGTTGCTGATGCTCGCGGGGGTGTTATGGGGCTGGTGTTGGTGGGCCTTACCGGAGACCCGTCCGGCATCCCTGCCCACCGCCGCCCTTGGCCAGACGCTCGGCCTGATGCTCAAGGATGCCGGAGTATGGCGCTCGGTCGGGTTGGTCGCGGCGTTCAATATTGCGCTGTTCAGCTATTACAGCGTGGGGCCGTTTATCTTCACGCAGCAGGGGCGTTCCACCGCCGAGTTTGGTTACAGCGGTGTGCTGCTGGCGCTGGGCTCCGGCTCGGGTGCATGGCTGAACAAAGCCTTGCTCAAGCATGGGTGGAGCGGCGAGCGGTTGGTGGTTGTCGCCGCCGCGGTGACCGTGGTGGGGAGCCTGTTGGTGTTGGCCCTGCAGCACAGCTGGCTGTTGGTGTGGCCGATGCTGTTGGTGGTGCTGGCCTTCGGCATGGCGATTCCCAACGTGCTGGGGGCGGCCCTGGTCGATTACCGTGACCGCCTTGGCACCGCCGCCGCCCTGTTTGGCTTGCTGTACTACCTGGTGATTGGTGGCGGGCTGGCTTTGGTGACCTGGTCCCAGGATCTTGGCTGGAGCCTGTTGGTGTGCGCTTTGGCGGCGTTGTGGCTGGCCACGTCGCGGCTATTCAGAAGTTGACCGACGCGCTCAGGCGCGCGGTCAACGGTGCACCCTGGAACAGGTAGTCATCACCCATGTATTCGCCGGCGTCGCGCCAGTAGCGCTTGTCGAACAGGTTATCGACGCTCAGGCGAAACACGGTCTCGTAGCCATCGACCTTGGTGGTGTAGCGGCTACCGACGTTGACCACCGCGTAGTCGCCCACTTCCACATTGCCGGCGCGATTGGCGGACTTCTTGGCGCTGTATTGCACGCCGCCCAATACCGCCAGGCCGTTGACCCAGGGCAGGGCATAGTCGGCGTACACGCTGGCGCGCAGCTTGGGCACGTTGATCGCCTGGTGGCCTTCGTACGCCGGCGTGCCGCTGCCGCTCACCCGCGCTCGGATCGCGGCCACGCTGGTGGCGATCTGCAGACGGTCGGTGGCCCAGCCGTTGGCGGACAATTCAATGCCGGTGTTTTTTTGCTGGCCCTGCTGCACGTAGTTGAACGTGCCACCTTCGGGCTTGGCGTACTGGTAAGCCTGGCGCGTTTGGAACACAGCGGCGGCGAAGCTGATACGGCGCCAGTCGTATTTCACCCCGGCTTCGAGCTGGCGCGAGACAGTGGGGGCGAGTGTTTCATCCGCATTGTTTGCGAACCACGGCGCGGTGCCGCCCAGGGACAGGCCCTTGCTGTAGCTGGTGTACAGCGAAACGTTGTCCACTGGCTTGTAGATCAACGAGGCCTGGGGCAGGAACACGTATTGCTGGGTGTGGCGCGTCTGGTTGCCGGTCACACCGTCGAAGGCTTTTTCGTCCAGGCGCACTTCACGGCCGCCGAGGATGGTTTGCCATTGCTCGTTGAAGCGGATGCGGTCGGTGACGAACAGCCCGTACTGGCGGCTGTCGAGGTTGCGGTGGCTGTCGTTCAACGGCTTGTCGGTCGGGGGAAAGCTCGGCACCTCTTCGTTGATATTGGCGGTGCCGATGAATTCGTTGACCGACTTGCGTTTGTCGATCACTCGGCGAAACGCGCTGCTGCCAAAGGTCAGTTCATGGCCGATGCCGGCAGTGTCGAAGAGGCCGGTCATGGCCGCCTGGATTTCGTCGTCGCGGCGAGTGTCGTCCGGGCTGCGGTAGTCGTAGACGTCGTAATTGCCTTCGGGGCTGAAGTAGTTCGGCACGCTGGCGGCACTGCAACTGGCCGAACCATAGCAACCCCAGGCAAACGAGCTGTAGTCATCAATCACCACCTTGCTACGCGCCGCGCTGACACTGCCTTTCCACTGATCGCTGAAACGGTACTCGAACTTGCCGTTGAGGTTCAGCGAATCAATCCCGACCTGCTTGCCGCCCGTCTGGTGCCCCAACAGCTTCTTCGGTGAAGCACCGTGGGGCACTTCGGTGCCCCCCAGCAGTTGATACCCCGGTACCGAACGCTGTTGCTTGTTCTGGTATTCGGCGTCCAGTTGCAGCACGGCGTCGGGGCTGATGTTCCAGTCAAAGGCCAGGGACACGAAATCGCGCTGGCCGTTGGCGTGTTCCACATAGGAGTTGAGGTCTTCATGGGCGACGTTGGCGCGCAGGCCGAACTGCTGCTCGCTGCCAAACCAGCCGCCGACATCGGTGGCGATGTAACCACTGCCACGATCATCAGTGGACACCGTCACCGAGCGCACATCCTGGGGGCGTTTGGTCACGTAGTTGATCACCCCGCTGGGCTCGGAAATGCCGCTCTGCAAACCGGCCAGGCCCTTGAGCACTTCCACCTGCTGCTTGTTTTCCAGCGCGACGTTCTGCTCGCCGGTGATGGTGCGCCCATTGATCTTGTAACTGCTGGCCGCGTTCAGCGAAAAGCCACGCACCACGAAATTCTCGTAATAACCGATAGGCGCATAACTGTCGCCCACTGAGGCATCGTTGCGCAGCACTTCACTGAGCAAGCGTGCCTGCTGGTCCTTGATCAGCGCGGCGTTGATCACGGTGATCGAGGCGGGGGTGTCCAACAGCGGCGCTTCATCAAAGCCGCCCACCGACGCGGTTTCACTGCGGTAGCCCGACTCATCCTGGCCCTGAACCTTTACCGTCGGCAACTCGATCTCGGCGGCCAGGCTGCTGCCGATGCCGCCACTGAGCAACAGGCCGAGGGCGAAACGTGAAGTGACGACGGGGCGAAAACGCAAAACCATGGGGCAAGGCCTTAAAGCGCTGGGCGGGGGGCGCCTAAGCTAGGCATAAGCGCGGCCTTTTACAAGCTTTCGCGCAAGGTTCGCACGGCGAGACAACCCGTCTCAGCTCCGATGCCGATCCTGTTGCGGCTCGACAGCCAGGCGCCGGCTTGCGATAGACAAGGCTCCCCTCATCGTTTCAGGAGATTGTCATGGGTATCGCAGGTAAAGTCGCGCTGGTCACCGGCGCCGGGCAGGGCATAGGCCGGGCTATTGCCATGCGCCTTGCACAGGACGGCGCCGATGTCGCGTTGGTGGACATTGACGGCGCCAAGCTCAACGCCGTGGCCGCCGAAATCGTCGCCACCGGCCGCAAAGCCTCTGTGTTCATCGCTGATGTATCCAGACGCGAACAGGTGACGGCTGCGGTAGAGCATGCCCACCAGACGCTGGGCGGATTCGACATCATCGTCAATAACGCCGGAGTGGCGCAGATCGACTCATTGCTCGATGTCAGCCCGCAGCAGGTCGAGCGCACCCTGGATATCAACGTCAAGGGCGTGCTGTGGGGGATCCAGGCGGCCGCCAACAAATTCAAGGCGCTCAAGCACAAGGGCAAAATCATCAATGCTTGTTCAATCGCAGGGCATGAAGGCTTTGCGCTGTTAGGGGTCTACTCGGCGAGCAAATTCGCGGTGCGCGCCTTGACCCAGGCGGCGGCCAAGGAACTGGCGAGCGCGGGGATCACGGTAAACGCCTATTGCCCCGGTGTGGTGGGCACCGATATGTGGGTTGAGATCGACAAGCGCATGGCCGAGATTACCGGGGCGCAGGTGGGGGCAACCTACAAGCAGTACGTGGATGGGATTGCCTTGGGCCGTGCGCAAACGCCGGAGGATGTGGCGGGGTTTGTGGCATTTCTGGCAGGCCCGGACGCAGACTATATGACCGGGCAGGCGCCGTTGATCGACGGTGGCCTGGTCTACCGCTGACAGCGTGGTCGACTCGCCTGCGTGGGAGTCGATCCCTTGTATCAGTGGGTTTTGCCGGGCATATCAATACCCAGTTGGTTCACGCGTCGGTACAGGGTTGCCCTTGAAATCCCCAGGGCCTGTGCCGCAGGCGAGGGTTTCCAGCGATGGCGAATCAACGCATCCAGAACCATTTGACGCTCGGGGCTGGCGCTTTGCTCTTCCAGCCCTTGAGGCTGCTCGCCCCGGATTTCAATCGGCAAATCCACCACTTGCAGCGTAGTGCCTTCGCACACCGCACAGGCGTACGCCAGCACATGCCGCAGTTGCCGCACATTGCCCGGCCACGCATAACCCAGTAGCAATTGCAGTGTGGCCTGGCCGATGCCCAACGACACGCCACTGTTACGCGCCTCTTGCTCCAACAGCCGATTGATCAGGGCCAGCTTATCGGTGCGTTCGCGCAACGGCGGCAGGCAGAAGCGCGCACAACCCAGGCGAAAGTACAGGTCTTCACGGAATCGGCCCGCGCTGACCAGCGCCGCCAAATCGCGGTGGCTGGCGCAGATCACCTGAATGTTCACCACGCGGGTTTTCGCTGCGCCCAACGGCGCGACTTCACCCTCGGCCAGCACCCGCAGCAACCGTGTCTGCAACGCCAACGGCATATCGCCGATTTCGTCGAGGAACAACGTACCGCCTTCGGCTTGCAGTAGCAGCCCGCTCATGCCTTTGCTGGAGGCTCCGGTGAAGGCGCCGGGCGAATAGCCGAACAGCTCGCTTTCAATCAGGCTCTCCGGAATCGCCGCGCAGTTCACCGCCACAAACGGCCCGTGCCGGCGCGCGCTGTGCTCGTGCAACTGGCGGGCGAAGACTTCTTTGCCGACGCCGGTTTCACCTTGCACCAGCACGGGCAGGTTGCGGTCCTTGACCCGCGCAGCCAAGCGCAGGTGCTCCTGGATCCGCGGGTCGACTTGAGTCTCTGGCAGCGCCCGAACCGAGGGGCGTCGGGGTGCATTGACCCTCACGTGTACCGCGTCGGGCTTGCCCAGCCAGTGCAACTGCCGGGTTGACTGATCAGTGGCTGCACGCAATGCATCCACATCGAACACTTCGCCGATATGCTCAGGCAGCTGGCCAAAGCGCAAGCGCAGGGCTTGACGCGCCTTGCTGTTCAAGGCGTGCAGACGTCCGTCCTGGTCCCAGGCCAGCAGCAGGTCGGGTTGGCTGTCGACAAAGCCTGGAGTGCTATGGGCTTGTAACACCCAGTGCTGCCGGGCGCTGTGCATGAAAAAAGCGTTTTCGATGGCCTGGGCGCTCTGCGCCACCATCTGCCTTATCAGGTGCTGGCTGCCGCGGTCATCCGGCGACTTGAGCGCCGAGACATCCAGCACACCCAACAGGTGGCCCTGCGGGTCGAAGATGGGCGCAGCCGAACACGTCAGGCCGATAAACGCTGCGCGAAAGTGATCACGCTTGTGCACCGTTACCGCCGTTTTACTGGTCAGCACCGTGGCCACGCCGCAGGTGCCTTCCTCGGCTTCCGACCAGCAGGTGCCCAGGTAAAGGCCGGCCTTGCGGCAGTCGGTGCGAATGCTCGCATCGACACGGTGATCGATGGTCTGGCCCTGGGCGTCGGTGAGCATCACGCAGTAGTCGGCATGGCGCACGCGATGGTGCAACTGTGCGACTTCTTCGCCGGCGATGCGCATGAACAGCTCGGCGCGCTCGCGGCATTCCTTGAGCAAGGGTTCGCTGAGGATACGTGGACCTTGCAGGGAGCCGGGGTCCAGGCGGTGTTGCTCCATGGACCGCCGCCACGAATCGAAGATCAGCGACGGCACGGGCGCCTGGGGCAGGCGCTCGGCATTGCGGACCACGCGGCTGACACAGTCGACATGCTCCCTGGAGTTCATGGCGAGCATAAAGCCTCCGGTTCTCAAGCTTTGTTGTTATGCGCGTCATTAAGCGCGCATGTGTGCCCACGGACAAGGGCACCCTGACCAACGCCTGCATTGAGACGCTGCGTCTCATGCCGCTGAGACTCAAGGGTCGAACTGCGTGGTTGCGTCTCACATTTAGTCGACCACTTGCCTGGGCATCGCTGTGTTGCACGGCTCTGGATCAAGGCTTTGCCAGGTTTTCTCGACGGTTGGCACAAGCTGTGCTGAACAGCTTGGCACTGGCCGCAGCCAGTTTTTTGTGCGTCGAGACAACCTGGAGAACAACAAGATGTCCACCCACCTGTGCACCGATCAGTTACTGCATGCCTACACCGTGATGCGCACCATCCGCGATTTCGAAGAACGCCTGCATGTGGAGTTCGCCACCGGCGAGATCCCCGGTTTCGTTCACCTGTATGCCGGTCAGGAAGCCTGCGCCGCTGGCGTCATGGCGCACCTCAATGACGATGATTGCATCGCGTCCAACCACCGCGGCCACGGACACTGCATCGCCAAGGGCGTCGACGTGTTCGGCATGATGGCCGAAATCTATGGCAAGAAAACCGGCGTGTGCGGCGGCAAGGGCGGCTCCATGCACATCGCCGACCAAGAGAAAGGCATGCTCGGCGCCAACGGCATTGTCGGTGCCGGCGCACCGTTGGCCGCGGGGGCGGCGCTGGCTGCCAAGCTCAAGGGGAGCCAGGGCGTGGCAGTGGCATTTTTTGGCGACGGTGGCTCCAACGAAGGTGCCGTGTTCGAAGCGATGAACCTGGCGTCGATCATGCAGCTGCCGTGTCTGTTTGTCGCCGAAAACAACGGTTATGCCGAGGCCACTGGCGCCGGTTGGTCGGTGGCCTGCAAAGACATCGCTGAGCGCGCCGCCGGGTTTGGTATGCCGGGGGTGATCGTCGACGGCAATGATTTTTTCGCGGTGCATGAAGCACTCGGCGTTGCTGTGGAGCGGGCGCGCCAAGGCGACGGGCCAACGCTGGTCGAGGTCAAGCTCAGCCGTTTCTATGGGCACTTCGAGGGCGATGCGCAAACCTATCGCGGCGCTGACGAAGTGAAAAACCTGCGTGAAAACGCCGATTGCCTGGCCTTGTTCCGTCAGCGCTGCCATGCCGAAGGCTGGCTGGATGCAGCGCAGTTCGAGCGCATCGACGGTGAAGTGGCGCAATTGATCGAAGACGCCGTACGCCTGGCCAAAACCGATCCCAAGCCCCAGGCCGCCGACCTGCTAAGCGACGTTTACGTGGCCTACCGCTGATACCAACCCTATAAAAACAAGACGTGGAGAGAATCTAATGGCTCGTAAAATCAGCTATCAGCAGGCGATCAATGAGGCCTTGGCTCAAGAGATGGGCCGTGACCAGAGCGTATTCATCATCGGTCAGGATGTGGCCGGTGGCACCGGTTCCCCCGGTGAGCAGGACGCATGGGGCGGCGTGCTCGGCGTGACCAAGGGCTTGCACCCGCAATTTCCCGGGCGCGTGCTGGACGCACCGTTGTCTGAGGTCGGCTACGTGGGCATGGCGGTGGGCGCCGCTACCCGTGGCATGCGCCCAGTGTGCGAATTGATGTTCGTCGACTTCATCGGCTGCTGCCTGGACCAGTTGCTCAACCAGGCTGCCAAGTTCCGCTATATGTTCGGTGGCAAAACCACTACACCGCTGGTGATCCGTGCCATGTACGGCGCCGGTTTGCGGGCGGCTGCCCAGCATTCGCAAATGCTCACCTCCATGTGGACGCATATCCCCGGCCTCAAGGTGGTATGCCCGGCCACGCCCTACGACGCCAAGGGCATGTTGATCCAGGCAATCCGCGACAATGACCCGGTGATTTTCCTTGAGCACAAAATGCTCTACGGCATGCAGGGCGACGTACCGCAAGAGCTGTACACGGTCCCGTTTGGCGAAGCCAACTTTGTGCGTGAGGGCAAGGATGTGACGCTGGTGACCTACGGCCGCATGCTGCATATCGCCCTGGAGGCTGCGGCCAACCTGGCGCGTCAAGGCATTGATTGTGAAGTGCTGGACCTGCGCACCACCAGCCCGCTGGATGAAGACAGCATCCTTGAAAGCGTCGAGAAAACCGGGCGCCTGGTGGTGATCGACGAATCCAACCCACGCTGCTCGGTCGCCACCGACATCAGTGCCCTGGTGGCCCAGCGGGGGTTCGCTTTCCTGCGCGCTCCCATCGAGATGGTCACCGCGCCGCACACCCCGGTGCCGTTTTCCGATGCACTGGAAGACCTGTACATCCCCAACGCCGCGAAGATCGAGGCCGCCGTGATGAAGATCGCCGACAAGAGGACCGCCGCATGATTCATACCCTGACCATGCCCAAATGGGGCCTGTCGATGACCGAGGGCCGCATCGATGTCTGGCTCAAACAACCCGGCGACCGAGTGGAAAAGGGCGAGGAAGTGCTGGACGTGGAGACCGACAAGATCTCCAGCAGTGTCGAGGCGCCTTTTAGCGGCGTGCTGCGTCGGGTACTGGCGCTCAGTGATGAAACCCTGCCGGTGGGCGCTCTACTGGGAATTGTGGTGGAGGGCGAGGCGACAGAGGCTCAGATCGATAGCGTGATCGAAAGCTTCAACGCCGGGTTCGTCTCCAGTGCCGCCGAAGCCAAAGAGGCCGGCCCCAGCGCACAAAAAGTCGAGGTAGGCGGGCGCTTGCTGCGTTATCTGGACATGGGCGAGGGCGGCACGCCGCTGGTGTTGGTGCACGGCTTCGGGGGCGATCTGAACAACTGGCTGTTCAATCAACCGGCCCTGGCCGCCGAACGCCGGGTGATTGCCCTGGACCTGCCGGGGCACGGGGAGTCGGGCAAGTCTCTGCAAACGGGAGACGCTGCCGAACTCAGTCATGCCGTACTGGCATTGCTCGACCACCTGGCGCTCGACCGTGTGCATTTGACCGGCCACTCCATGGGTGGGCTGGTGACCCTCACCGTCGCCAGCCTGGCGCCTGCACGTATCGCCTCCATCACCTTGATCGCCAGCGCCGGTCTGGGTGCCGATATCAACGGCGATTACCTGCGAGGTTTTGTCGAAGCCAACAACCGTAACGCGCTCAAGCCGCCATTGACTCAACTGTTCAGTAACCCTGCGTTGGTGACGCGGCAGATGCTGGAGGACATGCTCAAATTCAAGCGCCTGGAAGGGGTGGATCAAGCGTTGCGCCAGCTCGATCACAAGCTGTTCGATGGCGGGCGGCAGATGCTGGATCTTCGCAGCGAGGTGGGCCGCCAGCCGAGCCTGGTGATCTGGGGCAGTGACGATGCGATCATCCCGGCAAGTCACGCCCAAGGGCTGCAGGCTCAGGTGCATGTATTGCCGGGGCAGGGGCATATGGTGCAGCTGGAGGCGGCGGAGCAGGTCAATCAACTGATCTCCACTTTTTTGAACGCGCAGCCCTGATTGAGGTTCAAGGGAGGGACGGTTTGGTCTGTCCCTCCCACAAGGTCAAGCGTGTTTTTTCAGCTGGAGCGTTTCAGGGTTTCGCTGGGCAGCTCCTGAAAAAGCGCCCGGTAGCTGTTTGAAAACCGCCCCAAATGCCAGAACGACCAATTCATCGCGACCTCGGCCACCGTGGTGTCGGTCGTGCTCAGCAACTCCCGCCGCGCCCCGTTCAAGCGGCGCAACCGCAACCACTGCGCCGGGCTTATCCCCGTGTAGGTCTTGAACCCTTGCTGCAATTGGCGCAACGGCACACCCGCAATCTGCGCCAGTTCCAACAGGTTGGCGGTTTCATCCGGTGCATCCGCCGCCCATTCGCCGATGCGCGCCATCAATTGGCGTTCTTCATTGCGCTTTTGCAATGAACTGCCGTCCAGGCACACGCAGGCGTTATCGAGGATAAACAGGCAGTCGTCGAGCAGTTGCTGGGTGAGGGCATCGCGGCTGATGGGGTCGGTCAGTGCCGATAGGCGCGTAAGGGTGCCGCTCAGCCAGCGAGTGAACAGCGCATTTTGCCGACAGGTCAGCGGTGCCATGAACAAGCCTTCGAGCTTGGCTATATCCAGGCCCTGGCGCTGGACGAACTGCGGGCCGAACACCACGGCCACTTCGCGGTAGTTGACCGGGGTGATCCAAGTGTTGCGGCTTTCGCCATTGAGCAGGTACAGCGCGTTGTCACTGGCGTCGAAACAGAACGCCAGGGCGCCGGCAGGTGCGTTGAAATGCTGCTCCACCCGGGTGTTCATGCACTCTTCGTAAACCTGCACGCCTTGAAGGTCGAGGTAGCGCACCTGCCCGGCAAAATGCCCCGGGGACATCTGCTGGTACTGCTGCACCCAGCCGGGTGTCGCACTGCATTGGGCGGCCACATCGCCGGTGGCGAAGGCCTGTACGCGCAAAGCGGTTGCCTGTGTCATGGTGATCCGTGCGCACTCTATTGGTGCGTTGTGCCGCGTGCAAAGTGGATAGATGCCGTTTCAAGGCTGGCCCAAGATAGACCTCAATGCGCTGGGAGTACAACCCAGCGTCGCATCCCACCCAAGACGAGGTCCTTATGAACGCCCCCTTCGATCAGCTGTCCACCTGGCTGAAAGAACACAAGATTACCGAAGTCGAATGCGTGATCAGTGACTTGACTGGCATCGCACGCGGCAAGATTGCACCCACCAACAAGTTCCTGCATGAGCGAGGCATGCGCCTGCCGGAAAGTGTGTTGCTGCAAACGGTAACCGGGGACTTTGTCGACGACGATATCTATTACGACCTGCTGGACCCGGCCGATATCGACATGATTTGCCGCCCGGTCGCCAACGCCACTTACGTAGTGCCGTGGGCCATCGAGCCCACCGCCATCGTGATCCACGACACCTTCGACAAGCAGGGCAACCCCATCGAACTGTCGCCGCGTAATGTGTTGAAGAAAGTCCTGCAGCTCTATACCGACCAAGGCTGGCAGCCGATTGTCGCGCCGGAAATGGAGTTCTACCTGACCCAGCGCTGCGAAGATCCGGACCTGCCCTTGAAAACTCCCATCGGCCGCTCGGGCCGCGCCGAAACCGGGCGCCAGTCGTTTTCCATCGATGCCGCCAACGAATTCGACCCGCTGTTCGAAGATGTCTATGACTGGTGCGAAGCCCAGGGCCTGGACCTCGACACCCTGATCCACGAAGACGGCCCCGCGCAGATGGAAATCAACTTCCGCCATGGCGACGCCCTGGACCTGGCCGACCAGATTACGGTGTTCAAGCGCACCTTGCGCGAGGCCGCTCTCAAGCACAACGTCGCCGCCACCTTCATGGCCAAGCCGGTGGCCGACGAGCCCGGCAGCGCCATGCACCTGCACCAGAGCGTGGTCGAAATCGCTACCGGCAAACCGGTGTTCGTCGATGCCGACGGCAACATGAGCCCGTTGTTCCTGCATCACATCGGCGGCCTGCAGAAGTACATCCCCAAGCTGCTGCCGATGTTTGCCCCCAACGTGAACTCGTTTCGGCGTTTTTTGCCGGACACCTCGGCGCCGGTCAACGTCGAATGGGGCGAAGAAAATCGCACCGTCGGCCTGCGCGTACCCACGTCCAGCCCGGAGGCGATGCGCGTGGAAAACCGCCTGCCGGGGGCCGATGCAAACCCGTACCTGGCCATTGCCGCGAGCCTGTTGTGCGGTTATCTGGGCATGATCGAGCACATCGAACCCAGTGCCCCGGTGGAAGGCCGCGCCTATGAACGCCGCAACCTGCGCCTGCCGTTCACCCTCGAAGATGCGCTGGCGCGCATGGAGGATTGCGACACGGTCAAGCAGTACCTGGGCGAAAAATTCGTGCGCGGCTACGTCGCGGTCAAGCGCGCCGAGCATGAGAATTTCAAGCGGGTGATCAGTTCATGGGAGCGTGAGTTCCTGCTGTTGAGCGTCTGAAAACAAGCATAAGAGGGGTGACGATATGCGTCTTGTGAACAAGCTTCTTCCACTGGCCCTGGTCGCGGCGTTCAGCAGTGCCGGCCAGGCGGCGCCGACGGTGAGTGTCTACAACTGGACCGATTACATTGGCGAGACCACCTTGGCGGACTTCCAGGCCAAGACCGGCATCAAGGTGATCTACGATGTGTTCGACTCCAACGAAACCCTGGAGGGCAAGTTGCTGGCCGGGCGCACTGGGTATGACGTGGTGGTGCCGTCCAACCACTTCCTGGCGCGCCAGGTGAAGGCCGGCGCGTTCCTCAAGCTTGACCGCGCGCAGTTGCCCAACTTCAAGAACCTGGACCCCAAGCTGCTCAAGTTACTGGAACAGAACGACCCCGGTAATGCGCACTCGGTGCCGTACCTGTGGGGCACCAATGGCATTGGCTACAACGTCGACAAGGTCAAGCAAGTGCTGGGCATCGACCGCATCGACTCGTGGGCGGTGTTGTTCGAGCCGGAAAACATCAAGAAGCTGCATGAGTGCGGCGTGGCCTTCCTCGATTCAGCGGATGAGCTGTTCCCGGCGATCCTCAACTACATGGGCAAGGACCCACGCAGCGAGAATGCCGAGGACTACAAGCAGGCCGAAGCCAAGTTGCTCACGCTGCGGCCGTACATCACCTATTTCCACTCTTCCAAGTACATCTCCGACCTTGCCAACGGCAATATCTGCGTGGCCTTCGGTTATTCCGGCGATGTGTTCCAGGCCGCCAACCGCGCCAAGGAAGCCAAGAACGGGGTGAACATTGCGTACTCGATCCCCAAGGAAGGCTCCAACCTGTGGTTCGACCTGTTGGCGATTCCGGCCGACGCGAGCAACCCTAAAGAAGCCCATGCGTTCATCAACGACCTGCTGGAGCCTGAGGTGATTGCCAAGGTCAGCGCCTCTGTGGGCTATGCCAACGCCAACCCGGCCGCCAAGCCGTTCATGGCCCCGGAGCTGGTGAACAACCCTGAGGTGTACCCACCCCAGGAGGTTCTCGACAAACTCTATATTTCCACCACGCCCACGCCGGCGACCATGCGGGTGATGACCCGCGCCTGGAGCAAAGTGAAGTCCAACCGATGATGCAGTCCAATGAACATGCCCCGTCCTATTACCGCGCTTCGGCGAATGCCATGGTGCAGCGGCCCGCACTTGAGGCAGACCTGAGCGCCGATGTGTGTGTGATCGGCGGCGGTTTCACCGGGGTCAACACCGCCATTGAACTGGCCCAGCGCGGGCTTTCGGTGATCCTGCTGGAGGCGCGCCGCATCGGTTGGGGCGCCAGCGGGCGCAATGGCGGGCAATTAATTCGGGGTATCGGCCATGATGTCTCCGGGTTTGCCAAATACGTGGGCGAGGAGGGCGTGCGCTATATGGAGCGGGCCGGTATCGACTCGGTCGCTCTGGTGGGCCAGCGCATTGCCGAGCACGGCATCGACTGTGACCTGCGCTGGGGCTTTTGCGAACTGGCTAACACCCCGGCGCAGTTTGCCGCGTTCAAGGGCGAACAGGCGCACCTGGCGGCCATGGGGTATGCCCATGAAACGCGGCTGGTCGGCCCACAAGACATGGCACAGGTGGTGGGCTCTACGGTGTATGCCGGCGGCCTGGTCGACATGGGTTCCGGGCATCTGCACCCGCTTAACCTAGTTTTGGGTGAAGCGCGTGCGGCCGAGGCCCTTGGGGTGCGCATCTTTGAGCACAGCCCGGTGCTGGAGCTGATCCATGGCGAGACGGTGCAAGTGCGCTGCGCAGGCGGCAGCGTGCGCGCAGCCAACCTGGTGCTGGCATGCAATGCCCATCTTGAGGAACTGGAGCCGCGCTTGAGCGGCAAGGTGCTGCCGGCGGGCAGCTACATCATCGCCACCGAGCCACTGCCTGAACCAGTAGCCCAGCAGTTGATCCCGCGGAACCTGGCGCTGTGCGACCAGAAAGTCGGCCTGGATTACTACCGGCTGACTGCCGACCGGCGCCTGTTGTTCGGCGGTGCCTGCCACTACTCGGGGCGCGACCCCCAGGACATCGCCGCGTACATGCGCCCGAAAATGCTCAAGGTGTTCCCACAGTTGGCCAACACGGCTATCGAGTTCCAGTGGGGCGGCAAGATTGGCATCACCGCCAACCGCTTTCCCCAGGTCGGGCGGCTCAAGCAGTACCCCAATGTGTTCTATGCCCAAGGCTATTCCGGTCACGGCTTGAACGTGACGCATTGGTGCGCACGGCTGCTGGCCGAAGGGATACATGCGGGTGCAAGCCAGGGCCTGGATATCTTCAGCCAGGTGCCGCACATGACCTTTCCCGGTGGCAAGGCGCTGCGCTCGCCACTGCTGGCGTTGGGGATGTTGTGGTATCGGTTGCGCGAAGCACTCTGATTCCTGACCCAATGTGGGAGGGGGCTTGCCCGCGAAGGCGGTGTGTCAGTCACTGAATCTTCAACTGAACCACCGCTATCGCAGGCAAGCCAGCTCCCACACTGGTTCTGCGTTGCTCACAAAATCATCACCCGGCATAGACACCCTGTGAGACGTCAGTCAGATAGCCTCAGGTTCGGTCAGCACTTTGCGAAAGGTTTCCACCAACGGCCTCAAGTTGACGCGGTGCCATGCCGCCCACAGCGGTGTGGTGTAGTCCAGCCACGGCAGCTCGCGCAACACTACGCCTGGCGGTGCGTTGCGGCTCAGGCCTTTTTGCACCATCGCCACCCCCAGCCCGGACGCCACCAGGCCCAGTGCGGTAAAGGGCTCGCTGGCCTCCATGGGGATTTGCGGGGTGAAACCGGCACGGATACAGGCGGCGACGAAATCATCGGCCGGGTTGGCGCCAGGTTTGCGCTGCACGCCGATCCATTGTTGGTCGGCCAGGTGCTCGGGTAACAGTCCATGTTGTTGAACCAGCGGATGCTGTTCGGGCAGAGCCAGCAGCATCGCGTCGTCGAGGACTTGCCAGGCGGTCAGGTCCGGGTCGTCGGCGGCAGGTGGTTCGCTCACCAAGGCGATGTCCAGGCTGCGTTGGCGCAAACCTTCCAGTTGTTCCAGGGAGGGCAGGTTATACAGCTTGATATGCACGGCGGGCCTATCGTCGCGCAGTATGCGCAAGGCATTGGGCAAGACACCGGCGTGCATGGCGTTTTCGATATAACCGATGCACAAACCGCCTTCTTCGCCGCGGCCCAGGCGCTTGCCCAGGGACTCCAGGCGGTTGGCGTGGGTCAGCAGGGCCTTGGTTTCGGCCAGGAAGGTCTGGCCGTCGCGGGTCAGGCGGATGCGCTGCTGGCTGCGCTCGAACAGGGTCAGGCCCAGGCGTTCCTCGAGCTGGGCGATCTGCCGGCTCAGGGGCGATTGGGAAATGTGCAAGCGCTCGGCGGCGCGGCCGACGTGTTCTTCTTCGGCTACCACTTCGAAGTAGCGCAACTGGCGTAGATCAATCATGTAAGACCTTCAAGGACTCAAGTTGGTCGCAGTATGTCTTGGACGGTCTGATCTGCGCAATCTAGCATCTGCTCAACGGTCACCGCGACCTCGCACCGATTGAGGAACCACCATGAGCTTGAAAGACACACTGCCCGGCGTACTGGGCTTTGGCACCGCCCCCTTGGGCAATATGTTCCGCGCCATCCCCGAAGCAGAAGCCCAGGCCACCGTCCAGGCCGCCTGGAACCAGGGCGTGCGTTACTTCGATACCGCGCCGTTCTACGGCTCGGGCCTGTCGGAAATTCGCCTGGGCCAAGCGCTGTCCAACTATCACCGCGACGACTACGTGCTCAGCACCAAGGTCGGCCGGGTGATTCTCGATGAAGTCGAAGAAACCGCCCGTGACCTTGGCGAAAAAAGCGGCGTATTCGAACACGGCCGGCCCAATAAAATAATCAATGACTACAGCGCCGACGCCACCCTGTGCTCCATTGAAGACAGCCTGACACGCCTGCAAACCGATCGCCTGGACATCGTGTGGGTTCACGACATCGCCCAGGATTTTTACGGCGACCAATGGCTGGAATACTTCAACCAGGCCCGCACTGGTGCCTTCAAAGTACTCACCCGTTTGCGCGAGCAAGGAGTGATCAAGGCCTGGGGGCTGGGCGTCAATCGTGTCGAGCCTTGCGAGTTGACCCTGGACCTGGCCGAAGCCCAGCCTGATGGTTTTCTGCTGGCGGGTCGCTATACGCTGCTGGACCACGACCGCGCCTTGCAGCGCCTGATGGACGCGGCCCACGCCCAGCAGGTCGAGATCGTTGTCGGTGGCCCGTACAGCTCCGGCATCCTCGCTGGCGGTGCGCACTTTGAATACCAGCAAGCCGGCCCGGCGATCATTGCCAAGGTCGAGCAGATCAAGGCAATTGCCCAGGCGTTTGGCGTCAGTATCAAGGCCGCTGCGCTACAGTTTTCACTGGCCCATCCGGCAGTGGCAGCGGTGATTCCTGGTGCCAGTCGTCCGGGGCGGATTGCCGAAGACGTCGCGGCGTTGTCTGAACAGATTCCAGCAGCCTTCTGGCAGGCGTTGCGCGAGGCCGGCTTGATCTCGGACCGTGCACCTTTGCCTCTCTCACGTTAAGGAGCTTGAGCATGAAAATTGATGTAAGTGGCAAAGTGGCTATTGTCAGCGGCAGCACCGCCGGGATTGGCCTGGGTATCAGCCAGGCCCTGGCGCAATCCGGTGCCACGGTGGTGGTGATCGGGCGGGATGCAGGCAAGGTGGACGACGCCTTGGCCAGCATTCGCCAAGCGGTTCCGGCTGCTCAACTGCGTGGTGTGGTGGCCGACCTCGGCACCGTTGAAGGCGCACAGAAACTTTTCGCCGCCGAACCCCGCGCCGACATTCTGGTCAACAACCTGGGCATCTTCGACGCGGTGGATTTCTTCGACGCGCCGGACAGTGAGTGGGCGCGCTTCTATGAGGTCAATGTGATCTCCGGCGTGCGCCTGGCGCGGCATTATGTGTCGGGTATGGTCGAGCAGGGCTGGGGCCGGGTGATCTTCGTGTCGTCGGAGTCTGGCGTGGCGACGCCGGCCGACATGATCAACTACGGGGTGACCAAAAGCGCCAACCTGGCGGTGTCCCACGGCCTGGCCAAGCGCCTGGCGGGTACTGGGGTGACGGTGAATGCTATCTTGCCGGGGCCGACCTTTACCGATGGCCTGGAACACATGCTCAAGGACGCTACGGCTGAATCCGGGCGCAGTGCCCGAGAGGAAGCGGATGTATTTGTGCGCCATGCGCGGCCCACCTCGATCATCCAGCGCGCGGCCAATGTGGATGAAGTGGCGAACCTGGTGGCGTACATTGCTTCACCGCTGTCTTCGGCGACGACCGGTGCCGCGCTGCGGGTCGACGGTGGCGTTGTCGACAGCATGGCAATCTGATTTTTTCCTGACTGGAGTATTGATCGTGGCAACAGCGTCTTCTGTGATTGAAATTGCGGTGTCGGCCGACCAGGTCTGGCAACTGATTGGCGGCTTCAACAGCCTGCCTGACTGGCTGCCTTTGATTGCCAAGAGCGAGCCGAGCGAGGGTGGCCGTGTGCGTCACCTGACCACCGCTGACGGCGGCGCGATTGTCGAGCGTTTGCAGACCTTCGACAACGTGGCGCGCACCTACAGCTACACCATTGAAGCGTCGCCGTTTCCGGTGAGTGCTTACTTGGCGACCTTGCAGGTTGAAGCGCTGACGGACACCTCGGCGAAAGTGACCTGGTCCGGCGTGTTCACGCCGGCAGCGGGTACCACCGAGGCGCAAGTCGAGGCATTGTTTGCCGGTGTCTACGAAGGCGGGCTTGAGGCGTTGCGCGGTAACTTCTAAAGAATGTGGTGAGGGAGCAAGCTCCCTCGCCACAGGTGGGTTTTAGCCTATATGGAGCAAGGCTGCCGCGACAGCCTCTGCCGGCGTCATCTGCGCCGTATCCAGCCTGAACGGTGGGGTTTCCCAGCGTTCGTACTTATGCGCCTGCACCGATTCCCAGGTCGGCGGCACCAGCCCGGGAATATCGCCCACACGCCCTTCGACTCGACGCCGATGCGCCTGCTGATCGGTACACACCACCTCGATATTGCTCAGCGCCACACCGGCCGCTGTCGCCACCGCTTGCCAGGCATCGCGGCTTTCCTTCACGGGGTTCACACAATCGGCGATCACCCGCTGCCCCAGGCGCAGGTTACTCAGCGCCAGCGCATTCGCCACCGCGTAGCCGCTGGCCCCCACATCGCCTACCAACACCGCAGCCTCCCGCAGCGCCTGCTCAATCACATCGATACGCAGGTAAACCGCGCCCAACTGTCGCGCCAGCTCCCTGGCAATCGTGGTCTTGCCACTGCCGGGCAAGCCGCTGAATACAATAAGCATGACCCTTCAACCCTTTGTAGGCGCGCTGCTCGCGAAAAACGCCAACCATAACGCGCACTCCCTGAATAAACGCGGCGCCTGTGAGTTTTTCGCGAGCAACCTCGCTCCTACAGTGGTATTAGAACCGCTTGACTCATTTCACCCACAGGAGCGCCCATGACCCTGCCGTTCGTGAAGATGCACGCCCACGGCGACGACTTCATTATCATTGACCGCCGTGGCGAGGATAACCCTATTACTGCGCAGATTGCCCGCCACTTGGGTAACCGCCGCACCGGCATCGGTTTCAATCAGCTGGCGGTGGTGCTCGACTGTGAGGAGGCTGCTGCGCGCGTTCAGTTCTGGAACCCGGACGGAACACGCTTGCAAACCTGCGGCAGCGCGACGCGTGGCGTGGCGGATCGCCTGATGCATGAGGCTGGCACCCAAAGCATCGTGCTGGGCAGCGACCGTGGCTTGCTGACATGCACACGTGCTGATGGGCAGCGCGTGTCGGTGGATATGGGCCCACCCTCGCTGGACTGGGCGTCGGTACCCTTGGCCAGGGCGATGGACACCTGCGTGTTGCCTATCGACGGCCAGCCGGCGGCGTGCAGCATGGGCAACCCGCATTGCACGTTTTTTGTGGAGGATGTGACGGCGCTCGATATTGAAGCCATGGGCTCGACCCTGGAAGTTCACCCGCTGTTTCCGGCCAGGACCAATGTGCATTTCGTGCAAGTGCTGGACCGCGGCCATATCCGCCTGCGTATCTGGGAGCGTGGCGGAGGTGTGCCGCTGGGGTCCGGTTCATGCTGTTGCGCGGCGGTCGTCAACGGCATCCGGCGAGGGCTGCTCGATGAGCGTGTGGAGGTCCAGTGCGACGGCGGCGCGGTCACGGTGCAATGGGACGGGCGGGGCGGGGTGATATTGACCGGCCGGGTCGAGCCGATCATGCAGGGCACCGCGTACCTGTACTAGAACTTCACGGTAAACGTGGTGCCGGCGCTCGCACATGAACTCACCGCCACGTCGCCGCCATGTACTCTGGCCAGTTCGCGCACGATATACAGGCCCAGGCCTACGCTGCGCACGTCGCTGCCCTGGTCGGTGCCGCGGGTCATGGGTTCGAACAATCCGGCCAGCAGGGTTTGGGGAATCGCCGGGCCGTGGTTGTGCACCGCGACCGCGCAGGTGTTATCGCCCAGGCGCGAGGTAATGGTGATCGGCTGCAGCAAGTCGCCATAGGCCACGCTGTTGGCCACCAGGTTACCGATCATCTGTTGCACGCGGTCGGCGTCCAGGCACGCGTCGCCCTGGCCCTCGGCGTGATGCACCAGCGTGGCCTTGGGGAAGGCCACCCGCAGTTCGTCGACGCTGCGATGAATAACGCTGTGCAGGTCCAGCGGTTGCGGCTTGATGGTAATGCCCTGGCCGACCCGGGCCTGGGTGAAGTCCAGCAGGTCGGCGATCATGCGGTGGGCGCGTTCGGACGACTGGCCGATGTGCCCCAACAACTGGCGCTCCTTGGCCGTGCGTTCGCCACGCTGGAGAAAGTCGGAGGCCATGCGGATCGCGGTGAGTGGGTTTTTCAGGTCATGGCTGACAATCGCCACCATCTGCTCGGCAAACAACGCCCGGCGCTGGGCAATGGCATAGGCCTCGCTCAGTTCGGCCTGGGCCTGTTGCAGGGCCAGTTCCGTAGCAGTTTTTTCCTGCAGCAGGGCTTCAGCCTGCTTGTGGGCATTGAGCAGCTCACGCTCGTACTTGTCACGGTCGGTGGTGCCGAACAGCGCCAAGTCATACACCACGCCGTCGGGCTGCTGGCGCCGGTTGGCGTTGAGCAAGACCGTGACTTTGTGCCCGTTGCAATGACGGATGTCGAGCTTCACCTCGGTGACGCTGCCATGCATACGCAGCATCGGCGCCAGGTGCGTCTGGTAAAAAATCCGCCCGCCCATGGCCAGCAGGTCCTGGAAACGCCGGCCCAGCAGCTGGGCCGCAGTAAAGCCCAGCCAGTCGCACAAGCGCGGGTTGACGTGCAGGATCGTGCCATCTTCCTGGGTCACCGCCAGGGCACACGCCGCGCTGTCAAACAGCGGGTCAACGGGCATCGGCAGCCGCCCAAGGGGCCAGGAACCGGTCCATCGCCGTTGCACACGCCTGGGGGGCGCTCATATGCGGGCAATGGCCGACATTCTCGACCAGGCAATAAGTGCTGTTAGGTAGTACGGCGTGCAGGTATTCACCCACGGCCACGGGGGCGATCAGGTCGTCGGTCGATTGCAGGATGAGTACCGGGGTGGTCAGGCCGAACACATCCTGGCGGTTATCCGAGAGAAAGGTCACGCGGGCGAACTGCTTGGCGATGTCCGGCTCGGTGCGGCAGAAGCTCTCGGTGAGCGCCTCGCTCAGGTGCGGCTGCGTCGGGGCGCCCATGATCACCGGGGCCATGGCGCTGGACCAGCCCAGGTAGTTGCTGTCGAGGGTGTCGAGCAGGTCGTCGATGTCGTCGCGCTGGAAACCGCCGACATATTCCTCGGTATCGATATAGCGTGGCGATGGGCCAATCATCACGTGCGCGGCAATGCGCTGCGGGATGAAACGGTCGGCGAGGGTGCCGATCATCGCGCTGACCGAGTGGCCCACCAGAATCACCGGGCCTTGGGCATAGGCGTCGATAATCTCGTTCAGGTCATGGGCATAGCCATCCAGGCGGCTGTATTTGGTTTTGTCGAACGCACTCAAGTCCGACAGGCCGGCGCCGACCAGGTCATACAGCACCACGCGAAAGCGCTCGAGAAAGTGCGGTGCCAAGGCATTCCACATGGCCTGGTTGCAACCAAAGCCGTGGGAAAACACCAGCGTCGAGGGACCGTGGCCCATCACATGTATATTGTTGCGGTGACGTAGGTCCATGGGGTTCTCGTGGATGGCTAATTGCTATGCAGCTTAGTGGGCAGTTTAGATAGTCGCAGGCCCTGGGTCACGCGTTTGCGTGCAGATAAGGTAAAGTCGGCGTCTTCAGGGAGAGACTTCAGGTAACCATACATGATCGTGCTTGTGCGGCAATCGGTGTTCAGCCTACTGGCCCTGGTGTTTTCCAGCCTGTTAATCGCCGCTCATGCGGACACCTCGCCGATTGGGGTTGCCCTTGATCAGCGGGTCATCGACCTGACCAATACCCTCGACTCGGGCACCGTGCTGCGCCTCAAGCAACAACTCGCCGACCTTGAACAACGCAAAGGCGCGCAAGTGGCCGTATTGCTGGTGCCGACCACCGGCAGCAGCGGCATCGAAGACTATGCCAACCAACTGTTCCGCGCCTGGAAGCTGGGGCGCAAGGACGTCAACGACGGCATCCTGCTGGTGGTGGCCAAAGCCGACCGCACAGTGCGCATCGAGGTGGGTTATGGCCTGGAAGGCATCGTCACTGATCTGCTGGCCCATCGCATCATTGAAGAACGTCTCACTCCAGCGTTTCGTCAGGGCGATTTTGCCGGTGGCATCCAGCAAGGCGTGAGCGCGCTGGTGGTCCTGGTGGACGGCGGCGACCTGCCTGAAGTGGCCGGGCCGGGGATCAACCCGCAATTTTTCGCGATATTGGCGGCGTTTGTCCTGGGGGCGCTCGCCGGTACACTGATCGCCGCTGGCAAGTTGCACTGGCGCAGAGCTTTGATCATCGCAGTTGCGGCCACGCTGTTGCTGACGGTATTGGCCGGTGGTCGGGACTGGCCGATGTTCCTCGTTGCAATGCCGCTGACCTTGTTGATTGGCGGCGCGCTATTCGGCGCGTTGTGGCAGGTGCGCACGCTGTTTTACGGCGTGATCGGGCTGCTGGCTTACATCCTCGGGTTGGTGGTGGCAAACCATTACGTAGACGTCAGTTTCACCCACTGGTTGCTGTGGCCCCTGGGCGTCTTGGTGGTGCTGGGGTTGTACCTGGTGCTGGTGCTGCTCATGAGGCAGACCTGGCGCACCAGCCGCGCAGGTTTTAGCGTACGACTGCTGGCGGCGGTGGCCGTGTATGGGGTGGCGGGGCAGGTGATGGACGGCGATCACGACGCCTGGTTGCTGGCATTTCCTATCGCATCGTTTGTTGCGCTGATTATCTTTGGCAAGGTCGGCGAAGGTTCTGGCTCCGGCGGCGGGTCCAGCTCAGGTTCCAGCGGCTCCAGCACCAGCAGCAGTTCGTCGGGCGGTGGCGGTTCCAGCGGTGGCGGGGGGGCTTCCGGCAGTTGGTAGATGACTCGGCGGCTGTCCCATAGCGGAACAACCGCTGAACTGTACCTTTGAGGGTGAAGCCCCTGGGTACTGGTTGTTCGGCAAAGCCCTGAGTGCTAAAGCGGCTTAGACAGTGGAGTTGTCACGCCTTGGTCCAACCGCCGTTGCCGTCAGGTTTTATTTCGAAGTCGATCGGTTGACGCAGGGCATTGGACGCGGAGTCGTTTAAGGCCTTGTCATCCCAAGTTGGGAAGGCGGGCAGGGTGCCGGTGCCGTGATATCCAGCCCTAGTATTGACCTGGGCGTCATCGACGGTCTTTTTGTCTGAAGGCAAGAAATTGCGATCCAGCCGAGTGCGGTTGGCGTGGTCGCGCGTCGCATTGCCAATGTTTTTCCAGCCGCCCTTGCCATTGGACACTTCGGCATCTTCTCCAGCCTGTTTGTCCAGAGAGTTTTTCCTCGGTACATCATTATCGATAGGGTGTTTGGCAGCGGGCTGGTACGCGGGTACGAATGGGGCGGAGCCATTGATTGAAGACATGATTGCACCTCTCTGATTGCTTGGAAATTGACCCTGTCAGAGGGTGGCCCTGACAGGGCGTTTCGCAGGCTACAGCGCCTGGGGCAGGCGCTCAACGAGGTCTGTTTTGGCTGGATGTAACAACGTGAAACCGCATCAGGTGTTGGTTTTCGAGTGAGTCAAAAGGCTATAGGCGCAGTCCGGCCCACGCTCCGAAAAGTCAGGCTGGCTGTCAGATAGCGCAGCGCAGTGCCAGCTTTTCACTCACCGAAACACATTCGGTCGTTGCAGGTCTTTTGGTTGCCTCACGCTTGGAAACACTTTTGCAATCACTCGTGCAACGGCTTGCATTAAAGCGTCTTCACCATCTCATGCCACGCCATACCCCCATGATCCGACGGCGAAGGGCGCACGTAGGTGTAGCCCATTGCTCGGTACAACGGCACATGCTGCGCCTTGCACATCAGGTGGAGGGTGCGCTTGCCCATTGCCTGCATGCGTTGCACGAACTCAGTCATCAGCCGTTTCGCATAGCCCTTGCCTTGATGGGCCGGGTCGACCACCACCGACATGATCACCACATTCGGTGCCTCGGCCACATGGCCCACCAACTCCTTGAAGGCCTCGTCCGACATTACCACTTCATGGGCGCACCCTGAGTTGATGAAGCCCACCACTGCGCCATCTTCCTCCAGGATCAAAAAGCCCTCGGGATACTGCGCGATACGCGTGGTGATCTTTTCAAGCGTGGCGGCTTCGTCGCCCTCGTAGGCGCTGGTTTCGATTTCAAAGCAGCGTGCTGCGTCGGTGGGCAGGGCGTTGCGCAGGGTGAGGGTGGGCATGGGCCGTTCCAGAGATTTTCAGTGAAAGGCCACATCATAGAGAAACGTTGCACCTTTGGCACCGCAAGGCCGGCCCTGACGGGTGAAGCGTGAGGTTCAACTTTGGTGCTGCGCAATCAAACTGTGGGGCTTGCCTGCGAAGGCGGCCTGGCAGGCGACACAGTTGATTGCGTACATATCCATTCCTGCGGTAACGGCCACTTAGGGTTCCGCTTTTACAGCGGGTCACTTTTGGAAGGACCCAAAAGTAACCAAAAGGTCCTCGCCCCACCACTCGGCACCTCGCTTGGGCTCGGTGTGCCCGTAATCCGCCAGTGATTTGGGGGGCCGCCGCCACGCCCCATCCATGGCGCGGGGCGGCTAAACCGGCATCCCTGCCGGTTTACCCCCCAAATCCCTGTCGAATTCCGGCCAGCGTGGTTTAACGGGGCGCCTGAGATCAAAAGCAAGATCAAAAGCAGATCAAGAGCGGCTCGCTTCGCATCGTGGTTACCGCCTGGGTAGGAGCGGGTAGGATTGAGTTTCGCAAAAACCAGAAAACCCGCCGAGGCGGGTTTTCTCACAACTTACTGCACAGCAGGCGAATCAAGGCCATGTTTTTCAATCACCGTAAACACATCCGCCACATCCTGGACCATGATCCGGGCGGTATTGGCAACTGTGCGCGGGTTCGCATACCAGGAAGAATCACCCCCGGCAGACCCGAAGGTCTCCCACGCACAGCCGCCATACCGACAGGATGCATCAAACCCCACCCACCAACTTCCCACTGTCCATCCGGCGCTTATACGCACTGTCCCGACTCGCCAACCAGAAGTACAACGGCGACGTCACCACCAACCCCACCACCCACGACAAGTCCGCACCGTTGATGTGCTGCGAAATCGGCCCCACGTACAGCGGCGTGTTCATGAACGGAATCTGCACCACGATCCCCACCGCATAGGCCAGCAGCGCCTGGGGGTTGTACTTGCCGTAGATGCCGCCATCCACGCGGAAGATCGAGGCGATGTCGTATTGGCCTTTGTGAATGGCATAGAAGTCGATCAGGTTGATCGCCGTCCAAGGCACCAGCACCACCAGCAGCACCAGCACCATGTCAACGAAGTGGCCGATGAAGTCTTGGGAGGCAAACACCGCCGCAATCGAACAGGCGGCCAGCACGATGATGGAGATCACCGCACGGCTTTTCGCGGTCGGGATCCAGCGGTAGGCGAAGGTCTGTACCAGGGTGATGATCGACAGCACCGCGCCGTACAGGTTGAGGGCGTTGTGGCTGATCACGCTGAGCAGGAACAGCACCAGCATCAACGGGCCGATGGCGCCGGTGGCGAGTTTGACGGCGTCCATGGTGTCCATGCCTACCGGCGTGGCGAGCACTGCCACGGCGCCGAAGATGAACGCCAGGCTCGACCCCAGCGCCGAGCCCAGGTAGGTGGTCCAGAAGGTGGCGGCTACCGGCACGTCGGCGGGCAGGTAGCGGGAGTAGTCCGACACGTAGGGCGCAAACGCGATTTGCCACAGTGCAGCCAGGGAAACAGTGGCCAGCCAACCGGAGATGTTGAAGCTGCCACGGGTGAGGAAATCGGTGGTCTGCACATGGGTGAAGATGTAGCCAAAGCCCAGCACGATGCCTGCGCCGAGGACCCAGGTACCGATGCGGTTGAGTACGTGGATGAAGCGGTAGCCGATGATGCCGATGATCCCGGAACCGATGGCGCCGATAACGATGCCCACCGGCACCGGCACGGCGTCCACCACACCATGCAGGGATTTACCGGCCAGCACGATGTTGGAGGCGAAGAAGCCGATGTACATCACCCCGGCAATCACCACCACCAGCAATGCGCCGAGGGAGCCGAACTGTGCACGACTCTGGATCATCTGCGGGATACCCATTTGCGGGCCCTGGGCCGAGTGCAATGCCATCAACACACCGCCGACCAAATGGCCGACAAGGATGGCGACAATGCCCCACACCAGGTTGAGGTGGAACAGTTGCACACCCAGTGCGCCAGTGACGATCGGCAACGGCGCGATGTTGCCGCCGAACCACAGGGTGAACAGGTCTCTTACCTTTCCATGGCGATCTTCCGGGGGCACGTATCCAATCGTGTGTTTTTCGATGAGCGGGGCGGAGGATGTTGCAGTGGTAACCATGACGAGCTCCAAGGCAAGGTGAGTACGTGGGCGTACTTCGCTGTGCGGCGCATGGGCACCGCTTTGTTGTTGGAGTGATCATCTGCAATGGGCGCAGGCAGGTAAATTAGTAAGTTTGTTGCTATAGACCTTAAAAAAAGTATCTCGTGAGGTTTTTTGCTCCGGTATGTTGCATGCACGTCAATGGCTTGAAAAACCGGTGTTTCTGCGCACTTGTTTGGGGCAAAAAAACACGTTTAGGGAGGTGCCGATGGCAGCCTATAACCTGCGTCAGCTCAGATATTTTGTGACCACGGCCGAATGCGGCAGCGTTGCCGAGGCGTCGCGCAAGCTGTATATCGCCCAGCCGTCGGTTTCCACGGCGATCAAGCAACTGGAAGACAGCTTTGGCGTGCAACTGTTTATCCGCCATCACGCCCAGGGCGTTTCCCTCACGCCCAGCGGCGCGCGCTTTTATCGCAAGGCGTTGGAGCTGTTGCGGGTAGCCCATGAGTTCGAGCAGAACGCCCTGGCCGATAACGATGTGGTGGCCGGGCAGATTGACATCGGTTGTTTTGAAACCGTGGCACCGTTGTACTTGCCACGCTTGATCGCCGGTTTCAAGGCGCGCTGGCCGGGCGTGGAGATCCGCATCCGCGATGGCGAGCAGCAGGAGCTGGTGCAGGCGCTGACGGCGGGCAGTATCGACGTGGCGATGCTGTTTGAGCACGACCTGGGCAGCACCATCGAGACCACGCCGCTGATGCCGCCGCAACAGCCCTATGCGTTGCTGCCGGCCGACCACCGCTTTGCCCAACAGGCCAAGGTGTCCCTGGCCGACCTGGTGCTGGAGCCGATGATTTTGCTGGACGTGTTGCCCAGCCGTACCTACTTCGTGAGCATCTTCGAAGAACGCGGGCTGACCCCGAATATCGTATTCAGCTCGCCCTCCATCGAAATGGTGCGGGGCATGGTGGGGCGGGGGTTCGGGTTCTCGATCCTGGTGACCAAACCGTTCAGCGAGTACACCTATGATGGGCAGAAAGTGGTGTGCATTCCCTTGGTGGAAACGGTCACGGGGTCGGGGTTGTCCGCCGTCTGGCTACGCCGCGCACCCTTGACCAAACCGGTGCAGTTGTTTGTCGACTACTGCCGCGAAGAGTTGGCCCGACTACTGGGCTGAACACCAAACCCCAATGCCGATCAGTTAAGCGAACACAGTGCTCAACGCAACGAAGCTCAAAGGTGGGAGCTGGCTTGCCTGCGAAAGCGGTCGTGCAGTAACCGATGCAGTGATTGACACACCGCCTTTGCGGGCAAGCCCGCTCCCACAGGGATTTGCGCTTAACTGATCGGCATTGGGGCTGGCCCCTCCCACATAGGTGGTGCGATATCTTCAGGTACTGATAAAGCCTAGCAACCGCTGCAACATCGCATCGCAGCCATCGAGCTGCTCCAGGCTCACAAACTCATCGGGCTTATGCCCTTGGTCCATGCTGCCTGGCCCGCATACCACGGTGGGAATACCCACCGCATCGAACAGCCCGCCCTCGGTACCAAACGCTACGGTGCCGAATGCCTGCGAGTCGCAAAACGTCGCAATCAATTGCGCCGCCTGGCTGCGCTCATCCGTGACCAGCCCTGGGTAGGCCGACAACTCGGTGAACCGAATCGAACTCTGCTTGCTGACCGCCTGCATGCGCGGCAACACCTGCTGCCGCGCGTAGGCCTGCAGCTCTTCAGCTACTTCGCCCGGGTCCATGGAGGGCAGGGCGCGCACCTCAAAGTCAAAGCGGCAGTCGGCTGGCACGATATTCAAGGCCTTGCCGCCGTTGATCATGCCGGTCTGTACCGTGCTGAACGGCGGGTCAAAACGTGGGTCCTGACGCGCGCGTAGCCGTTGCCCAATGCGCCCCAGTTCACCGATCAACTCGGCGGCGTGTTCAATCGCATTCACACCCGAGGGCGCATAGGCCGAGTGGCACGCCTGGCCCTGAACATCGCAGCGCATCGCCAACTTCCCCTTGTGGCCCAGTACCGGCTTGAGCTCGGTCGGCTCGCCGATGATGCACAACATCGGCTTGACCGGACGCTGTTCAAGAACGGCGAGCAGCGAGCGCACGCCCAGGCAGCCGACTTCCTCATCGTAGGACAGGGCGATGTGCACCGGCAGGCGCAATGGCGCCTTGACCAGCGCTGGCACCAACGCCAGCACGCAGGCGATATACCCCTTCATGTCGGCGGTGCCGCGCCCGAACAGCTTGCCGTCGCGCTCGGTCAGCGTGAACGGCGGCAGGCTCCAGGGTTGCCCATCCACCGGCACCACGTCGGTATGCCCCGACAGCACGATACCTGGCAGTTCCACCGGGCCGATGCTGGCAAACAGGTTGGCCTTGCTGCGTTGCGCGTTGTAGACCAGCTCGCTGGTGACGCCAAGCCCGGCCAGGTAATCGCGCACATACTCGATCAATTGCAGGTTGGACTCGCGGCTGGTGGTGTCGAAGCCCACCAGGGTTTCCAGCAGGTCGCGGCTGCGGCTCATCGGTCGTCTCCGGCCACACCGTAGCCGGGGGAGCGGTCGGGGGCGAGGGCGCGATCGATATAGGCCTGCACCTGTGGGCGGTAGGCATCCCAGAGTTTTTGCAGTTCGCCAATCGGCGCCTCGTCGGCCCAATCCACGCGCAAGTTGATAATCGGCCAAGTCAACTCGCCCACCACCACCAGCGCGGCGGAGTGCACCGGGCCGGCTTCGCCACCGGCGGCGATGGCGGCATGCATCGCGGCCAGTAGACGGTCTGCGAGCTGGCCTTCGCCCTGTTCGAAGGCCGTGACCATCGCGGTGATCACTTCAGGGGCGGCGAGCATATTGCCCGCCGCCACGCATTGCTCGCCCGATACCGCGTGATGGGTACCCAGGGTCTGACTGCCGCTGAAATGCACGCTGCGGCCCAGGTGGTCAATCGCCGTCAGTTGCCGGTACTGGCTGTAGCCGTTGCGGGTGAGCGCTTTATCGACGGCGTCGGCGGGAGCCAGGCCCTGTTCCAGCCCGTCGAGGACGTCAGGGCCGAGGGCCGGCAAGGTGATGTTCTGGGTCGACACGGCGCCCACACCGGGCCGCAGCCACGGGCAGCGGGCGCCCACGGCGATGCTCGATGAGCTGATGGCAATGCCCAGTTGGCCGGTCTCTGCACAACGGCCGACGATAGAAAAGGTCATGGCTAGCCTCCTTACTCTGGAATAACCGCGATCACATCAATTTCCATCAGCCACTGCGGCTGGCCCAGGGCCGAAACCACCAGCCCGGTGGAAATCGGGAACACGCCCTTGAGCCACTTGCCGACTTCCTGGTACACCGGCTCGCGATAGCGTGGGTCGATCAAATAGGTGGTGGTTTTGACGATATGGCTGAGGTCGCTGCCGGCTTCTTCCAGCAGTTGCTTGACGTTCTTCATCGCCTGCTCGGCCTGGGCCCGTGGGTCGCCGAGGCCGACCAGGTTGCCGTCGAAATCAGTGCCCACCTGGCCGCGTACGTACACGGTGTTGCCGGCGCGCACGGCCTGGCATAGGTCGTTGTCCAGGCTCTGGTTGGGATAGGTTTCTTTGGTGTTGAACATGCGAATGCGAGTGTGAGTAGGCATCAAAAAACTCCTGGGAAAAATGATCAGGCGCTGACAGGGGACTGGCGGGCAACCGGGGCGGCTTCGCGGTACTCAAGGTACTGACGCTGGATGGCGATATGGTCGGCCACGTATTTGGCGTCGTGCCACACGCCCCAGATAAACGACGAGCCACGCCGCGATTGCCATGGCAACCCAAGGAAGTAGATGCCCGCTTCGCTGGAGACACCGCGCTGGTGTTGCGGCTTGCCAGCGGCGTCGAAGGCGTCTACCTGCAACCAGCTGTAGTCCACGGCAAATCCGGTGGCCCAGATGATCGAAGTGATGCCAGCCTCCGCCAGGTCCAGTGTCAGGATCGGCTGCTTGATGCATTCAGCGTCGGGGAACACGCGACGTGCCTCGGGCTCCAGGGGCAGGTCGAGGCCGTTGCGCTCGATATAGGCGTCGGCCGCATCCAGCAAGGCCAGGTAGTTTTCATCACCGCGCGCCAGGTTCTCCACCAGGTTGGGTTGGAACGTTGCCACCGTGCCGTCGAAGGCGTGAGTCAGGCCGACCAGGGTCATGCCTTGCTGGGCCAGCTCGCGAAAGTCGATGGTCTTGCCGCCGTGGGCGCCGCTCACGGCAATGGTGACGTGCTCGCGGCCGGGTTTCATCGCCGCCTGGTCCCACTCGCCCAATACGCCCAACCACCAGCAGAAGTCGCGGTTGCGATAGGCGCGAGGAGGGCGGTCATGGGCGCCGACCGACAGGTACACCTGGCGACCGGAACGCTGCAATTCATCGGCAATTTGCACCCCGGACGAGCCGGCGCCCACCACCAGCACAGCGCCGGCTGGCAGTTGCCCAGGGTTGCGATAGTCGGCGGAGTGGATCTGGTGCAGCGCGGTGTCTTTAGGCGCGATAGCGGGAATCACAGGCTTTTGAAAGGGCCCGGTGGCGGCTACCACGCGGTTGGCTTCGATCACGCCTTCGCTGGTGTGCACGGTAAAGCCGGGGCGCCCCTCGTTGCGAACTACTGAGATGACGTCCACGCCGGTGCGGATCGGCGCGTTGAACTTACGGGCATAGGCTTCGAAGTAATCGGCGACGCGCTCTTTGGGTGCGAACCCATCGGCGGGGACGTCATCGAAATGCAGGCCGGGGAAGCGGTCATGCCAGGCCGGGCCGTTGGCGACCAATGAGTCCCAGCGGCCGGTGCGCCAGCGCTCGGCAATACGGCTGCGTTCCAGCACCAGGTGCGGCACGCCTTGCTTGCTCAAATGCTCGCTCATGGCCACGCCAGCTTGACCTGCGCCAACCACCAGCGTGTCTATTTTTGTTATCGCTACAGTCATGTCTCTATCCTTGCGTAATGCAGTTGGATTCAGCTCGGGCATGACGTCAAGTTAGGCGGCGGGGGGGTATTAATAAAATATTATTAAGTTGGGAAGTGAGCATAAATATCGGATGCAGAGCCGGCGAATGCCTGCCAGACAGCACATACATGCAATTCCCCACACCTGCCAACCGGCCACACTCTCCCCATCGCTCAATGCTCCGGGGAAACACCCAGCCATGGAATCAACCGCCAACACCCGCCCCGACGAAGTCGTCACCCTGGTCGTCAAGCACCGGGTCAAACCCGGCTTTGAAGTCGAGTACGAAGCCTGGCTGCGCCGCATCGTGCGCATCGCGGGCGAACGCCCTGGGCACCTTGGCGTTGACGTGGTGCGCAGCCAGCAAAACGGCATGGCGCTGTTCACTTGCGTGCTGCGCTATAGCTCCACCAACGCCCTTGAGCTGTGGCTCGGCTCCCCGCAACGCCAGGCCCTGATCGACGAAGCCGCGCCCATGCTGGCGGATGGCGACCAGACGGAAATCGGCGCGGCCAATGAATTCTGGTTCACGCCCCAGGCCGATGGCGGTGCCAAGCCGCCGCGCTGGAAGCAGGCGGTGGTCAGCCTGTTTGTGATCCTGCCGCAAACCCTGCTGCTGCCGTTTATCTGGGGGCCGATCCTGCGGTTGCACCCGTTTTTGTCCAACTACGTGGTCTCCACCTTCCTGGTCACCCTGACCATCGTGTTGCTGGTGGTGTACCTGCTGATGCCGGCGGCCACCCGCCTGTTCGCTCCCTGGCTTGAAGCCTCTGTAAAGGAAACCCTATGAACGCCGATCTGATTCTGTTCAATGGCCAGTTCCACACCGTGGACCGGGAAAACCCACGCGCCACCGCCGTGGCCATCCACCAAGGGCGCTTTGTCGCCGTCGGTACCGACGGCGAAGCCATGGCCCTGCGCGGCAGCGGCACCCAAGTCATCGACCTCAAGGGCCGCACCGTAATTCCCGGCCTCAACGACTCGCACTTGCACCTGATTCGTGGCGGGTTGAACTACAACCTTGAACTGCGCTGGGAAGGCGTGCCGTCCCTGGCCGATGCCTTGCGCATGCTCAAAGACCAGGCCGACCGCACGCCCACGCCGCAATGGGTACGCGTGGTGGGCGGTTGGAACGAATTCCAGTTCGCCGAAAAGCGCATGCCCACCCTGGAAGAACTCAACCAGGCCGCCCCGGACACCCCGGTGTTCGTGCTGCACTTGTACGACCGCGCCTTGCTCAACCGCGCAGCCCTGCGGGTGGCGGGCTACACCAAGGACACGCCGAACCCGCCGGGCGGTGAGATCGTACGCGACAGCAACGGCAACCCCACCGGCATGCTGGTGGCGCGGCCCAACGCGATGATCTTGTACTCGACCTTGGCCAAAGGCCCGAAACTGCCTTTGGAATATCAGGTCAACTCCACCCGCCAGTTCATGCGGGAACTCAATCGCCTGGGCCTGACCAGCGCCATCGATGCCGGCGGCGGCTTCCAGAACTACCCCGATGACTATGCGGTGATCGAGCAACTGGCCAAGGATCAACAGTTGACGGTGCGCATCGCCTACAACCTGTTCACCCAGAAGCCCAAGGAAGAGCTCAGCGACTTCAAGCACTGGACCGGCAGCGTCACCCTGCACCAGGGCGATGACTACCTGCGCCATAACGGTGCCGGCGAGATGCTGGTGTTCTCGGCGGCGGATTTCGAAGACTTCCTCGAACCCCGCCCTGACCTGCCGCTGAGCATGGAACAGGAGCTGGAACCGGTGGTACGCCACCTGGTGGAACAGCGCTGGCCGTTCCGTCTGCACGCCACTTACGACGAGTCCATCTCGCGCATGCTCGACGTGTTCGAGAAGGTCAACCGCGATATTCCGTTCAATGGCTTGCCGTGGTTCTTCGACCACGCCGAAACCATCACCCCGAAAAACATCGAACGCGTGCGTGCCCTTGGTGGCGGTATTGCGATTCAGGATCGCATGGCGTTCCAGGGCGAATACTTCGTCGAGCGCTACGGCGCCAAGGCCGCCGAAGCCACGCCGCCGATCAAGCGCATGCTGGCCGAAGGCGTGCCGGTAGGGGCGGGCACCGATGCCACCCGCGTGTCGAGCTACAACCCCTGGACCTCGCTGTATTGGATGGTCAGCGGCCGCACCGTCGGTGGCCTGGAGCTGCACGCCGAGGGCTTGCCGCGCCTTACCGCATTGGAGCTGTTCACCCACGGCAGCGCCTGGTTCTCCTCCGAGCAGGGCAAGAAAGGCCAGATCAAGGTCGGTCAACTGGCGGATGTCGCCGCGTTGTCGGCGGACTTTTTCAGCGTCGAAGAAGAAGCCATCAAGTGGATCGAGTCGGTGCTGACCGTGGTCGGCGGCAAGGTCGTGTACGGCGCTGGCGACTTCGAAGATTTCGCACCGCCACGGGTACCGGTGCTGCCGGACTGGTCGCCGGTGGTCAAGGTGCCGGGGCACTGGCGCCCCACGTCGCCGATGCAGGCCCAGGTTCACCAGTGCAGCGGCCCCTGTGGCGTGCATGCCCATAGCCATGAAAAAGCGCGCCTTTCCAGCGTGCCGGTCAGCGACTTCCAGGGTTTCTGGGGTGCGTTCGGCTGCTCCTGCTTTGCCTTTTGAAGAACACCCCATCCCTAAAGGAGTTACCCATGACTTACAAGCGCTTGAACAAAGACGATGCTGTTGTTTTGTTGGTTGATCACCAGACCGGCCTGATCTCCCTGGTGCAGGATTTCTCCCCCAACGAGTTCAAGAACAACGTGCTGGCCCTGGCCGACGTGGCGAAGTTCTTCAACCTGCCGACCATCCTGACCACCAGCTTTGAAAGCGGCCCCAACGGCCCGCTGGTGCCTGAGCTCAAAGAACTGTTCCCCGACGCGCCGTACATCCCGCGCCCTGGCCAGATCAACGCGTGGGACAACGAAGATTTCGTCAAGGCCGTCAAGGCCACCGGCCGCAAGCAAATCATCATTGCCGGTGTGGTGACCGACGTGTGCGTGGCGTTCCCAACCCTGTGTGCCCTTGACGAAGGCTTTGAGGTCTTCGTGGTCACCGACGCTTCCGGCACCTTCAACGAAACCGTGCAACAAGCCGCCTGGGCGCGTATGACCGCCGCCGGTGCACAGCTGGTCAACTGGTTCTCGGTGGCTTGCGAGCTGCAAGTGGACTGGCGCAACGACATGGAAGGCCTGGCCAACCTGCTCTCGCCGCGCATTCCCAACTACCGCAACCTGATGAACAGCTACTCGGCGTTCGCTGCCAAGTAACCTGGTCGGTAAAACACCGCAAAACCCTTTGGGAGCTGGCTTGCCTGCGATAGCGGTGCATCAGTCAACAGCATTGCTGGCTGATACACCGCTATCGCAGGCAAGCCAGCTCCCACATTTGATTGTGTTCACATTTTGGTTTGTGGTGTGACCACTGACAGGCTATAAAACAGCCCATCGTCCCCTGAGAAGCGACAATGAACCCCTTCGAAGACATGCGCCTGTTCTGCCAGGTCATGGAATCCGGCAGTTTCACCGCCGCCGCCGAGCAATTGGGCTTGTCCAAGCAATTCGTCAGCCGCCGCCTGATCCAACTGGAAGACCGCCTGGGCGTGCGCTTGCTTAACCGCTCCACACGGCGTCTGGACGTCACGCCGCTGGGCCAGAGCTACTACGAGTCGGCCTTGCGCCTGCTCGGTGAGGTGGAACAAGTGGAGCAGGGCATCGCTGGCCAGAACAGCGAGCCCCGAGGCACCATTCGCCTCAGTGCACCCTTGTCGTTCGCCATGGCGCACCTGGGTTGCCTGTTGCCGTTGTTTCTGCGTCAGCATCCGCAGGTCTGCGTTGAAGTTGACCTGAGCGACCGTCCGGTGGACTTGATCGGCGAAGGCTACGACCTGGTGCTACGCATCGGCACCCTGGAAGATTCCACCCTGATCGCCCGACGGATCGCCGCTATCGAGCGGGTGTATTGCGCCAGCCCCGACTACCTGGCGTTGCGGGGTACGCCTTCGAAACCCGAGGACTTAACCACGCACGACTGCCTGCCCTACGGCCACGGCCGCCAGGTGCAATGGCGCTTCAAAGGCAAGGTGCAAGCCTTGAGCGTCAGTGGGCGCATGCGCGTCAATAACGGTGACCTGCTGCGCGATACCGCGATTGCCGGTCTGGGCGTTACCTATCTACCGACGTTCATTGTCAGCGAGGCCTTGAAGGACGGTCGCTTGGTCAAGGTATTGGAAGACTTCGCCCCAGAGGCCTTGACCCTGTCGGCCGTGTACCCGCAGCACCGACAGAGTTCACGCCCGGTGCAAGCGCTGGTGGAGTTCCTGCGCGAACGCCTCGCTAGCGGCTGCTGAACAGTTGGCGGATCAGGTTGGGCGTGCTGCCCGTCCACCGCTTGAACGAACGCCGAAAATTCGCCGCATCGTTGAAGTTCAGGTACGCCGCGACTTCCTCGTTACTCAAGCCCTTGGCCAGGTACAGGTGCAACGCCACATGCTTGCGCACCCGGTCGACCTGTTGCTGAAAACCGGTGTCGTGCCGTTGCAACTTGCGCTTTAGCGTGGCCGGGCTCATGGCGAAAATGTGCGCGGCCTGTTCCAGGCTGGGTGGTTGGCGCACATGTTCGCGCAGGTAGGCATAGAGGCAGTCCAGAAAACTTGTGGCAAAGCCCAGTTGCTCGATTTGTTCAAGGGCTTGCTGGCGCGCGACCTGGCCCGCCGTGGCCGAAGCGCCCGGCCAGGTGTGGGTGAGGTATTCACGGGGGATGCACATCATATCTTGCGGGCGTTCGAAGCGCGTGTGCTCGCCCAGATGCACCCAGTATTGCTCGACATACCGAGGTTCGGCATGGTTGAAACTGCACACCCATGGCAAGCGCTGGCCGCTGAGCCATTGGCTCATGGCAACCAGCGAGGTCATGCTGGCTTCGAGCAGAAAGCGCCAGTGTTCGCCGGCGCCGCAACTGTCCAACCAATACAGGTAAGCGTGGTGCTCATCCAGTTCCAGTTGCAGCGTGGCCAGCGGGCTGAGCAGCACTTGTTGCTGGATCAGGATGTCCAGGGCCTGATGAAGGTTCTGTGCATGCCCCAGCGAATGGCTGGCGGCGCCGTAGTAGCCGGGCAGCAGGCGTTGGCCAAACAGGAAACTGCTGTCATCGGCGTCCAGTAGTTTGCGGCTGTTGCCGATCAAGCCCAGAAACTGTTGCGGGCTCAACCGCGCGTTGCCGGCCAGGATGTCTTCGTGGAACAGGCCGGTGCCCCGCAGCAGGCGATGGCTGTCGATGTCCCGGGACAAGCCCAGGTCGATCAACGTGGCGGGTTGATAGTGACCGGGGATGAAGCGGCTGTCGTTTTCATACCAGCTGGTTTTCACGGCCATTTCAGGCGCTTTTCGCAAGGGGTTGCTTGGCCCGGGCCAGGCCCATATTCAGCCGCGTGAGCAGCTCGTGGGGGGACTCTTGCAAGGCCATTGCCACCGCCGTGGTCGCCGCCAGTTGCAGGCGTTCGCCCTGTTGCCGGGTCTTGTGGGCCAGGCTCTGCACCGCGTGTTGCAACTCCAGCGCCAGGCCCTGGGCCTGACGCTCGCCGGTATTGGGCAGCAGCACCACGAAACGATCGCCCGCCAGGCGGCACAACAGGTCTTGGCGGCGCAGGTTGAGCAGCAGCACGTGGCTGACCGCCTGTAGCACCGCATCACCCTCGGCATGCCCGTAGACCTGGTTGATGGTGGCGAAGTTATCCAGGTCCAGGGCGAGCAACGACAGTGGTTGTTGCTGCGCTTGGCTGTCGCGCAGGCTGTCGATGAGTTGGCGCTTGAGGTAGTCGGCGCCGGCCAGGGGCGTGAGTTTGTCGAATAGCCGGTGCTCGCGAAACAACCGCTCGCGTTTTTCCATTTGCGCGCTGATCGCCAGTTGTTCGTGGTGCCAGTGATAAATGCCAATCGTCAGCAGGATCATGCCCACCGGCATTGGCCCTGACTCCAGCCAGTGATCCCAGGACACGCTATCAGGCAGGCGGATGAATTCGTCGAGGCTGTCGATCCACCAGGAAAAAAAGATGCACGACAGCCCCAGCGCCAGGTATTGGGTGACCCGTCCGGCGGGGCGGCTTTTCAACACCAGGCCCAGCCAGATCAGCGCGAGCAGCGCCGAACCGCCTTCGCCGATGATATCCAGCCATACCCATTCGCTGACGCTCTTGAGCTCGCCGCAGGCCAGGTGCAGGAGCAGCCCGAGGTTGGCGGCGATCAGGAGCAACGCGAGTTTCCAGCGGTGGGGTTTGAGCACGGAAAACATGGCCACGGGTCCTTGGGCAAATGAGTAATGGGCGCCAGCACAGCAGATGGATGTGACGGTTGGATGACGGGCGGGGAGGGTCGAATCAGCTCATGCCCTTGGCACATTTTTCAGCTGAACATAGATCCCATGTGGGAGCTGGCTTGCCTGCGATAGCGGCCTGACAGTCGATACAGTTATACCGAGTGCATATCCATTCCTGCGGTAACGGCCACTTAGGGTTCCGCTTTTACAGCGGGTCACTTTTGGAAGGACCCAAAAGTAACCAAAAGGTCCTCGCCCCACCACTCGGCACCTCGCTTAGGCTCGGTGTGCCCGTAATCCGCCAGTGATTTGGGGGGCCGCCGCCACGCGCCATCCATGGCGCGGGGCGGCTAAACCGGCATCCCTGCCGGTTTACCCCCCAAATCACTGTCGAATTCCGGCCAGCGTGGTTTGACGGGGCGCCTAAGATCACGATCAAGAGCAGATCAAGAGCGGCTCGCTTCGCATCGTGGTTACCTGGGCGGCACATTCGACTTCTCTGTCGATTGAACTGCCGTCTTCGCAGGCAAGCCAGCTCCCACATTTGGACTGTGGGGTGTCAGAGAGATATGCATCGGCTGTCCGGCCGCTATCGCAGGCAAGCCCGCTTGCTCCCGCATCTGGCCGAGGTCATTTCAGCTCATTTGTACCCTCCAGAAGCCTGTAAACCCCGCTTTGACAGGCTCTGCCCGCAACCTTGTCACAGAACCGTCACGCCTGCCCCCTAGCGTGCCCTCCCAGTTGCCGGGCCCCTTGCCTGGCGCCAACGGATTCTTGGGGAGGGTTTCATGTACAAGCGCACCGGGCTCGTCAGCTTTACGCTTACCGCCTTGGCTCTGGCGATAGCCTGCGAGCGGCTCAACGCCGCCGAAGCGGCCACCGAGCATGTCGATGTGGTCGGCCAAGCCGCTGCGATCGACAGCGCCCTCAAGGAGCAACGCTCTTCCGACAGTATCAAAAGCGTGGTGCATGCCGACGGCGTCGCCCAGTTGCCGGATGAGAATGTTGCCGAGGCGGTGCAGCGCTTGCCGGGCATCAGCGTTGAACGTGACCAGGGCGAAGGCCGCTTTGTCAGCGTGCGCGGCCTGGGCCCGGACCTCAACAGCGTGACCATCAACGGCACCCTGGTGCCATCCCCCGAGAGCGAACGCCGCGCCGTGGCCCTCGATGTTCTGCCCTCGGAATTGGTGCAGTCGCTGTCGGTGATCAAGACGCTCACACCGGACATGGACGCCAACTCCCTCGGCGGCACTGTCGATGTGAAGAGCCTCTCGGCGTTCGACCACAAGGGCCTGTTCTACACCGGCAGCACCGAGGCCAGTTATGACAAGAACACGCACCAGACCAGCCCGAAATTCTCTGGCGCCGCCAGTAACCGGTTCAGCCTCGGCGACGGTATCGACAACTTTGGCGTGGCCGCGGCGCTCAGTTGGCAGAAGCGTGATTTCGGCTCGGACAACGTCGAAACTGGCGGCGCCTGGGACTTCACCAACGGCGCCCGGCTCAACGAATTCGAGCAGCGCGACTACGACATCAGCCGTGAACGCGCCGGTGGTGGCCTTAACTTCGATTACAAGCCCGATGACCTGAGCAGCTACTACCTGCGCACGCTCTACAGTCGCTACAAAGACACCGAAACCCGCAACGCCGCCAGCCTCGAGTTCGCTGACCCGCAAGCGCCCGGTGAATTGGGCGAAGCCGAGGGCAAACGCAAGCTCAAGAACCGCGAGGAAACCCAGCAAATCCAGTCCTACGTATTGGGCGGTGAACGCCTGCTCGGCCTGTGGACCTTGAGCGGCCAGGCCGGTTACAGCCGTTCCAGCGAAGACAGCCCGGGGCATATTGCCGGTGCGACCTTCGATGGCGGTGATTTTGCCCACAGCGGCTTTTACGACAAGGCCAAGCCGCGGCCCATCGTTGGTAGCGGTTTCTACGACCCTGCCAATTTCAGCCTCGACAAAGTCGACTGGGAAAAACAGCACACCCAGGACACCGAGAAAAACCTGCGCCTGGACCTGGCGCGCGACTACGACCTGCGCGGTTACGCATCCCAGTTCAAGTTCGGCGGCAAGGTCAGCCGACGCCACAAGGACAATGACTTGGAGGCCTGGGTCTACAAGGACCTGGATGAACAGGGCTTGAGCGATGAACAACTCAACCTCACGCAGTTCCAGAAGGGCAGCGTCGACTACCGTCTCGGCCGCTTTGGCCCAGGCATCAGCGCGAGCAATATCCGCCAGTTGATCGGCGGCCTCAATCGCGATGACTTCTATGACCCCACCGAATCCACGGTCAACGACTTCACCATCCGCGAAGACATCAACGCCGGCTACCTGATGAACACCGTCGATATTGACGACTGGCGCTTCATTGCCGGCATGCGTTACGAGGGGACTGAATTCGAAGCCAAGGGCACCGGCGCCACGGACGGCCAGTTCAGCGCCACCGAGACCAAGCGCCGTTATCACCATTGGCTGCCGGGCTTGCATGCGCGCTACCAGATTGACAAGAACACCCAAGTGCGCGCCGCCTGGACCAAATCGGTGGTGCGTCCGACCTTTGGCCAACTGGCCCCAGGTTTTGTGATCGACGATGACGAAGCCACCTTCGGCAACCCGGACCTCAAGCCTCTGGAGTCGAGCAACCTGGACCTGGGCATCGAACATTTCATGGGCCGTGCCGGTACCGTGTCGGCATTCGTGTTCTACAAAGACATCCAGAACTTCGTCTACAACACCGATGTCGCCGGTACCGGGGCCTGGGCCAACTTCGCCGAGGCGCACACCTTTGCCAACGGCGACAGCGCCAAACTCTATGGCCTGGAGTTGGCCTACTCACAGAAGTTCGACTGGCTGCCTGCGCCGTGGAACGGCTTGATGATCGGCGCCAACAGCACCTTCAGCCGTTCCAGCGCGGACATCGAGGGCTTCGACAGTGCCAGCGGGCGCAATCGCAAGCGCAACATCAGCCTGCCCAACCAATCGGACACGGTCGGCAACCTGATGCTCGGTTGGGAAGACGACACCCTCAGCCTGCGTCTCTCGGCCAATTACAAATCGGCCTACCTGTACGAGTTGGCGTCGATCAACGACAAGGCCCATGACCTGCACGTCGACGCGCAAACCTTCGTTGATTTCAGCGCGCGCTACTCGCTGACCAAGAACCTGCAGGTCAGCTTCGAGGCACAGAACCTCACCGATGAGTCGTACTTCGTCTACACCGGCCACCGCAGCTACAACGGCCAGTACGAAGAGTACGGCCCCACCTACAAGCTGGGCCTGACATTCACCCATTTCTAACGATAACGCGTGCATCCTGAAGGATTTGTCTGTTCATGAGAATTTCCAAGCTGTGCCTGCTGGTCGTACTGGTTAGCAGCGCCAATGCGTTCGCCACTGACCTACCGTTGACCCCTTGGGCACCGAGCCTTAACGCCCAAGCCGTTGCCTTCCTGCCCGGCGGCACCCAGCGCGTAGCGGCCAGTGCCCGCGACGGCCTGCTGCTGCTCGACGATAACGGCGTCGAACTGGCCCGCTTCAAAGGCCGTTTCAGCAGCCTCGACATACGCACTGGCGGCACTCAATCGCTGATCGCCAGCCTCGACAACGACCGCCAGCAGGCCTTGCTGATCGGCCTCGATGGCGCCGGCAAAACCTGGGGTACGCCGCTGTACCTGCCGCCCCGCGACTTTGCGGTAAACAGCCTGTGCCTCTATCGCGATGCGACGGCCAACCTGTTTGTGTTTCTGGTCGGTGAAGAGGGCAAGGGCGAACAGTGGCTGGTGGGCAATGGTGCGACCCTGTTGGCCCAGGCGCAGCGTGTTCGCAGCCTGCCACTGCCGCCATCGGCGCAATACTGCCAAGTGGACGATGCGACCGAGCGATTGGTGGTGAATGAGCAAAACGTCGGCTGGTGGGCCTACCCGGCGCACCCGGAAGCCGAGGTGAAGCGCACGCCCGTGGCGCTGTTCGACGATCCCCAGCGCGAAGCCGGCGTCATGGCGCTGGTGCCGGGCGGGATGCTCGCGCTGGACCCGAAAACCGCGCAGTTGTACCTGTTCCAGCAAGTCGGGGAGCGTTGGGTCGGGCAATCCAGCCTGGCCTTGCCGGGCCTCAAAGAACCGGAGCAACTGGCGATACAGGGCCGGCAGGTGCTGGTGCGGGACGACAACAGCGGCCAGCTCTATCAGGGCCGTCTCGACTGGCAAGCCACGCCGGTGCCGGTTGCGCCGATACTTGCCCAAGTCGCTGCACTGCGCCAGACCGAACCCGTGGGTCGCCAGGGCGACGCGGCGGATGACCCGGCCATCTGGATTCACCCGGAAACACCGGCCAAAAGCCGTGTGCTGGGGACCAACAAGAAACAGGGCCTGCTGGCCTACGATCTCGACGGCAAGCTGCTGCAGGAACTGGCAGTGGGGCGCCTGAACAATGTCGACCTACGCCCAGGCTTCAAACTGGGTACGCACACCGTCGACCTGGCCGTGGCGAGTAACCGCGACCGCAACAGCTTGAGCCTGTTCAGCATCGACCGTCAGAGCGGCGAGCTGCGTGAAGCCGGTGAGGTCTCCACGCCACTCAAGGACATCTACGGCATCTGCCTGTACCAGCCCGCCAGCGGTGAGCTCTACGCGTTCGCCAATGACAAGGATGGCACCTTCCTGCAATACCGCCTGAGTGCACCGGCTGGCCGTGTGCAGGGCGAGTTGGTGCGTCAGTTCAAGGTCGACAGCCAACCCGAGGGCTGTGTGGCCGATGACCAGCGCCAACGCTTGTTCATCGGTGAGGAAGATGTCGGCGTGTGGGCGATGGATGCCCGTGCCGAGCAACCGGCCATGCTCACTTCGGTGATCAACGTCGGCCCGCAACTGCATGCGGATGTCGAAGGCCTGGCGCTGTATCAAAGCCCCGCACGGGATTACCTGGTGGTCTCCAGCCAAGGCAATGACAGCTACCTGGTGCTGGACGCCGAGCCGCCATTCGCTGTGCGCGGCGCCTTGCGCGTTGGCCTCAATGCAGCCGCCGGCATTGATGGCGCCTCGGAAACCGATGGCCTGGAGGTCACTGCCGTCAACCTCGGCGGGCCATGGAGCCAGGGCATGCTGGTGGTGCAGGACGGGCGCAAGCGCATGCCCGAGCAAGCCCAGAACTTCAAGTTCGTGCCCTGGGCCGAGGTGAGCCGTGCGTTGAAATTACCCTGAGCTGTCATCACGCAGTCATCCGTTTTTAATCGAATAGGAGCTTCACCATGCACGCGACGATGGAACATATGACGATCTGGAGCTTGATCAGCGACGCCAGCCTGTTGGTCAAGGCTGTGATGGTCACTTTGCTGCTGGCGTCCTTGCTCAGTTGGTACCTGATCATTCAGCGCAGCAGTGTGCTGCGTGGTCTGGAACGCCAGCTTGACGGCTTCCTGGCGCGCTTTCGCGTGGCGTCGGACCTGCAACCCTTGTATCGCGAAACCGTGCAGGCGGGCGAGGGCGGTGTGGCGCCGATCTTTATTGCCGGCATGCAGGAATACCAGCACTTGCACCACCACGATCCGGCAGTGCTCGAGGGTGTGGAGCGCGCCTTGCAGGTAGCGATCACCGAGCAGGAGCTGGAGCTGGAAAAGGGCTTGCAGTTTCTGGCCACGGTGGGGTCGGTCAGCCCCTACATCGGCCTGTTCGGGACCGTGTGGGGCATCATGAATTCGTTCCTCGGCTTGTCCCAGGTGCAACAGGCCACCCTATCGACCGTGGCACCGGGTATTGCAGAAGCCTTGATTGCCACGGCCATTGGCCTGTTTGCGGCGATTCCGGCAGTGGTCGCCTATAACCGCTTTGCGGCACGCAGCCAGACCTTGCTCACGCGCTACTACGCTTTTGGCAATGAGCTGCAAGTGCACCTGCACCGCACACTGCGCGGTACCTCGAACAACCTGGCCGTGGCCGCCTGAACAAGGAGCAAAGCGATGTTGATCAGGCCGCAACGCAAGCACGGGCCCAAGGCCGAGATGAATGTGGTGCCCTACATCGACGTGATGCTGGTGCTGCTGGTGATTTTCATGGTCACCGCGCCCATGCTCACCCAAGGCGTGAAGATCGAACTGCCCAAGGTCGCCGCCGAGGCACTGGCCACCGATACGCGCCAGCAGATCCTGACGTTATCGGTGAAGGCGGACGGTGGCTACTACTGGAACCTGGGGGGCGAACTGGATACCCGCCAGCAGACCGACAGCGCGGTGACCCTGGAAGAAATGAGCGCCAAGGTCATGCAGGTGGTGGCGGCGCGCAGCGATACCCAGGTGTATATCCGCGCTGATGACAATGCCGGTTATGGCCGTGTGGTGGCGGCCATGGCGGTGCTGCAGAAGGGCGGCATCAGCAATCTTGGGCTGGTGACAGAGGCCCCACAATGACGGTGATGATCATGCACAGTCCGGCACTGGCCTTGGCGCCTGACAGCGATGGTTTCTGGCGTAAAAGCCTGGCAGCGAGCCTGGCCGTGGCGCTGCATGGTGCGGTGGCAGTGGCGTTGATGCTGGGCTGGTCAACGGAGCGACCGGGGGTGCCAGCGCCACGGGTGATGCACACGCAGTGGGTGGTTTTACCCGCGCCGGCGCCTGCGCCGACACCTGAACCCGTCGCTGCCGCACTGCCAGAACCTGTTGCCATCCCGGTACCAACCAAACCGACGGTCGATCCGCAGGTCCAGGCGCAAAAGCTCGAGAAAGCCGCGCTGGCGCGCAAGCGGGTGGAAGAAAAGAAACTCGAGCAACAACAGCAGCGCATGGCGACCGAGCAGCGCAATCAGGCGTTGGAACAGCAGCGTCTGAGTCAGGCGCGTGCTGCTTCGGAAAAAGCCCGAGCCGCCGTGCCTGTGCCTACCCCTGCATTCGACAGCCGCCAGTACCAGCCCTTGAGCAAGGCCGCCCCCGACTACCCCGAACGCGCCTTGGACAAGAACATCGAAGGCGACTGTTCGGTGGAGTACACCGTCAACACCCAGGGCCACGTGGAAAACCCCAAGGTGCTGGACGGCTGTCACCCGTTGTTCATTCGGCCCTCATTGGCGGCGGCCAATACTTTTCGCTACCAGCCGAGAATCGTCGATGGCAAGGCTGTTGCCGTACCGGCAGTGCGCAACACCTTCCACTACCGCATCAAATGAGCTTCTCCAGCCACCTCCCCAAAACCTGTGGGAGCTGGCCTGCCTGCGATAGCGGTGGCTCAGTTGAATATTCAGTGACTGACACACCGCCTTCGCGGGCAAGCCCGCTTCCACAGGGAATCTGTGCCAGGCGCTGATTTTGTGGGCAATACATGACTAGTGTGGGAGCTGGCTTGCCTGCGATAGCGGTGGCTCAGTTGAATATTCAGTGACTGACACACCGCCTTCGCGGGCAAGCCCGCTCCCACAGGGGATCTGTGCCGGGCGCTGATTTTTTGTGGGCAATACATGACTAGTGTGGGAGCTGGCTTGCCTGCGAAAGCGGTGGCTCAGTTGAATATTCAGTGACTGACACACCGCTTTCGCGGGCAAGCCCGCTTCCACAGGGGATCTGTGCCAGGCGCTGATTTTGTGGGCAATACATGACCAATGTGGGAGCTGGCTTGCCTGCGATAGCGGTGGCTCAGTTGAATATTCAGTGACTGACACACCGCCTTCGCGGGCAAGCCCGCTCCCACAGGGGATCTGTGCCGGGCGCTGATTTTGTGGGCAATACATGACCAATGTGGGAGCTGGCTTGCCTGCGATAGCGGTGGTCCAGTTGAAGATTCAGTGACTGACACACCGCTTTCGCGGGCAAGCCCGCTCCCACAGGGGATCTGTGCCGGGCGCTGATTTTTTGTGGGCAATGCATGACTAGTGTGGGAGCTGGCTTGCCTGCGAAAGCGGTGGCTCAGTTGAATATTCAGTGACTGACACACCGCCTTCGCGGGCAAGCCCGCTCCCACAGGGGATCTGTGCCGGGCGCTGATTTTTTGTGGGCAATACATGACTAGTGTGGGAGCTGGCTTGCCTGCGAAAGCGGTGGCTCAGTTGAATATTCAGTGACTGACACACCGCCTTCGCGGGCAAGCCCGCTTCCACAGGGGATCTGTGCCAGGCGCTGATTTTGTGGGCAATACATGACCAATGTGGGAGCTGGCTTGCCTGCGAAAGCGGTGGTCCGGTTGAAGATTCAGTGACTGACACACCGCCTTCGCGGGCAAGCCCGCTCCCACAGTGGAATGTGTTCAGGCCAGCGCTTTCTCGTGGGGTTCGATCACGCTGTAGCGGTTCGCTGGCACTTCCAGGCCGAGATTGTCCCGTAGGGTGTGGCCGCTGTACTCGGTACGGAACAACCCCCGCTGTTGAAGCACCGGCACCACCCACTCAGTGAAATACTGCAAGCCATCCGGCAGTACCGAATTGATAATGAAACCATCGCTGGCACCGCTCTCGAACCAGGTTTGGATCGCATCCGCGACCTGTTGCGGGGTGCCGACAAAGTCGCGCAGGGGCCGTGAGAAACGCAGGGCTACTTCGCGCAGGGTCAGGCCTTCGTCACGGGCCAGTTGCTTGATACGCTCGGAGCCACCTTTCTGGCTGTTGGCGCCCAGGTCGCCCAGTTCGGGAAAGGGCGCATCCAGCGGGTACTGGCTGAAATCATGGTCGTTGAACGGTCGGCCGAGGGCGACGATGGCGTCCTCCACAGTGACCAGCGCCACGGCTTGCTGGTAGCGGCTTTCCACTTCGGCGGCATCGCGCCCGACAATCGGGCGGATGCCCGGCAGGATCGACAGGCTGTCCGGGTCGCGGCCAAAGCCCTTGGCGCGGCGTTTCAAGTCGGCGCTGTAGGCCTTGGCCTCATCGATAGTTTCCACATGCACGAAAATCGCATCGGCGTTTTCAGCGGCAAAGTTACGCCCATCCTGCGAAGTGCCCGCCTGGAAAATCACCGGTTGGCCCTGGCGCGAACGCGCGATGTTCAGCGGGCCTTTGACCGAGAAGAACTCGCCCTTGTGGTTAAGCGCATGCAACTTGCCTGGGGTGAAGAATTCGCCGCTGTGTTTGTTATAGGCAAAGGCATCGTCCTCCCAGGAATCCCATAGGCCCTTGACCACATTCAAATGCTCCTTGGCGATGCGGTAACGCACGGCGTGGGGCGGGTGTTCGGCCTTGCCGAAATTATCGGCGGTGCCGCTCAGCCACGAGGTGACTACGTTCCAGCCAGCGCGGCCGCCGCTGATGTGGTCCAGGGAGGCGAACTGGCGTGCTACCTGGTAAGGCTCGGTGTAACTGACGGTCACGGTGGCGACCAGGCCGATGTGAGTGGTCAGCGCGGCCAAGGCCGAGAGGATCGTCAGCGGCTCGAAACGGTTGAGGTAATGGGGGCTGGACTTGGGGTGGATATGCAGGCTGTCGGCGATGAACACGAAGTCGAACCGGGCGGCTTCGGCCAGTGCGGTCTGCTGCTTGTAGAAGCCGAAATTGGTGCTGGCGTCGGGTTGTGCCTGCGGGTGGCGCCATTCGCCCCAACCGTGGCCGACACCGTGCACCATGGCACCGAGTTTCAATTGACGCGGCTTGCTCATGTTCTGCTCCTTAGCGCGAGGCTTGTTCGAGGGGGATACGCTTGGCGTTGAAGCTGGAATCGAAGCCCTGGGAGACGTCGATGTGTTTGCTCAGCAGGCCTTCTTTTACATAGGTGTCGGCGGTGGCTTGCAGGCCATGGATCACCGTATCGTCAATCGTGACCGGGGAAAGATGGGTGTCCTTGGCCACTTCGATATGCACGGCCAGTGGCAGGCCAGTGATCTTGGCTTGGGCAGCGGCGTATTGCTCGGGATGGGTATTGGCCCAGGCGTAGGCGCGATCAATGCGGGCGACAAAGTCGTCCAGTTGCACACGTTTGTCGGCAATGGCCTGGCCGGTAGCGGCGAAGTACAGATGATTGCTCAGCAGGTGCTTGCCGCTCACCAGCACGCGAGCATTGCTCTGTGAGGTGACCACGGTGGTGTAAGGGTCCCACGTCGCCCAGGCATCAGCGGTGCCGTTGTCGAGTACCAACCGGGACTCGGCGGGCAGCAGGAAGATGAACTGCACATCCTGGGTGGTCAGCCCGGCATCGTTCAGGGCCTTGATCGCCAGGTAGTGCCCGATGGAGCTGCGCCCGGTGACGATCTTCTTGCCCTTGAGGTCGGCCGCGGTCTTGATCGGTGAATCCTTGGGCACCAGCAGCGCCGTGGTGTTACGGCCTTCGGCATGGATGATGCTGATCACCTTGATCGAGGCACCGGCGCCGAGGGCGAACACATAAGGGGCATCGCCCAGGGCGCCGACATCCACAGCACCGGCATTCAGCGCTTCGCCCAGGGGCGAGGCCGAGGGGAATTCCGACCATTTGATCTCGTAGGGCACGTTCTGGCTTTCGCCCGAGGCTTCCAGCAGTGCCTTGATCGTGGATTTCTGGTTGGCCACGCGCAGCGGTTGCAGGTCGCCAGCCTGGACGGTGGAAAGCACGCCGAAGGCCAGGGCGGCGCCCCACAGCAGGCGTTTGAATGAGAGGGCATACAGCATGAGAAAAACTCCAGGCGTTGAGTAAAGGGAGATACCTCCGCCTGGAGAAGGGGTCGGTTGGGCGAAACGATGCAGCGGTGAATCAGATCACGTAGAAGCCATGGGTGCCGTCGCGGGCCAGTTGCTCCACGAGGCCGAACTCCCAATCCAGGTAAGCCTGCATGGCTTCCCGTGGGTTGTCGGTGCCTTCGTACGGGCGGCGGTAGCGGTCGATACGCGGGGACGCCAGGTGGCTTTCGCCTGACTCAAGGGGCAGTTGCGCTTGGATCCAGCCGGCCGTGCCGTCCTGCAGCAAAAAGACCGGCTTGCCGGTGAGGGCCTCGACTTCCGGCACGGCCAGGCGCGCCAGTTGGCTGCTGCCGCAGGTCAACACATAGCGCTGGGCGCTCGGTACCTTGCTCAGGGCCTCGGGCAGTTGCGCGCGCAGCACCCACCAGGCGCCGGGGATATGACGTTTCACGTAGTTGGCGCTGGCCGTGAAGTCCAGCACCTGCGTGTCGCCATGGCCGAGCCAGTCGGCAAGGGTGTGGGGGCTGATCAGTTCGGCCTGGGGCGGCGGCGGTACTGGCGCGACCCATGCGCCGCGCTCGCTGAAGTGCTCCGCTTGCAGGTCGTCCAATACGTACACCTGCCAGCCCAACTGGGCCAGCCACGATGCGGACATATTGGCGCGCACACCGTCGTCGTCCACCAGGACCAGGCGCGCACCGCGCACACTGGCAACGTGGTCGGTTTCCTGCACCAGTTGCCCGCCCGGGGTGGCGCGGGCGCCCGGCAGGTGGCCGGCTTCGAATTCTTCTACGGTGCGCACATCGAACAGGTAGGTGGTGCGGGTCGCGTCCTGTTGCCAGCGGTGCAGATCATTGAGCGTCGCACGCTTGACCCCGGCTTTATCGGCAACACCACGTGCCTTTTGGGCGGCGAGCTGGCGATGGTTTTCCGAGGTCGGCGCAAAGCGGCGCGCCTGGCCATGGTCGAGGGTCTGCCCGGCCAAGGTCCAGCCGATGGTGCCGTTGCGCAGGGCTGCCACCGGGTTGGGAAGGCCGGCGTTGATCAACGACTGGGTGCCGATAATGCTGCGGGTGCGCCCGGCGCAATTGACGATGATGCGCGTGGCTGGATCGGGCGCCAGCTCACGGGCGCGCAACACCAACTCGGCCCCCGGCACACTGATGCCGGTGGGGATGCTCATGGTCTGGTATTCGTCGAAACGGCGCGCATCGAGCACCACCACATCGGCCTGGCTGTCGAGCAGGGCCTGGACCTCTTCGGCGGCCAGGGACGGCGTGTGACGCTGGTTCTCCACCAGCTCGCCAAACGCCTTGCTGGGTACATTGACGTCGATAAACAGCTCGCCACCGGCCCGACGCCAACCGTCCAGCCCATCCTCCAGCAGGCTGACCTGGGTGTAGCCCAGTGCAACCAGGTGTTCGGCGGCGCGCTGGGCCAGCCCTTCGCCGTTGTCGTACAGGGTGACTTGGGTATCGCGGCGTGGAATGCGCGCGTACACCTCCAGTTCAAGCTTGGACAAAGGGATATTCGCGGCGAACAGCGGATGGGCCTCGGCAAAGGGGGCTTCTTCGCGTACGTCGATCAGCGCGACTTCTTCGCGTGCCAACAGGGCCTGGCGAATCTGCGCAAAGCTGCGGGTCGATAGGGTGGTCATAGGGCAGGGCTCTTTTCTTTGGACAGGTCCCAGATGTTCGGGAGATAGGCGTTGGAATAACCGGAGATAAACAGTTTCTCGCTGCCGTCGGGTTGATACACCGCCCGGCGCACCGCGCCGATATTGGCGCCGTATACGTGGATGCTGATGGACACTTGGTCGCCGTGGGCATTGCTGACCTGATGGATATCGCCGACTTTGGGCGACACCGCCTCGACCTGGCCCGGCAGCAATTGCACGGGTTCGCCTTGCGCTACCAGGCTGCCGCCCGGTGCCCGGGCAAACCCCTGGGAAACCTCCGCGCCGCGCAACATACCGATCAGCCCCCACACCCGGTGGTCATGAATCGGCGTGCGTTGCCCTGGCCCCCACACAAAGCTGACCACGCTGAATCGCTGGCGCGAATCGGCATGTAGCAAGAATTGCTGGTAGCGCTCGGGGTCGGGCTGGGCGAATTCGTCGGGCAGCCAATCATCGTGGCTGACCAATTGCGCCAGCAACTTGCCGCCACGGTGCAGCAGGTCGCCTTCACGCGGGTTGCCGTCGATCAATTCCGCCAGGGCGCCTATGAAGGCTCTGAGTCTCTCGGGGTGTCGGGCCTGGGTCATGACCATTCCATCGGGCTGTTGGTGTATTTTTATCTAAGCATAATGTTTGTTTTTAATATGCTATTTTTTAATGATTAGCTTATAGCCGGAGGTAATTTAGAACCGGTTTGAATAGGGTTAGACGTTATTGATCACTGGCTGGGCTATCCAGACCTGTGTGCGGCCACTATGCTTCACGCACATCTTAATGACTGATCTGTATGTGCGGCCCAAATGAAAATTGACGATATCGATGCCTTTGTCGAAGTGATTCGTTGCCAGTCCATCAGCCATGCCGCCGCGTCGTTGCAGCTGACCCAGCCAGCCATCACCCGCCGCGTGCAGAACTTCGAGCAGGCTCTGGGAGTGGAACTGTTCGACCGCAACACCAAGCCCCTCAAGCCAACGCTGATCGGTACGCGTGTCTATGAGCAATGCCGGTTGATCCTGCGCGAGATGGATGCCCTGCGCGAACTGGTGGCCACCGATGCGCCGCCCACCGGCGTGCTGCGCTTGGGCGTACCGCAGACCATTGGCGATGTGGTGCTGCTGGACGCACTCAAGCACCTGCGCAGCGAATACGCCGACTTGCGTGCCCAGGTTGCCACCGGCTGGGGCAGCCAATTGGTCGGCAAGATCGAACGCGGCGAACTGGATGCGGCGGTGGCGTTGTTTCCCGCGGGCAAGATCTTCCCGGACAACCTAGTCGGTGAGTCCATCGGCAAGATGGAGTTGGTGGTGGTCTGTGCCAAGGCGCAATTGCCGAAGAAGCCTTGCAAGCTGGCGGACGTGTACCAGAGCGGTTGGATCCTCAACCCGGACGGCTGCGGGTTCCGTGCGGGGTTGCAGCGCACCTTGTCTGACCAGGGCCTGGCGCTGCGGGTAAACCTGGAAACCTTTGGCACTGAACTGCAACTGGGCCTGGTGGCCGACGGCCTCGGCCTTGGCCTAGTGCCACGTCCGTTGCTGGAACGCAGTGCTCATCGCGAGCAGTTGGCGGCGATGCCCCTCAAGGACTTCAAGCCGGTGATGGATTTGTGGCTGATCTATCCGCATTTTCTCGGCAACCTGCAAGGGCCGGTGGATGCTTTTGGTCAATGGGTGGCAGACGCTTTGCACAAGATCCGCAGCGCTGCCTGACGCTCTGCCAGCCGACGCTTATCCACCTGACCCCCCGGCGAACCCAATGTGGGAGCTGGCTTGCCTGCGATGACGGCCTGACAGCCGACATTTACCTACCAGACACCCCCGCAATCCAACTGTGGGAGCTGGCTTGCCTGCGATAGCGGCCTGACAGTCGATACAGTTATACCGAGTACATATCCATTCCTGCGGTAACGGCCACTTAGGGTTCCGCTTTTACAGCGGCTCACTTTTGAAAAGCCGGAATGCCGGCCCAGACAAAAGTAAGCAAAACGCTCTTGCCCCACCACTCGGCACCTCGCCCAGGCTCGGTGTGCCCGTAATCCGCCAGTGATTTGGGGGGCCGCCGCCACGCGCCATCCATGGCGCGGGGCGGCTAAACCGGCATCCCTGCCGGTTTACCCCCCAAATCCCTGTCGAATTCCGGCCAGCGTGGTTTAACGGGGCGCCTAAGATCAAGATCAAAAGCAGATCAAAAGCAGATCAAGATCAAGAGCGGCTCGCTTCGCATCGTGGTTTGTATCACTGCACGTCCACCCGCTGCACCTGCAACCCCAATGTAAGCGCGCGTCGGATTTGGCACCGCTACGCGGAATGTTTGGCACGATGGGCCGAGCATACGAAAGACTGTCTTTGCGACTTATTTGGCATCGCCTGAGACCGGCCAACCATCGGCTAGCATCGCCTCGGTTAACTCCCCCTTTGAAAGTGCAAGTAAGAGCGCTTTCTCACGGTCAAAGCAAGCCTGCACGTGCGCCATTACATCAGACGCGACCCTCAGCATGTCTGTCGCGGACAGCTCAACGAATCCTGTCTTTGTTTTCCAACTAAAAGAACAATTTGGGTCCATCATCGCATGCACTGCTGAGCTGGTGATTAGCGACTGGCTTTCCCGATCCGTATCAATAGCTGCACCGCCAACCAGGATTCCGGCTGTTTCCCTGTCATAACGTGCTTTAGCGATCATCTCCAAAAAGTCTGGGGTAGCTTCGGGGAAAGGCTCTTTCTTGATCACCTTGTCTTTTCCAAGAACCCACAGGCCATCTGACTCCTGCGTCATTCTCATCCACAAGCCGTCATCAACAGGCACAGCCGTTTTTGGGATCGAATGAATGCTAGCTACCAGTCTTTGGCTCAACGATCCATCGGCATTGAACGTTGCGTAATATTTGTCGCCCATCTCTTATGCTCCTATTGCAAACCAAAAACCGCTACGGGCTACACCATCTGCTGTTCCTTTATTTACGGTGAGGCCCGACAGGGTGCGATTCGATGTGCCAATTTGGTCAGTAGCTGCCGCGTCAACGCTTGTCCACGCGCCAAATATCTGCGACGGGAACGGTGTTGCGAATGAAACAGCTTGCGAAGCACCGCCTGGCGTACCGATAGAAAACACCCCCCACTGAAAGGCCCAACCGCCCAGCCACGTAGGCAGGAAAAGACAGCCTGTTTGGGCATTCAAAAAATAGAAGCCAAGCCGATTCTTCTTCGGTGTTATGTACGCTGCATCATCCACCCCACCCGTCACCTCGGATATCGTGGCTTTCCTCGCAAGGCCAGCAGTACCTTCTGTGGCTACTGCAAGGTTTTCACTGTTCCATCCTCTCACCCAGACCGACCAGTTACCCGCCGCCTTATAGCGACTCCACACTTCGTTGGTGTTCATTGACTGAAATTGTTGCGTCGCATAGCTTCCGTCGGGGAAGGCAATGATATGTGTCAGCGTTCCCTGGTTACGTCCATCAGCACCTGTATAAATTGATCCCGTCCAAGCGCTGCCTACACGGTACATACCGCCTGCCGACAGGGCGTTGGCGTTTGTAACAACGGGAGCGTTATTGGTGGCCCCAATGCCGAAATCTCCGACCCTCAAGAACTTCTTAGGGGTCGAGTCTGTTGTGCTGGTTGTGGCCGCCTGAGCAAGCTTCAATGGCGTAAGAAAGGTCGAGTCATCTAAGCCCGTCGTGACCTGCTCAACGGTCGCGACCTTCGAAACGCCAGCGAACGCCTCCGTAGACTGAGTCAGGTTCTCGCTATTCCATGCTCTAACCCAGGTCGACCAGTTTCCCGCAGCCTTGTAGCGAGTCCATACTTCGTTGGCGTTCATCGACTGGAACTGCTGCGTGGCATAACTCCCATCGGTAAACGCGACAATGTGTATCAGCGTGCCCTGATTGCGGCCATCAGCCCCCGCGTAGACAGAGCCTGCCCATGAGCTACCAACCCGGTACATCCCACCCGCCGACAACGTATTGCCGTTGGTAACAAGCGGAGCATTAGTCGTTGCCCCAACACCAAAATCACCGACCCTCAAGAACTTCTTAGGGGTCGAGTCTGTTGTGCTGGTTGTGGCCGCCTGAGCAAGCTTCAATGGCGTAAGAAAGGTCGAATCATCTAAGCCCGTCGTGACCTGCTCAACGGTCGCGACCTTCGAAACCCCAGCGAACGCCTCCGTAGATTGAGTCAGATTCTCGCTGTTCCATGCCCTAACCCAGGTCGACCAGCTTCCCGCAGCCTTGTAGCGAGTCCATACTTCGTTGGTATTCATCGACTGGAACTGCTGCGTGGCATAACTCCCGTCAGTAAACGCGACAACGTGTATCAGCGTGCCCTGATTGCGGCCATCGGCCCCCGCATAGACAGAACCTGTCCATGAGCCACCAACACGATACAACCCCCCAGCCGGTAACGTATTTGCATTTGTTACAGCAGGGGCATTGTTGGTTGCTCCGACGCCAAAATCACCAACGCGCAAAAACTTTCCAGGCGTGGCATCAGAGGTACTCACGGTAGTCATCAACGCCAGGACTTTATCGGTTACCAACGGCCCTAGGTCCAAGTCGTCTACAGTTGCTTTTAACCGAGCAGAATCCCAACCGATATAGATCTTATTATTGCTTTGCCCGATCCCGCCGCCCTGTTGGACAGGAGTAAACCCGAGGTCTGCAACCTTCGCGACCGCTTTCAACAGTTGTGAATAGTCGTTTGGATCAAGCTCAAAACCAGCGCCCTCGATAACGTTCACCACTTCGCGCTGAAGGCTATTAAGCCAGGCAGCTTTTATCAAAGTGGCGTCGACACCCGCCGCAGGGTTACCCTCGGTATACTCGCCATCCGCATTCGCTGTGCTGGTGCTATAGCCGATTTTTTGCATTAGTTTTCTCCGTAACCAAAAAGCAAGATGGACTCTGCGGGCTTCATCTGCCCCAGCCGACATTCAAGGGCTCGATTGCCCCATGTGGTTAGTGGGTCGCCAGCGCCAGAGGCACCTGCACGAGCATGGCTTGTCGTCACAGCAGGGCCGTTGACGCGCCAAGTGAAGTTCCAGTCGCCGCCGTTAATTGGGTCGCCAGCGCGGGCAATCCCTGCACGGGCAGGTCGAAACGTGGTGATGGTGATGTCGTAGCCCAGTGACTTGGCTAACGCGATGAAAAAGGGTTTGCTCTGTCCTGCCCGAGCTTGCAGCTTGCTAACAACCGCCTGTACACGCTGGCCGACTGATTGCTCTGCACCCACTAAGCACGGATCAGGTAAGGCAAGCACACGCTCCCAGTCGGTTAGACCCTCACCGCTATCAGGGAAAATGGTGCTGTAAACCATCTTCGATAGAACGTCAGCCAAATCCAGAGCGTTGGCCTCTGCCTCAATGGTGGCCGATAGATATGGCGCTGATCCATCATAGGAAACGGGTGGCAGTAGCAGCCGGAGTTGATCAGCGAGCGAGGTCACTACAAAAGCCCCAGCGTGATAGTGCCAGGGCGAATCCAGCCAATGACCTTGGGGTCATCGGATGCACTGACGTTGCTGGCTGGAGTTGTAACGGCCCGATCCAGGACGCCCGCCAAGTTGTTGATCATTGCTTCAATCTGTGATCGTTTGAGGGTTTCGCCAGGCTTTAAAGCACCTAAAAGGACGTTGTAAGCCTTCTGCGCAGCAGCCTGCACGTCGGCCATGGTGAAGTCGGGGGCCAGTTCAATCTTTGCAGTGGCGTCGACGGTGCGAATCGTCGGCGCGTAGACCCACACATCGACGATGACTGAACACAGGCTTTGGATATGTGCCAGGCAGGCCGCAATTACTTCGGCGGAAGGCGTACCGGTACTGGCAGTGATGACGACATCGACCGTTCCGCCACCACGGCGCTTGGGGATGACCTTGGCATCGGCAACACCTTCGACCTCCAGCGCCCAACGGCGGTAGTCGGGCTCGGTACCTCCAGCAGGAGGGGTTCGAATTAGGTCCAGATAGCGGGCACGCAGGGATTCGATTTTCTCCTGGTCCTCACCGCCCGTGGTCTTGCCGATGAACATGGCATTTGCATCCATGCCCAGGGGGGGACTGGTGATGATTAAGGCACCCGTAAGGTCGTTGAGTGCTACACCGACTGTCTGAGCTTCGACCAGAACTGAGGCGGTGCTCTCGGTGCCAATCTTCGCGCTAGCCTTGGCCGTAAACAGCTCGCCAGTGATGACATGCTTCAAGGTGGCTCCGAGCAACAGCTCAACACCCGGTGTACCTTTCAAGGCCGCTGTCCCGGTGGCGGCTACAGGAGCTTTGAGCACAACACCACGAAGCCCGGCAGTGTGCAGCAGTTCCTCTTCGTCGGCCGTGTCCGCGAATATCTGTCGATAGAGCCAGGCCAATTTCTGATACAGGCCCTCGATAGCCGATGCCACAGCGGCAGACCGGATGTAGTTGTCACTGTCCGGGCCGATATCGGCCTCGGCTTGGAGGTTGCGAATATCACGCAGGATGTCCCGCAGAATGGCGTCCAGGGATCGACCGGTATAGGCCATGTCAGTTCACCCTTACAGGTTGGCGAAACACCTGCGGATTGCCGGTGGCGTCGGTGATGTCGATTTGCAGATTGAGCCAGCCGTTGTGGGGCTGCTCAACGGTGATGGTGATGTCTTGGGCGCGGCCGTCATCGAGCAGCGGCTGGAGCGCCTGCTCGGCGTATTGCTTGGCGAGTTTGCCCACCCGTTGCAGGTCTTTGGAGCGTTTCAGCTCATGCAGGCGGGAGCCCACGGTGGTGTCTTTCCACCAGGTGCCGAGGGGTGTCATGAGGCGGATGTAAACGGCGTTGCCCAGCGTATTGATACGCTGGCCCGTCAAGTCGCCAGTGGTTGGGTTTATGCCTGCGTCCATAGGTTGGCATACTGACGCGCAGGCTCGCCCGGCTGAGTATCAGCGGGGTTTAAGACTGTCCATATTAGATTGGCTTAATGTTTACTGGGGCGGATCTGGTGGCGGTCCATTTGGGTGGCCGTGTGCGTTATACAGCTCCCTGTCGTCCTGCATACTCCGCGTATGGTCGGTGATTTCTCCGTCTGCCTTTATGTCGCCAGTCTGTTCAATCAACGGAGTCTCAAAGCGCACTTTGGTCTTTGCCTTGACTACCAGCGTGTCGGTTTCGATTTCGATCAATCGGCCGCGCTTCATGTGGATGTAGTCGCCTTCATCGGTATACAACGCCACCTCACCATCCTTGACCACGACCCGATAACGCCCATCCTCGCTGGCTACGACGACCGTATGCTTGCTGTTACCGCCCACAGGGATCGCGAGAAATTCAGCGCCAGGCAACGGCCCCGAACTAAACCCGTAGTGCTGCATCAGCTCACCGGAAACCGACTCGCCTGCAAGTCCTTCCATTTCAATGCCAATCAATGTGCCATGAGTATTGCGTGCCGCCGTGCCCCGAAACGCTTGACGAACGTTGCTCATCACCCGATTGATCTGATCGCGCACTAGGCGCGCCATATTGCTCATTTAGAGCCCCTTGATCATTTCGATAAACGCCGCGTCGGGGTTGGCTTTTTTGCCCTTGCCCTTGCGCTTTTTGACGGGATTGCTGTCCAGCACCCACATTTTGTCTTCACGCAACCGCAGCTCGGTGATAGCTCCTTCTGCGCGAGTCATGCGCAAGGTGCGGGACATCAGGAAGTAAGTCGCGTCCAGCCCATGGGGTTCGCTACGCACAATGACGCGCTGGCCGGGATTCCACACCTGACCGTTATCCGCCCGGTGGCCCATCACCACGGCGCGGATCTCGAAACCCTCCAGGCGACTATCGGCCAGCAGCTTGCGCGCACGGGTGGTAGCCATGTCCTGGTTCTCGCTGGAGCTGTCGATAATCACCTTCGGCCGGAAGATCCCACGACGGGCCAGGGTTTCGTCCTGGATGACCGAACGCAGGTGCGCGCGCTTGGTGTCCAGGCCGTCATTGTCATACTGGCCGTGTTGCCCCAGGACGGTGATCTGGCTGTATCGGTTGGCGATAGAACGCCGCACGCTGAGGCGCTGCACGTTATTGCCGACGCCGTCTTCCCGCATGATCAGCGTACCAACTGGCGCGGCGTTGTAGTCCGGTCCGCCAATGATCAGTCGTCCATCAGGCTCGACCCACGGCCACAAGCCGTTGGCCTCGGCGACCTGGAGCAAAGCCTCCCACGCACTTTGTCCTGGTTCAATCTGCACGCGGCGCCTGGTCTTGGCCTGGGCGGCGCGGATCTCGATCTGAGTGATGCCCAGAGGCTTTACGACCTGGTCCAGGATCTGCGCCAACGTGGCCTCGCGCATCGAAACAAACGGCGCGGAACAGTCGACCAGGGGTGCTGCACGGTCCCGGCCGGTAATTCGCATGGAGATGCCCTGACGGGAGATATCGTGTTCGAACTCGTCGACCTGGCCCGTCAATACGCGATCTTTGCCCAACGTCAGCGAGCAAGGTGCGCCCTCGGCCAACACACTGGGCAAGCGGGTGGCGTCCTTGGTGTACAGCTCCAGCTCGAAACCGTCAGCAGCGGTCAGCAGGTCAGACTCAACTGACCAGCCGTCCCATTCTTCATGCGCCAGGCCACCAATGGACAGGCGTATGGATTCGTCCAGGACGTTACTTGGCGTAGGCACGCAGCACCTCACCGGCCTGAATGTTATGCGGGGTTTTCAGGTCGGGATTCAGGCGGATCAGCTCGACAGCGCGGGTATGGTCGCCATACCAGCGGTGGGCCAAAAGACGTAGGCTCGCCGGGGTTTCAACCACGCGCTCCAGCATTGGTGGGCTTTGCAAAATGACCTGCCGGGCGCGGGCCTGGATCAATGCGGCGACGTTGCGTAAAGCCTCAATGATCGGCAGTGCGGTCTCCACATCATAGAGGTGACGTTGCAGAAGGATGGATGACTGCACCAGGGAGCGCACCAAGTTAACCAGGCCCTCCAATTCCAACGGACTCAAGGTCGGTGTGTCGGCTTCGTCCTCGATGACAGTCGCCACCGCCTGGGCGTGGGCCAGCGCCAGTTCGGTGATGACCAGGACAACCAGAGCGAAGCCGTTAGCGATCACCGGATCGTCTGGCATTCCATCGGGCAGCAGCACCAGGACGTTTCCTGGAATAGTCGGCCCGCCCTCGATCAGTGGGCCGACAGTAGGTGCCACACCCTGGCGCGCACCGATCAGAAAGCCCGCGCCTGCACGCGCAGCATCTGCCGTCAGGCTCGCATTGCCTGGCACGGCTGGGGGCACGCCAGTACGAGCGAGCAGCGCCGTCGACGAGCTGGGCGTACTGCCCTGGATCGCGCCCCGGATCTCCGAGGGCGTGCGCATCAGGTCGACCAGAGGATCAAACGCCCCGGACGGTCGTTTAGCCATCGACCCAACACCGGACACCACACCCAAGATTTGCGAGCGCAGTTGTTGCAGCCGCAGGCCAATTCCAGGTAAGCCCAGGGCTTTTTCGATCAGGCCGACCCAGCCCCCGCCGATCCACGATTGGATCTCGCCGACCAGGGAGTCAATGCGGCCGAACAGGTCAAAGATGCCGTCCTGCCAGGTGTATTCATCCTCCAGCCCCAATACGCCGATATCGACGAACTCAAACTGGCGCTCAAAGAAAGGCGCGTCGGGCGTGCCCTCAACGAACACAATGCTGATTTCGGCATAGTCCGGCCGCTCGGCGCTGTGCTTGACCTCGCCGGTACTGCTGACGACGTTCATGCTGCCGTAGATCGGGTGGATCAGTTCGCCTGTACCTGGCGTGTTCAGGGTGCGCAGGATGTTCTGGAGTTCGATCTCATAGTTGACCCCGAACACCACCACTTGCATGGGAATGCGCCGGGCTCCACGGCCCAGGTCTTTGACCCGGTCGCCATCCTTGAATGGCGTTCCATGTTCAGATAAAGAGCGCTGCCATTGCAGGCTTTCGCTTTCGACCAGGAGCGGGACGCCACGGAAAGAGGCGTCCAGTAGGTTCTCTGCCCAGCTCATCCGCCGCGCCTCATTTGAATGTCAGTTCTGCGCTCTACCTCGGCCTGGATCATGCGCGAGTCGGTACGCACTTCGATAACCAGGGGCTGGGCGAGTAATGAACGGAGGCGATCCTCGGCGGCTTGCGCGGCAGGATTGGCACCGGTTGCACCAGGTGCCGGGACGTTGCCGGCAATTCCAGGAAAGCCCGGCGTGGTGCCCGCCGATAGTGGATTAGCCAGGCGCTGCGCCTGGGAAGCTAACCAGGTCGACGGCTGGGCCGTGCCAGATTGCGACATCATGTCCCGCAAGCGTCGCTGTGCGGTAAAGGTGTCGGCACCCGCAGCTAGGGCACGATTGGCGATACCTTGCGCCCAGGTGTTCGCATCGTTGACGGGCAAGCCCGCAGCGGTCAGGCCGGTTTCATGGTGCGCCAGGCGCTGCGCTTCCGAGGACAGCCATTCCGATGACTGGTCTGGATTCTTGTCGGCCAGGGCCATACGGTTGCGGTAGAACGAAGTTTGATATGTGCGCTGGTCATCGTTGAGCAGCTTGCTGCGCTGGGCTGCATCCAAACGACCTTCGTCCGTGGCCGTCGCACTTGCCCCGCCGATCTGGGTGGCAGTTGCTCCCAAAGCCATGGGAGCCAGCCATGGTGTGATAAAACCGCCGGGCTTTCCCTTGCCCTTGCTGGAGCTTGAGCCGTTCGGCAGGTCTGGCCCACCAGCAGCGCCAAGAGCAGCACCCGCAGGCCAGTTGGTAACAAACACTGATGTAACGCCCGTGGCTTCCTCCAGTACCTTGCCCACGGCAATGCCTTTCAGTGTTTCAGGACCGCCCATGAATTTGTTGAGCAAAGCGCCCGCGCCAGCTTTGGCACCGCGCCCGGCGTAATAGCCGCCGACACCGAGCGCAGCACCACCAGCGAGCATTTGCTCGCCGGATAAATTCAGGTCATCCAGCAGATAGCTGCCAAGGTCCGCAAAGCCCTTGTTGAGAGGTCGCGCCATTCGATCAATGGCTTGGCCGAGAGTCGCTTTCATTCGAGAGCCAACGGCAGTTGAGCTACTGAGGTTGTCGGCCAGGTCTTTTTCAATAACTCCTTTTGCATTGTTGATATCGCCGGTACTTGATGCGAACTGCTCCAGTCGATTGCCTGTCATGAAGGCGTTAACACCTTTTTGGGTGTCCTGGTCCATCTTCCCGAAAACCACTCCCATGAACTTTGCCCGATCCCGGTCAGTTTTAAGGGCGCCGTATTTCCTTTTAAGATCCAAGAAAACATCTTGCGTATTACGGGTTTCCCCTTGTTTTCCGAAGAAGTCTACGCCCGTTGTTTTGGTGACATTCTCCCGGTAAGTGTTGTTGGTGAATGCTCGCAAAGTAGACTGAGCAAGTGTCCCCAATCGATCAGGTTCCAGCTCAATCAAAGACAGGGTTTCAACAAATGAAAGTGACTGAGCCAAGCTCATCCCGGCTTTCTTTGAGTCTGCCCCCACTTTAGGGAAGATGCTTGAAAGGTTTTCCAGTTCAGCATTACCGAGTCGCCCGGCAACAACCATTTTTTGCAACAGGTCTAACGCCGCTTCTGGTTTTGCCAAGTCGATGTCAAACGCGCTGGCACCGGTAACCAGAGCTTTCGCCAATATCCCGGAGTCGGCACCTGTGACCGCCGTTGACTGAGCAATAGCCTCGGTACTTATCTTCGCTTTGTCGTAGGAAAGGCCGCTTGCGACCAAGGTGTCAAAACCGCTCTGAACTTGTTCGTGTTCGATGCCATAGGTTTTGGCAAGGCGCCATTGATCATCACGCCATTCTTCGCGCTGCTCACCGCTCATGCCTGCGGTTTGTTGAGTTCGGATTAGCTGCCGATCCAGTCGCGCACTGCCAGTCACACCCGAAACAACACCGATACCGACTCCAAGCCCCGCCAATTGACCCTGCATACTGCCGCCCAGTCCCTTGATGCGATCAAACTCCTGACGCACACCCATGGCGATGGTTTTCAACGTGCGCAGGCTGCGACCGCTGTTTTGAGCCATGCGCCGGAAGGACGTTTCGGTCCTGTCCACGCTCTGACGCAGTGGCTGCACACCTTGTCTATCGGCACTGATCAGCTCGGTTTTGGCATCCCGTGCAGCCTTGCGAGCGGCGGTGGCCATCTCTTTGAGTTCGGCAGAAGTCTTAGTGACCTCGATACGCGTACCGGAGCCTGCCTTCGCGGTTTCACGCATGGCGCTACGGATGGTTTTATAGCTGTTGGCGCCGACCTGGCCGACCTTGGTGATGGCCGAGGACGCCTTCCAACTTTCATCGGCTAGTGACTTGGCGCCTTCCTTACCGGCCTTGCGCAGGTCTCGGTTGATCTGCTCGATCTCCCGACGACTGTTGCCCGCATGGGCCTGAAAACGAAGCGCAACGCGCAGATCGGAACTCATGGGGTACTCCCGGACATGTTCTTATAGGAACAGGAAAGGCCCGGTGTCGAGCCTGTTACCTGGGTTTGGGTAGCGCCTTGCGCTGGCGCTGACTGACGTAGCGGGTGCCTTTGACCTTGCCGATGATGAGATCAATACGTGCATCGATCTCGGCCCTGGTCATACGCTGCACCTCTTCTAGTCGGTATCCGTGACGGACGAAGGCGTGTTCGATTCGTCGCCAGTCGGCGTTGCCGCGCTCGGCGGCGCGAGCTTTTTTTCAAGCTCCGCGTCGGCGTCGGCAATGATTGCCAGATCAGTTTCAGTCAATTCGTTCAGGAGCAGATCAGTTGTCAGTGCCTCATTAGGGATTTCGCCCAATGACAGCAACTGGCGGCGATAGACCTCCAAGGTGACTAGCTGGAATGGTCCGCCAGGGTGCAATTCCTGAGCCGCGACTAGGTCGCCAGCAACAGGAACGCGCAAGGTAAAGGTCTTGTGGCGCAAACCGGAGTAATAGACGCCCATTTTGAGTTCGCGGGTAATGCTCAATCCTTCCCAGCGTTTGCTTGATTGTTCGGTCATCGTGTTATTCCGTGTAGTAGTTGAGAGCTGCAATGGTTAGGTCACGCGTGGCTTCACCTTCAAGCTGGTACTTGCTGCCCAGTTCGATCAGGGAGCAACCCGTCCAGGTTTCACGCTTACCTCCGCCGTCCTGGGCATAGATTGTCAACTTGGCATCCATCAATGCACGCCACTCCGGTTCGCCGCTTTTAGGAATGACCACCGAGATTTTCAGCTCGTGCTCTTCAATACCTTTTGCTGTGCCGGTAGGTCGGCCGGTGCGGTTCATCGTCTTGACCACTTTGCGCCCAGTCTTGAGGCTCGGCTCAACGCTAGTCACCTCATAGTCCGTGCCGTTGATCTCCAGAACGATCTGCCCTACGTAGTTATCAGCCATCTAAAATCACCTCTTACAAGAGCAGGTCAATGCGACCGGCGAACACGTGCAGGCCGTTGACGACATCGACGGGAATGGTTGCATTGAGACGGTTTACGTCCTGGGCCGAACGCTCGACCACAAGCCCGGCCGCGTTGGCCTCGACCTCTTCGACGATCTCCAGCTCCTGCGCCTTGAGCAGCACGTCCAGCAGCTCACCGCGTACCGCTTCCGGGGTTTTCTTTGAAAGCTTGGAGCGTGGGAAGCGCAGGCGAATGCGGTCGCGGCACGCCATACGGATGTAATACAGGGTGCGGATGGTGGTCAGATCCAGCAGCGACACGTCCGTGGCGCCCGCCGCAGACTTGGTGTACGTGGTCACGGCGCGGACGATCTGGATAACGTCACCGGCCGCAACTTCTAGTGGCGTGACACCGTTCGCCAGAGCGGTTTCCTGCTCGGTGCGTCCAAGGCGCTGGGTGATGGGCGGCACTTTGATCCCGGCCAGTACCAGGGTGTTCAGCGGCCGCGCCGGATCTTCTTCTGAGGCGATCATCGCGGCATAGGCAGCGGACACCTGGTGTGCTTTTGATGCGGTGCCTGGCAACACGGCCAGACTGATCGCGCCGGAGTTCAGCGATGTAGCCAGGGTGGTGGCAGCGGACAGCGTACTGGTCAAAGCAGCAACGCCGATAATGCCTTGCTGCTCCATCGAGTTGGTGTAGACCTTGATGTGTTCGCGCAACGCGGTCAGTGCCGTTGTGCTGTTCCAGGCCGGGACCAGGATGGTAAATCCGCCCAGCGCGGTCGCATCCAGTGCGGCCTTGATGTCCGGCTCTGCATCACCCTCAACGACCACGCCCACGGCCGAGACGGCGGCGTAGCGATAAGCCGTGATAAAGGCGTCGGCCATTTCTCCAGCGATGGTGCCGCCGAACAGGGCTTTAGCCTCCGGCGCGCTGTAGAACGGCGTCGGCACGTTGGCCTCCAAGGTTGCCCCTTCGCCCAGAGGAACGATGAAGCACACGCTTTGCTTGTTTGTCGGCAGATTCCGTTGTGCCAGACTGGTGTTGAACTCCATGTAAACGCCAGGCTTACGGATAGAAGCCGGGATCGTGTCGAATTCGATGCTCATTCAGTGGATTCCTGTGCGGGTTGTTTGGCACTGGCACGCGGTTTCTTCACGGTCAGCAGCTCCTGCGCCGCCACACGGCGCCGGTAGTAAGAGGTGTCCGGCACATCGACTGCCTCGGCCCCTTCGATGTACGTGTACGGATCGTTTTCCGTGGGCACCCGATGACCAGGTGCAGCTTTAACGTGCATTACACGTCCCTCAATTCGATGTTGTCGGTTGCCACCGGGTTGGGGTTATCCGATGGGGTGTGGTAATCCATGGTGATGCCCAGGAAGTCGGGCAATGCCTCTATAGGTTTTTCCCAATCCAGTTCGATGTTGAATGACTGCCCCAGGACAGAAAGGTGGTCACTGGAGAACTTGCCGTTGACCAGGTTGGAAAGCTCGGTTGGCTTGATCGCCGCACGTTCCGTCCAGGGTTGCCAGTCGACGAGCTGGTGCATACAGGCTTCCCACAGTGCGTAGCTGCCAACGTCCTTATCCGAAGTCCCGCGCCGGGTTGCCTTTTCACCCCGTGGGTGACGGGCTGCGATGATCAGGCGGAAGGTGATCGACACCACGTAACGGCTGTTAGATTTACGGTTGAATACGGCCTTTGGCACCATCACCAAAATTGCCGGGCAGCGCTTGAGCAAGCCAGGCAAAAGGTCTGGGTCGCTCAGTTCGCCGCCGTAACTTTCCACCACCAAACGCGGCAGTCGGGCTTTCAACTCGTTGAGCCGCGCCTCGATCAGATCTTCCAGCTCGCCCACCATTACAAGTCCCTCAAGGTATTGCGGCTCATCAGCCGAGGCTGGTGGCTGATCTGAAAACCAGACTGCCCGCCGTCCGATGCACCACGCTCCTTGTCTTCCCTGGCAAGCGTCTCCAGGCGCTTGATCACGTCCTTGTAAAGCACCCGCACGGTCGAATCCTCCTTGCCCGCGTCGTCGTACAGGTGATAACGAGCGATCTCGGCCAGGTCATCCGTGACCCAAGCAGGCGCGTCCTCGCCTGCCGCACGAAACCGCAGGTAAAACGAGACCTCACTACGCGCCCGTTTGACGGCATCGGCGATCCTGACCAAGGTCGCAACGGCAATGGCGATATCCTCGGGCGGCCAATCGTCCAGGGGCGAACCATCGGCAGCCGCCACGACCAGCGCAGGCTCGATAACACGCTCGGTGTCCGGGACGGCCACTTCTGTGATATCGCGGGCGCCAAATCGGATCAGGAGCTGGCTGGCGGACGGCAGCGAAAGGTTCATTTACCGGCTTCCTTTGCCTTGGTAGTGCGGGGTTTCGCAGGCTTATCCACGGGAGCGGGAGTCGGCAGTGCAGGCGGCACGGTGTTGTCTTGGTCCGTCACAGGGCCGATATCACTCTCGGAAAGATCCAGGGCTGGTCCCACAAAGTCAGGTCCAGGTTCGCTGTTGGTTTGGTCGGCGGGTCCGACGATGACCATAGGAGCAACCATTGGCGTAACGACTGTTTCAGGCGCTTGCGGCTGGGCGCCTGGAATGGCATCGGGCGTTTCCGGTGACGCGGTTTGCGAGGCGGTGTCATCGAGCACGTCCTTTACCTGGTCGAATGCTTCCCCCGCATAGGCGAGGATCAATTGAGGCTCTTTCCCAAGCGCCTCAAGTTGTTCATCCGTGAAGAAGTCGTCCGGGTAAAAAGTCGGCTTGCCAGGGTGGGCAATCCCGCAACGACGGAAGCCGTCGCGCTTTGAGGTGATAACGATGGTCATAACGCCCCCTTATCCCAGCCAGCTCGGCGCCAGGATTTCGGCGGTGCCTGCCCATTCGTTGCCGCTGTTGGCATCCTTGACCAGGAGCTTGCGCGCAGCGCCTTCCAGCGGGGATGGCACCACCAACAGGCCAGGGTTAACGCCGAGCGGGCGACCGCCATCAGCATGGAACCCCTTCATGGCTGCACGCGCTGCGGCATAGTTTTCGGCGTTAAGGGGTGCTTTCGAGCAGAACGCAAACTGCCAGAAACCGAAACCGACGTTCGCACGGGCATCGACGCCATAGCGGTATTCATCGCGCATGAAGACGTTTTCGTCGTCCATGCTGGTCATCGCTTTGAGGTCGTACTTGCGGCGCAGTTGGAAGATGATCGGTTTGATCGCCCGGCTGACATCGAGCAGATACCAGGCTGGCCCTTCACCGTCCTGATAGTTGCTGACGGAGATTGCCGTGCCAGTGCCGTCGGTGTTCGGGTAGACCGGGTGGTCGGTGTCGAAGAAGTTCTGGCCGTCATAGCACAGCGTGGTCAAGCCAGCTTTCAGCAGACTGAACACCAACTCGTCCGGATGCGCAGTGGACGCCCGGCCCATCTCGGCAAACAACGGCTTATAGACGCCGATCTGGTCATCTTCGATGGCGTCACGCGGCACACCCACGGACGACTCGTACTTCTTGTTGGTGATCGAATAGCTGTGCGCCGCCATGTTCTTGAGAACACGGTCGCCGATCCACTCGCGGAAGTTCGGGAACTGGCCCAGCCAGCCATAGGTGTTGCTGGCCGACGTCGAAGGCACGGTCGTGGCAATGCGCGCCCAATCGGTCGGCGTGGCTGCCTGGGCATTTTGGAACTCGGCCCGGTACGCGGTGAACAACGCGGTCAAGGTGCCAGAAGTAATGATCATGAATCGCTTCCTTTATATAGAGGGAATTACGCCTTGCCCTTGATGAAGTCCGCTTCGCTCATGTCCAGCAGCTTTGCGACGTGTTGCTCTTCGGCGTTGAGCGCGGTGGCGGTTTTGTCGGCTTTTCGCTCGTCCAGGTTGGAGGGCGGAGCAACGACCGGCGCCGCATCGACGAACGCCTTGAAGCGCGCTAGGCCGGTTTCGTCCTGGCAGGCAGCGCGGTGGTAATCGACTGTTGCTGGGGTGATCTTCCCGGCCTGTGTGGCCGAGGTGATCAACGCATCGACTTGCTTGTTGTGTTCGGTTTTCTTCTGCTCGGCCAGGGCTTGCTCGGCATTGGTGGCACGTTGCAAAACGCTGTCGTAGTCAGCCCGAGGCATGAACTGCTCAAGGTTGGGCTTCTCGGTGTTTGTCGCTTGCGCGGTTGCTTTGAGTTGAGCGGTGGCCGCAAGGGCCTGTTCTTCGGTTGCCGTTGCAGGCAAGCCGAGTGCAGTCAGAAGCGCAGGTGAAAGCGTCACAGGCGTGACCTCCGTGTTTTCTTGATTAAGGGCGGTCAGCAGGAAGTTGGGTTTATTCGTCAGGCCCGCGCTGACCAGGCGAGCGATACGGGTGGTATCTGGGTCGAAGTCGAAGACAGGGGAAAGGAAGCGGTATTCGCGATTGATTACCTGCTCGGAGGCCCGAGGGGTCCAGTCAACCAGGCCCCAAAGCGCACCGTTGCGTAGTTCCAATTGCTTGATCCAGCCCGCAGCCGGGGCGGACTCGCCCTTGCTGGCGCGGTGCTGGGTGGCATGTTCCCAATCAATGGGCAGGTCGATAGCGCGACCAAGGAAGCTGGACTGGACCAGCGTCCCGGCTTGTTCGTCGAACAGCCATTGCCGACCATCGCGGCCAGTGACGTTGGGACCAGGGGGAATTAGTTCGACCCACTCCGGGGCCTTACCGTCAGAGACGGTGGCGGAAAGGTCGGTGTTGAGTGCGAGTTGAGTTTTCATGCCGCCAGTGTGTGAGGACTGGCGGGATGAGGGAGTATCAGCGGGGTTTAAGGTTTATCTGAGCGCGTTGTCGTTAGGGTTAGAAGGGAATCGGGTCGTCCCAACTTGGTGGCGTTGGTGGCGATACCGGTGTTTGTTTGAGCACGAAAAATCTTTTATTTTCTAGCATCCACTCCCAGCCGGCATTTGTAAGGCCATAGGTTTGATGATCGCCGTACATTGATTCCTCAACTTTATGGTTTACCAAACCACGCTTAATTAACGTGCGTATTGCTATTGAAGTTGCGATATTTGTGAAGCCTGCTTTTTCCATATCGCTTTTTATAATGCCAATACTTATGAAGTCATCTGGAGAGTCAGCATTACCACCAATTGCAGCCATAACTACGACTTCAATTTGGTCCAGGCCTTCGACCGGCTGAAGAATCGAAGGATTAGCAGCAGTGTGAATAGACTCCTCTTTTTCAAGTAACGCTTTCAGCTTTGCAGTAATACTCTCTCTGAGAGATACAAAATCCCTTGGTGCGCCTGTTTTATACCTGATAATCGTTCGGTGTTGGACATCAAACGGGAATCGTGTAGTTCGTTCATCAGAGCAGACGAGGACAACCTCTTTGTTCAGGGCTATCGCGTAGCCTAACTCAAACCATACATTGGGGTTATCGAGGCTGATATCTGCGAGGCATATGCGCGAGTCCTTAATGCCTTTCTCTATATCTTGAATCGGGATGACTACCTGCGGATCTCGGTCCACCCGGTATGGCTCAAGGTCGGCATCATTGATGGCATGAGCGAAAACGTCCTCGTATCTGCTATCGAATGCGCCACCATCGAAAGGTTGCATGACAAAACAGTGTGGCATCTTCGTCTCTCCCTAGATAATTATCAGTCTGGCGAATGGGGCGAGCCTCCGACCCTTGGGCAAAGCGCCATGCCTTACCCGCTAGGATGCTTTATTGCCGAGCCCTGAGCAAATCTAACGCAGGTCTAACGCCCCAGCATCACCCGGCAAGCAGCGGATGTACCTTTAAGGCGCGTTCGGTCCGCCTGCGAGATTCTGCGAGGTCATTCTGTTAGCGGCTCAAGGAGGTAGTTCTGGATGATCGCCAATATCTCAATATCGTCCTCTGATGACAGCCCAAGGTAGGGCCTCGCCTTGATCTCGGACTCGTGCGCGCCACGGGTCACCCATTGCGTAAAGTTAGACTTGTTCTTCTTCACAAAGCGATTGCCTACCGATCCATCTTTACCCTGGCGAAAGTAGACCTGTTGCGACCTGGCCGCATGCTCAACCTTGCCGCCGAACTGGTGGATGGCGCCGTATGGCCGGTCAGTGCCGAAAGACAATTCATTGTTGCTGACGGTATGGCGCAGCGTGTCCTGGAGTGTGCCTTTATCACGCAGAATGCGGCCACCCTTTTTGCGCGCCAGAGTTGACGGTGCAAGTGGTGCCCAGGGCGAACCATCAGGAGCGACCTGCTGGCGAAAGCGGTCATTGGTAGACTGGTGCAGGTATTCGGCAATGTCGTTTAGTGGCGTGGTCAGATCGTCCAGTCGCTCGCTCAGTTCATCCAGGGCTTTGCCTACTGGACCTGTATCAATCGCGACCTCAAGCATTGAACCGGCCATAAGCTCCTCCTATTCCGGACGGCGATAAAGTTGCACGCCGAGGCGTAGCTGTTGCAGGTACTCGGGGCTGTCTGCCTCTGGCACGAAGGAACTGACACCAGCCCAGCCATCGTCGCCAACTTCGAACACTGCCAGAGCGGATGTTGGCTTGTCCTCGTTCTTGAAGCGGCGAAGATATCGGCGGCGCACTACGGCCTTGCTCTGACCTTCCAGCCATTCCAGGCGGACCCAGACCTCGTCGGGGGCTTTCAATGTGTCGGCCAGGAGAGGCAACTCCCGCGCAACGCCGGAACGCTTGATAAGCAACGGCCCCGTGGGCGTGTTGCTGAACATCCCCCGGCCGATCACCACGGCATCGCCAACCACGTCCTTGAACACTGCGGGGGCTGACTCTGTTGCGCCGAACTCGCCGAGGAATTCATCCAGATACTGTTGATCAGTTAGCCCTTCGGGTAGCACGCGGTTTGCCAGGACTGTCCGGGGCGACGGCATGGCGTCTGGTAGTCGGCGGTTTGGGAGGCCCGCTGTCGTGGCGCTGTATTTGGCACCTGGTACGGGCTGGGGCAATGGGTCGTAGGCCCGCAACGGTGGTACGGCTGAAGCCAGGCGCGACTGACCTGGTGCGTATTCAAAGCCGGGGTCAATGCCCTTGGGCACCCGCACTGTACGCGGACCATTGGGACTGTTCTTACCGACGACCCGGTCTTCCCACTCAATAGCGGGCGCGGGACCAATCGTCAGGCCCTGGCGCTCGATGTCCCTGGCCGAGGCCATGAACTTCTTGCACTTACAGCCCCAACCATTTTGCGGGGTGTGGGTCGACCACCATGGGTCATCCAAAGGCAGAGTGGTGCCGTTCCAAGCCAAGTGCATTGGGCGCGGGTGTGCGCTGTCGCCGTGGCGGTAGATGCCATAGGGACGGCGCTTGCGGAGTTCCGGGTCCGCCATGTGTGCTTCACGTCCGGCATTATAGGACTGGCGCAGGTTGGTTTCCCAAATGACATTAGTGCGCCAACCGCGCTCGCCCTGGTACTGCCATCCATGTTTGCCGATGACCTGGTCGAAGTCATTGCGGAACTGTTCCAGGGTTGTTCCGTTGGCGATGGACTTCTCGACTGCGCCACGCAAATCGGCGAGCAAATCCCGTTTCACTGCACCGGCAACGACAAAGGCATAGTCATGTTCGGCGGTGTATACATCCGTCCAAGCGCGGGATGGCAGATTGGTCTTGCCACGGAAGTAGTCGATCTGCTCTTTAAACGGCAGTGAACCATGTGAGACAGCCATCTTTGTTCCTTGATCGTTTAAGGGGCATAACGGATGATTGGGGTTCCACAATCCAAAGGAACTGAGACGATGAATTCAAAAGACCAAGAAGCTGTTGTTCAAGCTACAGGCAAGACAGCAGGTGATATTTCGCTAGCGTTACTTATCATTGTTCATGCTCTTAAGCAGCAACCCGGATTTGATAGCAGTGATTTCGACAGCCGAATTGAGCAAGCTTTGCAAAATACCGATCCAGAGAACTCGTTAACTGTCGGATTGTTGAAAGCTGCTTTGACTCCAAAGGTTTAAAGACCTCTCAGTATATCGTCACGCCCAGCCAGACTGGCTGCCGCCAGGCCATCAGCAATGGCATCCGCCAACTGGCTAGTGGTCATCGCAGGGTAGGTTTCAATCAGTCGATCCCGAAGCTCTTCCAGGCTATGAACAGTGTCGAGCAGTTCCTTGATCTGCTCGACCATGTCATCCAGGTACACCCCCACAGTTCGCTCCATCGTCCGCACCTGGTTATCCACGATATCCGGCACTACCACAGGTTTCGCGGGCGCCTGCTCTCTGTTGGCCGCTTGTGCCAACACCGGAGTAACAACGGGCGCAGCAATGCCCAGCAGCTTGGCACCAGCGGCCGGAGCTGGAATATTGAGCTTGTCGCGGACAACCGACTGCTCCACCTCCAGCCCAAGCGGCACCAGCTTTTCCAAGGCTTCGATCAGGATCTTGGCGTTTTCCGGCTTGGGTACGTCGAGGATCAGACGCGGATATGGGCGACCAGGTGCAAAGTTCAGATCGCACCAGGGGCGCACAAAATAACGGTTCAGCGTATTGGATTCGGCCTTGGCATCCGCTTGCAGCAGGTCCAGGCGCACCTCGTTATGGATCGTCGCCTGGGCCTGGCTGGAGCCGTCGTCGGTAGACATGGTTTGACCGACCACGGCCTTGCTGACCTGCTTATCCCACCATTCGGCCAAGCCCTTGAAGAAGTCCCCGGCGCCAGTCACGTTGGCCGCCTGGGTGAAGTCGATACGCATACTGTCCGGGATCACCGCCGCCGCGTCGCTGCCCAGGTTGGCAACCGCTGACATGAGCGTAGCGATATCGTCCTTACTGGCGCCAGGTCCGTAGCGACCTACGCGCATGGGCATACCGAAGATATCGGCGAAGCCCATCCAGTCCTTCCAGGTCCACGCCTTGCACATGTATCCCACGGCCGCCAGACGCGCCAAGCCACCCCGGATCGGTAGGCCCGAACGGATGCGCGGTAGGTGCACAACGAACTTGTACGGTGCCAAAGGAATGCCATCGACCATGTCGGTTTCATCCAGGAGCCGCAGCTCCCGGCCGGTATTGCGGTCGAACTGGAAGAAACGCTGGTCCCGTGGCTCAAAGCGCGAAGGGTTCCAGGTCTTGCCACTGCGGTCCCACATGATTTCGGAGACGGCATAGCCTTTGCCCATGGCGTCGGTCAGGTCGGCTTGCAGCTCGCCGAACTCGGGAGAGTCGACTATTTCCTTGAGCTGGTCGGCCCGGCGCACGTCTTCGGCATCGTCGCTAGCGGCTTCGATACGAATGGCGAGGCCGGACACAGCCAGCTTGCGGGTGCCTAACACCGAGGCGTAATGCAGATCCCGTTCTTCCATTTCCTCCGCAAGGGTCAGGTAGTCATGGGCGTTGCCCTCGGCAGCCGCCTGTAGGATGGCGGCAAGTCGACCAGGCGTCAGGCCGCTCGCGACCGACTGGTGCCAAACCTGGCGTATGCCGGTGGTGCGTGCTGCGGCCAACTCTTCGGTGAGTTTGTCGTACTGGATCGGTCGACCGTACTGGTCGACGATTTTGGATTCAGCCATTACCAAATGCCTTTTGTGGAGCGCCAACCGGCGCCGATCTGGATCTCGCGATCATGCTGGGACGCGGGCTGGACTCGGTGATACTCGATGATTTCCACTTCCTGGCGGGACGCGTAGTCGGCCAGTACTGCGGCGATACCGGCGTCGCCGTGGCGCTTGGGGCCGGACTTTTCGCCTTTCTCGTTGATGCGCTTTTCCGGGATACGGGCCACGCCCTTGATCATTCGGAAGGCGCGCACGTCGCTAACCACGTCCTTGTCGGCCGGGATGTCGTAGAAGGTGTTGTCTTCCAGGGCAGCCTTGAACGGTGGCATGTTGTCGCGATACCAGCCTTCGGTGAGCATCACCCGTTCAATGCGGTTGAAACCGAACTCGATGGCGGTGTCTTCCGACAATTGCGAGCCGTTGCCCCTGGCGTCGTCGGCGCCTTTGAGGAAGTTGGGTAAGCGACGAATGATGTAAAACTTAATCTGGAGTTGTTGCTTGAACGGAACGTTACGCAGCTCAACCACAAAGGGTGTGCGTTTGCGCAGGTTCTGCTCCTTGAGCAACGGCCAGATGACCGAGAGGTCGCCGGAGCGGGCGAAGTCCATGCCATAGAAGCTCTGAACGTCCAATGGGATGGCTGACAGCAGCGGGAGTAAATGTTCTTCGCACCACTCCAGGGATTCAGCCAGGCGCAGGTGTTCGGCGATGGTTTCGTAGCCCTGCGGGTAGGCCAGGCGCAGCACCGGCACATCGCGATTACTACGCTGCTCGACCAGGGCCATGCTCAGGAAGGCACCGCCGCCCTGGGAAGGTACGCAATCAAGCTCTTCATCGGCGGCGTCACCGTAGAAGCCATACACGTCCTGCACCCAGGCGAGTTCTTCTTCAAGCTTGTACTCAATGCCTTTACGCAAGCAGACACGCTTGTACAGACCATCGGCCACGGCTTCGCCAAAGGTGCAGCGGAACACTTCGCCATTGCGCTTGCCCGCCCGGATCTCATTGACCAGGTCGTTGAATGGGTTTTCCGTGCCGTCGTGGGTGCTGATCACATGGACCTCACCGCCCCAAATCAACAGCGCCATGGCTGCTTTTAGCAGCTCGGCCAGGTCGGCATGGAATGCAGCTTCGTCGATGACGACAACACCCTGACGGCCCCGCAGGTTGGACGGTCGGCTGGTCAGCGCGACAATGCGGTGGCCGCTGGGAAAAGCAATGGTGTAGGTCTTGATATGTTTGTCGGGGTCACTGTCGGGCCAGATGCCTTCTTCGATTTGCTCGGCGGCGTAGTTGTACGCCCGCGCCCACATGGCGCAAGCCTGGATGTATTCCACGGTCATGTCCTGGTTGTAGCCCAGGTAGTAGACCGTTTGACCGCCCGCTGATTTTTCGCTGGCAGCCACTAGTACGTTGTCTGCCGCTTCGGCCCAGGTGAGACCAATACGCCGGGACTTCTCGCCGACCTTGAGAGGGGCGCGGATACCGATCCACTCTTTCTGATAGTCGAGTAGGACCGCTGGGGCAACTAGGCTGGCTGTGCTGTCCAGGACAAGAGGTAGGCTCACGATGCCATCCCTAGGATCTCTCGCCGGATTTCATCGGCCGTCGACTGAGACATACCGCCTTTCTTAGCGATTTTTTCAACGCGGGCTGCTGCGGTCTCGACCTTTTCGCGCCATTCGGCTTGCCACTTTTTCTGTACCACAGATGCCTTGCCAAGCTCGGCCACCGCCTTTGCGACCTTGGGCAAGTCCATCTGGTCACCGTCGGTCATCAGCAGCTTGAACAGGTGTTCCTGCACCAGGCGCATCAACGCTTCGTTGACCGCGCCTTCTTCATCCGGTGCAGCCGCCACTACGGCACGCGCCTGCTCGCTTGCCATCTTCAACGCCGATAGCTTGGACTCAAAGTCCTGACCATAGCGATGTAGCGCTGACTTGCTGATCGAAAAACCACGGGTCGCCAGTTCTTCGGCCAGGGCTTCATAGTCACTAAAGTTGTTTTCGACCAGGGCCTTGTCGAACCAGGTTTTTACCGACTTAGGCAAACTGGCGACTTTGCTACGCGGGGGCATAGGGTCAGCTCCAGTATTTTTCTGGGCGGGCAATACCGGGGTTACAGTCGATGGTGTACTCGGCCACGTCGACGCCGTAGTGGGTCAAGCCGCAGATCCATACGCCGCTAGACTGTTTCTTCAAGGTCGCCAAACTGCGGTCGGCCAGGTAATCCAGTTCGCGCCGTAGTTCCAGGGTAGTGACGTCTGGAATGATTCCCTGGATGGCCGACAACACCAGGGCTTCGTGGGGATCAACCGGGCGCGCCGTGTTCAGGGTCAGGATGATGTACCAACGCAGCGATTCGCGGCGCACCTTGGCTGGATCGATGTTCATGGGCGTAGTCCTTTGAGTTGAACGTTTTCTAACTTGAGCGCCAGGCCATCTAGCTTGGATTCGATAATGGATTGGTTGCGTACCCAGTCTTCGCGACGGACGTAGTGCAAAGGCATATCGCCGCGCAGACGCTCCATACCGATCTCGACCTGGCGTAAGCGCTCACTGTCCTTGTCCACGATGGCGAAGCGTTGATCCAAGCGCCGCTCCATTTGCACCAGGAGCATTTTCATTACACCGGCAAAGGCGCCCAGGATGGTCACGGCAATACTGATCATCTGCCACACCGGCATTTCGAATGTCGCCATCAATGCGTTCTCCTTTCGCGATGGTTTTGGCACTGCGCGCAACGTTGCACGCCGGGGATGGCCTGGCGCCGATCTTCCGGGATCGGCAGGTCACAATCAGCCACCTGACAGAACTCGGCCGAAGGGCCTTCCAAAACTTCTTGCTGTGCCAAATGAGTCGCTAAAGCGCTTTCGTTGTGCAGGGCTTCCAGCACACTGGCGTAGTCACTTGCTTTCATTGCGGGTCCAATTGATCAGGTCTTTGAGCTGTGCCCGGCAGACTCCATACAGCTCGCCATTGCGTACCTGGTTGGTCAGGAGTTGTTCCTGGGTAACGCCTGAGTCGAGGTCGTCAGCGGTTCCGGTTCCGCTGGCAGGCGCAGAAGTTCGGCCGGAGCCGTTCGTGGTTGGCATTGCGGGATTGGGGGCGATACCGTTGGCGGTGTTCCACACGCGGACAAAGCCAACAGTGAAAACAGCAGCAGGTAGCGGCTCGGGCTGCGCGTTAAGGGCGCGGCGATAGAGTTTGGTAACACGGGCGATGTCTCCAGTGAGTCGGTCAGTGGTCTGGCGTAGGGTTTCTTTGCTGTCAGCAAGTTGGCTAGCCAGTTGATTGCCTTTGCGTTGTTCGGCACGCAATTGCTCCAGGGCTGCATCGGCGGCGAATTGCTTTTCCACGGCGTATTCTTGTCGCAAGACAGCAACGGCGGTTTCTCCCTCGGACTTACCCAGTCTGTAGCCTTCGTCTTTGCCGTCCTCCCGGTTCAAGTTGATGCCGTACACAACGGCGCCGATGACGGCCACGTACCAGAGCAGCGGTTTGACCAGGTCAAATAGACCTTTCATTGGCAGACTCCTTGGCCCCAGCCATCAGCGACATACAGGGCTTCCCAGCGCAACAGGATCAAGCGCGGGTACTGCCGGTTTTCCTTGAAGGCAGCGGCCGAGCGGCCGTTGTTGAACTGCTCGACGGAATCGAACCAGGTCAGCGGATCGGCCCCTTTGGCCGATGCCAACTTGCGGTCTTTGATCACCCAGCCCAGGCCGCCGTTGTAGGCAGAAAGGATCAGCGCCGCCTGTTCGCAGGGGCCACGCGCCCGGATGCGGCTCGCCAGCCAGCGGTCATAGCTGACAAGGGCTTGCATGGACCAAACTGGGTTATACGGTTCGACCTTGCCGAGGGCCTTGGGGAACAGTCCGGCAAGCCAGGTGGCGGTCGAGGGCATCACCTGGCCCAAGCCTTGCGCACCGACGGGCGACCTCGCGTCGAACTTCCAGCGGCTTTCCTGGTGGATCTGTGCGGCGAAGGTGGACACCGGGGCGTCAAGACCCCATTCAGCCTGGGCAATGCGGGTCAGGTCACGGCGGTAGCGGTCGGCCTGGTCTGGGATTTCGGCCTTGGCTGGTGGGCTAGCAGCCAGCACCACGAGCAAGCCCACGCAAGCCGCCGCTATATATAGAAGGGAGCGAGAGCGCCGCATGTCAGAGCCCCAACGTCAGGCCGAGGACGCAGCCCAGCACGATCAGGGCGCGGCGAATGCCTGCCATGGAACGCTCGCAATTGGGCACCATGTCCGGCCGGGCATAAGGGAACAGCGCCCGATCCAGCCAGTAACCCAGCACACAGCCCAGCGTCACCAGGCCACATTTATAGAGGACAACAGGCAGTTTGGTTGGGGCGACAATAGCCAGGCTGAACAGCAAGGCCAATGTGATCAACGCCCAAAAGGTCATACGAGGTGTGCGGGGACGCCGCTTCGGTGCGGTAGAAGTCATGGGAATACTCGCGGTGATTGAAGAGTGGCACGCATTGCGGCCAGATGATTTTCGGCCACCACGGCGTCACCAGGGATATGGACGGGCGCCCGGTATTCGGCGAAGGTTGGTGTGATGGCTCTTACAGCGGGGCGTAACTTCTCCTGTTCACGAACGTGCTGTTCTGTGCGAGCTTCGGCTTGCGAGATATGCGACTGCACCAACTCCCGCCAGTCGGCCGGAACCTTGGCCCATAACACCGCACGCGCAGCATCATCCCCGGCAGCTTGAATGAGCTGGGCGAACTGGCGCGGTCGCTGGGGCCGAGAGACTTTTGGGGAAGCGGGAGCGGAATGCATGATGCGAACCTGCCGTTAGGGGAACGGTGCCAGCTTCGCGTATAGGGGGGAGTGGTTGAGTATCAGCGGGGTTTAAGAAAAAGCCCCGCTCGGTGGCGGGGCTAGATGTTCGCTGAACAGGGTTTAAGTCGGGCCCAATAAGCCGTTGTCACGACCGGACTGAATGGTCTTGTACGCACCGATATGGGTAAGTCCACTCTCGCTTTTGGTTGGAACTCTCAACGTCATATACATTGCAAGCACACTCCCGCAATTCCAGTCAGACTTACCATCTCCAAGCGCACTATAAACAACGTCAAGTAACTCATAATGGGTGATCGGGATCTGTGCAGCGTCCAGCTTTTGGCGAGTCACGATAATCATGTTACCGATGTTTTCTGCTTCCTGACCTTTGGCAAGGTTGTTGTGGCATTGCTGAGCTGCGCGCTGAGTCATTTCAAGCAACTGCTCTTTTCTTTCTACGGTTGCTGTTACTCCGCGCTCCTGGTCCTTTTCCGCAAAGATGGTAGCGATAGAGGAAGTGGTATACGTCTGTGCGAACGCATTTGAACCAAGTGCCAGCAGGACGGCTAATGCCACTACGTTCCTTTTCATCAGTGCAAAGTCCCTTCGTCAAACCCAAAAAGATCAGGCTCGCTCTTGCGATGCAGCGCCCGTTGTCGGCGAATGATGTCATAAATGGTCTGGTTCGCAAGGTCGTACTTGCTGACCAGGTCCGGGATCTTAATGACGTTATCCTTCCAGTCCCGATAAATCATGGCATCGCGTAGCGCTCGTTTGAGTGCATCCCCGCGTGGCAAGTACACCACTCGACCACCCATCACAGAACAAATCGCAAAGACAACATGCCGGGCCAGTTCGGCGGCTTCCACACCCGGCTTGATTTCGACCAGGAGCTTGGCCTCGGCGATTTCTACCATTTCTCGTAATGAGCCCTCCCAGCGGGATATAACCGTAGGGTCTTGCATGTTTGCCAACACCTTCTTGGCGTCCAGTTGATCGATGTCATCCGGGAACAGTTCTTCGTTCATCGCTCCGGTCTCCCATGTCGGCGGGCATCGTAAGTCAATGCCGCAACCATTTTTTGCAGTTGCCCAGGGTCGAGCCATTCCACCCGCTCAACCTTGAACATGCGTAAGGCCATGCCATCGGCATACGCCCAGGAGCGTTTGGCCTCGGCGAGAAACGCCTCTATCTTGCCCACCAGCTTTGCCCGGTCTGGCGCCGCTTTCGGTGCTTTTCGGCTCTGCTTTTTAACCTGTGTAGGCTCCCAACCCAGCCGGGCGAATTCGGCCAGTACGGCGCCGGTCTGTCGTGGCGTCAGGTCTTTGGCCGAACGCACACCTGCCACGCGAACCAGCAAGGCGCGGTAGGTTTCGTCATCGAGACCGAGGTCTTTCTTGGCGATATGGATTTTGCTCAATTGCAGATTTCGTGTGCTCATTGTCTCCCTCCTTTGATCAATACCTGGAACGCAGCCGGGTCGGTTCGGGACAATGCAGCGACACCATGAATGGTCATCGTGAGTGCATGGTCGGTTTCGTCGAATTTACCGGCGGTACGGATCTGTTCCAGTTCGTTGTGGGTGCCACTGTAGATTTCCATCCTGAGCTTGCTGGCCCCCATGGCTAGGCGCTTATCTCTTTCGCGCTTGCGCTGGGCGCGTTTGCGCTCGCGTGCCAGGCGGGTTTTGCGCTGTTTAGGTGTTTCGTCTGTCATGGGTGGCTGCTCATCAGTACCGGACAACCACGTCCGGCAGACCGCCCCAGCAGGCCGGGGCGGTTTCGCTTAATGCAGGGCGAGTTGTTCCTGACCGTTGACGCCGTGGTTCAGACGCACATCGCCAGCCGCAAGAACGCCGTGCAAAGCGTCAGTCATGGCGCGCATACCATTGCCCTTGTTGGCGTTGCGGTCACGGCAATCAAGCTTTTCAGTTTCGGAGTGGTGCTTGAGCATGTACGCCGCTGTTGCCGGTGATGGTTCATCGTTGCCAGCAAACGCCATGACCTGTCGGCGCACCGCCGACACCCAAGCGCTACAGAACACGTCGGCGCGCTTGGTCTTGGTCGCTGGTTTGCAGCGCTTCAACTGGGTACTGATGAAGTCACGGCGGGACTGGCGGACCTGGCGGAGCAGTAACGCCATGGTGTAGCTCGCCAGCTCTGCCAGTTCGCCGATGAAGCGCCATTCGCCAATGCCTGCCATGAACAAAACTTTGCAGGCGTAGGCTTGAGTGACAGCACCAACCAGGTTGGCTTCCCATTGAGGCGGCGTCATTTTCGAACCACTGCGAGCAGCGCATTCGAATACCTCAGATAGCTGGATATCCGATTCCTCCAGGCGGTACTTTTCCATCAGGGCGCGGGCCTGGCGCATGGCTGCGGCGGCTTCGTGGGGGTTGTCGCTTGCTGCCAGGCGCAGCAGTTTCTTGATCTTGTCTAAGGCTTTGCTGTGATCCATGTTTTCCTCGGCTGCTCATCAGTACCAGGCAACCACGCCTGGCAGACCGCCCCGGTAGGCCGGGGTGGTTTCGCTCAGTGAAGGGTTGTAGTGGTGGGTTGCCAACGGCACGCAGGGACAGTGCCCAACATCTTTTCGCTGGCGACCAGGTCGAACACCTTGTTGAAGATGCGTACAGCCTCCGACTGTTTGGGGGCGCCCAGCGGGTTGGTCGGGACACCCGTCATATCAATAGCTACAGACGGCCTGCCGTTGTCTTCGCGGCGGTCTTCAAGGGTGAGAGTGATCTTGGCCATGTGGGCTCCTAGCGTTGCTTGTGGAAGGTGATGTGGTAGTCACGGGCGACCTGGCGAACGTACTTTTCAGTCATGTGGTGTTTACGAGCGATCCATTTGGGGGCGTTGCCCATGGCGGCGTCCGCTATGATCAATGCCGCGTGCTTGCCGACATCCGATGAACAGACGTTTGCCTCGGGAGCTTCCATCGGGGCCACGGGCGCAAACAGATGGGCATAAACCGGCGACCGCTCCAGGTTAATGGTGAACGTCGCCGGGGCGTTGCTCATCTGGTGACCGACTTGCTGGACTGCGCCGCCGCGCTTGAGAAATTCCGCGGTCAATCGGTCGAGGTTGGCGCGCTCGATGTCGTGTTGCGGTGAATGCATCGGCAGGGGATCGCGGCGGGTATCGTGATAGCGCTCCACAATTACACCCCCGCAATATCAAGGCTGATGGGCTCGTATTGGTCGGTATCCCCGACACGTTGGTAGACGCGGATGTAGGACTTGGAGCCAACTACCTGGCAGGCATCACCAATGGCTTGCATGGCGCGCTGCCAGCGTTCATCGGTAATTTCCATCCGGCGCAATGCCAAGACACGGGCCGTACGGATGTCGCCTTTTTGGTCAGTCCGAAAGGCGTCATTGACCAACGTGACCACTTCGGGGCGTGCCCCGGTGGTCCAGTCGCGCAGGCACTCATCAATCAATGCCCGCGCAGCCTGGAGGCGTTCGTCGAAAGCGATGCTTTCCTGGACAGCACGCATGATCTTGAAACGACCATCAAAGCTAATCAGGCTGACATTGCCTTTCTTGCCGCCGATCTGAGCGCCGTATTGCTCGGCGCTGAGTTCTACGAATGCTTCGATGTCGCCAAATGCTGCCGCTTTGAATTGCGCCAGTACGGTGCTAGCGGCTCTGGCTCGCTCAACAAGGGCAAGTACCAGGGCGTCACGCTCCAAGTCGATAGGCTTGATCATGCTCTCGTGGATCAGGCGTTTTTGTGCGTCCATCCGGTAGCCTTCGTGGGTGGTCTGTTGTTGTAGGGTCATTGCAAGGTTCCTCAGTGGAGAGTCGGACGCGACCAGTCGGCAGGACGGGTAGCGCTGATGGGTTCGCGCCATTCCAGGGTTACGCCCTGGAACTGCACGTTGTAACGGGTGCTACCTGCCGAAACGTGGCGCATGTAGCCTTCGCGGTCGGCTTGGCCGAGAAGGCGGTTGCCGTCTTCTGGACCGATGACTAAAAGGTTGTGGGCCGGGCAAAACCCCAATATGCGGATGCCATGCGCCTGCAACTTGCGCGCAGCGGCGTTGAACACCCGCAGACGGTCGGCCAGGGTCGGGGTGAGGACTTTCAACGGGGTGCGATTAGTGGAGGCGAGCATGGGCGTTCTCCTGATTGCAGCAGTCGGGGTTGATTGGGCAGTGTTGGCAGGCGCGCCAGTGCTGCATCGCCTGCGGGTTATGGGTAGGTGCTGGTTTTTCGCGGTAGCTTTGGCACTGATCGCTAGTGACGGTCTCGTCCAGGGCGACACACTCAATACGGCCGAGGGTTTCCATCACCCGCCGCTCGACACCGGCCGTACTAGGCGATGCATAGCGGTTGGATAAGATCAGGCTGACTGCTGTGCGGCTCATGCCAATGCGCTGGCTGGCCTTGGTTTTATTGCTGGCAGCAACTTCGGCAGCAAGCAGGCGCACGAACAACGGCACCTCATTGCCCCAGGCGGATAGGTTGACCTGGTTCATTGGGTCACCTCCTGGTCAGCCTTGCGCCACACCACCTGATCCAAGTTCGGGTCGTAGACCTGGTCGAAGTCACGCTGGTAGATGGGGTGTTTAGGCCCGGTATAACGCGACGGCACCAGGCGAAAGCGGGTTTTAAAGCCTGCTGTTCCGCCTCTGCGGGTCACGTAGCCAGCCTTCGCCAGGCCCGACAAGTAAACCTGAGCGCCGAACTCACTTATGGACACACCGTTAACGCTGGCGGTGGCTGCGGCCTCGGCGGCGGTGAACTCACCGAGGATGCGCAATGCTCGCCAGATGTTTTCCACACCACCTGCATGGGTCGTACGCTTACCGTGATGGTTAACCCGTGGGGCTTCGACACCCTCGTCCTTGAGTAACGTCCATTCGGAATCGCGGCGGTCGATGTTGCGGACTTTGCTAACAATCCCAGCCTTTTCCATATCTCGGAAATAGGCGCGTACGGCTTGATCGTCCTGGTTCGATTTGCGTGCAACAGTGTAAGTTGTCAGTGCTTTAGGCCCGGCGTTGACAGCGCGGATAGCTTCCCAAATGTATTGGCGTGGGGACTTGCCGCCCACCATCACCAAATCGGCTCGGATTCTTGGCATTCCTCAAGCCCTCCGCGACGGGGCTTCGCCGGTGAACCAGCTATCAGAGCCCCATCCAGCAAGGTCGATACTGTCAAGGCAGCGGGCGCGGGCTTCGCTGTAAACCTTGTACAGGTTGACCGCTACACGACGCAGGCAGCCATCCACCTTCTTGCGCAAGTCCTCCAGCAAGTCATCGGCGAAGTGCAATTCGGGGTAGCTGGATTCGGCCAATGCCCGCAGATCGTCGAGCGTGGCGCGTTGCGCAGGCACCCACTCAAGCACTCGGTTATGCAGGCGCTCAAGCTTTGCCAGGCTACTGGGCACACGTTCTTCGCCGATCAGAACGATGGTCCCTTCGCTCGCGTTGTAAATATCGGTCAGGACGTTGGCTACGGCCTTTTCGAGTAGGTATTGCACGTCGTCGATCAACAGCGGGCGACCGCTCTTGGACAACTGCTCGGCGACTTGGTCGACCATCACCGACATGGTCGAAGCTGGTTGAATGCTCATCTCGCGGAGGATGGCGTGGAGGAAAGCTTTTTTGCTCCAGGTATCGCGACACTCCACGTAGTAGGCGCGGTGCTGGTTTGCGGCGAAGGCAGCACCGACGCTTTTACCCAGTCCACTTGCTCCGTACATCACCACCACGCCAGGCAACCCCTGTGGACGGCTGTTAGTTCGTGCGATAGCGGCAGACAAGAGGCCGACGTTGGTCAGGGGGACAATCTTGGGAACACTCATAATTCGACTCCTAAAGGTCTTGGGTTAAGCGCGGGCCTGCTCGGCGAACGCGAACATTTGCTGTATCGAGGTGAAGTCCGGGTGCTGCGGGTAGCGGGAATGCCATTGGGTTTCTTCTGGTGACAGCGACTCGCCGCTGGTGAGGCGGGCGTCGAGCTGGTTCCAGAGTCGATAGCGGGCGGTTGGATCGGTGGGTAAGTCGAAAGCTTTAGGTTTCGGCGCTGACAGTTCGGCGAACTGGCGAGCTTCGGCCATTTGCTCAAGACTGAGCTGCGCGGATGGCGCGGTGGACGGCGCGATCATTTCCACACGTTTCCCGGTCAAGGTTTCAAGCTTGTCTACGGCACGCTTCATCTGGCCGCTTTCGCGCTTGTCGTAAGCCTTTTCGATCATCGCCTTCGGCATGTAATCGCTGGCATTGCCATCCACCAAAGCCTCACCGATCAGTTCACCTTCCAGGGTACGAACCCACACACGGGAAGCGTCACGGACGTCGTAAGCCAGTCGGATGTCATCGCCATGAAAGCTGCGCAATGCATCAAGGAAGTAGGTTTCGCCTGCCCAGGTGACTTCGCCACGACGTGTCGGCCGGACGACTTGCGGGCGCGACAGGTCATTGAGCAGCTCGGCTGGAGCGATAATTGGCTCCCAACCTTCGGCGCGTGCGGCTTCCCACGCCTCGTTCGGGCTCATGTGGCGCAGCTTGCCGGTCAGCGGGTCGCGGAATTTGGCGAGCCCCCTGTGCGGGCTGTTGTTGTAGGTTTCAATCTCGTATTCGACACCGGCCATGAACTCGGCGAAGGTCGGAATCAAGCGGGTACGGCCGGTTTCGCGCAGCTCTTTGCGACCAATTCGATGCACTTTCGTGCCTGCATGTTTGTCCATGTCGGCGCCGATATAGCTGGTCAGCTTCTTGGCGGCATTAACCCAAATAGTCTGGTGGGAACGCTCGATAAGACCTCGTGCCTGGCTGTTGTAAGGCAGCGCATGGGTCATGGTGCCGCCAAGCCGGTCAACTACTTCGCGGACGGTGTCGTTGGCAAAGCCTGAGCCGTTGTCGACGTAGAACATTGCGAACATGCCGTGCTGCATGGCGTCACGTAGCGCGTCCATCACACCGATGGTGGACTCTGCCTCACCAATCGAAATGCCAATAGCCTTCCGTGTTGCGACATCAAGAACGGTGGTTGCTTCCGGACGGTATGGCTTGCCGGTACGTGGGTTCAGCACCTCCGCGTCAAACTTGTGACCGTCGGCGGTGAATACGTCGCAGGGGTACATGCTTTTAGTGGAGCGGCGCTTGAACGGTTGCAGGGCTTTGAGTTCCTGCGGTGTACGACGGCCACGCTCGCGGGCTTCGGCACTGAGCTTATTAAGGAAGCGGCGCACGACATGGATGCTGGGCCGTTCAGCCGGGTTCTTGAGGGCAAACTCGGCATAGGCCGATTCGACGCTTGGCTTGGTTGGGCGCTGGTAACAGGCAAGGAATGACGCTGCCCATGCAGGCAAACTCATGTCCTTTTGACGGCGAGCAGGTGCGAGGCCGGTTTCACCCTCTTTGCGGTAGTCGGCCAGCCAGCGCTTGAGCGTACGCTCGCTTAAAGAGCGGTCGCCGGTCTTGCGGTCGTTGGCGCGCTGCACCAATCCATTTAAATAGGGGGTGAGCTGTTCTGCTTTTGCCAGGGAAACCAAGGTATCAATGGCGCGTTGCTGGCTGATGGTCTGGCTCATGCGTTCGATTTCACGCACGAAGGCCAGGCGAGCGGTCATCACAGAGCGTTGATCTTCGCTCAAGCGTGACGCAAAAACGGCGTCACGCTGAACAGATATTGAATCTGTAAGCGGCGTGCATTCAGGTTCAACCTCGGACACGGAGGCGGCAATTAATGCGGCCTGAGTTTCTGGCGGCAGTGCTGCAAAGCGATACTCGACAGCCTTACTGCCAAGACGGCCCTGGCCTTCCCATCGTTCGCGTTTAGCACGTATCTGAATTGCCCGCTCTGTTCCAGGCATCCCAGGCAGCCCAGCCAGCTCGCGGGCGGAGTACCAATTATGCATGGCCGTCACCCAGCATTTTTTTAAGCTCGCGTGCTTGTCTGGTCGCGTCAGCGGCGACACGCGCTAGGCGGCCCAGCTCAGCATTGAGAGCATCACGACCGTAAGCCACGCGGCCACCGCGCTGCTCAACGAGCCAGTCCGTTAAAACGTGACTGCTACATACCTCTTCAAGCAGGGGGGCCCTATAGAACGGCAGGTTATGGTCTGTTCGGGCTGGGCTCGACCACGCGTCAAGCATGTGCTTGCTGACGTCATCGCCGGACAGGCGAGACATGCGTGCACCAATTTCATACCGGTCCAGATCTGAACCTTTCAGAATCTCGCTGATCAGTTCACTGACCTGTGCGGCATTGTTGCCATTCCCTGGGATAGCCAGAACTGGCTGGGGTACAGAGAAGATGTCTAACGTACGATCGTCCTTTACACGGCGCATGTTTATCCCTCCGTGCCGGTTTTACGGTGTCGAAGGGCATAAGCTGGGTTATGCTCTTGGCTAGAAGTTGCGTTGTGTTCTGCACGCTGTACCCGAATACGGTGAGGAGTGCCGTTTGCGTTCCATCGTTCAGGCCACAGGTCGATTGGCTTGAGGCCGAGCGCACGTGCAATGGCTCGCTCCATCCGCGGATATGCGGTGCGCTTGGCGTTTTTGACGGCAGCGTCTGTAACGTCAAGCTCACGCGCCAATGTGGCGAGTGACGTACCTCTGGTACGAAGTTGGTATTTGATCCATTCCCATCGCTGGGCTGGGTCAAGCGGGATTTCGGTTTTGTTCATGCCTAGCGTCCATTCATAAACACCGGCAAGGGTGTTTTTTTGGGATGTCTAACGTTACCTAGGGCATAAACATAGCCAAATATAACTACGTGGTAAAGCGAAAAATGGCTTTTCGTTTTCCATCTTTGGCTAGATGGTGGTTAATTTTGTCTATCTCTTTGATCTATAAGGCTTTATCGAGAAAGCGAAATTTCGCTTTGTGCAGGGATGCCGTTTCGGATAGCTCAAGGGAGAAAGCGAAATGAGTGAAGGGCTTGCGGAGCGTATTCGGCAATGCGCCGAGATAGCGGGAAGTGGCGATGAGCTGGCGCGACTTACCGCTATCCCCCGACGCACTCTTGAGTATTACCTCACCGGGCAGAGTGAGCCCAAGGTGGCACGGTGTGTAGACATCGCTAAGGCGGTCGGCGTCGACATTGGCTGGCTGGCTTCTGGTGAGGGAGAGAAGTTGAAAGGAGCCGCGTCCCAATCTATTGCGGACGACAAGTACGCCTACGTGCCGCTGTACGATGCGCATTGTAGTGCGGGGCACGGCGCCTGGAGCGAAGGGGCCACTGTCCTAACCCAGCTTGCGTTCACGGCGTACTCGCTTCGCAAGCAAGGCCTGGACGCAGCGCGACTGTCCGCGATCCGAGTGGACGGGGATTCGATGGAAGGCCTGCTAAGCGATGGCGATACTGTGATGATTGACCACAGCCGCAGTACGCTTGAGGGAGAGGCTGTCTATGTCATCCGGCTGGATGACCATCTCTATGCGAAGAGGCTCCAGCGGCAGTTTGACGGGTCTATTCACATCATCAGTGAGAACAAGGCCTACCGCGACATGGTCGTCCCCAGGGAGCAGTTGAACGATCTGGAGATAATTGGGCGCGTGGTGTGGGCTGGCGGCTGGATTTGACTCGCAAGGTATAATATCAACCTACAGAGGCGGCGTTGACGCCCGGTGCCAAAGGTTTCGCTAAACTGGCACCAGGCCAACGCCTGAACTCAATTTGATCTGTCTATTGCTTGGCGACGCTTTGGCATTGGTTTGAGTAACAGCGCATTCCTCAACCCCTTGCCCCGCCTGGCCTATCACACTATCTCCCGGCATATCCCGGTTCATCCCACTGACTTCCTACCAGTGCCATATCTAGAACCTCCCCACACCCAACTGTTTATATGCCTGCACATCCGGTGCATCCCACTCGGTAATCAGCGTATGAATACGGCTGCATGGCGCCACCACAAAGGGTTCCACCGCGCCGAGTTTGTCTGAGGTGGTCACGGCGATGACGTGGGACGCGCTGTCGAGCAAGGCTTGCTTGACGGCCACTTCACCAAAATGCAGCGAGGTGATGCCCACTTGCGGGTGCAATGCGCACACTCCGGTGAACAACAGGTCGGCCTTGACGCTCTGGATCAGGCGCACCGCTTCATGGCCGCCGGTGGAGAGCGTAGCAGGGTTGAGTTGGCCGCCGGCCAGGATCACTTTTATATGCGGATGGTCGGCCAGGGCGATGGCGATCATGGGGGATGGCGTGACCACGGTCAGGTGCAGTGCATGGGGCAAGCACTGCGCGATCTGCAAGGTGGTGGAGCCAGAATCGAACAGCACGATCTGGCCGTCTTCAACCCGCTCCGCCGCCACGCGGGCGAGGTGGCGCTTGACCTCGTTGGTCTCGCCGACACGGGTAAAGAAATCCTTGCCGGTGTCCTTGGGCCGGGGCAGGGCGCCGCCGTGTACGCGTTGCAACAGGCCGGCGGCAGCGAGTTCGCCAAGGTCGCGGCGGATGGTGTCCTGGGACACGGCGAAATGCTCGACCAACTCAGATGCGGTGACCTTGCCGTCGCGTTCCAGCAGCAACAAGATCTTTTGTTTGCGCAGGGAAGGCAGGTCGATGGCTTGATGAGTGTTATGCATGTTTGTGCGCTTTATTGCGGGTTTGTGCGAGATTAATCGTCAGTCCATCTAAACGCAACGGCTGGTTGCCCACGCTCCTGCCGGTTACTCTCTGTGTTCAGTTCAGGGAGAGGTGACCCGATGCCGTTGATCACAACCATCGAAGACTTACGCAAGCTGGCGCAAAAACGTGTCCCCCGCATGTTCTACGACTACGCCGATTCCGGCTCTTGGACTGAGAGCACCTACCGCGCCAACGAAACTGATTTTGCGCGTATCAAGTTCCGTCAACGGGTGGCGCGCAATATCGACGAGCGTTCGATCCGCGCCAGTATGATTGGCCAGGACATGGCCATGCCCGTGGCGCTGGCGCCGACTGGACTGGCGGGCATGCAGCATGCCGATGGCGAAATCCTCACTGCCCGTGCCGCTGCTGCGTTCGGGCTGCGCTACACCTTGTCGACCATGAGTATCTGTTCGCTGGAAGACATCGCCGAGCACGTCGGCCAGCCGTTCTGGTTCCAGCTGTATGTGATGCGCGATCGCGGTTTTATCGAGCAGTTGATCGAGCGCGCCAAGGCGGCCGGGGTGGATGCATTGGTGCTGACCCTGGATTTGCAGATTCTGGGGCAGCGCCACAAGGACTTGATCAATGGTTTGTCCGCGCCGCCCAAGCTGACCCTGCCGAACATTCTCAACATGATGACCAAGCCGCGCTGGGTGATGGGCATGCTGGGTACCCAGCGGCGTGGTTTCGGCAATATCGTCGGGCATGTGAAGGGGGTGGCCGACATGAGTTCGCTGTCGTCGTGGACCGCCCAGCAATTTGACCCGCGCCTGAGCTGGGACGATGTGGCGTGGATCAAGCGGTGCTGGGGCGGCAAGCTAATAATCAAGGGCATTCTCGATGTGGAGGATGCGCGCTTGGCGGCCGATTGCGGTGCCGATGCGTTGGTGGTGAGTAACCACGGTGGCCGGCAGCTTGATGGCGCGCCGTCGAGCATCAGCCAATTGCCGGCGATTGTCGAGGCCGTGGGCAACCGCATTGAAGTGTGGCTCGACGGGGGTATTCGTTCCGGCCAGGACGTGCTCAAGGCCATGGCGCTGGGCGCCAAGGGCACCATGATTGGCCGCCCGCACTTGTATGGGTTGGGGGCGATGGGCGAGGCGGGGGTGACCAAGGCGCTTGATATCATCGCCCGCGAACTGGACGTGTCGATGGCGCTCTGTGGCTATAAGGATATACGCGAAGTAAATCGCGAAATCCTGTTGCCCGGTACCTTTCCTGGAAGCACGGCTTGAGCAAAAAAAACGTAAAAATATAAAAAGAGTTGTCCACGAAAACCGTGGGTATCTCTGTGGATAACTTTGCGAAGGCCCGGCAGCGTTGGCGATTTCAGCGAAGATCATTATTTGATCAACTTGTATTTCGGGCCAACATGGCCAGGGTTTGCGCTTGACAGCCAAGCGCGAACCCAGTGTCGAAAAGCGTATTTACGAGGCGTTATCGCGGCCTGTGGAGTGTGTCACCACCTGGGCAGGCATCTTCGTGCGCATCAGGTTTTCCAGCGCCTGGCCATAGCTGCGTCCGGCGAGGTTCATGCTGTTGTTATGGCTGGCACCGGGCACCAGCAACAGGTGTTTGGGTTGCTGGGCGGCTTCGAATAACTGCTGGCTGAAGCGCGGTGGTACGTAGCGGTCGTCGAGGCCGTGGACCACCAGCAGCGGCATGTGGATGTCGGCAATCTTGTCGATGGAATCGAACTTCTGCGACAGCAACCAGCGCACCGGCAATGAGGTGTTGGCAACGGCCGTGGCGACATCCGCCAGGGAGGTGAACGTGGACTCGATCACCAGCCCGCGCACCGGCAATGGCACCTGCTTGCCCAACTCGGCAGCGAGGTCGATGGCGACCGCGCCACCCAGGGAGTGCCCGTAGATCAGGCGCTTGCCGGGGTCTGGTTGCAGGGTCTGGAAACGCTCCCAGGCAATGCGAGCGTCCTCGTACACCGTGGCTTCCGAGGGCAAGTCGCCCTGGCTTTGGCCAAAGCCGCGATAGTCGATGGCCAGGACCGAAAAGCCCAGGGCATGCAATTGCTCGATGCGAAACAATTGGCCCGTGAGGTTCCAGCGTACCCCGTGCAGGTAGAGGATGGCGGGCGCGTCTTTGTTGGCTGCCGGGTACCACCAGCCATGAATGTTCTGCCCTGCTTTGAAACTGGCGGGCTTGAGTTCGAATTCCTGCACCGCCTTGGGCAGGCCGGTGTACCAGCCGGCGGTTCCCGGCTCGATGCGAAACACAAGTTCGCGCTCCTTGTGTTGCAACACGGCGCAACCGACCGGCAGGCCGACAATCAACACGGCCATGCACAGCCAGACAAACCAGCGCAGGCCCCGGCGGGGCATAGAAACAGAAGACATGAAGGTTCCAGAACAAAGATGAAGCACGGGTTTTACCAGATGGCCTAGGCGGGTAGGCATTAATGCGACGGCCGTGACGGATGAAAGTGTTACAGCATTGAACAATCCTCGTGCGGGTTGATAGGGTGGACGGCTTGAACCTGCCCTACCTGCAAAGGCCCACACATGAACAACAGCCCCGTGCGCATCACCGCCGAAGAAACCCTCTCGGACAACTGGTACCTGCTGAAGAAATACAGCTTCGACCTGCGCCGTCGCGACGGCAGTTGGCAAGCCCAGACCCGCGAGGTGTATGACCGGGGCAACGGTGCGACCATCCTGTTGTACAACCGTGAGCAGCGCACAGTCTTGCTGATTCGCCAGTTCCGCATGCCCACGTTCGTCAACGATTACCCCGGCTACCTGATTGAAGCGGCGGCCGGTTTGCTCGATAACGCCAGCGCCGAAGAACGCATCCGCCTGGAGGCCGAGGAAGAGACCGGCTATCGCGTGGGGCATGTTGAGAAAATCTACGCGGCGTTCATGAGCCCGGGATCGGTGACCGAGCGGATTCACTTTTTTATCGGTGAATACCAGCCAGGCGACCGAGTGGGGGCGGGCGGTGGCCTGGAAGAAGAGGGCGAGGATATCGAGGTGCTGGAGCTGGGCTTTGAGCAGGCACTGGCGATGGTGCAGAGCGGGGAGATTGTGGATGGCAAGACGATCATGTTGTTGCAGCATCTGGAGCTGCGGATGTTGAAAGAGGGGTGGTGAGACGCTTGGAAACTCTGCTGATGAGCGCGGGCCGAGGTGGGAGGGATCTACACAACGTTGGAGGTTGTAGCAGCCAACGGTAACCACGATGCGAAGCGAGCCGCTCTTGATCTTGCTCTTGATTTGCTTTTGATCTTAGGCGCCCCGTTAAACCACGCTGGCCGGAATTCGACAGGGATTTGGGGGGTAAACCGGCAGGGATGCCGGTTTAGCCGCCCCGCGCCATGGATGGCGCGTGGCGGCGGCCCCCCAAATCACTGGCGGATTACGGGCACACCGAGCCTAGGCGAGGTGCCGAGTGGTGGGGCAAGAGCGTTTTGCTTACTTTTGCGCTTTTCAAAAGTGAGCCGCTGTAAAAGCGGAACCCTAAGTGGCCGTTACCGCAGGAATGGATATGTACACGGTCCAACTGTGTTGACTGTCAGGCCGCTATCGCAGGCAAGCCAGCTCCCACAGTTGAATCATGGGGTGTCAGGTAGGCGGGCGTCGACTGTCAGGCCGTCACGGAGGCAAGTCCCCTCGCACAGGTGTAACACCCAGCCCCGACTGACGGTTATTGTCAGAAATTTCCCACAGGAGTACAAATGTACTCCATGACAAACCTGACTCCCCGCCGCACCGCCATCCTGACCTTCATTCGCGAGCGCATCGCGCAACAAGGCCAGCCTCCCAGCCTCGCCGAGATCGCCGAGGCGTTCGGCTTCGCCTCGCGCAGCGTCGCCCGCAAGCATGTGGTGGCGCTGACCGAAGCCGGCTTTATCGAGGTCAACCCCAACCAGGCCCGTGGCATTCGCTTGCTCAATCAACCTGCGCGTCCCGAGTGGCTGGATGTACCGGTGCTCGGCCGTGTAGCGGCCGGTCGGCCGATTGGCGCCGATGCCGAGGTGCACAGCCGCTTGCAACTGGACCCCGCCACCTTCGCCAAAACCCCCGACTACCTGCTGCGAGTGCAGGGCGATTCGATGATTGAAGATGGCATTCTCGATGGCGACCTGGTGGGCGTACGCCGCACTGCCGAAGCCTTGAACGGGCAGATTGTGGTGGCGCGCCTGGACGGCGACGTCACCATCAAGCGATTCGAGCGCCACGGCGACAGGGTTCGCCTGTTGCCGCGCAACCCGGCGTATCAACCCATCGTGGTCGGGCCCGAGCAGGACCTGGCCATCGAAGGCGTGTTCTGTGGCCTGGTGAGGCAAGGCTGATGGGCGCCGTGGTTGCCCTGGACTCGCTGTTCAATGGCGGGCGAGTCTGGAAGGGCCGGCCCGCCGCGCCCCCGGCCAGCGTACATCCCACGGGGCTGGCGGCGCTGGATGCGGTGCTGCCCAGTGGCGGCTGGCCGGAATCGGCCTTGAGTGAAATCCTGATGGCCCAGGACGGGGTGGGCGAGTTGCAACTGGTGCTGCCCACACTGGCGCGCTTGTCGGCCCTGGGCGAGCGCATTGTGCTGGTGGCGCCGCCCTATACCCCCTATCCCCATGCGTGGCAGAACGCCGGGGTGGATGTGCGCCAGTTGTCCATCATCCGGGCCGAGGAGCGTGACGCGCTGTGGGCGGTGGAGCAATGCCTGCGTTCGGGCAGTTGCGGGGCGGTGTTGTGTTGGCCGCGCAAGGCCGATGATCGTGCCTTGCGGCGTTTGCAGGTAGCGGCGGAAACCGGGCAGACCCTGGCGTTTGCCTGGCGCTCCTTGAGCGAGGCGATCAATGCCTCGCCCGCCGCCCTGCGCTTGGCGGTCGAGGCCAGGCCCGCGCAAGTGCGGGTGCTCAAGTGCCGTGGCGGGCTGGCCCATCCGGCGCCGATTGCCCTGGCGGGGCATTGAGGTTGCCATGCGTTGGGTGTGTATTGTCTTCCCGCAATTGGCGCTGGACGGGGCACAGCGTGTGCACCCCGAACCCGAGCAGCCGCTGGCGCTGCTGGCCGGCACGCCGCAGCGGCGTGTACTGCAAACCGTCAACGCCGCCGCCCGCGCCTTGGGCCTGCGCCCCGGGCAATCGTTGACGGCGGCCAATGCCCTGGTCAAGCACTTTGCCTGTGTCGAATACGACCCGTTGGAGATCGAGCGCCTGCAGCAGTTTCTGGCCGCCTGGGCCTATCGTTTCAGCTCCCAGGTCAGCCTGTATTACCCACGGGCTTTGTTGTTCGAGATCGAATCGAGCCTGGGCCTGTTCGGGCCCTGGCCGCACCTCGAGGCGCGTTTGCGCAAAGAGCTGACCGAACTTGGCTTTCGCCATCGCATCGTCGCTGCGCCCAACCCGGCGGCGGCGCGGATATTGGCAAACGGCTACGACGGCCTGGCCGTGGCCGATGACCGCGCCCTGATGCAGGCCCTGGCATCGTTGCCTATCGACCGCGCGGGCCTTGAACCCCAGGCCGCCACCGCCTTGTCGCGCATGGGCCTGCGCAGCCTGGCCCAGGTGCAGGCCTTGCCACGGCATACCCTGGCGAGACGCTTTGACGCCAGCCTGCTCAAGCACCTCGACGCCCTGAGCGGGCAGCGGCCATTGGCCCTGGAGTTCTATCAACCGCCCGACCAGTTCGATGCACGCATCGAGTTGAATTTCGACGTGCAATCCCACCAGGCGCTGTTGTTCCCCTTGCGGCGCTTGACCGGCGATCTGTCCGCTTTCCTGTGCGGGCGTGACAGTGGCGTGCAGCGCTTTGACCTGCACCTGGAACACGCCCAGGCACACGACAGCGTGATCAAGGTGGGCCTGCTCAGTGCCGAGCGCGAGCCTTCGATGTTGTTCGAACTGGCCCGTGGGCGCCTGGAGCAGGTACAGGTCACCGCGCCGGTGCGGGGGGTGCGCCTGGTGGCCGAGGACTTGCCGGTGTTCGTGCCGCAACGCCAGGACCTGTTCGACGACCGCCCGCAACAAACCCTGCCGTGGGAACAGTTGCGCGAACGCCTGCGTGCACGTCTGGGGGATGAGGCGGTGCAGGGCCTGCGTTTTCAGGCCGACCACCGCCCCGAATGCGCCTGGCAGGCCGCGACCGACCCCCAGGCGTGCCCGAGCTTGAACAAGGTCCGCCGCCCAGGCTGGCTATTGCCGCAACCGACCTTGCTGGCCGAACACGGCGTACAGATCCTGATGGGCCCGGAGCGCATTGAATCCGGCTGGTGGGATGGCGCCGATGTGCGCCGCGACTATTACCTGGTCCAGACCCGCGCCGGCCAGCAGGGGTGGGCCTATCGCACGGTGGGGCAAGGCGATGGGCTGTGGTTGCAAGGGTGGTTTGCATGAAAACCCTTGGGCCGCCACCTACTGTAGGAGGGTGCATGAGTTACGCCGAGCTGCACTGCCTGTCCAATTTCAGTTTCCAGCGTGGCGCCTCCAGTGCGCTGGAGCTTTTCGAGCGCGCCAAGCGCCAAGGCTACAGCGCCCTGGCGATTACCGATGAATGCACGCTGTCGGGCATCGTGCGCGCTTGGCAAGCCGCCAAAGCCGTAGACTTGCCGTTGATTATCGGCAGCGAAATGCACATCGAAAACGGCCCGAAACTGGTGCTGCTGGTAGAGAGCCTGAGCGGTTACCAGCACCTGTGCCGGCTGATCACCCTGGCCCGGCGGCGGGCTGAAAAGGGCCGCTATCGCCTGCTACAGGAAGATTTCGAGCAACCGTTGCCCGGTCTTTTGGCGTTGTGGGTAGCGCAAGACAGCGACACCCAGGCCAGCCTCGACTGGCTGCGCCGCACCTTCGACCAGCGCCTGTGGCTGGCGGTGCATCTGCATTGCGGCCAGGACGATGCGCGCCATCTGCAACAGCGCTTGCAACTGGCCCACAGTCTGCAAATCCCTGCCGTGGCCTGCGGTGATGTGCATATGCATGCGCGGGGCCGCCGGGCCCTGCAAGACACCATGACCGCCATCCGCCACCACGTGCCGGTGGCCGAAGCCGGCACGCGCCTGCACCCCAATGGCGAACGCCACCTGCGTAGCCTGGATGCGCTGGCGGCGCTGTACCCCCAGGCCTTGCTGGATGAAACCCTCGCCATCGCGCGGCGCTGCACCTTCGACCTCGGCCAGTTGCGCTATCACTATCCACGCGAGCTGGTACCCGCGGGGCATGACGCCCAATCCTGGCTGCGCACCCTCACCGAAGAAGGCATCGCCCAGCGCTGGCCCGAAGGCATCGACGACAAGACCTTGCAGCAAATCCATCGTGAACTGCAGCTGATCAGCGAGCTGGGTTACGAAAGCTATTTTCTTACGGTGCATGACATCGTGCGTTTCGCCCGCAGCCGTTCGATTTTGTGCCAAGGCCGTGGTTCGGCGGCTAACTCGGCGGTGTGTTTTGCCTTGGGCATCACCGAAATCAACCCGAGCCTGACCAACCTGCTGTTCGAGCGCTTCCTGTCCAAGGAGCGCAACGAGCCGCCGGACATCGACGTGGATTTTGAGCACGAACGCCGCGAAGAGGTGCTGCAATACGTGTTCCAGCGCTATGGCCGCACCCGTGCAGCCTTGACGGCGGTGGTCAGCAGTTACCACGCCACGGGCGCGGTACGTGATGTGGCCAAGGCCCTCGGGCTGCCGCCGGACCAGATCAACGCCTTGGCCGATTGCTGCGGGCGCTGGAGCGATGAGGCGCCGCCGTTGGAGCGCCTGCGTGAAAGCGGCTTCGACCCGGACAGCCCACTGCTGCGGCGTGTCTTGACGTTGACCCAGCAACTGATCGGTTTTCCGCGGCACCTGTCCCAGCACCCTGGCGGCTTTGTGATCAGCGAATACCCGCTGGACACCCTGGTGCCGGTGGAAAATGCGGCCATGGCCGAGCGCACCATTATCCAGTGGGACAAGGACGACCTCGACGCCGTCGGCTTGCTCAAGGTGGACATCCTCGCCCTGGGCATGCTCAGCGCGATCCGCCGCTGTTTCGATTTGCTGCGCCGGCATCGCCACCGGGACTTGAGCCTGGCCACGATTCCCAAAGAAGACCCGGCCACCTACGCCATGATCAGCAAGGCCGACACCATCGGTGTATTCCAGATCGAGTCGCGGGCACAGATGTCGATGTTGCCCCGGCTCAAGCCGCAGACGTTTTATGACCTGGTGATCGAGGTCGCCATCGTACGGCCTGGGCCGATCCAGGGCGGCATGGTGCATCCGTACTTGCGTCGACGGAATAATGAAGAGCCCACGACCTATCCGTCGCCGCAATTGAAAGCCGTGCTGGAACGCACCCTGGGCATCCCGCTGTTCCAGGAACAGGTGATGCAGATTGCCATGGTCGCCGCCGACTACAGCCCCGGCGAGGCCGACCAGTTGCGCCGCTCCATGGCCGCCTGGAAACGCCACGGTGGCCTGGAGCCGCATCAGCAGCGCTTGCGCACCGGCATGCTGAAGAACGGCTACACCGAAGCCTTTGCCGCGCAGATTTTCGAGCAGATCAAGGGCTTTGGCAGCTATGGTTTCCCTGAGTCCCACGCCGCCAGTTTCGCCTTGCTGACCTATGCCAGTTGCTGGCTCAAATGCCATGAGCCAGCGGCCTTCGCCTGCGCCCTGATCAACAGCTGGCCCATGGGCTTCTACAGCCCGGACCAGATCCTGCAGGACGCCCGGCGCCATCGCTTGCAGATCCGCCCGGTGGATGTGCAGGCCAGTGACTGGGAGTGCAGCCTGGAGCCCATTGACGGGCAGCAACCGGCGATTCGCTTGGGCTTGCGCATGATCTCGGGGTTTCGCGAGGAAGACGGGCGGCGTATCGAAGCGGCGAGGCAGCAGCGGCGGTTCAACGACATCGCTGACCTGGACGCGCGCGCCGGCCTGGATACGCGTGCCCAGGCGCTGCTGGCGGATGCCGGGGCCTTGCGCGCCCTGGCCGGCAACCGCCATCAGGCGCGCTGGGACGTAGCCGGTGTGCATCAGCAACTGGGCTTGTTTGCCGGCCTGCCGAGCCCCGATGAGACGCGGGTGGCATTGCCCGAGCCCACGGTAGGCGAAGATTTGCACGCCGATTACGCCACCCTCGGTACCACCCTGGGGCCCCATCCCCTGGCGTTGTTGCGCGCCGAGTTACGCCGGCGCCGCTGCCGCAGTTCCCAGGAGTTGCTGGCGGTGGAACATGGGCGCAACGTGAGCATCGCCGGGCTGGTCACAGGGCGCCAACGCCCAGGCACGGCGAGCGGCGTGACCTTTGTCACCCTGGAAGATGAGTTCGGCAACCTCAATGTGGTGGTCTGGCGCGACCTGGCCGAGCGTCAGCGCCAGGCGCTGGTGGGCTCGCGTTTGCTCAAGGTGGACGGCCGTTGGGAGGCGGTGGGTGAGGTGCGGCATTTGATCGCGGGGCGCCTCACCGATTTGACGCCGCTGCTGGATGGAATGGTGGTGCGCAGCCGGGATTTTCATTGAGTTCCAGGGGTTTATGCATTCCTCTGTGTTCAGGATGAAACCATCCACCGCTGGCGCGCTCCAAAACTTGCGACTGTCTTGTCCCTGCACAGAGCCCAATCATGCAATTTTTATCCAACCCCCATGGCTGTGAAGGCTGGGCCGGCGAAATGGCCCAGCGGATTCGCACGTTTGACTGGTCAAGTACCGACCTTGGCCCCTTGGATCAGTGGTCCACGAGCCTGGCTTGCACCGTGCAAATGATGCTCGCCTCACCCGTGCCGATGGTGATGCTGTGGGGGCGGGCAGGGTACATGATCTACAACGACAGCTATTCGGCATTTGCCGGCGGGCGCCATCCCTACCTCTTGGGCACTCCGGTCGAACTGGGCTGGCCGGAGGTGGCCGAGTTCAATCGGCATGTGGTGGATACGTGCCTGGCGGGCGGCACCTTGTCGTTCAATAACAAGGAGCTGGTGCTATCGCGTCACGGCCAACCGGAAAGCGTATGGCTGGACCTCTATTACAGCCCCGTGGCCGGGGACAACCAACAGCCGGCCGGGGTGCTGGCGATTGTGGTGGAAACCACCGAACTGGTGAAGTCCGAGCGGGTGCGCCAGGAGCTCACCCATAATCTGGAGCAACGCGTAGCCGCTGAAGTGCAGGCGCGGTCGGCCGCAGAAGACCAGTTGCGCCAGTCACAGAAGCTGGAAGCGATTGGCGGCCTGACCGGGGGCGTGGCCCATGACTTCAATAACTTGCTGCAAGTGATCGCCGGCAACCTGCATTTGCTCGCCAGGCATGAACCGGACAACCCCCAGGTGCAACGTCGCGTCACCGCCGCCATCGCCGCCGTGGAACGTGGGGCCAAGCTGTCGTCGCAACTGCTGGCCTTTGCGCGTCGCCAGCCCTTGTCTCCGGCGGTGTACAACCCGCAGCGCATCTACGCTGGCCTGGGCGAGTTGTTGCAACGGGCGTTGGGGGAAACCATTCATATCGACGTGCAACTGCCCCAGGACTCCTGGTGCATCAATGTCGACCGCAACCAGCTGGAAAACGCGCTGCTCAACCTGGCGATCAACGCCCGCGATGCCATGCAGGGCGAGGGTGTGATTCGTATCACCGGAGAAAACGTCATCCTCAACCCGGACGATTGCATCGGTAAAAGCATCAAGCCCGGCGAGTACGTGCGCCTGGCAGTGGCCGACACCGGCGTGGGCATGTCCGAGGCGACCCTCAAGCGCGCATTCGAACCCTTCTTTACCACCAAGCGCGAAGGCCACGGCACCGGCCTGGGGTTGAGCATGGTGTTCGGTTTTGTGCGCCAAAGTGGCGGGCACGTGGACATGTGGAGTGAGGAGGGCAAGGGCTCGGTGGTGCAGATGTATTTCCCCCACTGCCTGGAGCCTGAATGCTTCGACGACTACAGTGATGCGGACCTGCAAGGCGGCGGCCAGGAAACCATCCTGGTGGTCGAGGACAATGAAGGCGTACGCCTGACGGTGGTCGAGTTGCTGCAGCAGTCGGGCTATACCGTACTGATTGCCGAGGATGGCGACCGCGCGATGCAAGTGTTGCAGCGCGGCGTGTCGCCGGACCTGATCTTCACCGATGTGGTGATGCCCGGTCGGGTCAAGAGCACCGACCTGGCCACCTGGGCCCGCGCGCAGAACCCGCCGGTGCCGGTGCTGTTTACCTCAGGCCATACCCGCGACATTCTGTCTTCCAATCATCTGCTCAGCGCCGATATCCACCTGCTGAGCAAACCCTACAGCCCCGATGCCCTGACCCAACGCGTGCGCAGGGTGCTAAGCGCAAGACAAGGTTGCCCATGACATCACCGCGCAACATCCCACCGCTCACCGCCCGGCAAGCGGGCTTTGTCAGGGTGCGTGGCGCCCGTGAACATAACTTGCGTAATGTCGATGTGGATATTCCCCGGGACGCCCTGGTGGTGTTTACCGGCGTGTCTGGCTCCGGCAAATCGTCCCTGGCGTTTTCCACCGTGTATGCCGAGGCCCAGCGCCGCTATTTCGAATCGGTGGCGCCCTATGCGCGGCGCTTGATCGACCAGGTCGGCGTGCCGGATGTAGACAGCATCGAAGGCTTGCCGCCTGCCGTGGCCCTGCAACAGCAACGCGGTACACCCAGTGCGCGCTCGTCGGTGGGCAGTGTCACCACCTTGTCGAGCTTGATCCGCATGCTCTATTCCCGCGCCGGCCGTTATCCGAAAGGGCAGGCCATGTTGTACGCCGAGGACTTCTCGCCGAACCTGCCCCAGGGCGCGTGCCCGCAATGCCATGGCCTGGGCCGTGTGTATGAAGTGACCGAGGCGCTGATGGTGCCCGATCCGTCATTGACCATCCGCCAACGTGCAGTGGCGTCCTGGCCGTTGGCGTGGCAGGGCCAGAACCTGCGCGACATCCTTGTGACCCTGGGCTATGACGTGGACATCCCATGGCGCGACTTGCCGAAAAAGCAGCGCGACTGGATTCTGTTCACCGAAGAAACCCCCACCGTACCGGTGTACGCCGGCTTCACCCCGCAGCAGACCCGCGAGGCGTTGAAACGCAAGCTCGAACCCAGCTACCAAGGCACCTTCAGCGGCGCTCGGCGCTATATCCTGCACACCTTCGCCCACACCCAAAGCGCGCTGATGAAAAAGCGCGTGTCGCAGTTCATGCAAGGCAGTGCCTGCCCATTGTGCGAGGGCAAGCGCCTGACCCAGGCGGCGTTGTCGGTGAAGTTTGCCGGGGTGGATATCGGTGAGCTGTCGCAGCTGTCTTTGGCGCAATTGGCCGAGCTGCTGCGGCCGGTGGCTGCGGGACAGGACAGGATGAAGCTGTCGGTGGAAAAACGCCTGGCGGCCCAACGCATCGCCCAGGACCTGCTCGAACGGGTCAACACCTTGATCGAACTGGGCCTGGGCTATCTGTCCCTGGAGCGCAGTACGCCGACCCTGTCGTCCGGGGAGCTGCAGCGTCTGCGCCTGGCAACCCAATTGGGCTCGCAGTTGTTCGGTGTTATTTATGTGCTCGATGAGCCTTCGGCGGGTCTGCACCCGGCGGATGGCGAAGCATTGTTCACGGCGCTTGATCGTTTGAAGGCCGCGGGCAATTCGCTGTTTGTGGTGGAACATGACCTGGAAACCATGCGCCGCGCCGACTGGCTGATCGACGTGGGCCCGGCTGCCGGCGAGCATGGCGGGCAAGTGCTGTACAGCGGGCCGCCCGCAGGGTTGGCGGATGTCGAGGCCTCGCAGACCCGTGAATACCTGTTTGCCCCACCTCGCCCGGCCAATGCGCCAAGCCGCGAGCCGGCCGGGTGGCTGAAGCTCACAGGCGTGACGCGAAATAACCTGAAAGATTTGAACGTGGATTTCCCGCTGGGCTGTTTCACCGCGGTGACCGGTATTTCCGGCTCGGGCAAGTCCAGCCTGGTCAGCCAGGCGCTGCTGGAGCTGGTGGGCACGGGCCTGGGGCGTGTGTTGGAAAGCGACGACGAACCGAGCCTGGAAGATGCTGCACCGCAAGCCAGTGGCGGGCGCATCAGCGCCGGGCTGGAGCACATCCAGCGCCTGGTGCAGGTGGACCAGAAGCCCATCGGCCGCACGCCGCGCTCCAACCTGGCGACCTACACCGGGCTGTTCGACAACGTGCGCAAACTGTTCGCCGCCACGCCAGCGGCCAAAAAGCGCAATTACGATGCCGGGCAGTTCTCCTTCAATGTCGCCAAGGGCCGTTGCCCGAACTGTGAGGGTGAAGGTTTTGTCAGCGTCGAGTTGCTGTTCATGCCCAGCGTGTACGCGCCATGCCCGACCTGCCACGGCGCGCGCTATAACCCCGACACCCTGGCGATCAAATGGCAGGGCTTGAATATCGCCCAGGTGCTGGGGCTGACGGTGGAGCAGGCGGTGCAGGTGTTCGCCGAGCAACCGGGCATCCTGCGCTCGTTAGTCGTGCTGCGCGATATCGGCCTGGGTTATCTGCGCCTGGGGCAGCCGGCTACCGAGCTGTCCGGCGGCGAAGCCCAACGCATCAAGCTCGCTACTGAACTGCAACGTAACGCCCGGGGCGCCACCTTGTATGTCTTGGACGAACCGACCACCGGCTTGCACCCCAAGGACGTCGATCGTTTGCTCAGCCAGTTGAATCACTTGGTGGAGGCGGGGCATACGGTGGTTGTGGTGGAGCATGAAATGCGCGTGGTAGCCCAGAGTGACTGGGTGATTGATATCGGCCCGGGGGCAGGGGACCTGGGCGGAACGGTAGTGGCGTGCGGCACGCCCCACAAGGTTGCCAAGAGCAAACACAGCCGCACCGCACCTTATCTAGCCCAATCACTGATCTAACGGGGGCTGATGCCCAACATGTGGGAGGGGCAAGCCCGCTCCCCCATTAAGCCCCGTGTTAGTCAGTGAGGTTGTGCTGGATCTGCTCTTTGGCCAGCTTCACCACATTCTCCACGGTAAACCCGAACTTCTCCTGCAACTTGGCCAGCGGTGCCGAGGCGCCGAAGCTGTTCATCACCACTTTGGCGCCGGTCTGCCCGACGTAGCGGTCCCACCCCAAGGGCCCTGCCTGCTCCACCACTACACGGGCTTTTACCGCAGGCGGCAGGACGCTGTCGCGGTAGGCTTGATCCTGGTCTTCAAACAGCTCCCAACTGGGCATCGACACCACGCGAGCGCCAATGCCTTGGTCTTTGAGCTGCTCATAGGCGGCCACCGCCAGGCCCACTTCGCTGCCGGTGGCGATCAAGATGACCTTCGGTTGATCCGCCTCGGCCAACACATACGCACCTTTGGCCGCGCCGGAAGCTGCGGCAAAGTGGTTGCGGTCGAGGGTCGGCAATGCCTGGCGCGATAACACCATACAGCTGGGCCGATGGGTTTGTGCCAGCGCCACCTTCCACAGCTCAAGGGTTTCATTCGCATCGCCCGGCCGTAGCGTCAACAGCCCCGGCGTGGCACGCAGTTGGGTCAGGTGTTCGATGGGCTGGTGGGTGGGCCCGTCTTCGCCTACGCCGATGGAGTCATGGGTAAACACGAAGATCACCGGCAATTCCATGATCGCCGCCAGGCGGATTGGCGGTTTCATGTAGTCGCTGAACACCAGGAAGGTCGAGGTGTACGGGCGCAGGTAGGACAGCGCCATGCCGTTGGCAATTGCGCCCATGGCGTGTTCGCGGATACCGAAGTGCAGGTTGCGCCCGCTGTAGTCACCCGCGCTGAAACGCCCGGCACCGTCGAAGGTGAGGTTGGTCTTGGTCGAGGGCGACAGATCTGCCGAACCGCCCAGCAGCCATGGAATTTGTTGGGCGAAGGCATTCAATACCTCGCCGCCCGAAGCACGGCTGGCGACGCCTTTGGCATCGGCGGCAAAGCTGGGCAGGTGTGCTTGCCATTGCTCGGGCATCTCCCCGGCGCGCATGCGTTGCAGCTCATCGGCCCGTTGCGGGTCGAGGGCGGCGAGGGTCTGGTTCCACTCGGCGTACAGCGGCTCGGCGCGTTCGTAAAGGGCATCGCGCAACAGTGTGCGGGCCTCTTCGGGCACGAGAAAACTTGAATCCTGCGGCCAGCCATAGGCGGCCTTGGTCAGGCGAATCTCGTCCTCTCCCAGTGGCTCGCCATGGGCCGCAGCGGTGTTGTGTTTGTGCGGTGAGCCGTAGCCGATCACGCTGTCCACCACGATCAAGGTGGGGGCGCCGGTGTTGGCCTTGAAGGTTTCCAGCGCCACGCTCAAGGCCTGCAAGTCATTGGCGTCGGTGACGTGCACGGTGTGCCAGCCATAAGCCTGGAAGCGTTGGATTACGTCTTCACTGAACGCCAGCTCAGTGTGGCCCTCGATGCTGATGGTGTTGTTGTCATAGATCCAGCACAGGTTATCGAGCTTCAAGTGCCCGGCCAGGGACGCGGCTTCGCTGCTGATGCCCTCCATCATGTCGCCATCACCGCACAGGGTGTAGACGTCGTAGTCAAACAGCACCTGGCCGTCGCGGTTGAAGCGCTCAGCCAGCCAGCGCTCGGCCATGGCCATGCCCACGCTGTTGGCGCAGCCCTGGCCCAGCGGCCCGGTGGTAGTTTCCACGCCCGTGGTCATGCGGTACTCGGGATGGCCTGGGGTCTTGGAGCCGATCTGCCGGAACTGCTTGATGTCGTCCAGGCTGACGGCCGGCTCGCCCGAGCGCTGGCCATGGGCATCGATTTCCACCACGCCGGCCAGGTGCAACAGCGAATACAGCAGCATCGAGGCATGCCCTACCGACAGCACAAAACGGTCACGGTTGGGCCAGTCAGGATGCTCGGGGTGATAACGCAGGAAGCGACTCCACAACGTATAACCCACCGGCGCCAGGCCCATGGGCGTACCCGGGTGCCCCGAATTGGCCTTCTGCACGGCATCCATGGCCAGGGTGCGTAGGGTGTTGATGCATTGGGTGTCGGCAGCAGTGGCAACGTGATTCATAAAACCGTTCTCCCTGGGGTGGCGATCTACAGTGGAGGGCGGGGCGGGGCAAAGGTTTGATCCCATCGCTTGCGCCGCGACGAACGGGACGTTGTTGGCCTCAAACATGACAAGAGCTGTTGGAATGGGCTAGCTTCAAGGGCGTAGACCATCGATCAATCTGTGGAGGTACGCCATGCCAGTGAAACACGACCTGTATCAGGACTTGGGGTTGAGCAAGGAAGTTGTTCACGAACGCAGGGCGCAGGACAAACGGTTGGATGCGCTGCTCACTCAATACGACGACGCCGACGCTGAGGTGCTAAAAGCGGAAAAAGCCAGTGCCAGCGATGAGGATGTGGAAAAGCTGAAGAAGAAACGGCTATTGGTCAAAGACGAAATTGTGGGGCGGCTGGGTTAGGCAATCCCTCGCCACACACTTGGAATGTGCACATTTGTTCAGAATTGTCTGGAGGACAAATGCCGTTTCACTCCTTATGATGCGCCCCGTCCACTCGGCTCTGGGGCTTGTTGCGGCGCAAGGATTGCGTTGTTTGAGCCGGGTGGGCATCCTCAGAATTCATGCAACACAGGGCCGAATCGGTCGGCTGCAAATGCTGCCTGTGGGAGCTGGCTTGCCTGCGATGACGGCCCCCCCGGCCGACGCCTATCCACCTGACACCCCACAATCCAAATGTGGGAGCGGGCTTGCCTGCGAAGGCGGCCTCCCAGCCGACGCCTATCCACCTGACACCCCACAATCCAAATGTGGGAGCTGGCTTGCCTGCGATGACGGCCTGACAGTCAACACAGTTGGACCGGGTACATATCCATTCCTGCGGTAACGGCCACTTAGGGTTCCGCTTTTACAGCGGCTCACTTTTGAAAAGCCGGAATGCCGGCCCAGACAAAAGTTAGCAAAACGCTCTTGCCCCACCACTCGGCACCTCGCCTAGGCTCGGTGTGCCCGTAATCCGCCAGGGATTTGGGGGGGCCGCCGCCACGCGCCATCCATGGCGCGGGGCGGCTAAACCGGCATCCCTGCCGGTTTACCCCCAAATCCCTGTCGAATTCCGGCCAGCGTGGTTTAACGGGGCGCCTAAGATCAAGATCAAAAGCAGATCAAGAGCGACTCGCTTCGCATCGTGGTTACCGTCAAGGCCGTGACGCTTGGCGTTCGGTCTTGCATCCAGTCATTTCAACAGCGTTTCAACACATTTATCCATGGAACGCTGCTGCGTCTGCTCATACAACTGCAGCTCATCAATCGTGCTGCGCCCAAGCGCCTGCTCGAAGGCTGCCCGGTTGGAGTTGCCCGCGTAGTGACTCTGCGCCCCATCCCCCAGGTTTGACTGGAAGATTCCCGCCGCACTGACCGGCAGAAAATCCTCGTACACCAGCGGTTCCACCGCCACATGACCGGCGTTGACCAGCGTCTGCAACGTGCGTGGCTGGTCTACCTGGCCGCGTGCCGCCAAGCCCTTGTCGGTGACGAAGTAGCGAAAATACGCCAAGCCCTGCTCACGCATTTGCGGGTAGTTATCGGGGAAGGCATGGAAGTGCTGTTCCATCAATTGCACATAGCGTTCGGCGTTGGCTTCATTGGGGAATGTGCCGAGTTCGTCGCGGGCGGCGTTCAGCAGTTGGTCGTACAGGGCGCGGCCTTTAGGCGTAAGCGCGACGCCGCGTTGTTCGATTTCGCCGAAGCGCGCGCTGTGGCTGCCGTGGGCATCGGTGAAGGCGATGGATTCGTCCAAGGCCTTGAAGCTGGTCTGGCGTAGCAGGATCGGGCACTGGCGCCGAGGTGGGCCTTCGATCACGGCTTTGGGGGTGATGCCTTTGCCAGGCATCGCCGCCTGCACCTGGTCGATGTCCAGGGTGCGTGGCGTCAGGTGGTTGATGTGCGGGCCTTTGAACGCGACGACGTCGGCGATCAGGCGGTGCTGGTCGCTCAGTTGCTGATATTGGGCGCCGGTGACCGTGGCAGTGTGGTGCCAGCGGAACGTCTCCAGGGCCTGGCGGATAAAGGCCTCGGCATCGCTGGCATTCAAGCCGCCTTGGGTCTCTGCCTGGTCGATCAATGCCAACGCCTCGGCGGTAAAGATCGAGCGTTTGGCCAGGGCGCTTTCGGCGAAGGCACGCAGGTCGGGGTTTTCGATCAGTTCCAGGCGCAGCAATGAAGTGAACACGCGAAACGGGCTGGTTTGCAGCGCGTGTTCATGCACGGCGCGAAAGGCGGTGGAGTGCACGGGCACGCCAGCGGGGGTGAGGTCGTAGTAGCCCACCGGTTGCATGCCCATCACCGCGAATAAACGGCTGATGGTTGCCAGTTCCGCAGCGGTGCCCAGGCGGATGGCGCCGTGGCGTTCCATGTCCAGGCGCTGGATTTCGCCGGTACGTTGCAGTTGATGCGCCAGGCCCGGTTCGCTTTCGAGCACGCGGGCATTGGTCTGGGCCACCAGCTCAAGCAGCGCGCCGTACAAGGGCACTTCATCTCGATACATGTCGGACATGGCCTTGGAAAAGCCCTTGCGGATCTCGTCGGGGCTGACATGGGCGGTGGCGTGCATAGAAAAATTCCTGATGACTGGAGCGATGATCGTGGCCTTTGCCCGATTTTGTTGAGCGGCCGGCCGGCTTGCAAACGAAGATTCCTCTGGACTTCATTCTGCAAATGAATGAGTTGACCTTGCGTCCAAGTCTTCATGTGCATGCGGGCGTCATTGCGCTCTACACTGCGCCTCACTGTGTAGGTGAAGGAGGACCCGATGACGGCCAAACCCGCAACCAACCTGCTGGGCACCATTGAAGCCCAGCGCCTGGCAACGCAACACGCCGAACGTTGGCGCGAGTGGGGGCCGTACCTGAGTGAACGCCAGTGGGGCACGGTGCGCGAAGACTACAGCGCCGACGGTGACGCCTGGGCCTACTTCCCTCATGAACACGCTCGCAGCCGCGCCTATCGATGGGGCGAGGACGGGTTGGCCGGTTTCAGTGACAAGGCCCAACGCTGGTGCCTGGGCCTGGCGCTGTGGAACGAGCGCGATGCAATCCTCAAGGAGCGTCTGTTCGGCCTCGACAACGCCGAAGGCAACCACGGTGAAGACGTCAAGGAGCTGTACTTTTTCGTCGATGGCGTACCGAGCCATGCCTACATGCGCATGCTCTACAAATACCCCCATGCGGCGTTTCCCTACGCCGACCTGATCGCCGAAAACGCCCGTCGTGGGCTGGATGATGCCGAGTATGAAATCCTTGATACCGGTGTGTTTGCAGATAACCATTACTGCGATGTCAGTGTCGAATACGCCAAGCATCAACCCGACGATATTTTCATGCGCGTCACCGTGCATAACCGTTCGGACCAACCCACACGCCTGCAGGTGCTGCCCCAGCTCTGGGCGCGTAATGACTGGAGCTGGACCTTCGATGCACCCAAGCCCAGCTTGAGGCTGGACGGCGAGCGGATTCTGGCGCTTCATCATGAACTCGATGATCGCCACCTCAGTGCCTGGGGCCAGGACGGGTTGCAGTGGCTGTTCTGCGAAAACCAAACCAATCGGCCCAAACTGGACGGGCAACCGGCGCCGGGGCCATTCAAGGATGGCATTAACGATTACGTGGTGGGCGCGGTTGAGTCGGCCGTTCGCCGGGACGCCGGTACCAAGGTGGCCGCGCATTTCACCCTTGAGCTGGCAGGCCAGGAAAGCAAAACCCTTTACCTGCGTTTTGCGCCGGTGGGCGCGCCCGATGTCAATGCGCGCAAACTGTTCGAACAGCGCCGCCAGGAGGCCGATGACTTCTACTCGGTGTTGCAACAGGGCCTTGCCGATGACGATGCGCGCACTGTACAACGCCAGGCCCTGGCCGGCCTGCTGTGGTCCAAGCAGCTGTACTATTTCGACGTGAACCAGTGGCTTGACGGCGACCCGGCCCAGCCCGCGCCACCGCCCGAGCGCCTGCATATCCGCAATACTCATTGGCGGCACCTGTGCAACTTCGACATCCTGTCGATGCCAGACACCTGGGAATACCCGTGGTACGCCTCCTGGGATCAAGGCTTCCAGGCGGTGGCCATCGCGCTGATCGACCCTGGTTACGCCAAGCAACAGTTGTTGTTGCTGGTAAAGGACCGCTTCATGCACCCCAACGGCCAATTACCGGCCTACGAATGGCGCTTTGACGACGCCAACCCGCCCGTGCATGCCTGGGCCAGCTGGCGCGTATATCAGCAGGACAAGGCGCTGACCGGCGTGGGCGATATGGATTTCCTGGAGCGGATCTTTCACAAGCTGCTGTTGAATTTTTCTTGGTGGGTCAACCGCAAGGACGCCGAGGGCCGCAACCTGTTCCAGGGCGGTTTTCTGGGCCTGGACAATATCGCCTTGTTCGACCGCTCGGCCCCGTTGCCGACGGGTTACCAGTTGGACCAGGCCGACGGCACCGCCTGGGTGGCGGCCTATGCCCTGGACCTGATGCGCATCGGCCTGGAGTTGGCCAAGCGTAATGGGGTGTACGTGGATATTGCCGTGAAGTTTTTCGAGCATTTCCTCTACATCGCCGGCGCTATCAACCGCGTCGATGACAGCGCCGAAGGCTTGTGGGATGAGCAGGACCAGTTTTTCTATGACGTGCTGCACCGCCCTGATGGCCAGAGCGAGCCGGTGCGCCTGCGCTCCATCGTCGGGTTAATGCCGCTGTTCGCGGTGCTGGTGCTGGAGCAGCGCGAGCATGAAGGCTTGGAGGGCTTGCGCGAGCGCCTGCTGGGCTTTATGCATCATCGGCCGGACCTGGCCAAGCTGGTTTCGCGCTGGACCGAACCGGGGCAGGGCAACCGCCTGTTGCTGGCGCTGCTGCGCGGTGAACGCACCAAGGATTTGCTGCGGCGCATGCTGGATGATCAGGAGTTCTTGTCGGCCTTTGGCGTGCGCGCCCTGTCCAAGGCGTTCGCCGAGCAGCCCCTGGCGTTGAAGATGAATGGCGACACCTTGTGTGCCAGTTACCAGCCCGGTGAGTCCGACTCACGCTTGTACGGTGGCAACTCCAATTGGCGCGGGCCACTGTGGATGCCGGTCAATTACATGCTGATTGAATCGTTGCGCGAGTTTCACCGCTACTACGCCGATAACTTTTCCGTGGAGTACCCGGCGGGCAGTGGGTATCTGGCGTCTCTGGAGGAGGTGGCTGACAGCCTCAGCGAGCGGCTGACGCGGTTGTTTCTAAGAGATGAAAACGGGGTGCGGCCGTCGATGGCGGGCTATGCACAGTTGCAGGAGGACCCGGCCAGTCGTGACCTGGTGTTGTTCCATGAGTATTTTCATGGAGAGACAGGGCGAGGGCTGGGGGCTTCACACCAGACCGGGTGGAGCGCGTTGGTGGCGTTACTGCTGCAACCCAAAAACTGAGCAACCTTGCGGATGTGCTTTTCTGTGGGAGCTGGCTTGCCTGCGATACAGGCACCGCGTTGCGTCCGGCAAATGGAGTAGATGCCATCGCAGGCAAGCCAGCTCCCACAAGGGATCTTCATTCTCCGCGAGAATGCAGGCAAAAAAATCCCGCCGGGGAGGCGGGATCAGGATTCAGGGTTACCCGTGAATCAGGAAGGGAACAGCTCGCTCAGCTTCATCGCCAGCATCATGTCGCCTTCGGTGCGCAGCTTGCCGCCCATGAACGCCTGCATGCCGTCGGTGGAGCCGTCGACGATGCCTTCCAGGGTCTCGCTGTCCATCACCAGGGTGACCTGAGCGTCAGGGTTTTCGCCTTCTTTGAGTTCGCAGGTCTTGTCCTTGACCACCAGCGAGAAATTCTTGGTGTCGTCGATACGGAAACCGAACACCAGGTCCAAGCCTTCGGCAGCGCTTGGGTTGAATTTGGCTTTCATTGCTTCTACGGCTTTAGCTACGTCAGTCATGGTTTCGATCCTTAAGGGTAGAGTCCAGTGACCTTGGGGTCACGGTTGGCCACAGTTCATCGGAAAGTGATGAGCTGCGGCGCCTTCAACAGTTGCAAGTGGGCGTGACTGTTGAAGGAAGCCAGTGCCACCTCGCGACCACGGAACTTGAGTTGGTTGAGCGAGGTGTTAACAATTTGCCAGTTCATTTCGAAGGCCTGGGCGGCAGGCATTCGGGTAATCAGGTGGAGCAGGGCGGTGATGGTGCCGCCGGAGGTGAATACGGCGATTTTGTCGGTGTGGTTCGCGGCTTCCAGGATACGCTGCAAGCCACCCTGGACCCGCTCGACAAACCCCAGCCAGCTTTCCAGCCCTGGTGGGTCATAGGTGCCGGCCAGCCAGCGCTCGATGATCAGGGCGAAAATGCGTTGGAACTCGCTGCGGTTCTGCGGGCCGTTGCGCAGGATGTGCACGGCATCCGGTTCACTGCTGAGCAGGTCGGGCAACAGGCCGCGAATGATCGCTTCGCCGTCGAACTCGTTGAACGCGCTATCTGTTTCCAGCGCCGGAACCGGCAAGCCCAAGGCGCTGTACTGATCGAACGTGGCGCTGGCAGTGTGCTGCTGGCGACGCAGGTCGCCGGCGATGCAGCGGTCAAACGCAATGCCCAGGTCTGCCAGGTGGCGACCGAGCACTTGCGCTTGTTCCACGCCAACGGGCGAGAGGACGTCATAGTCGTCTGCACCGAAGGAGGCCTGGCCATGTCGAATCAGATAAATGCTGCCCACGTCCGTTTTCCCGGTACGTTGAAAGTCTGGCGAGGTTATGAGGATGCCTGCGAGCTGTCAATGAAAAAACATACGCTTGTTTTAAAAGCGCGTTGGAGCCCGCCTGCTGGCGGTTTGATCACTGGCTCCTTCGCAGTGGCGTCGGTATGCTGGGGCCATCCGCGCCCGGCGCAGTGCATTTTTTAAGGAGACATATGGATTTTTTGGCCGAATACGCGAGCTTTCTGGCGAAGACCGTCACCCTGGTGGTCGCTATTCTGGTGGTACTGATCAGCTTTGCAGCACTGCGCAGCAAAGGTCGTCGTAAGTCCGCCGGCCAATTGCAGGTCAGCAAGCTGAATGATTTCTACAAGGGCCTGCGCGAGCGCCTGGAGTCGAGCCTGCTCGACAAGGACCAGCTCAAGGCCCTGCGCAAGTCCGAAAGCAAAGCTGAAAAGAAAAAAGACAAGAAGAAGCCCGAGCCCAAGCCGAGGGTGTTCGTGCTGGATTTCGACGGTGACATCAAGGCCTCGGCCACCGAAAGCCTGCGCCATGAAATCACCGCACTGCTGAGCCTGGCCACGCCCAAGGATGAAGTGGTGCTGCGCCTGGAAAGCGGCGGCGGCATGGTGCACAGCTATGGCCTGGCCTCTTCGCAACTGGCGCGTATCCGCCAGGCCGGCGTGCCATTGACCGTGTGCATCGACAAAGTGGCGGCCAGCGGCGGCTACATGATGGCCTGCATCGGCGAGAAGATCATCAGTGCACCCTTCGCCATCCTCGGTTCCATTGGCGTGGTGGCGCAGTTGCCCAACGTCAATCGCCTGCTTAAAAAGCACGACATCGACTTTGAAGTGCTGACCGCCGGTGAATACAAGCGCACGCTCACAGTGTTCGGCGAAAACACCGAGAAGGGCCGGGAGAAGTTCCAGGAGGACCTCGACATCACCCACCAGTTGTTCAAGAACTTCGTCTCGCGTTACCGCCCGCAGTTGGCGATTGACGAGGTGGCCACCGGTGAAGTGTGGTTGGGCGTCGCTGCCCTCGACAAGCAACTGGTCGATGAGCTGCAAACCAGCGACGAATACCTGGCTACCAAGGCCAAGACCGCCGAAGTGTTCCACTTGCACTATGCCGAGCGTAAGAGCCTGCAAGAGCGCGTGGGCCTGGCGGCCAGCGGTTCGGTGGACCGGGTGCTGTTGACCTGGTGGAGCCGCTTGACCCAGCAGCGGTTCTGGTAAGCCAGTACTGAAAACCAGGTAATCCCTTGTGGGAGCGGGCTTGCTCGCGAATGCGGTATATCAGTCAATAGATTTGCTGGCTGACACTCCGCATTCGCGAGCAAGCCCGCTCCCAGATTGGTTTTCGGTCATGTCAGGTTAAACGGGGTTTAATCGAGTCCGCCAACTGCGTAAGGATCAGGCAGCACGACACGGCCCCGGCATCCAGAACGCCGAGGGAGCGCTCACCCAAACGACTGGCCCGGCCAATCTTGGCCACCAGGTCCTTGGTCGAATCCCGCCCTTGGGAGGCGGCCGTTTTCATCGCATCGAGTGCATCGCTGAAAGAACGCCCCGACGCCTGCGCCCGTTCAAAGGCTTCTACCGCCGGAATCAATGTATCCATCAAGCACTTGTCGCCCACGCCCGCTTCGGTGATGTCCTGCAGCGAGGTCAAGCCGCCGCGCAGCAGGCGGGCGAAGGTGGCGGCGTCGATGTCTTCACTGCCGCGCACTTCGTCGGCCATGCCGATAAACAGGCTGCCATACAAGGGCCCCATGGAGCCGCCGATGCCTTCCATCAGGCTCAGGGTCAGTTCATCCAGAGCTTCGGCCAGGGTCAGTTGGCGGCCTTCGATCGTGCGGCCGCAATGGGCAAAGCCTTTGGCCATGTTGATGCCATGGTCGCCATCGCCTATAGCGCCGTCGACTTCGCTGAGGTACTCCCGGTTGGCCACGATCACGCTGACCAGGTCGGCGACGATGGCGCTGCCATCATGGGTGGAAAAATGCTGGCTCATGGTTCACTCCGCCTGGGTCATGCCGATGGAGCGGCAGGGTTGGTCGATCAGGGTTTTCAGCTCGGCGTCGAGGCCGAGCAGGGTCAAGGTCACGCCCATCATCTCCAGGGAAGTGAAGTAGTTGCCCACGTAGCAACGGTGAATCTTCAAACCTTTGGCCTTGAGCTGTTTTTCCACCTCGGCGTAGAAAATATACAACTCCATCACCGGGGTGGCGCCGAGGCCAGAGACCAGCACCACCACGCTGTCGTCCTGGCTGAAATCGCGGTCGGCGAGGATCGGCGCCAGCATGCGCTTGGCCATGGCGGCGGCCGGTTCAATCGGGATGACTTCGATGCCCGGCTCGCCATGATGGCCAATACCTAATTCCATCTGCCCGTCGGGAATCTGGAAGTTCGGCTTGCCCACCGCGGCGATGGTGCAGGGCGTAAGGCCGATACCAATCGAGCGGCAGTGGTCGACGGTTTTCTGCGCCACCCGAATCACGCCGTCCAGGTCGTAATGCTGGGCAGCGGCGGCACCGCCGATCTTCCACATGAAGATCTCCCCGGCTACACCGCGACGCTTGGCGATGTCGGCCTTGGGCGCGGACGCCACGTCGTCGTTGGCGACCACCGTGCGGATGCGCATGTCTTTGCTGGCGGCCATTTTCATCGCCAGCTTCACGTTCATGTTGTCGCCCGCGTAGTTGCCATACAGGCATGCCACGCCAGCACCATGGTCGGCAGCGCGGAAGGCGTCGAAAAAGCTTTTGGCGGTGGGCGAGGAAAAAATCTCGCCGACGGCCACCGCATCCACCAGGCCTGGGCCTACATAACCGAGGAACGCCGGCTCATGCCCGGAGCCGCCGCCGGTGACAATGCCAACGCGGCCCTGGGCTGAGGGCTTGGCCTTGACGATGACCCGTGGGTTGCTTTCGTACTGGCGCAGCTCGGGGTGCGCGACCAGGATGCCGCGCAGCATGTCTTCGACCACTTGGTCGGGATCGTTGATGACTCGATTCATAACACGGGTTCCTGTGTTCTTGTTCTAAGGGGCGGCACTATTCCACTGTGGGAGCTGGCTTGCCTGCGATGGCGGTGTGTCAGCTGGGGATTTTTTACTGATGCACCGTCATCGCAGGCAAGCCAGCTCCCACAGGGTTTTGTGTTGTTACTCAGATCAGGGTTCGAGCACAACCTTCAGCGACTTGTCGCCGCGCTCCATCACTGCAAACGCTTCCTTGAAATCCGCCAGCGCAAACTTGTGGGTCACCACGTCGCGCATGTCGATCTTGCGGTTGCCGATAAAGTCGATGGCCCTTGGGTACATATATGGTCCCAGGTGTGAGCCGAGGATATCCAGCTCCTTGCGATCGCCAATGATCGACCAGTCCACCGTGGCCTCGTCATTGAACACGCTGAATTCGACAAAGCGTCCCAGCTTGCGCAGCATCGCCAGGCCCTGGTTCACCGCCTTGTGGTGCCCGGTGGCTTCGATATAAATGTCGCAGCCGTAGCCATCGGTGATTTCGCGGATTTTCGCCAGCACATCCACCTCGGCCGGGTTCCACACTTCATCGGCGCCCAGGCGCAGGGCGAGGGCGGCGCGTTCGGGTTTCATGTCCAGCACAATGAGTTTTTTAGGGTTGCGCAACCGCACCGCGCCGATGATGCCCAGGCCCAGGGTGCCAGCGCCGGCGACCACCACGATGTCGTCATGGTCGACATTGGCGCGTTCCGCCGCGTGCAGCGAGCAGGCCAGCGGCTCGATCAGGATCGCTTCATCGGGGGCGATGGATTCCGGTACTTTGTGGATGATGCCTTCCTTGGTGAAGATCATGTATTGGGCCATGGCGCCCTGCACATTGTTCTGGAAGCCATACAGGTCGTGCTTTTGGCACATCCAGTACTGGCCGTGGTTGCAAAAGCGGCAGCCCCAGCACGGCACGATCTGCTCGGAGATCACCCGGTCGCCCACGGCCACGCCGCGCTTCTCGGCGCCTGGGCCAAGGGCGACCACGCGGCACACGAACTCATGCCCGGGGATCATCGGTGGCTTCACGTAGCGCGGTTGTTCGGCATCGCCCCAGAACGACGGCGCGCCGCGATAGGTCTTGATATCGCCCATGCAAATGCCGCACAGCTCGACTTTGGTCAGGATCTCGTCGGGGCCGGGGGTGGGCACGTCGACGGTTTCCAGGCGGTAGTCTTCCGGGCCGTGGCAGACCACAGCCTGCATGGTTTTCGGGATGCTCGGGGCGAGTTGTTCAGGTGTGCGTTCGGTGACAGTGGACATGACAAAACCTCACGACATAACGATGAATTACTGAATGCTGTAACCGCCGTCGATCACCATGTTGGCGCCGGTGATCATCTGCGCGGCATCGCTGAGCAGGTACAGCGCCAGCCCGGCGATTTCTTCCGGCTGGGCAAAGCGACCTGCCGGGATCTGCAATTTGGCCCGCTCACCCACCTCGCCGGCCCAGGCTTTTTTACCCAGGGCGGTTTCGACGATGGTGGGGGAGATAGCATTGACGTTCACCTGCGGCGCCCACTCCATGGCCAATACTTTGGTCATGCCGACGATGGCGGCTTTGCTGGCGCAGTAGGCGACGTGACGGTCCAGGCCAATCACGGCGGCCTGGGACGCCAGGTTGACGATGCGCCCGCTGCCCTGGGCGATCATGTGCCTGGCGCAGGCCTGAGCCATGAAAAAGCTGGCCTTGAGGTTGATGTCCAGGGTGGTGTCCCAGGCGCTTTCGCTGACGTCGATGGCCTTGTCCAGCAGCACCACGCCTGCGCTGTTGATCAGGTAATCCAGGCGCTGGAAATGTGCGAACACCTTGTCGACGGTCGGTTGTATCTGGTCGATCTTCCCGAGGTCGACGGCAATGCCCAGGTGCCCGGCACCCAGGCTGGCGGCCACCTCAACCACGGCCGGATCGCGGTCCAGCAGCGCCACCCTTGCGCCGCGTTCCGCCAGCAAGGTGGCGCAGGCCAGGCCGATGCCGGCGGCGCCACCGGTGATCACCGCGCAACGGCCGCTGAGGTCGAAGGCTTGGTTCCAGAAACCAGACATGAATGACTCCCGATACAGATCAAAAGGTAGAACTCGGTCCAATGTGGGAGCTGGCTTGCCTGCGATTGCATCAACCCGGTCTACCTGATGCACCGAGGTGCCTGCATCGCAGGCAAGCCAGCTCCCACAGTTGACTGTGTTTCAAGCCACTGACTACTTACCGCCGCTGACTTGCTTGTACAGCGCATCCGCATTGGCATTGGTCACCGGCACCCAGGGCAGGATGTAGTTCTTGGCTGTGCCGTCGGCCCATTTCACGTCCTTGGCGTAGCGCTCCCAGATCACCGATTGCGGCTTGTAGTCCTCGCCTGCCAGGGCGCGCAGGGCCACGTCCAGTGCGCCTTGGGATTGGGCCTGGGCATCCTGGAGGAAGGTGGTGACTTCGTCCTTTTTCGCCGCCTGGATCGCATCCGGCATGCCGTCGATAGAGGTAACGGGCACATCCTTGGCGGTGAGGCCATGGGACTTCAAGGCTTGCACGGCGCCCAGGGCCATGTCGTCGTTCTGAGCGATCACGCCATTGATGCCCTTGGGGTGGGCGTTGAGCCAGTCTTCGGTGAGGGTCATGGCCTGGGCGCGGTCCCAGTTGGCGGTTTTCTTTTCGATGATCTTGATGTCCGGGTGTTTGCCCAGCACTTCCAGCTCGCCTTTTTCCCGGTCGATCTGCGCCGACTGGCCAATCGGGCCCTGGATGATCACCACGTTACCCTTGCCGTTGAGCTTGTCGACCATGGCCTGGGCCTGCAGGCGGCCGCCTTCCACGTCGTCGTTACCCACATACGGCACGCTGGCATCGGCTACTTTCGTATTGGAGGCGATGACCACCACGTCGTTGCTCATGGCGGCCTTGACGGTGCCGACGCCGGCCTTGGTATCAATCGGCACGAACAGAATCGCGTCGTAGCGTTGGGTCACCATGTTTTCGATCTGGTTGTTCTGGGTCAGGGCGTCGTAGTTGCCGTCGAACACGGTCAACTGCACGGTGCCATCCTTGACGGCCGGATGCTCCTTGAGCTCACGAACCCAGTTCTGCATGAACTGCCCCTTGAGGCCATAGACGGCTGCGCCGATCTTGTAGGTCTTGCCGTCGGCGGCCAGGGCGATACTGCTGGCGAGCAGGGAGAGGGCCGCCGCGGCGGCCAGGGTGGTACCCAGTTTCATAAGTAGAACTCCGGTTATTGTTATGGGTCGTTCTTCAGCGTTTCTTCTTGCGCCACACGTCGATCAGTACTGCGAACACAATGATCAGGCCCTTGGCGACCTGCTGGTAATAGGAGGACACGCCGAGCAGGTTCAGGCCGTTGTTGATCACGCCGATCAACAGGGCCCCGAACAAGGTGCCGACAATGCTGCCGGTACCGCCCGACAGGCTGGTGCCGCCGATCACCACCGCGGCAATCGCGTCCAGCTCATAGGAAACCCCGGCCTGGGGCAGGGCAGAGGTAGTGCGTGCCGACAGCACCACGCCGGCCAACCCGGCGAGCAGGCCCGAGACCACGTACACCGAGAACATCACCTTGCGCACGCCAATGCCGGAGGTGCGTGCGCTTTTTTCATTGCCGCCCACCGCATACACATAACGGCCGTAGGTGGTGTAGCGCAGCACCATCCAGAAAATAAGCGCGACCACGGCGAAGATGATGATCGGCACGCCCACCGGGCCGACCTTGCCGATGCCCAGGGCCAGGTAGGCGTCGGGCAGGTCGGTGATCGGGCTGCCGTCGTTGAGAATAAAGGTCATGCCCCGCGCGATGCTGAGCATGCCGAGGGTGGCCACGAACGGCGGGATCGACAGGTTGGCGATCATGAAACCATTGACCACCCCGAGCATCGCGCCGGCAAACATCCCTGCGCTGACCGCCGCCAACAGGCCATAACCCTGGGTGGCGACCATGGCGCTGCACAACCCGGCGAACGCCAGGATCGACCCCACCGACAGGTCGATACCCTTGGTCAGGATCACATAAGTCATGCCCACGGCGAGAATGCCGTTGATGGAGGTCTGGCGCAGGATGTCCATCCAGTTGCGCCAGGTCATGAAGTACTCACTGGAAAACGCCATCACCACGCACAGCAGGATAAACACCAGCGGCAGGCCGAAGCGGTCGAGGGACAGGCGCAGGCGGTTGCGCGGCGCGGCGGTAACGGGGGCAACGATGGTTTTGGCATTCATGAGGCAAGACTCAACAAGGCTTCCTGGGAAAGGGCGGTGTCGGTGCTGATAGTGACCAGCCGGCCACCTTTGAAGACGGCGATGCGGTCGCTCAAGTGCAGCAGTTCCGGTGCTTCTGACGACACCACAATGGCTGCGCCACCGGCCCGCACAAACTGGTCGAGCAGGTGGTAGATCTCCTGTTTGGCGCCTTCGTCGATGCCGCGGGTGGGTTCATCGCAGAGCAGGCACACCGGTTCCGTGGACAGGCATTTGGCGAGCACCACCTTTTGCTGGTTGCCGCCGCTCATGGACGCCACCGGCAGCTCCAGGGAACTGGTCTTGATCTGCAGGCGCTTGACCATCTCCTCGGCCAGTTGCGCCTCTTTGCGTGCGTTGATCAGCGACCAACTCGACAAGCGCTTATAGGCCGACAGTGCAATGTTCGACAGGATGCTGCCGGTCAGCACCAGGCCGCTGTCCTTGCGGTCTTCGGTAACCAGCGACATGCCGGCGTCGATGGTCGCCTTGGGCTGCCCGATGGGCATGGGCTTGCCTTGCAAGGTAACGCTGCCGGAATCCGCCACGGTCAAGCCGTAGATGCAATTGAGGAATTCACTGCGCCCGGAGCCCATCAACCCATAAATGCCGAGGATCTCGCCACGGCGCAGCTGCAGGCTGATGTCGTGGAACTCACCGTTGCGGCTCAGGTTGTCGACTTGCAGGCAGGTGCTGGCCGCACATTCGCGGCCCACCTTGTGGTCGATGCGCGTCAGTTCCTGGCCGACAATGCCGCGCACCAGGTGGTCGCGGTCGATATCGGCCATGCGCCCGCTTTCGACAAAGGCGCCATCACGGAAGATGCTGTAGTCATCGGCGATCTGCGCCAGTTCGCTCAGTCGATGGGACACGTACACGATGCCGGCACCGCGTGCGGTAAGGCGGCGAATCGCCTTGAACAGGGTTTCGGCCTCGCGCTCGCCGATGGCCGAGGTGGGCTCGTCCATGATCATCACTTGGCAGTCATGGCTGAACGCCTTGGCGATTTCCACCAATTGCATCTGCGCCACGCTCAAGCGGTGCATGGGGCTGGTGGCGTCGACGTCGAACTCCAGGCTTTCGAGCAGTTCGCGGGTGCGGCGGTTGAGGGCCTTGCTGTCGACGATGCAACCGGCGCGGCGCGGTTCGCGGCCCAGCCAGACGTTTTCGGCGACGGTCATGTAGGGGATGGGTTCGAGCTCCTGGGTGATCATTGCGATCCCCGCGGCCAGGGCTTCACTCGGGCGATTGAACTGCACTGGTGCGCCGTTGAGCAGAATGCTGCCGGCGTCACGCTGGGTGATGCCCATCAGGATGCTCAGGAAGGTCGACTTGCCGGCACCGTTGCCGCCGCACAGGGCGTGGACGCTGCCGGCGCGCAGAGAAAGGCGCCCGTCGCGCAGGGCTGGCACCCCGGCGTAAGCCTTGGCGACGTGTTCAGCCTGGAGCAGTAATGGCGTGGCCATCGGCGTGTCCTCGTGCTGTGAATTCTTATTAGGTCGCACAGTCATGTTTCGCTGTGATCATATGTGTATCAAATGAAATTCTGATCAGTCAATCTCTTTCACTTAAAAGGTGTGATTCTCATCTTTTACGCGGTTATTGCCTTGGTATAGGGCTTTGACTGGCAGGTCAGTTAAATCTCGCTTGACAGTAAGGGGTGAATGCTTGCGAAATGAGTGAGAGATATTTCACTAAGTGATCATTTGATCAGTGGAGTTTGGCGCCATGAACACACCTTTCCCGGTGGCTATCGGATGTGATGAAGCGGGTTTTGAGCTCAAAGAGTTGTTGAAGCGCCATATCGAGGCGTTGGGGTACCCGGTCACCGACTTCGGTACGCATTCAACGGCACCGGTGCTGTACCCGGACATCGCCTTGGCCGTGGCCACGGCCATCAATGCCGGGCAACAGCGCCTCGGCGTGCTGGTATGCGGCACCGGCATAGGCATGGCCATCTCGGCCAACAAAGTTCTGGGCATCCGTGCGGCCCAGGCTCATGACACCTACTCGGCGGAGCGGGCGCGCAAGAGCAACGATGCGCAAATCCTCTCCATCGGTGCGCGGGTCATCGGTGCGGAGTTGGCCAAAAGCATCGTCAGTGCGTTTTTGGCCTCGGAGTTCGAAGCGGCGCGGTCCGGGGCCAAGGTCGAGCGCATCAATGCGATCGAGCGCGATGGGCATCAGTAGTGGACGGCGCAGGGCAAGAGTCGGGAGAATGCGCCTTTGACGCCGAAACGGAAGCCCGTCCCCATGAGTGACAGTACCCAGCGCATGGCCAGTGATATCGATCAGATGACCGAAGTGGCGATGCTCTATTACCTTGAGAACGTCACTCAGGAGGCCATTGCCAAGCGTTTTGACCTGTCGCGGGCAAAAGTCAGCCGCCTGCTCAAGCGCGCGCGCGATGAAGGGATTGTCGAGGTGCGCGTGCTGCAGCATCCGGCAATGAACAACGAGCTGGAACGGGCACTGGTGGAGCGCTTCAAGCTCGACCGCGCCTTGATTGCGGTCGACCACAGCGACCCCGACACCCAGCGCTCGGCGGTCGCCAGCCTGGTGGCCAACTACCTCAACAAGACCCTGGGCGACGGCATGATCGTTGCGGTGGGCATGGGGCGTAACGTCGGCGCGGTGGCCGATAACGTGTTTCTGCCGGTGACCCGCAACTGCACCTTCGTGTGTGCCATCGGCGGTTCGCTCAAGGCCGGTGAATACATGAACCCTGACCACATCTGCCGGCGCCTGGCCCTGCGCTTTGGGGGCGAAAGTGAAAGCCTCTACGCCCCAGCGCTGGTGGCCAACCCCGAGCTGCGCGGGGTGCTGATCAACAACGACACGGTGCGCTCCACCCTTGACCGCGCACGCCGCGCTGACATTGCCTTGATCGGCATCGGCGACATGAGCGAGAACAGCAACATGGTGCGTATGGGCTGGTTCTCGCCCCAGGAAATCGCCCAGGCGCGCCTGTCTGGCACTGTGGGCGACATGATGGGCTATGACTTTATCGACATTCACGGCCAGCCGGCGGTCAACGCCATCCAGGGGCGCGTGATCGGGTTGACGGTGCAGGAGCTGTTTCGCATCCCGGATGTGGTGGCGATTGCCAGTGAGAACACCAAGGCGGCGGCGACCTTAGGGGCGTTGCGCTCGGGAGTGATCAATACGCTGGCGACCACCGTCACCAACGCCCACACCATCCTGGCGCTGGACGATGCCACTCGTAAAACCTGATACAGATCGTTCCCACGCTCCAGCGTGGGAACGCATCCTGTGACGCTCCGCGTCACCCTTGCGCGGGTGGGACGCGGAGCGTCAAAGGCGGCATTCCCACGCGGAGCGTGGGAACGATCAACACCGAGGTGCCTGCATCGCAGGCAAGCCAGCTCCCACAAGTATTGGTGTGCTTCTGATAGGGGGCTACAGGTTTTGTAATAGTTTTGCGCTGTAGGAAATTTGTATTTCAAATGTAGGATTCAAGTCCTTTTGTCATTTCAGGACTTGCATGAACACCCTCTCGGAGCCTCCCAGTCGTCTTTCCCCAAGACAACCGCTGTCGCTGTTCCCGCTGAAGCACCCCGTATTCCGTCAACTAACCTTGTCTCGGTCGTATGACCGCACTTTGCCGTGCCCGGCGTTCTGAACACTTTAAAGACAGAGAATTTATAAATGGAATGGTTAGCGGATCCTACGGCCTGGCTCGGCCTTGCGACCTTGATTGTGCTGGAACTGGTGCTGGGTATCGACAACCTGGTGTTTATCGCGATCCTGGCGGACAAGCTGCCACCGGAGCAGCGTGACCGTGCACGTTTGATCGGTTTATCCCTGGCGCTGCTGATGCGCCTGGGCCTGTTGGCGAGTATTTCCTGGTTGGTGACCCTGACCCAGCCGCTGTTCGAGGTGTTCGACAAGAGCTTCTCGGGCCGTGATCTGATCATGCTGTTCGGCGGTATATTCCTGCTGTTCAAGGCCACCATGGAATTGCATGAGCGCCTTGAAGGCCATGTGGCGCAGCACAAGGGCAATGTGGCTTACGCGATGTTCTGGCCGATCGTCGCGCAAATCGTGGTGCTGGATGCGGTGTTCTCCCTCGATGCGGTGATTACCGCCGTGGGCATGGTCGACGAGCTGGCGGTGATGATGATCGCGGTGATCGTGTCCATCGGCCTGATGATCGTGGCGAGCAAGCCGCTGACCCGTTTCGTCAATGCGCATCCGACCGTGATCATGCTGTGCCTGGGCTTCTTGATGATGATCGGCTTCGCCCTGACCGCCGAAGGCTTGGGCTTCCATATTCCCAAGGGCTACCTGTACGCGGCTATTGGCTTCTCGATTCTGATCGAGGTGTTCAACCAGATCGCCCGGGCCCGTCGCAAAAAATCGGCACAGGGTGTGTTGCCGGTGCGTGAGCGTACCGCCCATGCGGTGATGCGCTTGTTGGGCGGCCGCAGCCTGGCGGTGGAAGAGGTGGGTGAAGAGGTAGCCGATCTGCTGGGCGAGCCGGATGCTGCGCAGGGTCCGCTGTTTGACCGGCGCGAACGGGTGATGATCAGCGGTGTGCTGCAACTGGCCGAGCGGCCGATTCGCACCCTGATGACCCCAAGGGCCAAGGTTGACTGTATCGACCTGGCGGACGAGCCCGAGACGACGCGTCTGAAACTGATGCACTCGTCCTACTCGCGTCTGCCGTTGATCCGTAACGGTGCAGTGGATGAGCCTTTGGGCTTTGTGCACAAGAAAGAGCTGCTCAAGGAATACCTGGCTGGCAACGAGCCGAACCTTGCGCACTTGGCGCGTCGGGCGATCAACCTGCTGGAAAGCTTTTCGATCCTCAACGCCCTGGAGCAGATGCGCCAGGAGTCCACCCACATTGCTTTCGTGATCAACGAATTCGGCGACTTCATGGGTGTATTGAGCATGACGGATATTCTGGAATCCATCGCCGGTGAATTGCCCGATGCCAGCGAAATCGAAGGGCCGGACATAGTCGAGGACGGCGATGGTTTCCGTGCCAATGGTGCCTTGAACCTCAACCTGCTGCGTCAGCGTACGGGCTTCAAGGCTGCGGCTACCGAGGACTATCAAACCTTGGCGGGGTTGGTGATGAGCCTGCTCGACCGCCTGCCGGCGGTGGGCGATAGCCTGGAGCATGAAGGCTGGCGTTTGACCGTGGCTGAAGTGGAAGAGCGCCGGGTGACGCAAGTGCACTTGCGCCCTTGCTCAGGTCATAACGGCTGAAGATGTCTTTTACGCACTGTTCTTGTTCTTCAACGGGGCCGAAGCCTTTGAGCCGTTCTACCACGGCCCCCTTCAGGTAGATCAGCAGCGTCGGGGTGCCCGTCACGTCAGGGTGCCTCGGCGTATGGGCGCAGTCGAGTAACAGGTTGACTATCCAGGGATGCTTCCACGCGGTCTGTTCGAATAAGTGGCATGCCTGCGCGCAAGCGGGGCAGTGCTCTGAAAAAAAAAGAATAAACACCGGGCGCGGTGTGTTCAGTACCCGATTGAACCCTTGGGCGCTGGAAATTCTGCGCGTGGCGACTCCCATGTTGATCCTCCTGCCTGCCGTGTTGGTTTTTGCTCACGCTAAGCCGGAGGGTCGTCACCGTCTACTGTCAACCTTCACAGGTGCGCGTCACTTGCACTCGACCCGTCTAGGTGCGCTGTAACACCGTTGTGGGGCGTTGCGTAGCACTGCCATGCGACGACGGCGCAACGCTGTTTATCTCTGCAATCGCTATCACGCTGATCCATAACGCATTTATTACCCCCATAGGTTTCCTCCAGCGTCTGTGGCACACTTTCTGCTGTCTATTCCGTTGTTACATACCAAGTTCCGGTATAGCGGAATACACAATCCCTGGAGTGCTTGTCATGCATCACCGACCTTCCGTATTCAAAGCGTGTGTTTTTCTCGTCGCTGCATCGGCTTCCTTCGCCAGCCTGGTGCAGGCGGCGGACAGCAAGCTCGATGATGTGCTCAAGCGTGGGCACTTGATCGTAGGTACAGGCAGTACCAATGCGCCGTGGCACTTCCAGGGAGCGGATGGCAAGTTGCAGGGATTTGATATCGACATCGGCCGCATCGTGGCCAAAGGCTTGTTCAATGACCCGAGCAAGGTGGAGTTTGTGGTGCAGTCGTCCGATGCACGTATTCCCAACCTGCTCACCGACAAGGTCGACATGAGCTGCCAGTTCATCACCGTCACCGCCAGCCGTGCGCAGCAGGTGGCCTTCACCCTGCCGTACTATCGGGAAGGCGTCGGCCTGCTGCTGCCCAACAACAGCAAGTACAAGGAAATCGAAGATCTCCAAGCCGCAGGTGATGACGTTACCGTGGCAGTGCTGCAAAACGTATACGCCGAAGAGTTGGTGCACCAGGCGCTGCCCAAGGCCAAGGTCGACCAGTACGACAGTGTCGACTTGATGTACCAGGCCGTGAACTCAGGCCGCGCCGATGCCGCCGCCACCGATCAGTCCTCGGTCAAATACCTGATGGTGCAGAACCCTGGCCGCTACCGCAGCCCCACCTACGCCTGGAGCCCGCAAACCTACGCCTGCGCGGTCAAGCGCGGCGACCAGGACTGGTTGAACTTCGTCAATACCGCGCTGCACGAAGCCATGACCGGTGTGGAGTTCCCCACCTATAAAGCCTCGTTCAAGCAGTGGTTTGGCGTGGATCTGCCAGAACCGGCGATTGGTTTTCCCGTGGAATTCAAGTGACCCGCAACAATAGGGGCGTGCCTGAACACGCCCCCTTCAGGTGCTGCTGACCATGAACTATCAGTTGAACTTTGCCGCCGTCTGGCGTGATTTCGACACCTTGCTGGCGGGGCTCGGCCTGGGGTTGCAGTTGGCGTTGCTGTCGATCGCCATCGGCTGCGTGATCGGCCTGTTGATGGCGTTTGCCATGCTCTCCAGGCACCGTGCGTTGCGTATTCTTGCCTCGGTGTATGTGACGGTGGTGCGCAACACCCCCATCCTGGTGTTGATCCTGTTGATCTACTTCGCCTTGCCCTCCCTGGGTATTCGCCTGGATAAGATTCCCTCGTTCATCATCACCCTGTCGTTGTATGCCGGTGCCTATCTCACCGAAGTGTTCCGCGCAGGCCTGGTGAATATTCCCAAGGGTTTGCGGGAAGCCGGCCTGGCCATCGGCCTGGGCGAGTGGCGAATTCGCGCTTACATCACCGTGCCGGTAATGCTGCGCAACGTGCTGCCGGCGCTGTCGAACAACTTTATCTCGCTGTTCAAGGACACCTCCCTGGCCGCTGCGATCGCGGTGCCGGAGCTGACCTATTACGCCCGCAAGATCAACGTCGAAAGCTATCGGGTGATTGAAACCTGGCTGGTCACGACCGCGCTCTACGTGGCTGCCTGTTACCTGATTGCCATGCTGCTCCGTTACCTGGAACAGCGTTTGGCTATCCGTCGTTAAGGAAGGGTCCCATGTACGAATCCCCCAGTTGGCTGCATGAATTGTGGATCGCCCGCGAGACCCTTTGGGCTGGCTTCCAGGCCAGCGTGGCGGTCTCGGCGCTGGCGATTGTCTTTGGCACCCTGATCGGCATCGTCGCCGGGTTGATCCTCACCTACGGCAAATTCTGGATGCGCGCGCCGTTCCGTCTGTATGTCGATTTGATCCGTGGCACGCCGGTGTTTGTACTGGTGTTGGCGTGTTTCTACATGCTGCCGGCCCTTGGCTGGCAAATCAGTGCGTTCCAGGCCGGTGCGGTCGGGCTCACCTTGTTCTGTGGCTCCCATGTATCGGAAATCGTGCGCGGCGCGCTGCAAGCCATTCCCCGTGGGCAAATGGAAGCGGGTAAGGCGATTGGCCTGACGTTTTATCAGTCCCTGGGCTACGTGCTGTTGCCCCAGGCGCTGCGGCAGATTTTGCCGACCTGGGTCAATTCCTCCACGGAAATTGTCAAGGCTTCCACCTTGCTGTCGGTGATCGGCGTGGCCGAATTGCTGCTCAGTACTCAGCAGGTGATCGCGCGCACCTTCATGACCCTGGAGTTCTACCTGTTCGCCGGTTTTCTGTTCTTTGTCATCAACTACGCCATCGAATTATTCGGGCGCTACATTGAAAAACGGGTGGCCTTGCCATGAACCAAGCTCAAACCAACCCAGCGCTGCTGGACATTCGTGGCCTGCGTAAACAATACGGCCAGGTGGAAGTGCTCAAGGGCGTCGACCTGTCCATGCAGCGCGGCAATGTGGTGACGTTGATCGGCTCCAGCGGCTCGGGCAAGACCACCTTGCTGCGCTGCGTGAACCTGCTGGAGGAGTTCCAGGGCGGGCAGATCACCCTGGATGGCGAGTCCATTGGTTACAGCGATGTTGGCGGCAAGCGCGTACGCCACCCGGAGCGGGTGATCGCCCAGCACCGCGCAATGACCGGCATGGCGTTCCAGCAATTCAACCTGTTCCCGCACCTGACTGCGCTGCAGAACGTTACCCTCGGCTTGCTCAAGGTCAAGAAGATGGGCAAGGATGAAGCGGTAGCCCTGGCCGAAAAATGGTTGGACCGCGTCGGCCTGCTGGAACGCCGCAATCACTTTCCCGGCCAATTGTCCGGCGGCCAGCAACAACGTGTGGCCATTGCCCGGGCCATTGCCATGAACCCCAGCCTGATGCTGTTCGATGAAGTCACCTCGGCCCTCGACCCGGAGTTGGTGGGCGAAGTGCTCAGCGTGATCAAGGGGCTGGCGGAGGAGGGCATGACCATGTTGTTGGTCACCCACGAGATGCGCTTTGCCTATGAAGTTTCGGACCAGATAGTGTTCATGAACCAGGGCCGCATTGAAGAGCAGGGCAGCGCGAAAGATATATTCGAGCGGCCGCAGTCGCCGCGACTGGCGGAATTTCTCAAGAACATTCGTTTTTAACAAGGAGCAACTATATGAGCATTACTCGTTACGGCACCGGCAGCACCGCAGGTGGCGGCCAGCCACGCCCGTTCGCCCGCGCTGTGGAAGCCGATGGCTGGCTGTACGTGTCGGGCCAGGTACCTGCGGTGGACGGTGAAATCATCAATGGCGGCATCATCGAGCAAACCCGCCAGACGATGCGCAACGTGGTGGCGATCCTCGAAGAAGCCGGCTACGAGCTCAAGGATGTGGTTCGGGTGGGCGTATGGTTGGAAGACCCACGGGACTTCTGGAGCTTCAACAAGGTGTTCGGCGAGTACTTCACCCCGGAACACGCCCCTGCGCGCGCCTGTGTGCAGGCCAATATGATGGTCGATTGCAAGGTCGAGATTGATTGCGTGGCCTACAAGAAAAAGGCCTAACTGATCATTCCCACGCTCTGCGTGGGAATACCGCCTTGGACGCTCTGCGTCCGCGCTTGTGACGCAGAGCGTCACCGCATGCATACCCACGCAGAGCGTGGGAACGATCATCTGGAACGGGACCGAGTACTGCCATGACCGAAGATACCATCAAACGCCGCGCCAAAGGCCTGGACCGTGCGTTCGATATCCTCGATTTTCTCAAGGAAATCGGCCAGCCCCTGCGCCCGAATGATATTGCCAGCGGCATCGGCAGCCCCAAATCCACGGTCTACGAACTGGTGGCGTCGTTGCTGGAGCGGCGCATCCTGGAGACCGTGGGCAAGGAAGGCCACGTGTACCTGGGGCGTCAGCTGTATTTCCTTGGCCAGGCACACTTGCGTCACTTTGACCTGACCCGCGAGGCCGACCACGCCTTGCAGGAGATCGTCAGCCAGACCCACGAAACCGCACAGATGTGCCTGCTCAACGGGCGCAAATACACGGTAGCGCTGATGCGCGAGGGCCAGCGGCATTTCCGTATTTCTTCGGATATCGGTGAAAACGCCCCCATTCCCTGGACCGCCTCGGGGCGCTTGTTGCTGGGGCATTTGAGCGATCAGCAGATCGTCGACCTGATCGATCCCGACGACTTCATCCTGCCGGACGGCCTGCGCCTGCCGCTGGACACTTTCCTGGCGCAGATCCGCCAGGCCAGCCTGGATGGGTTCTTCTCCTTCGACAGTGTGGCCGACACCTTCACCCATTGTTTTGCCGCCCCGGTGCGCGATGCCCAGGGCATCAGCATCGCGACTCTGTGCATCGTCGCCCCCCGGGCTGATGCGAGTAAAAACTACCACGACTATCGCCGGGTACTGATCGACAGTGCCAACAGCCTGGCCCGGCGCATCAACGAATAGGAGTTTTCCATGTCTGCCCTCAACGCCGTTGAAAAAGGTGCCGCTGCCGTCGGTGCCCATTTGGTTCGCGATGTCAGCCTGCCGGCCCTGGTGCTGCACCGTGACGCCCTGGAACATAACATCCGCTGGATGCAGGACTTTGTCCGCAGCAGCGGCGCCGAGCTGGCGCCCCACGGCAAGACCAGCATGATGCCCGCGCTGTTCCAGCGCCAGATCACCGCCGGTGCCTGGGGCATCACCCTGGCTACCGCCGTGCAGACCCGCGCCGCCTACGCCAGCGGCGTGCGTCGCGTGCTGATGGCCAACCAACTGGTGGGCGCAGCGAACATGGCCTTGATCGCGGACCTGCTGGCCGACAAGGATTTTGACTTTCATTGCATGGTCGATCACCCGGACAACGTTGCCGACCTGGGCCTGTTCTTCGCCGCCCGTGGTCAGCGCCTCAATGTGATGATCGAGTATGGCGTGGTCGGTGGCCGGTGCGGCTGTCGCAGCGAGCAGCAAGTGCGCGATCTGGCCAAGGCGGTCCAGGCCCAGCCGGCCTTGGCCCTCACCGGTATCGAGGGTTACGAAGGCGTGATCCACGGCGAGCACGCCATCAGTGGTATCCGCGCCTTCGCCGCCAGCCTGGTGAGCCTGGCGGTCGAGCTGCAAGACAGCGGCCTGTTCGACCTGCCCACGCCGATCATCACCGCATCGGGCTCGGCCTGGTACGACCTGATCGCCGAGTCGTTCGAAACGCAGAACGCCGCCGGCCGTTTCCTCAGCGTGTTGCGCCCAGGCAGTTACGTGGCCCACGACCATGGCATCTACAAAGAGGCGCAGTGCTGTGTACTCGAACGCCGCAGCGACCTCAACGAGGGCCTGCGCCCGGCAATGGAAGTCTGGGCGCATGTGCAGTCGTTGCCGGAGCCTGGTTTTGCGGTGGTTGCCCTGGGCAAGCGCGACGTGGCCTACGACGCCGGTTTGCCGGTGCCACTCAAGCGCTACAAGGCCGGGATCGTGCCGGCGCAAAGTGATGATGTGAGCGGGTGCAAGGTCACGGCGGTAATGGACCAGCATGCGTTCATGACCGTGGCGCCCGGGGTTGAATTGCGTATTGGCGACATCATTTCCTTTGGTACGTCCCACCCTTGCCTGACCTTTGATAAATGGCAGGTGGGGTGCCTGGTGGATGAGCAGTTGCAGGTGGTCGAGTCTCTGCGTACCTGCTTCTAGACCGAGTCGCGGCTATCGCAGGCAAGCCAGCTCCCACAGTGACCGCGTTTTAACTGAAGGAATGCAGTCGAATGCGGGAGTCGGGCTTGCCCGCGATGGGGCCCTCCAGCACACCTGAGAACTTTGCCATGAACACCCACCCCCGCATCGCCCTCATCGGCGAATGCATGATCGAACTGCAACACCGCGCCGACGGCAGCCTGCACCAGAGCTTCGGCGGCGACACCCTGAACACTGCGGTGTACCTGCGTCGCGAGCTGGGCGATGCCGGCAGCGTTGACTACGTCACCGCCCTGGGCGATGACAGCTTCAGCGATGCCATGTGTGAGCATTGGCACGCCGAAGGCCTTGGCCTGGGCAGGGTCCAGCGTCTGCCTGGGCGCCTGCCGGGCTTGTATTGCATCCAGACTGATGCCCAGGGCGAACGTAAATTCCTCTACTGGCGCAACGAAGCGGCCGTGCGCGACTGCTTCACCACGCCTGCCGCCGAGCCGGTCCTGGCGGCATTGCCGGGCTATGACGTGGTGTATTTCAGTGGCATTACCCTGGCGGTGCTGGGAGACATCGGGCGTGAGCGCTTACTGCAGGCGCTGATCGAAGCCCGCCAGCGTGGCGCCAAGGTGGTGTTCGATAACAACTACCGGCCCCGGCTGTGGGCCGATGTGCAAACGGCCCGTGAGGCGTATCGCAGGGTGTTGGCCGCAGTGGACATTGCCTTGCTCACCGAGGATGACGAACGCGCGTTGTTCGGCTATGAGGATAGCGAGCAGGTGTTTGCGGCGTATCCCTCGATTGCAGAAGTGGTGCTCAAGCGGGGAGCGGATGCGTGCCTGATTCGTTGCGCGGGCGAGCGCTTTGCGGTGCCGGCGTTGAAAGTGGAGAAGGTGGTGGACACCACGGCGGCGGGGGATTCGTTCAGTGCGGCGTATCTGGCCAGTCGGCTCAACGGTGGTTCGCCCCAAGACGCCGCACTGGCGGGGCATCGGTTGGCGAGCCGGGTGATTCAGGTGCCGGGGGCGCTGATACCGAGATGATCACTGATCGTTCCCACGCTCTGCGTGGGAGCGCAGCCCGGGACGCTCCGCGTCCCAGAAACGGACGCAGAGCGTCCAGTGAGGCATTCCCACGCAGAGCGTGGGAACGATCGGATGTGGGAGCTGGCTTGCCTGCGATAGCGGACTGAAGCCATCCACTCAATCGCGGTAAAACACCTGCACCAGGTGATAGCCAAACTTGCTCTTGATCGGCCCGTGCACCACTTTCACCGGTTTCTTGAAGATCACCGCATCAATCGCCCCCACCATCTGCCCGGGCCGCACTTCGCCCAGGTCACCACCGCGTTTGCCCGACGGGCAGGTGGAGTACTTCTTGGCCAGCACATCAAAGGCTTCGCCTTTGGCAATACGCTGCTTGAGTTGTTCGGCTTCTTCGCTGGTTTTCACCAGGATATGACGGGCTTGGGCTTTCATGGGGCTCTACCAGCTGTGCGACGGCGCGCGATTATGCCTGAACTCAGGCCTCGACGCCGATCATGCTACGGATTTTGTTGGCCAACAGGTCAATGGAAAAAGGCTTGGCGACCATGTCCATGCCGTCCTCCAGGAACCCCTGGCGTTCGGCGGCTTTCTCGGCATAACCGGTCATGAACAGCACGCGCAGGCCGGGGCGATGCTGGCGGGCGATTTCCGCCAGTTGCCGGCCGTTCATGCCGGGCAAGCCAACGTCGGTCACCAGCAAGTCCACGCGCAAATCCGATTCCAGCAACGGCAGCGCCGCACGCGCATCCGCCGCCTGGTGAGCGGTATAGCCCAGTTCGTCGAGTACATTGACCACCAGCATACGCACCGCCGGGTCGTCCTCGACCACCACCACCGCTTCACCGGCCAGGGCCACGGGGGCTTCGGTCAGGCTGGTAGGCAGGCTGCTTTCCAGTGCGGTGCCATACAAACGCGGCAGGTACAGGCGCACGCAGGTGCCCTGGCCCGGTTCGCTCTGGATGGTCACGTGGCCGCCGGATTGCTGGGCAAAACCGTAGATCATCGACAACCCAAGGCCAGTGCCTTGGCCGATGGGTTTGGTGGTGAAGAACGGGTCGAACGCCTTGGCGAGGATTTTCGGCGCCATGCCGCTGCCGTTGTCGCTCACGCCAAGCATCACATAGTCGCCAGCCTTGACCGGTTCCAGGGTGGTGATGTCGGTGCCGTCCAGGTAACTGTTGGCGGTTTCGATCAGCAGCTCGCCGCCGTCGGGCATGGCGTCGCGGGCGTTGATCACCAGGTTGAGCAGGGCGTTTTCCAATTGGCTGGCATCGGTGTTCACCGGCCAGGTGTCCTTGCCCAATTTTACCTTGAGTTCGATATGCGCGCCCTTGGTGCGCCGGAACAGGTCTTCCAGGGACGCCACCAGTTGGTTGGGGTCGGTGGGGCGACGGTCCAGCGACTGGCGTCGCGAGAACGCCAGCAGCCGGTGGGTGAGGGCGGCGGCGCGGTGGGCGGAGGACACGGCGGCATCGGCAAAACGGCCGATATCGTCGCTGCGTCCGGCGGCAATGTAACGCTGCATCAGGTCGAGGCTGCCGATGATGCCGGTGAGCATGTTGTTGAAGTCATGGGCGATACCGCCGGTGAGCTGGCCGACCGCTTCCATCTTCTGCGCATGGCGCAGGGCATCTTCGGCACGCTCGCGCTCGAACATCTCGTTTTGCAGGCGCTGGTTGGCTTCGGCCAGCGCCTGGGTGCGCTGGGCCACGCGTTCTTCAAGGTTCTCGTTGAGGTGGCGCAGGGCTTCTTCGGTGAGCTTGCGTTCGGTCTCGTCGATCACAAAGATGTAGAAACCATTCACTGAGCCGTCACTGCTAAAGCGCGGCAGGTACTTCATCAGTGCATGGCGCGGGCGGCCATCGCGATGAGGCGTCACCGTCATGAAGCTGCACGCCTTGCCCTTGAGCGCGGCGGCAATCTTGTCTGCGCGCCCGGCATACACCTCGTCGCCAAGTACTTCGCGGATGGTTTTGCCGTACAGCTCCTGGGGCGTCTTGCCGTACCAGTCCAGGTAAGCGCTGTTGTTGAGGCGAAAGCGCTGGTCGTGGTCAACGTAGCCGATCAACACCGGCATGGCGTTGATGATCAGTTGCAGCTCGGTCTGGCTCTGGCGCAGGGCTTGCTCGGTGTTTTTACGCTCGGTGAGGTCCAGCGCGGCGCCGAGGAAACGCGCAGGCCGGCCCTGTTGATCCTTGTAGCAGCGGCCACGGGCGAACACCCAGCGCACCTGGCCGTCGGCTTGCAGCAAGCGATACTCCTCGGCGTATTCGGTGCCATGGGTAATGCAATGCTTGATGCTGCGCGTCACCGTTCCCCGGTCCTCAGGGTGCACACCATGCAGGTAGGCGCTGATGGGCAGCAGGCTCGAATCGTTGGGGTCGACGCCATGCAGGTAGGCGAAATGGGCGTCGGCGATGAAACGGTCTTCGCCGATATCCCAGTCCCAGGTGCCTACCGCGTCGGTGGCCGCCAGTGCCAGTTGCAGGCGCTGCTCGGTGTTGTGCTGGGCCTTGAGGCTGGCTTCGGAGCGCTGTTGCAGTTCGAGGGTTTTGCTGCGCCGCTCATTGGTTTCAATGGCCGTGACCAGGATGCCGGCCACCCGGCAGCTTTCATCGCGCACCGGGCTGTAGGTCAGGTCGAGCCATATCTCGGTGTCGCGGCCCTCGCGTTGCAGCACAAAGCGTTGCTCGCTGAAGGTGCGCACCTGGCCGCCGAGCACGGCGTCGTAGACCGGCGCGGCGAAGCTTTCCAGTTCGGGCCAAGTGTGGTGCGCCGGCTGGCCCAGAGCGCCGGGGTGCTTGCCGCCTATCAGGTGGGCAAAGCCATCGTTATAGAGTTGTATGAGGTGTGGGCCCCACAGCAGCACCATTGGCATGGGTGAATGCACGACGATATCGACAGCAGTGCGCAGGCTTTGCGGCCACTCACTGGCCTCACCGAGGGGGCTTTGCGCCCAGTCCAGCCGCCTGATCAATGCAGCGGCTTCGCTACCGGTGGATGTTCCATTCATAAAAAGCCCTGAGCCTGACGCTTTGAAAAATGACAACACCCATTGTCCCAAGGAACGACAACGGGTGGCTACCCCGGAAAAATAGCATGCCTTGAGGGTTTTTCTTCAAAACGCTGTGTCAGCGCTGAAACCTTTCATCTAATCGGCCAGTTCAGCTCTGTGGCGAAATTGCTCCAGTGCCTGGGGGTTGGCCAGGGCATCGGTGTTTTTCACCGGCTCGCCATGCACCACATTGCGCACCGCCAATTCGACGATTTTGCCGCTGATGGTGCGGGGGATATCCGTGACAGCGAGGATCTTCGCCGGCACGTGCCGCGGTGTGGTGTTGGCGCGAATCACCTGGCGGATCTGCTGTTGCAGCGCCTCGTCCAGTTCAATTCCATCATCCAGGCGCACAAACAGCACCACGCGCACGTCGTCCTGCCAGCGTTGACCGATGGCGAGGCTTTCCAGCACCTGCGGGACCTTTTCCACCTGGCGATAAATCTCGGCGGTGCCAATGCGCACGCCGCCGGGGTTGAGCACCGCATCGGAACGCCCGTGGATCAACAGGCTGCCGTTGGCGCGTTGCTCGGCATAGTCACCCTGTGCCCACACGCCGGGGAACTGGCTGAAATACGAGGCGCGCAGTTTTTGCTGTTGCGGGTCATTCCACAGCCCGATGGGTATGGCAGGGAAGTGCCGGGTGCACACCAGTTCGCCTTTCTCCCCGATCAGGGGCCGGCCCTGGTCGTCCCACACTTCGATGGCCATGGCCAGGCTCTTGCACTGCATTTCACCGCGCCGTACCGGCAGCACCGGATTGCCGATCACAAAGCAGGAGACAATGTCGGTGCCACCGGACATCGAGGACAGGCACAGCTCAGCCTTGATCTCGCGGTACACGTAGTCGTAACTCTGGGGCGACAACGGCGAGCCGGTCGAAATCAGACCCTTGAGGCTGCCCAGGTCGTGGCTCAGGCGCGGCTGCAACCCGGATTTTTCCAGGGTGGCGAGGAATTTGGGGCTGGTGCCGAACACGCTGATTTTTTCCGCATCGATCAGGTCGATCAAGCGATCGGGGCCGGGATGGAACGGCGAGCCGTCGTACAGCACCGCGGTGGCGCCGATCGCCAGCACCGACACCAGCCAGTTCCACATCATCCAGCCGCAGGTGGTGTAGTAGAACAGGCAGTCCTCGCGGTTCAGGTCGGCATGCAGGCCGTGTTCCTTGAGGTGCGTCAGCAATACGCCGCCAGTGCCGTGGATGATGCACTTGGGGATGCCGGTGGTGCCGCTGGAATAAAGGATATACAGCGGGTGATCGAACGGCACCGCGACAAATTCGGGTTCGCCGCCGGCTTGGTAGAAGTCGTCCCACAGCGCGACATGGGCGTGGGTGGCGTAGTCCCCAGCCTGCGCCTCGGGCTTGGCGTAAGGCACGATGATCAGCTGTTGCAGGGAGGGCAGGCGTTCGAGGATTTCATTGAGCTTGGCGCTCTGGTCGATGCGCTTGCCGGCATAGCGGTAGCCAGCGCAGGTGATCAGCACCTTGGGCTCGATCTGGCCGAAGCGGTCGATGACGCCCTGGGTGCCGAAATCTGGCGAGGAGCACGACCAGATCGCACCGAGGCTGGTGGTGGCGAGCATGCCGACCAGGGTTTGCCAGGTGTTGGGCATGCACGCGGCCACTCGGTCACCTATGCCGACCCCGGCCGCCCGCAGGCTTTTTTGCAGGCCGGCCACGTGTTCCGCCAGCTGCGCATAGCTCAATTGTTCACGTCGGCCGTCTTCGCTGACAGCCACCACAGCAGGATGATCGTCGCGGCGGCGCAACAGGTGTTCGGCAAAGTTCAGGGTGGCGCCGGGAAACCATTGGGCGCTGGGCATCTCCACGTCTTCGATCAGGGTGACGCTGGGCGGGCTGCGAAACTGCACGTCAAAGAACGCGACAATCGCCTGCCAGAAGTCCGGGCGTTGGTCGATGCTCCATTGGTGCAGGGCGGGGTAGTCGTGGAGCTGCACGCCGTGCCGTTGGTTGATGAAGCGGCGGAACTGATCCATGCGCGTGTTGGCGATGCGTTCCGGGGACGGTTGCCAGAGGATGTCGGACATAAGCTGCCTCTTCTCGTTCCCACGCTTCGCGTGGGAATGCCTGACTGGACGCTCTGCGTCCACTTTTGGGGCGCGGAGCGCCCCGGTCTGCGTGCCCACGCAGAGCGTGGGAACGATCATCACGGGTTTACTGGGCCAGCCAGCCACCATCGATGTTCCAGGCCGCGCCGCGCACCTGGGCGCCGGCTTCGCTGCACAAAAACAACACCAGCTCGCCCAACTGCGACGGCGTCACAAACTCCAGCGACGGCTGTTTCTCCGCCAGGAGATCCTGCTGCGCTTGCTGTGGGTCGACCCCGGTAGCCACGCGATCATCAATCTGCTTCTGCACCAGCGGCGTCAGCACCCAGCCCGGGCAGATGGCGTTGCAGGTGACATTGCTGGTGGCGGTTTCCAGGCCCACCACCTTGGTGAGGCCGATCACCCCATGTTTGGCCGCCACATACGCCGCCTTGCCCACTGAGCCGACTTGCCCATGCACCGAGGCGATATTGACGATGCGCCCCCAGCCCTTGGCCTTCATGCCCGGCAAACTGAGGCGTGTGCTGTGGAACACCGAGGACAGGTTGATGGCGATGATCGAATCCCAGCGCTCCACAGGGAAGTCTTCCACCGCTGCCACATGCTGGATACCGGCATTGTTGACCAGGATGTCCACGCCACCGAACTCGTGCTCGGCGTAGGCGAGCATGTCGGCAATTTGCGCGGGGTCGCTGACGTCTGCCGGGTGATGCCCGACCTTGCCGCCAAACGCCTGTACCTGGGCGATCACCGCGCTGGCGTCGCCGAAGCCGTTGAGAATCAGGTTGGCGCCGGCCTTGGCCAGGCTCAGGGCAATCCCTAAGCCGATGCCGCTGGTGGAGCCGGTGACCAGGGCGGTCTTGCCATTCAAAGTTGTCATGAAAACCTCACACAATGCCGGTGGCGTAGAAAGTGCCGATCACCACGAACACCGCAAGGGTCTTGATGATCGTGATGCCAAAAATGTCCTTGTAGGCTTCGCGGTGGGTCAGCCCGGTGACGGCCAGCAGGGTGATCACCGCGCCGTTGTGGGGCAGGGTATCCATGCCGCCGCTGGCCATGGCCGCGACCCGGTGCAGCACCTCAAGGGGGATATTGGCCGCGTGGGCGGCTGCAATAAAGCTCTCGGACATCGCGGCGAGGGCGATGCTCATGCCGCCGGAAGCGGAGCCGGTGATACCGGCCAGCAAGGTCACGGTGATCGCTTCGTTGACCAGCGGGTTGGGGATGCCCTTGAGCCAGTCCGCCAGTACCAGAAAGCCTGGCAGCGAGGCGATTACTGCGCCAAAGCCGTATTCCGAGGCGGTGTTCATTGCCGCTAGCAGCGCACCGCTGACCGCACTTTTACTGCCTTCGGCCAGCTTGCTCCTGATCGCCGAGAAGCCGAATACCAGCACCACGATAATCCCCACCAGCAACGCCGCCTGCACCGCCCAGATCGCGGTGAGCTTGGCGATTTCCGTGGTCACCGGCGTGCTCATGCCCGGCAGGCTGAGGCTGTGGGTCTTGCCGTACCACTGCGGGATCCAGTGGGTGAACAACAGGTTCATCACCCCCACCAGGATCAGCGGCGACAACGCGAGCCACGGGTTGGGCAAGCTCAGGTTGTCGGCGGTTTCCGGCTCATTGCGCAACTCGGTGCCATAACCTTCACCGGCGCGCTGGGCCTTGTTGCGCTGGCGTGCGAGGTAGAGCATACCGGCGCAAAACACGAAGATCGTGCCGATTAGCCCTAGCCACGGTGCCGCCCAGGCGGTGGTGTTGAAGAAGGTACTGGGGATGATGTTCTGGATCTGCGGCGTACCGGGTAGGGCGTCCATGGTGAACGAGAAGGCGCCGAGGGCGATGGTCGCCGGGATCAGGCGCTTGGGGATATTGCTCTGGCGGAACATCTCGGCGGCGAACGGGTACACCGCAAACACCACCACGAACAGCGACACGCCACCGTAGGTGAGCAGGGCGCAGACCAGCACAATCACCAGCATCGCCTGGCGCGTGCCGAGCAAGCGGATCGCGGCGGCGACGATCGAGCGCGAAAACCCCGACAGCTCAATGAGCTTGCCGAACACCGCACCGAGCAGGAATACCGGGAAATACAGCTTGATAAAACCGACCATCTTTTCCATGAACACCCCGGTAAAGGCAGGGGCGACAGCGGACGGGTCAGTGAGCAGCACCGCGCCAAGGGCGGCGATGGGGGCGAACAGGATAACGCTATAGCCACGGTAGGCGGCCAGCATCAGCAGCGCGAGCGCGGCCAGGGCAATGATCACACTCATGGTGTGTCTCCATCGGATTGTTATTGTTGTGGGTGAGGCTGTGGGAGGAAGCTATAGCGAGATGTGTGCCAGATTTATAACTTGTTGATATGTATGGATTTATTGTGGATTCAGAGTGATTTTCGAGACGGCAGTCTCAATCTGGAGACGAGGGGAGATCCTTGTGGGAGCTGGCTTGCCTGCGATAGCGGTGATTCAGCTGGCTTGTAGGGCGCTGTTAGACCGCTATCGCAGGCGAGCCAGCTCCCACATAAGAAAGTCTTGATATTGGGAATTGCGTCTCTTATTTGAGACTAAGTTAGTCCAAGCGCCAGCATTTTTTTATACAACGTCGACCGCCCAAGCCCCAACCGCTTGGCCGCCTCTACAACATTTCCGTCACTGGCCTTGAGCGCGCCCGCAATCACCTGGCGATCAAACCGCTGCCGCGCCGCCGCAAAGGTTTCACCCTCGACCGCCGCCACCGCGCCTCGCTGTACCGGGCTGAACGTGCCAATCGCTGCGCGAAGGTCGCTGGCATTGAGCATCAGGTCATCACTCAACAGCGCCGCACGCTCCAGCACATTGCGCAGCTCGCGGATATTGCCCGGCCAGGCATGTTGGGCCAACAGCGCCAGGGCATCGCGGTCCAGTTCGTGCTGGCTGCGCAACTCCTCAAGGATCGCCTCGCTCAATGCCGGAATATCCTCCAGCCGCTCACGCAACGGCGGCACCTGGATCGGCAGCACATTGAGGCGGTAATACAGATCGGCACGAAACTCGCCACGCTTGATCGCTGCCTCCAGGTCCATGGACGTCGCGGCAATCACCCGCACATCACTGTGCAGCATCTCGTTGGAGCCCACCGGTTCGAATTCCTTTTCCTGCAACACCCGCAGCAATTTGCTTTGCAGTGGCAGCGGCATGTCGCCGATTTCATCGAGAAACAGCGTGCCGCCCTGGGCGATCTGGAATTTGCCGGGGCGACCCTTGCGGTCGGCACCGGTAAAGGCGCCGGGCGCAGTGCCGAAGAACTCGGCTTCAAGCAGGTCATGGGGAATCGCCGCGCTATTGATGCTCACAAAAGCTTTGTGCGCCCGGGGCGATGCGCCGTGGATGGCCTGGGCGAGCAACTCCTTGCCGGTGCCGGTTTCCCCGAGCAGCAATACCGGCGACTCGGCACTCGCACTGCGCCGCGCCCGGCGCTTGACCTCAAGGCTGGCGGCGCTGGTGCCGATAAAGTGCGCAAAGTTGTATTTGCTTTGCCGCGAACGCAGCAGCGAGCGCGTGGAGGCTAGCTCCTGCTGCATGCTCAGGTAGCGCTCGATCAGCGGCGACAGGTTGCGCAGTTCATCGAACAGCGCAAACCCAATCGCGCCGATCACCGCCCCGGCCTCGTCGTGGATCGGCAGGCGCATCACCACCAGTGGGCCTTTGGGAGTGTCCTGGATATCCAGCAGGATCGGCCGGTCGTTGCGCACCACCTGGCGCAGCAGGCTGTTGGAAATCACCTGCTCGCAAGGCTGGCCGATGGCTTGGTCGGCGCTCTTGAGGCCAAAGCGCTTGGCGTAACGCTCGTTCATCCACACGATATTTGCATCGCGGTCGACGATGACCGTGCCCTCGCTGGACTGCTCGATGATCTCGAACAGCGACTGGATGGCCAGGCCGCGAACCTGTTGGTAGTCCTTGAGGCTAGTGCTCATGGGTACAGAATCCTGTTAATGATCGTTCCCACGCTCTGCGTGGGAATGCCTACCGTGACGCTCTGCGTCACTTGGCGTAGGGCCAGGGCACGACGCGGAGCGTCTCGGGTTGTGTTCCCACGCAGAGCGTGGGAACAATCTAACCTCTACAAAGGAATGTGCGCTGCTGCCAGCAGTTCTTTGGTGTACGGGTGTTGGGGCGATTCGAACACCTCATGGCTCGCGCCACGCTCCACCACCTTGCCATCCTTGACCACGATCATGTCATGGGCCATGGCGCGCACCACCGCCAGGTCATGGCTGATAAACAGGTAGGTCAGGCCGTATTTGTCCTGCAGTTCGCGCAGCAGCGCCACCACTTGTTTCTGCACCGTACGGTCCAGGGCCGAGGTGGGTTCGTCGAGCAGCATCAGCGCTGGCTTGAGTACCAGGGCGCGGGCAATGGCGATGCGTTGGCGCTGGCCACCGGAAAACTCATGGGGGTAGCGATGTCGGCTGGCAGGGTCGAGGCCCACGTCCTTGAGCACCTGGACCACTTGCGCATCGCGGTCGGCCAGGCTGCACGGGGCATGCACTTCCAGGCCCTCGCTGATGATCTGCTGCACCGACATGCGCGGGCTGAGGCTGCCATAGGGGTCCTGGAACACCACCTGCATCTGCTTGCGCCATGGGCGCATCTGCTGATGGTTGAGCGGATCCAGAGCTTCACCCTGAAAGCGGATGCTGCCGCTGGAGTCGAGCAAGCGCAGGATCGCCTGGCCCAGGGTGGACTTGCCGGAGCCGGACTCGCCGACAATCCCCAGGGTCTTGCCGCGCTGCACGCTGAGGCTGATGCCGTCCACTGCGCGCAGGTAGGTCTTGGCCCGGAACAGCCCGCCTCCCAGGGGAAACTGCACGCTCAGGTCATCCACTTCCAGTACCGTGTCACGCGGCTCGCTGCACAGCACGTCGCCCGAGGGCTCGGCATCCAGCAGCAGGCGGCTGTAGGGATGCTGCGGTGCGGTGAACAGGGCCTGGCAGTCAGCCTGCTCGACGATTTCGCCGGCACGCATCACGCAGACCCGCTGGGCGATACTGCGTACCAGGTTGAGGTCATGGCTGATCAGCAGCAGCGACATGCCCAGGCGTTGTTGCAAGGACTTGAGCAGCAGCAGGATCTTGCGCTGCACCGTCACGTCCAGCGCCGTGGTGGGCTCGTCGGCAATCAGCAGTTCGGGCTCGCAGGCCAGGGCCATGGCGATCATCACCCGCTGGCGCTGGCCGCCGGACAATTGATGGGGGTAGGCCTTGAGCCGTTCCTGGGGTTTCTGGATGCCCACCAGTTCCAGCAGTTCGAGGATGCGCGCCTGCGCCGCCTTGCCGCCCAGGCCCTTGTGCAGCAGCAGGGTTTCGCCGATCTGCTTTTCGATGCTGTGCAGGGGGTTCAGGGAGGTCATCGGCTCCTGGAAGATCATGGCAATGCGGTTGCCGCGCAATTTTTGCAAGGTACTCGGTGAGGCGCCGATCAGTTCCTGGCCGCGATACTTGATCGAACCCAGGGTTTGGGTGCCGGCTTGTGGCAGCAGTTGCAGGATAGAGTGGGCCGTCACCGACTTGCCCGAGCCCGACTCGCCCACCAGCGCCAGGCACTCGCCAGGGCGCACGTCCAGGCTCAGGTTGCGCACGACGGTCTGGCCGTTGAAGGCGACGCACAGGTCGCGGATTTCGATCAGGTTCATACGCGGTCACTCATGAGCGGGGGTCGAAGGCATCACGCAATGCCTCGCCGATAAACACCAGCAACGACAGAATCAGCGCCAGGGTGAAAAACGCCGTCAAGCCCAGCCACGGCGCTTGCAGGTTCTGCTTGCCCTGGCCGATCAGCTCGCCCAGGGACGCGCTGCCGGCGGGCATGCCGAAGCCAAGGAAATCCAGGGCGCTCAAGGTGGATATCGCCCCGGTCAAAATGAACGGCAAATAGCTGAGGGTCGCGGTCATGGCGTTGGGCAGGATGTGCCGACGAATGATCTTGCCGTCGCCCAGGCCCAGGGCGCGCGCGGCCTTGACGTATTCCAGGTTGCGCCCGCGCAGGAACTCGGCGCGCACCACGTCCACCAGGGCCAGCCAGGAAAACAGCGCCATGATCCCCAGCAACCACCAGAAATTCGGCTCCACAAACCCCGACAGGATAATCAGCAGGTACAGCACCGGCAGGCCAGACCACACCTCCAGGATGCGCTGGCCGAGCAAGTCTACCCAGCCACCGTAGTACCCCTGCAACGCCCCGGCGGCAATGCCAATGACGGCGCTAATGGCGGTCAGGGCCAGGGCAAACAGGATCGACACCCGTGCACCAAAGATCACCCGGGCCAACACATCGCGGGACTGGTCATCGGTGCCCAGCCAGTTCACCGCCGACGGCGGGCTCGGGGCAGGGCGGGTGAGTTCGTAGTTGGGCGTGTCATCGCTGAAAGGAATTGGCGGAAACAGCATCCAGCCGCCCTCCTGCTTGATCAGCTTTTGCACGTAGTCACTGCGGTAGTCCGCCTGGAACGGCAACTGCCCACCGAACTGCTGCTCGGTGTAGCGCTTGAACACCGGAAAATACAGCTCGTTCTTGAAACTGAGCACCAGCGGCTTGTCATTGGCGATCAACTCGCCGCCCAGGGTCAGGATAAACAGGCCGATAAACAGCCACAGCGACCACCAGCCACGGCGGTTTTTCTTGAAGCGCTCGAAGCGTCGGCGGGCCACGGGGGAGAGGTTGAGCATCAGGCGTTCCTCGCGGCGAAGTCGATACGCGGGTCCACCAGGGTGTAGCAGAGGTCACCGATGAGTTTTATCAAGAGGCCGAACAGGGTGAAGATAAACAGCGAGCCAAACACCACCGGGTAGTCGCGGGACACGGCCGCCTCGTAGCTCATGCGGCCCAGGCCATCGAGGGAGAAGATCACCTCGATCAGCAGCGAACCGGCAAAGAACACGCTGATAAACGCTTGGGGAATCCCCGAGATCACCAGCAACATCGCATTGCGGAACACGTGACCGTACAGCACCCGGCGTTCGCTCAAACCCTTGGCGCGGGCGGTGACCACGTACTGGCGGGTAATTTCATTGAGGAACGAGTTCTTGGTGAGGATGGTCAAGGTGGCGAACCCGCCGATCACCAACGCGGTTACCGGCAATACCAGGTGCCAGAAGTAGTCGGCGATTTTGCCCACGGTGCTCAGTTCTGCAAAGTTTTCCGAGACCAGCCCGCGTACCGGGAACCAGTTCAGCGAGGTACCGCCAGCGAACACCACGATCAGGAACATCGCGAACAGGAATGCCGGCATCGCGTAACCGATGACGATGGCCGTGCTGCTCCACATATCAAAGCTGCTGCCATGGCGCACGGCCTTGCGTATGCCCAACGGGATCGACACCAGGTAGGTGATCAGCGTGGCCCACAGGCCGAGGGAAATGGTGACGGGCATCTTTTCCAGGATCAGGTCAGTTACCGTTGCGCCGCGAAAGAAGCTGTTGCCGAAGTCCAGTTGGGCGTAATTCTTGAGCATCAACCACAGGCGTTCCGGCGCGGATTTGTCGAAGCCGTATTGTTTCTCGATGTCCTTGATCAGCTTTGGGTCCAGACCGCGGCTGGCTCGCGAGCCGCTGATGCCTTCGCCGGATGCGCCGGCTACACCACCGCCGCCAATGCCTTGCAAGTGGGCGATAGCTTGCTCCACCGGCCCGCCGGGCGCGGCCTGCACGATCACGAAGTTCACCAACAGGATGATCACCAGCGTCGGGATGATCAGCAGCAGGCGCCGTACGATATAGGCAAACATCAGTGGGCCTCTCCGCGTTTTTTCAACTCAGCCTGCATTTGTTCGTTCGTCAGCGGGGTGGGGCTGACTTCCCACCAGGTTTCCAGGGCTTCGTCGTTCTTCGCCTCGATGGCCGGGCGCCCGAAACGGTTCCACCATGCGGCGGAGGTGCCCGGTGGGTAATAGTTGGGGATCCACAGGTAATTCCATTGCAGCACGCGGTCCAGGGCGTGGGCATAGGTGAGCATCTTCGCCTGGGTGTCAGCCTTGACCAGGCCATGGATCAGGGTATCGACGGCCGGGTCCTTGAGCACGATGTAGTTGTTGGCGCCCGAATCGAACGCGGCGGCAGAGCCGAAATAGTTGTACAGCTCCATGCCGGGCGAGGTGGTGACCGGGAAACCCGTGACGATCATGTCGTAGTCGCGGGCCATCAGTCGGTTGACGTATTGCGAGGAGTCGATGCGGCGGATATTCAGGGTGATGCCGATCTGCGCCAGGTTACGTTTGTAGGGCAGCAACAGGCGCTCAAGGCCGTTCTGGACGTTGAGGAAGGTGAATTCCAGTGGCTCGCCCTGGGCATTGACGAGTTTGTCGCCCACAGGTTTCCAGCCGGCGTCTTCCAGCAGGGCCAAGGCTTGCAGCTGTTTGTCGCGGATCATGCCACTGCCATCGGTGACCGGGGCCTTGAACACCTGGGTAAACACCTCGTCGGGAACCTGACCGCGCAGGGGTTCGAGGATCGCCAGTTCTTCCGGGGTCGGTAACTGGCTGGCGGCCAGCGGGCTATTGGAGAAATAGCTCTGCTGGCGGATGTACAGGTTGCGCATCATCTGGCGGTTGGCCCATTCAAAGTCCCACAGCATCGCCAGGGCCTGGCGCACGCGGCGATCCTTGAACATCGGTTTTTGCACATTGAACACATAGCCCTGGGCCGGCTGCGGCATCTCCTTGGCCAGGTGCGCGCGCTGCAGACGGCCATCGTCCAGGGCCGGGCCGTTGTAGCCGATGGAGTAACCGGTGGCGGAGAATTCACGGTTGAAATCATAGGCGCCGCCGCGTAGCACTTGGCGCGCTACTTCGGTGTCGCCGAAGTACTCCAGGCTCAGGTGATCGAAGTTGTACAAGCCGCGGCTGACCGGCAAGTCCTTGCCCCACCAGTCGGGGTCGCGGGTGAAGGTGATGGTATTGCCGGAGTCGATCTTGCTGACCTTGTAAGGGCCGCTGCCCAGTGGCGCTTCGTAGCCGCCGCCGTTGGCAAAGTCGCGGGTCTTCCACCAGTGCTCGGGGAACACCGGCAAAGTGGCGAGATCCAGAGGGAGGGTGCGGTTTTCGTTGCTGGAAAAATCAAAGCGCACCTGTCGTTCGCCTTCGATTTCGACGTGTTTGACGTCTGCAAATAACGTGCGATAGCGCAGGCTGCCTTGGGTCATCAACACGTCAAAGCTGTAGCGCACGTCTTGCGCGGTAATGGGCGTGCCATCGGCAAAGCGCGCCTTGGGGTTCAGGTAGAAGCGCAGCGACAGGCCGTCGTCGGCCCGTTCCATCTTTTGCGCCACCAGGCCATAGACGGTGTAAGGCTCATCCAGCGAGCGCAACGCCAAGGGTGCATACACCCAGCCGTCGACCTGGGACACGCCGATGCCTTTGTCGATATAGGGCAGCACATGGTCAAACCGCCCCACCTCCAGCGCTGAGCGCCGCAGGCTGCCGCCCTTGGGGGCGTTGGGGTTGGCATAGTCGAAATGGCTGAAACCTTCGGCGTACTTGGCGGGCTCGCCGTACACCGTCAGGTAGGTTTGCGGGGCTGCGATCACCGCAGTGCTGGCCATTAGAAAGGCCAGGGTGGAGCAGAGCAGAGATGAAAAAGCCAATCGCATTATCAGCCTTGAGCGCCGGGTAAAGAATAATAAGGATTTGTACGCTAACGGCCTGGGCATCGCCAGTCATCAGATGCACAACGGCCCACCAAAGGGCGGGCCGTTGTTTATAGCATCAGCGCAGATTGAATCAATCCTGGCGGCTGGTGACTTCCAGCAGGTGATAGCCGAACTGGGTCTTCACCGGGCCTTGCACGGTGTTGACCGGGGCACTGAAGACCACGGTGTCGAATTCCTTGACCATCTGGCCTGGGCCGAACGAACCGAGGTCACCGCCCTGACGGCTGGATGGGCAGCTGGAGTTGGCTTTAGCGACTTCTGCGAAATCAGCGCCGCCTTCGATTTGGGCCTTGAGTTCGTTGCACTTGTCTTCAGAGGCAACGAGGATGTGACGGGCGGTGGCTTTGGCCATGGTGAGTAACTCCTAGAGTAAAAAACGGTGAGCGTACCGGATTCAGGCGGTTATTTCTCGGCAAAGTTCCACTGGGTTTTCAGTCGCCGCTGTTTAGGTCATGCCGGTTCAAGGCAGTACGAGATAGTCGTTGCGCTGCACGATCGCTCGGTGCGCTGCTTGCACCAGGTGGATATAGCGGCCGTCCACCAGGTCGATGGGCAGGCAATCGTCGATATCCAGCACCGTGTCGGTGTGGGCCTGGGACCAGTGGCTGAGCATCTGCTGCTTACCTTTGCGCATGGCCTCCTGTTTGTTACGGGCGACCACCAGCAGGTAGTGGTGGGCTTCGCCAAAGCTATTGGCCTCGTAGCCGCCGAGGTTGATGAAGTACAGGCGCGGCGCATCGCCGTGGGGCGCCAGGTGGCTCAGTTCAACCTTCCAGCCGTCGACGCCATCGACGGCCATCCATGAATCGATGTGTACGCCTTTGGGGCTGCCAAACCAGGCGTCGCGTAATTGTGGGTAGGTGGCTTGCAGGGTATCGGCCACTGCGAATACCACATCGTGTACTTCGATCCTGGCTCGCGGGTGCTTTCCCCCGAGCATGACGACAAACAGCATTACCGGTGTTTCCTGGGGAGTGGTTAGAGGGCAACCATACTGCGATTGAGCTGGTTTGTCCGGTTGTGATGAGGCCTGTGTGTCGCGACGCTGAACCTGTGGGAGCTGGCTTGCCTGCGATAACGCCCTGACAAGCAATACCTATCTACCTGACACCCCAGGATCCAACTGTGGGAGCTGGCTTGCCTGCGATAACGCCCTGACAAGCAATACCTATCTATCTGACACCCCACAATCCAACTGTGGGAGATTCTATGGTTGAGGGGCAACCCTCAACCAACTTTTGGCTGATATTCGCTTTGCCCTTTCAGCAGAGCGAACACCACCCTAGCAAGCTTGCGGGCCAGTATTACCAGCGCCTGTGTGGTGCTATAGCCTCGCGCCCTCTGTGCTTGATAAAACGCTTTCCATGTCTCTGTTCGGCTAGCCGCCATCGCTGCGTTATGCAGCAGGCGCCGAGCTTCTGAGTCGCCGCGCTTACTT